>Ga0181530_10000457_pt1 | contig 52353 bp, 46 predicted proteins | sample PEATcosm2014_Bin_42_FD_119769 | JGI IMG/M metagenome (GOLD analysis project Ga0181530, IMG submission 119769) | Peatland microbial communities from MTU Mesocosm Facility, Houghton, MI, USA - PEATcosm2014_Bin10_60_metaG | ecosystem: Environmental > Terrestrial > Soil > Wetlands > Peat | place...
AGCAAAGGCTGAGCCTTTGCAATCCATCCGTTTGGCGGGGTGGACGGGAGGGGGGACGGCTCGCTGCGCCGGTGTCGCCACGATGGCGACACCGGCGCAGCGAGCCGTCCCCCCTCCCGTCCACCCAGCCAAACGGATGGATTGCAAAGGCTCAGCCTTTGCTGGGGGTCCAGGGGGCAAAGCCCCATGGCGGGTTTCAGGGCAGAGCCCTGATCTTCCGTCAGCCGAGCGTGATGCGCCGCCACCGTCCCGCCGGCAACTCGCACGTCACGCCGGTCGTTTCGTGCCGTTGGCCGACACAACCAGAGCACAAGCCATGCCGCGCACCAGCACCGCAGGAAAGACCACGCAGCGGGACACCTCCATCAAGACCTACCGGGCAAAGCGCGACTTCACGGTCACCGCCGAGCCCGCCCCGGGCAAGCCGCGCTCCACCCGGGACGCGCCGATGTTCGTGGTGCAGAAGCACCAGGCCCATCGCGCCGGCCTGCACTATGACTTCCGGCTGGAGCATGACGGCGTGCTGTGGAGTTGGGCAGTACGCAAGGGCCCGTCGCTCGATCCGTCGGTCAAGCACATCGCGGCGCATGTGGAAGACCACCCGATCGACTACGCCGACTTCCAGGGCACCATTCCGGACGGCCAGTACGGCGCCGGCAGCGTGGAAACCTGGGACCGCGGCACCTGGGAACCGCTCAATGACCCCGACCATGGCATGCAGAAGGGCGAGCTGACCTTCGTCCTGCATGGCCAGCGGCTGAATGGCCGCTTCCACCTGGTGCGCCTGCGGCCCAAGCCGGGCTCGCGCAGCAAGGCGGACAACTGGCTGCTGTTCAAGGGGCACGACGAGTACGAACGCGCGGGCGCCGACGCCGAAGCGATCGAACAGGCCACCGCACCGCCCAAGCCGGCACAGTCGGACCCCGCCAGGCTGGCCAAATACGGCAAGGTGAAGCCGGCACGTGCCTCAGCCAAGGCCGCCCCCGCCACGGGGGCGAAACCCGGGAAACTGCCCGAACGCCAGGCGCCGCAGCTCTGCGCCCTCGCCAACGAGCCACCCACCGGCAAGAACTGGATCAGCGAGATCAAGTTCGACGGCTATCGATTGCTCGCCTGGCTCGACCACGGCAAGGTCCGCCTGGTCACCCGCAACGGCCACGACTGGACCGACCGGCTGCCCGCCGTGGCCGCCGCGGTGGCACGGCTCAACGTCGAAACCGCTTTGCTGGACGGCGAACTTGTCGCGCTCGACGACGGAGGAATATCCAGTTTCCCGGCGCTCCAGGCAGCGTTGTCGGCCGGCAAGGACGCCACGCTCTACTTCTACCTGTTCGACCTGCTGCACCTCGACGGGTGGGATCTCCGCAACTGCGCGTTGCTGGAGCGCAAGCGGGTGCTGCGGGGACTCGACGACTGGCAGGGCATGCTGCGCTACAGCGATCACCACACCGGCGATCCTGCCGCCATGCGGCGCGAGGCCTGCCGCATGAAGCTCGAAGGCATCGTCTGCAAACCGGCGGATGCGCCGTATCGTGCCGGCCGCGGCCACGGCTGGCTGAAGCTGAAATGCCAGGGGCGCGAGGAATTCGTCGTGCTTGGCTGGACCGCGCCGCGCGGCAGCCGCACCGGGCTCGGCGCGCTGCATCTCGGCTATTACGATCCGCTGCATGGCCTGCACTATGCCGGCGGCGTCGGCACCGGCTTTTCCGATGACGAGCTTGCCACCCTGCGCGACCGGCTGGACGCGCTGGCCGCCGATCCGCCGCGCGGCCTGTTGGTGGCGGGCGATCTGCTCGACACCACGATCCATTGGGTACGGCCGGAACTGGTCGTGGAAATCCAGTTCGTGTCGTGGTCGGGCAGCGGCCGGGTGCGTCACGCCGTGTATCTCGGCCTGCGCGAGGACAAGGCGGCCGACGAGGTGGTGCGCGCCGTCGCCAACCCCGAAGCGGAGCACAAGCCGGTTAACCCGAAGCAGCCACCCGGACCGCAAGGCGGCCCCATCGTTGCGGTGCCGCCGCAGCGCCGGCCAAAGATCGCGGTGCCGCCGAAGGGCACAAAATTCGCCGCCGCGGCCACGACCAGCACCGCCATCGTCACCGCGCGCAAACCGAAGGCGCGGGCCGCCAGCATCGAGGGCGTGACCCTGACCCATCCCGACCGCGAACTGTGGCCCGGCATCACCAAGCAACAGCTCGCGGAATACTGGCAGGCGGTGGCGGAGCATGCGCTGCCCGGCCTGGCGCACCGGCCGCTGGCGATCGTACGCTGCCCGGAGGGCATCGGCGGAGAGCATTTCTTCCAGAAGCACGGCCACGGCACGCTGCCCGACGGCATCCGCTCCGGGAAGGCGGCCGGCGCCCCCTACCTCGCGATCGACGACGTGCACGGCCTGGTCGCCATGGCGCAGATTTCCGCGATCGAGCTGCATGCCTGGGGCGCCACCGAAGCCGATCCGCTGCACCCCGACTTCATGGTGTTCGACCTCGATCCAGGCGAGGGGGTGGCTTTCGCCGAGGTGGCGCGCGCGGCGTTGGACGTGCGCGGCAAGCTGCAGCAACTCAAGCTGGAGTCGTTCTGCCGCACCACCGGCGGCAAGGGATTGCACGTGGTGGTGCCGACCGTGCCGGCGGCAGGCTGGGAAGAGGTAAAGCCGTTCTGCCGGGCGTTTGCCGAGATGCTCAGCGAGGAACAGCCGGATCGCTTCCTCCCCACCTTGAAGAAGATCGATCGCCGCGGCCGTATCCTGATCGATTGGCTGCGCAACGGGCTGGGCGCGACGGCGGTGGCGTCGTTCTGCCCGCGCGCCCGGCCAGGCGCTACCGTGGCGACCCCTCTGGCGTGGGACGAGGTAACACGAACGCTCGATCCGGCGGACTTTACCTTGCGCAGCGTGCCGGAGCGGCTGGCGCGCCAGCGGACCGACCCGTGGAAGGATTTCGCCCGCATGCGCCAGCATCTGCCGGATCTGTTGGCGAAGCCGCCCGGCCGCCGGGCGGCACGGCCAGCGCAGGCAGGCAGGCCTGCTGGCAAGACTGTGATCGTTTCCGCCCAAAAGCCGAAACGGCGCGCGCAACTGTGAGGTTGATTTTCCTCAACGCAGCCTAATGTGGGGTGTGCGGCGGGGCGGATTTGCCGTTCCGCTGCGTGACGTTTCCCCCCCAAACTTGGCGGCGCCTTCGGGCGCCGCCTTTTTGTTTCGCTCTTATTGCGAACTCGGTTGATTGAAACCGAATTCAACCCGCCGAACCGTGGTCGACGCCGGTGCCTTAGCGTTTCGTTGATGTTCAGCACGGAGAAAGCGCGGAGAGCACGGTGTTCACGGAACGAGCGTTATGCTTCTGGCGGAACCATTGACCGATCGGGTGATCGGGCTGGCGATCGAGGTGCACCGCCATACTGGCCCCGGCCTGTTGGAATCCGTCTACGAGCGATGCCTTTGCCGCGAATTGGGCGAGGCGGCCATTGCCTTCGCTCGGCAGGTCGCAATTTCCATCGTCTATAAGGGCGCACCGGTCGGCGACGGCTTCAAGACGGATATCGTCGTCGCACACGAGCTTATCCTGGAGATCGAAGCCGTCACCACCATTCGTCGCACCGACGCTCCTCCCGTCATGGCCTTGCCCCCGGGTCAAGCGCCCGGGGGCAAGGCTTGACCCGGCCATCTATTGCGGCACCGTGCGGCGATAGATGGCCGGGTCAAGCCCGACCATGACGTAATGAGGGTCCCGCCATGTCTTACCCATTGCCCGTGCCGACCCTGGACCATGTCGTGGTCAATGTGCGCGACCGCATCGACGAAGGCGCCGAAACCTATCGTCGCCTGGGATTCACCCTCACGCCGCGCGGCTATCACACGCTGGGTTCGATGAACCACCTCGCAATGTTCGGCACCGAATACCTGGAGTTGATCGCCGCGCCCCGCGGAGATACGCGGCGGCAGGAGATCCTTGCCGCGCCGGAGGGACTGAATGGTCTGGTCTGGGGCACCGAGGATTCGAACCGCACCTACGACGCGTTGCATGCCGCGGGCGTGCCGATCGAGCCGCCGCAGCAGTTCTCCCGCCCGGTTGAACTGCCGGATGGCCCGCGCGATGCGACGTTTCGCACGGTGCGTCTGACGACGGGAACGACCCCGGCCGGGCGGCTGTATTTCTGTCACCACCTCACGCGCGACCTGGTGTGGCGCGACGCGTGGCGGCATCACGCGAACGGGGTGATCGGGGTGATGCGGGCGGTGATCGCAGCGCAGGATCCGGCGTCGCTGGGTGGGTTGTTCGCGCGCATGTTCGGCGCCGGGGCGGTGCGCGAGAGCGCCGACGGGTGCCGGCTGCTGGTCGGGTTGTCGCAGTTCGACGTGATCACGCCGGCCGCGTTGCAACGCGCGTTCGGCGACTCGGCGCCGGACGGGGAGGGACGTTCGGAATTCATGGCGGGGTTGACCTTGCGCACGAGGTCGCTGGCGGCCGCAGCGCAGGCGTTGGAAGCGGGTGGGGTTGTCGGCGCGGTGCGTGAAAGCGATCGCATCCTTGTGCCGCCGAGCGCGGCGTTTGGCACGGTATTGGAATTTCGCGAGGTCTAAACCTCACCCCCGAGGGTTACGCGTCTCGATCTTTCCCGCTTCCGCGGGAGAGGTGACTTCGGATGGCTTCCTGCACCGCTTCCGGCTGGGCCTCCACCGCGCGCAACACCGCTTTCAACAGGGCGCGCAGTTCGTAGACCTGATCGAGCAGGGACAGGACCAGCGGAATGGTGTCCTCGCCGACATCCATGCCGTGGCGCAGGTCGTGGATCAATCGCACCCGGGCGATGTCGATCTCCTGGAAGACCCAGCCGGAGTCGGCAGGTTCCGGCTGCACCCAGCCGCGCTCGATCCATGCCGTCAGCTCCTGCGCCGGCAAATCGACGAACAGCGCAGTCACGGCGGTGAGCTGCAGCATCATGCTTCCTCCAGACCCGCGCGTGGATTGAACGCGTGCTTCGGTTGCCATGACTTGAGGAACTCGGCCAACGCCGGCTCGTGCTCCGGCGGCAGCACGACGTGCAACTGCACGAACTGGTGGCCCTGGTGGATGCCTCGCCCGCGCAGCCGCAGCCGCGTGCCGGTGCCGGAATTGGGCGGGATGGTCAGCCGCACCTTGCCCTTGATGGTCGGCACTTCCACCGACGTACCCAGCACCGCCTCCTGGATGGTGACGGGCAGCTCGACGATGATGTCGTCGCCTTCGCGGCGGAACAGCGGGTGCGGCGCGACGACGATTTCGACCAGCGCGTCGCCCGGCGGACCGTCGCCGAGGCCCGGCATACCCTGGCCCTTCAGCCGCAGCAGATGGCCGTCGCGCACGCCGGCGGGGATGCGCACATCCAGCGTGCGGCCTTCCGGCAGGGTGATGCGGCGCGTGGTGCCGTTGGCGGCATCGAGGAAGCCGACGGTCAGCGTGTAGTGCGCGTCCGAGCCGCGGGCGGAGAACCGCCGGCCGCCGGCGGCGCCGGACGGTCGGCCGTGAGCGGCGCCGCCGAAGGCGTGGGCGAAGATGCTCTCCAGGTCCTCGGGATCGATATTCGCGTGGTACTTCTCGCGGCCGGGCGCGTCGCCGAAGTCGCGGTAGAACGGGCGCTCCGGCGGCACCTCGTTGCCGGCGGCATCGATCTCGCCGCGGTCGAACCGGGCGCGCTTGTCCGCATCCGACAGGATGTCGTTGGCGGCGTTGATCTCCTTGAACCGTTCCGCCGCCTCGGGTTTGCCGGGGTTGAGGTCGGGGTGGTAGCGCTTGGCCAGCTTGCGATAGGCGGCACGGATCGCCGCCTCGTTGGCGGTCTTCTGCACGCCCAGGACTTCGTAGGGGTCTTTCATCACAGTCCAGCAATCATTGGGTGGTGCTCAGATAGGTATGGCGACCGCGTCCGACCACCCGTGCCGGCCAATCGTCAGGTGCCCGTCCAGACCGGGGTGCGCTTGTCCAGGAAGGCGTCGATTCCCTCCGCCGCGTCGCGCGCCAGCATGTTCCGCACCATCACCTCCGACGCGTATGCATAGGCTTGCTCCAGCGGCAGCTCCGCCTGGCGGTAGAACGCCACCTTGCCGATCGCCAGGGTCAGTGGACTCTTGCCGGCGATCTGCCCGGCGAGCGCCGCCACCGCGGCATGCAGACCGGCCTCCGGCACGACCCGGTTCACCAGCCCCAGCGCGCACGCCCGCGCTGCATCGATCATGTCGCCAGTCAGCAGCATTTCCATCGCCGCCTTGCGCCCGACGGCGCGTGACAGCGCCACCATCGGCGTGGAGCAAAACAGGCCGAGATTGACGCCGGGCGTGGCGAAACGGGCGGTATCCGCTGCCACCGCGAGGTCGCAGCTCGCGACGAGCTGGCAGCCGGCCGCCGTCGCCACGCCGTGCACGCGGGCGATCACCGGCTTCGGCAGCCCGACGATCCGCTGCATCAGCGCGGAGCATTGCGCGAACACCGCCTGGTATGCACCGCGGTCGGGCTGCGCGCGCAGTTCGCGCAGATCGTGGCCGGAGCAAAAGGCCGGGCCGGCGCCGCCGATCACCACGACCTTCACCGTGGCATCGTCGGCGATCGCCACCAGTTCGGCGTCCAGCGTCTGCATCAGCGCCATCGACAACGCATTGCGCGCGGCGGGGCGGTTCAGCGTCAGCCAGGCAACGCCGTCCGCGTCGCGGCGCTGCAGGACGGCTTCGGTCAATGGTGCATCGTCGGGCATCGGGGACGCCTTATACCGACAGGCGGAGAGATTGACACGCCGCGGCAGGGGGCGCGCCAAGTGGCATGACCGGCGCAGGCCAGCCAAGTCTTTTCTGCGGGCTACGCGGGACAGTCGTAGGTGGCCGGCCTGCGCCGGCCATGACACTGATCGTGGCCCTGCGCACCAGATAGAGGATCGATCTCTCGGCCACGCGCCATTACCCCGCATTGAACCGCGCCAGCCGTACCGCAGTGTGGCCGCGGCTGGGACGCAGGCTCGGCATGACCAGCAGGCAGTCGTCGTACGGCGTGCGGATCTCCGTCGTGCCGTCCAGCGCGATCAGCGTGTTGCGGTGGGGGATGACTTCGCCCCCGCGCCACGACTGCACGAACGCGAAGCTGCTGGTGGCGGCGGCGACGGCGTCGGTGACCTCGGCGAAACGTTGCCGCCTCGTCTGCGGCGGCGGCAGCGCCGGGTGCGTCGCCGGCGCCATCCCGAAATGCCGCAGCAATCCGGCGATGCTGGCCAGCATGGTATCGACGGTGGTGGGCAGCCAATGCTGTCCGGCCTCGACCAGGTTGGCGACGAACGGCGTGTCCGGCGCGGCGAAGCGGGCGTAATCGAGCAAGCGCCGGCCGCTGGCGTGACCATGGTCCGCCACCACCAACTCCGGTGTGCCGATGCCCGCCGCCAGCGCCCGCCCCTTGGCCGTGGCGCCGCACAGTATCAGCGGATCCGACGGCCACAGCATCGAATGCAGGTCCAGCACCACGTCGGCGCTGTCGATCATCGGCCGGATCGCCCGCGCCCGCTCCAGCTCCACGGAGCGGCGCGAGCCGTCCAGCATCGTGGCCTCCCACAGCCGGTTGATGTCCTCGTCGATGAAGCGCGACAAGGTGGGCTGGCGCGGATCGAACCGCTCGAACGCGGCGAGGTTGACGAAACCGAACGTCAGCCGCCCGCGCGTCGGCGCGAGGTCCGCCGCCAGCAGGCGGTCCAGCGCGATCGCTCCGGCGATCTCGTTGCCGTGCGACAGCGCCAGCAGCATGACATGCGGGCCGGGCCGGCGGGCGGTACGGCTGGTAAAACCTTGGATGCCGGTATTGCCTTCGACCCAGTGTCCGATGTCGGGCGCGGCCAGGCGCACCTCGAAGAGCGGCAGCGTTGGCGAAGCGGACGGGGCCATGTCGCGCGCGGTTCAGGTCAGCAGACGATCCGCCAGGCGGCGGATGAACGCGTCACAGGCGTCGAGTTCGCTCTGCGCCACGAACTCGTCAGGCTGGTGCGCCTGCGCGATGTAACCCGGGCCGCAGATGATCGTCGGGATGCCGGCATTCTGATAGTATCCGCCCTCGGTGCCGTAGCTTACCGTGCCGGCGCTGTTCGAGTTGGTGAGTTGCTTCACCACCGTCGCCAGTTCGTGATTCGGATCGAGCGCCAGGCGCGGCATCAGGTTGATGATCTCGAAACTGAAGCCGGTCGCCGGATGCACCGCGTGCATTGCCGGCTCGATGGCCGTGGCGACGAAAGCCTTCAGCCGCGCGAGATGCCGTTCCGCGTCGTCGTTGGGAACGTTGCGCCACTCCATGCTGAATTCGGCATGTTCCGGAATGATGTTGAGGATCGAGCCGCCTTGCACGGTGCCCACCTGGATGGTGGTATGCGGCGGATCGAACGCCTCGGCGAACGGACCCTCCTGGGCCAGCCGCCTGGCTTCCGCGGCCACCCAGGCAATCGCCTCGCCGGCGGCATGGATGGCGTTCACGCCCTTGGCCGGCTCGCTGGAGTGGCCGGGCCGGCCACGCACCCGCACATTCAGGCTGAGCCGGCCCTTGTGCGCGATGATCGGCTTCATGCCCGACGGTTCGCCGACCACGCACAGCGCCGGCTTCAGATCGGACTCTTGCAGATCGGCGACCAACCGCTCGACGCCGCCGAAATCGGTCTCTTCGTCGTAGCTGATGAACAGGTGCAGCGGGCGCTTCAGTTGCTTCGCCTGGAAGTCGGGCACCGCGGCGAGGCAGGAGGCGACGAAGCCCTTCATGTCGCAGGCGCCGCGTGCGTACAGATTTCCGCCGTCGCGCCGCAGGGTGAACGGATCGGCGCTCCAGGCCTGGCCTTCGACCGGCACGGTATCGACATGGCCCGACAAGGCGACGCCGCCGGCGGCTTGCGGCCCGACAATCGCGTGGATGTTGGCCTTCTGCTTGATTTCGTCCGTGCTGACGCGATAGGCGACGCCCTGCGCATCCAGGTAGCCGCGCACGAACTCGATCAGCTTCAGGTTGGAGTTGCGGCTGGTGGTGTCGAAGGCGACCAGCCGGGCGAGGATCTCGGCCGTCGTCATGCGCCCGGTCGAAGCGGGTGCGGCACCGGGCTGGGCGGCTGCCATGGCGGTGGTCGGCGGGGTGTTTGGTGCGTTCATGGCCGCCAGTCTATACGGCTCGGCGAGAGCGGCAACCGGAGTGCCCAAAATGATATCGCGCAGCGCTGACATTACCCTCGCCCCGTCATCGCGGGCCCCCGGGCCAAGTGCCCGAGGGCAGGCTCCGGCCCGCCATCCATGACTTTGCCTCTCGCGCACAGGACAGTCGTGGATGCCGACCGGCCTCGGCATGACGGATCGGCTTGCTCCGTGGGTCAGTTCCGAGGCCGATTGTGATGCGTGCCCCGCGCATTGCGATCATCGGGTTGCACCTGGAAGCCAACGCCTTCGCCCCTCCGACAACACGCGACGATTTCCAGCGCCAGTGCTGGGAGGAAGCCGAGGCGATCACCCGGCTGGCGCGCGAGGTCAGCCATCTGCCGAGCGAATTACCCGGCTTCTATGCGCGCATGGACGCGACCGGGCCGTGGACTCCGGTGCCCATCCTGGTGGCGAGCGCGCCGCCCGGCGGCCCGATCGAGCAATCGCTGTTCCTGGATTTCTGCGACCGGGTGCGCAACGGGCTGGCCGCGGCACTGCCGGTGGACGCGGTGTATGTGCCGAGCCATGGCGCATCCTCGGCGACCGGCGACGAGGACAGCGACGGCACCCTGCTGGCGATGCTGCGGCAGATCGTCGGCCCGGCCGTGCCGATCGTCGTCTCGCACGATCTGCACTGCAACGTTTCGGAGCGATTGGTGGAGGCGTGCGACGCGCTGGTGGTGTATCGCACCAATCCGCACGTCGACGCGCGTGAACGCGCGGCCGAGTGCGCCGACCTGCTGCGCGAGATGCTGGCGGGGATGCGCACCGCGAAGGCCTTCATCCGCCTCCCGCTCACGCCGCCCTCCGTCACCCTGCTCACCGCCGAGGGGCCGTATGCCGACCTGCTGCGTTACGGCCAGGAGTTCGTCGGCGGAACGGTGGCGAATGTTTCGATAGCCGGAGGGTTCGTCTTCAGCGACCTGCCGAAATGCGGCATGACCATTACGGTGACGGCGCGCGTTCCTCCAGGTCAGTCGCGCGAGTCCGGTCTGGCGGAGGCACGCGGCACCGCCTTGGCCATCGCGCAACGTGGGTGGGCCGAACACCAGCGCTATGCGCGGCGGCTGACGTCGATCGCCGAGGCGGTGACGCTGGCGCGGCGCGCGGCGGCGGGCGCGATGCCGCCGGTCATCCTGGCCGATGTCGCCGACAATCCGGGCGGCGGCGGGCGCGGCAACACGTCGTGGCTGCTGGCGGCGCTGCACGAGGCGGGCGTGCCCGGCGTGGTGCTGGGGGTGTTTGTCGATCCGGCCCTGGCGGCGACGGCGCACGCGGCCGGGGCGGGCGCGCGGCTGCACGCGGTGTTCAATCGGCAGGAGAGCGCGTTCGCCAAACGCTTCGCGGCGGACGCGGTGGTGGAGCGGATCAGCGACGGTGCCGGCGTGGGGCGGCGCGGCGTCGCGGCGGGCAAGCGCTTCAACCTCGGCCCCTCGGCGCTGCTGCGGCTGGACGGATCGGGGATCCGCGTGGTGGTCGGCAGCCTGCGTCGGCAGCTCGCCGAACCGGTGATGCTGGAGATGCACGGCATCGACATCGCCGCGGCGACGTGCGTCGCGGTGAAGAGCCGCGGCCATTTCCGCGCCGGGTTCGACGAGTTCTTTCCCCCGGCGCAAGTGTTCGAGGTGGACGCCCCCGGCCTGACCAGCCCGGTGCTGGCGAATTTTCCGTGGCAGCGCCTGCCGCGCCCGGTGTTCCCGCTGGATTCGGACACGGAATGGCAGGCGCCGTAGGAACCTTCTCCGGCTCCCCCCAACCCAGGTCCGCTTGACGGCCAAAACTCTCAATGGGAGGGGAGAGGTCGGTTTCCTGCTTCCCGCCTGCTCCGCGCGGGCAGGCCGACACGCGGTACTCGGCCACGTGAACGAGGCGTTGCATTTCGTTACCCCCTCGCATTACAGCGGCAATGTCCTGGCAGGCACGCTCGCTCGCCCAAATTGAACAATCGAATAATGATTCGGACCGAACTTCTGTGCCCGGAGACAGGTGAGAGGAACGCCGGCGGACGCGTCCTGCTTGCCGCGGACATCGCGGGCGTGGCGCCCGTCTTCCTGCACACCGGATGGCTCACCCGTGGCACCTGGCTGTGGAGCCGCTTCCGCGCGCTGACCGGAACGACCTGCCTTTACGAACCGCTGACCGAGGATCTGGTCACGCTGACCCCGGCCGCGATCGAGGCCTGTGACCCCGAGAGCTGGTCATCGGGTCATCCGCCCTTGCACCGCCCGTATTTCACCGAGTTCCGTCCCTTGCTGAAGACCGTTGCACGCGGTGTGCGACACTATGACCCGGCATTCGCGATCAGCGGATTCTTCGCGGAGCCCGATGTCGCGATGCCCGAGCTGCGCGACTACATCGCATTGTTGCTGCGGACAGCGCACGCCGAGGGCGGCCAGCCGGTGTTGAAATTCTGCCGGTCGCTCGGACGGATCGGCTGGATGCAGCGGAACTTTCCGCAAGCGATCCATATTGCCGTGACGCGCAACCCGCTGGCCCAGTTCGTCTCCGCGCAACGTCAATTCCGTCGCCACGACAACCCGTACTTCCTCGCCATGCCGCTGCTGCTGCTGGCCACGCACCGGGACGTACCCGACGTCGCGGCGGCGGTCCGTCACCTGGAGGTTGCGTTGCCGTCACTGCCGTCGGGCGTATCGGTGCGCGCCGGCCTGGCGGCGTGCGCGGTGCATCTGCGGTGCAGCGAGCCGGCGGCGTGGTATCGCGGGTTCCTGGCGTTCTGGATCGTGGCCGCTGCAAACATTCCCGACACGATAGACCTGATCATCGATAGCGACCTGCTGACCAATGCAGCGGATTACCGCCGCCGATGCGAGATCGACCTGGCGACGTTGACCGGGTGCTCCATCGATCTCGGCGATGCGCTGGGCGGCTCCGGCCGCGATGTCTGCATGCTTGCCACGTCAGGACTGGGCCGCGCCGAGGTGTGGCAGGCGCATCATGCCGCCGAAGCGTTCCTGGCGGAGCGTGCCGGCGACGCATGGGCCGACTCTCCGTTACTTGCCCGCGTCGGCGCCATGCTCAGCTATGCCACCCTGCTCGAGACGAGTCCGCTGCACGTCGCGGGTTTGGATCCGATGGCGCGATGGGACGCGGTCTGTGCCGAAGCGGCGGCGTTGGCGGCGGACGCGCAACGTGCCGTCAGCGCGGAGCAGCGGCTTGCCGCCGTGTATGCGTCGGATTTCTGGACGGTTACCGCGCCATTGCGTTGGGTATGCGAACGGCTGCCGGCTGTGGCGGCCCGGTGCCGGCGACTGTCCCTCGCAAGCGACTGACGATATCACCTCTCCCGCTCCCGCGGGAGAGGTGATATCGGGGACTGATGACCACCTGGCTGATCCGCCGGCTGATCCAGGCGTTGTTCGTCGTGCTGGCGATGACGGTGATCGTCTTCGTCGGCGTGCACGTCATCGGCAATCCGGTCGACATCCTGATCTCGCCGGAAGCCGACCAGGCCGAGCGGGCCCGCGTCATCGCCTCGCTCGGGCTCGACCAGCCGTTATGGAAGCAATACGTGCTGTTCCTGAACGACGCGCTGCACGGCGATCTCGGCCGCAGCTTCGTGTTCAACGAGCCGGCGCTGACGCTGATCGCGCAACGCATGCCGGCAACGATGGAACTGGCGGTGACCGCGGTGTTGCTGTCGATCGTGTTCGGCATCCCGCTGGGCTTGTACGCCGGGCTTTATCCGGATAGTGTCGCGGCGCGCACCATCATGGCGGGCGGCATCCTGGGGTTCTCGCTGCCGACCTTCTGGGTCGGATTGATGCTGATCATGGTGTTCGCGGTGCAACTCGGCTGGCTGCCATCGACCGGCCGCGGGGCGACCGCGGAGCTGTTCGGCGTGCCATGGTCGTTCCTGACCTGGGACGGGTTGAAGCATCTGTTGCTGCCGGCGCTGAACCTGTCGCTGTTCAACATCTCGCTGGTGCTGCGGCTGGTGCGTGCCGGGGTGCGCGAGACGCTGCCGATGGATTTCGTCAAGTTCGCCCGTGCCAAGGGGCTGACGCCGGCGCGGGTGATCTTCGTGCATGTCCTGAAGAACATCATGATTCCGGTGGTGACGGTGGTGGGGCTGGAACTCGGCACGACCATCGCCTTTGCCGTGGTGACCGAGAGCGTGTTTGCCTGGCCCGGCATGGGCAAGCTGATCATCGATTCGATCAACGTGCTGGACCGGCCGGTGATCGTTGCGTATTTGATGATGATCGTGCTGCTGTTCATCGCGATCAATCTGGTGGTGGACGTGCTCTACACGGTGCTCGATCCGCGCGTGCGGCTGGAGAGCAGGGAGTGAGGGGGAGCGCCGAGCGATCGTGGGAAGCGACGCCGGCCCACGCGCCCGCCGGCACGGACTGTGCGCCCGCCGGCACGGACTGCGCGCCCACCGGCACGGACTGCGCGCCCGCCGGCACGGACTGCGCGCCCATCGTCATGGCCGGGCTTGACCCGGCCATCTATGCCGGCACCCCTACCGCCAGTGTTGGCACATCAGGTCAACTGCGCGTACCGATCCTCCCATTGCGGGTTCTGCTGCGTGATCAGATCCAGCTTCCATGCACGGGGCCAGCGTTTGATGCTGGTTTCGCGCTGGATTGCGTCTCGAATATCTTCGTGCCACTCGGCATAAACCAACCTTGTAACGTAATAGCGCTTGGTGAAGCATTCCGTTGCACGCTGGCGATGCTCCCAGGTGCGGCGCAACAGGTCGTTCGTGATCCCGATGTACGACACACCGAATGGTTGGTTCGTCAGGATGTAAACCCAGCCGCCACGCATGATCGTAGCGTGCAATGCAGCTGGTTAACAGTTCGCGAATTTGGTGACGAACGGGATCGTATGGCCGGTGCCTGCATAGATGGCCGGGTCAAGCCCGGCCATGACGGCCTGGGCGTCGTCCGTGCCGCTGTTCGCGGGGTGGGCGTCGTCCATGCCGGTGTTCGCGGGATGGGTGTCGTCCATGCCGGTGTTCGCGAGGTGAGCGCAGCCCGTGCCGGTGCTCGCGAGGTGAGCGCAGCCCATGCCGCTGTTCGCGAGGGGGGCGTCGTCCGTGCCGGCGTTCGCGAGGTGGCCGCAACGCATGCCGCTGTTCGCGAGGGGGCATGGCATCTGCCTCTGCTCCCCTGGTCAAGCTGAGATGAGCACCACCGCGCTTCCCACACCTGCCGCGCCGCGCGAGGAAACCCCGTTCCACCGCTTCATCGCGGAATTCGCCGCATCGAAGCTCGCCCTTGTCGGCCTTGCTGCCGCCGTGCTGATCGCGCTCGCGGCGATCTTCGCCTCGGTCATTGCGCCACAGAATCCGTATGACCTCGCGCAACTCGACATCATGGACGGGCGCCTGCCGCCCGGGTCGGCGTCGGGGGCTGGCTACACCTATTGGCTCGGCACCGACGACCAGGGCCGCGACATGTTCTCCGGCATTCTCTACGGCCTGCGCATCAGCCTCGGAGTCGGTGTCGGTTCGGCGTTCATCGCCTGCATCATCGGCGCCACCCTCGGTCTGGTCGCGGCGTATGTCGGTGGCCGGCTGGATGCGGTCATCATGCGCCTGGTGGACCTGCAGCTTTCCTTCCCCTCCATTCTGGTCGCGCTGATGATCCTCGCCGTGCTCGGCAAGGGCGTGATGAACGTCGTCATGGCGCTGGTGATCGTCGAATGGGCGTATTACACGCGCACGGTGCGCGCCTCCGCGATGGTGGAGCGCCGGCGGGAATACATCGAGGCCGCGGAATGCCTTGCGCTGCCGTGGCGGCGCATCCTGTTCCGCCACCTGCTGCCGAACTGCATGGCACCGCTGATCGTCATCGGCACGCAGCAGGTGGCCCGCGCGATTACGCTGGAGGCGACGCTGTCGTTCCTCGGCCTTGGCGTGCCGATTACCGAGCCGTCGCTCGGGCTGCTGATCGCCAACGGCTACCAATACATGCTGTCCGGCAAATACTGGATCAGCTTCTATCCGGGCATCGCGCTGCTGGTGACCATCGTCGCGATCAACCTGGTGGGAGACCAATTGCGCGACGTGCTGAACCCACGGCTGAAGAAGTGATGCGGCAGCGGGTGAAGGAAGGGAGGCCAGGGCTCTGCCCTGGACCCGTCAGGGGGCCTTGCCCCCCTTGGTCCGCTTCGCGGTCCAAGCCCCAGCAATGGCGCAGCCTTGGCAATCCATCCGTTGGAGTGGTTGGACGGGAGGGGGCCATGTGGCGCGGCTGTCTTTCCGACGACCGGTCGGAAAGACAGCCGCGCCACATGGCCCCCTCCCGTCCAACCACTCCAAGTGAAGGGTTCCAAGGGCTCCGCCCTTGGTGGGGCTCCAAGGGGCAGAGCCCCTTGGTGGGGTTCCAGGGGCAAAGCCCCTGGCCTTGCTTCGCTCACCCGTTTGCTCCGCCATGACCGCCCCAACGCTCGAATTGCGTGGCCTGCGCACGCATTTCTTCACCCGTGCCGGCGTGGTGCGCGCGGTGGACGACGTGTCGTTCGCGGTATCGCGCGGCCGGGTGCTCGGGCTGGTCGGTGAATCCGGCTCCGGCAAGACGGTCACCGGCTTTTCCATCATCCGCCTGGTCGATCCGCCCGGCCGCATCGTCGGCGGCTCGATCCTGTTCCAGGGCCGCGACCTTGCCCAACTCTCCGAACGCGAGATGCGCGAGCTGCGCGGCAACCGCATTGCGATGATCTTCCAGGACCCGATGATGACGCTGAACCCGGTCCTGCGCATCGACACGCAGATGATCGAGACGGTGCAGGCCCACATGCGCATTTCCCGTGCCGACGCGCGCGCCCGCTCACGCGACGCGCTCGGCATGGTCGGCATTCCCAGCCCGGACGAGCGGCTCGCCGCCTATCCGCACCAGTTCTCCGGCGGCATGCGGCAGCGCGTCGCCATCGCCATCGCACTGTTGCACCACCCCGATCTGCTGATTGCCGACGAGCCGACCACCGCCCTGGACGTCACCATCCAGGCGCAGATCCTCGCCGAGGTGCAGAAGCTGGCAGCCGGACATGGCACGGCATTGCTGTGGATTACGCATGATCTGTCGGTGGTGGCCGGCCTGGCCGACGAGATCGCGGTGATGTACGCCGGCCGCGTGGTGGAAACCGGCGACGCGGGTGACGTACTGGACCGCCCGCGGCATCCCTACACGCACGGGCTGATCGGCAGCGTGCCGAGCCGCAACAAACGGGGGGAAAAACTGCGGCAGATTCCCGGCATGACGCCGAGCCTGTTGAACCTCCCCGCCGGCTGTGCCTTCCGCACCCGCTGCGCGCGCGCGGATGCAACGTGTGCGCAGGATCCGCCGGTGGGCGAGCCGGTGCCGGGGCAGGCGGTGCGGTGCTTCCATCCGATGGTGGCCGCGTGAGCAAAACCTCTCCCGCGACGTGGGAGAGGTCGGCGCGCGTCGGCGCTCCGGCTGAGGGTGCCGCGTACCGCCGCGGTCTTGTTTCTGGTTCGTGTCAAAGGTTGGCCATGGGGCGCCGCAACACCCTCACCAGCCGCTTCGCGGCCTCCTCTCCCGCGCAGCGGGAGAGGTCTCCCGCGTCATGACCCCCATCATCGAACTGCGCAGCGTCTCCAAGCGTTTCGGCCCCACCTACGACGCCGCCGCCCGTCTGGCACGCGGCCTCGGCCGCCACCTTGGACGCCCCGAGAAGAACGAGACCGTGCAGGCGGTCGATCGCGTGGACCTGGCGATCGCGCGCGGCGAGGTGGTCGGCCTGGTCGGCGAATCCGGCTGCGGCAAATCCACGCTCGGCCGCATGGTCGCCGGCATCCTGCGGCCGTCCGCGGGAGAGGTGCTCTTCCAGGGCGCCGACATCGCCACCCTGCCGCCGGCCGCCGCCAAACAGGCGAAACTCAAGGTCCAGATGATCTTCCAGGACCCGTACGCCTCGTTGAACCCGCGCCTGCGCGTGGCCGACATCGTCGGCGAGGCGCCACTGGTGCACGGCCTGGTCTCGCGTGCCGGCTTCGACGACTACGTGGACGCGCAACTCCGCCGTGCCGGCCTCGATCCCGAGCTGAAACGCCGCTACCCGCACCAGTTCTCCGGCGGCCAGCGCCAGCGTATCGGCATCGCCCGGGCGCTCGCGGTGCAGCCCGACTTCCTGGTGTGCGACGAGGCGGTGGCCGCGCTCGACGTCTCGATCCAGGCGCAGATCCTCAACCTGTTCATGGACCTGCGGCATGAACTGGACCTGACCTACCTGTTCATCAGCCACGATCTCGGCGTGGTGGAGCACCTATCCGACCGCGTGCTGATCATGTATCTCGGCCGTGTCGTCGAAGCGGCGCCCGCCGAGGAAGTCTTTGCCCGACCCAACCATCCCTACACCCAGGCATTGCTCTCCGAAGTTCCGCGCATCGAGGCGCGACATCGCAGGTTCACCGCGATCACCGGAGAAATCCCCAGCCCGCTCGCGCCGCCCTCCGGCTGCCATTTCCACCCGCGCTGCCCGCACGCCATGCCGCGTTGCAGCGTCGCGGCGCCTGAGCTGCGGGAGATCGCCCCCGGCCACCGCAGCGCTTGCCACCTGAACGACGCATGACGGGGGACCAAACGTTTCGTCTGACGGCGCTGCACCGGCTGTGGCGGCTGCTCCCGCCCCGTCAGCGGCGTCGCCTGGTCACCGCCGCCACCGCGCTGGTGGCACCGGGCATCGACCGTCGCCCGCCGCCGGCACGTGCCGGCGTGGCCGTTGCGGGCGAGCTTTCCCGGGCTTCCGGCCTGGGGGAGAACGCGCGGCTGATGCTGCTGGGGTTGCAACACCTCGGCGTCCCGCACTGGCCGATCGACGTCGCCCCGCTGTTGCCTGGCGCGTCGGCCGACCTGCCGGTGGCAGCGGGCGGCGAACCTCCGCCCGGCGCACCCCTGGTGCTGCACGTGAACCCTCCGCTGCTGCCCCTGGTATTGCTTCGTCTGCGTCGCGGCCTGGCGCGGGGCCGCCGGGTGATCGGCTATTGGAGCTGGGAGCTGCCGACCGCGCCGCCCGACTGGCGCGTCGGCGCGCGGTTCGTGCACGAAGTCTGGGTGCTGACGCCGTTCGTGGCCGCCGCGCTGGAACCGCTGCTGCCGGGCAAGGTGCGCGTGGTGCCGCCGCCGATGGCGATCGCCCCGCCGCGTCCCTCGGCGCTGGACCGCGCCGCGTTCGGGCTGCCGACGGATGCGGTGGTGGTGCTGGTGATGTTCAACCTCGCCTCCTCGTTCGAGCGCAAGAACCCGTTGGCGGCGATCGCCGCCTTCCGTGCCGCGTTCGGCGATCGCGCGGACCGGCGGCTGCTGCTGAAGATCGGCAATCGGAGCCATTTTCCCGAGGATTTCGCTCGCCTCGCCGCGGCCGCCGCAGCGGCGCCGAACATCCGGCTGGAGACCCGGACCTTGCCGACGGCCGACCTGCACGCGCTGGTGGCGGCCTGCGACATCGTGCTGTCCCTGCACCGCAGCGAGGGCTTCGGCCTGGTCCCCGCCGAGGCGATGCTGCTGGGCAAGCCGGTGATCGCCACCGGCTGGTCCGGCAACATGGCGTTCATGGACGCGACGAGTGCGGCTCTGGTGGGCTACCGCCTGGTCCCGGCGGAGGACCCGCGCCACGTCTACGAGGGCGCCTCCTGGGCTGAACCGGACCAGGCCGACGCCGTTGCGCATCTGCGCCGCCTGGCGGACGATGCCGCCGCCCGCACCGCCCTGGGCACGCGCGGCCGGGAGGCGGCCCTGGCGCGTCTGGGGGTGGCGCCACTGGCGGCGGCGCTGCGCGACCTCGGCCTGCCGGCATGAGAGTGCTGGTCTGGCAATGGGGCCGCTTCGGCGGGGCGCCGCGCTTCGCCGCCGCCCTGGCTCAGGCCATCGGCGGGTTGCCGGGCACCGAGGTGCTGCTGTCCATGTCCCGCAGCGCCGAATTGCTGCGCAGCGCCGCCGCGCCGCGGTGCGATCTGCCGGTAACCACCTATGACGGACTGGCGAGTTTCGCGCTGCGCGCCGCCGGCGCCCCGTTCGCGGTGGCTGGGCTGGCGCGGCGGATCAAGGCGCTGCGGCCGGATGTGGCGGTTTGCGCGCAACCGGGGCCGCTCGACCTGCTGATGGCGGCGGCGCTGCGGCGTTTGCGCATTCCCTTCGTCGCGCTGGTGCACGACGCCGATGTGCATCCGGGCGACGGGCTGCCGTTGCAGATGCGGTTGCAGCACGCGCTGTGCAGCCGTGCCGCCGCCGTGGGTGCGCTGACGACGCATGTCGGCGATCGGTTGCGGGCCCAGGGGCTGGCCGGCACGCCCACCCGCCCGCTGCTGCTGCTGTCGCATCCCCCGGTGGCGTTCGCCGTGCCACCCCGTCCGTCCTCCGACCCTCCGGAAGACGGCACGCTGCGACTGCTCTCGTTCGGCCGGCTGCTGCCCTACAAGGGACTGGATCTGCTGGCCGAGGCACTGGCCCGGCTAGGGCCGCAGTCCGGCTTGGCCGTCCGCGTGGTGGGCTCCGGCCCGGCAAGTGCGACGCTGGACGCGCTGCGGGCGCTGCCGGGCGTGACCGTCGAGAACCGCTGGGTGCCGGAGGACGAGATCGGGTGCTTGCTCGGTTGGTCGGATGCGCTGGTGCTGCCGTATCGCGAGGCCAGCCAGAGCGGCGTCGCGGCGGCGGCGCTCGCGGCCGGACGGCGTGTGCTGGCCACCAGGGTCGGCGGCCTGGCGGAGCAATTGGGGGGTGCACCGGGAGCGATCCTGTGCGAACCGAATGCGGCGAGCCTGCTGTCCGGCCTGCGCCATCTGCTGGACCTGCCGCGCGACACCGCAGCCCCGCCGCCGGTGGATACGCACGAGGCCTGGCGCGACCTGGCTGCGTCGCTGATACGGCAGATCGAGGCGCTGCGGTTGTAACCGCCGCCGGGGCCTGCGACAGCCGGTTTATCCGAATTTTGTGGACGCAGGTTCGAGTTCCCGCAGATCGCGGTTCCGCGTTTCCCGTCCAAGGATGGCGATCAACACAAGCGACAGTGCCGCCGGCATGGCGATGCCCATGGCCGCGATGTCGAGCGCAGGAATCAGCGCCAGCACGCTCAGGCCCTGCGCGATCAGTCCGCCGAGCTTGCTGCAGCCGGCGACCCATCCCGTGGCCCGGCCGCGTACCTTCACCGGAACATTCTCCGACGTATAGGGAAGGATGATCGAGATGACACCGGTGGAGCCGACAATCAGCAGTGCGAGCGGCAGGATCGGATTCGACAGCACGGAGACTCCCCCCAGCCCTCGCAACAGCAGCGACAGAAGCCCCAATGTCGTGATCCCGATCATCGTGACGAGCGTCCATTTCGTGCTCCAGACGCTATAGAGCCAGGCGACCGCGACGACGGCGGGCGCGGCGAACAGCGTCGATTTCGCGATGATGGTGCTGGCCAGGCCCATGCTGCGGCCCTCCGCCATCAAGGAGCCCGGCAGCCAGAGCACGCCGAAATTGACGAAGCCCCAGGCCAGCGCCGCCAGCGTCAGCGCGATGGTTGTCCCGACATAGCCCGGCACGTTTGGCGGCAGCGGGGTATGGTCCGCCGCTTCCTCGTCCGACGGATCGTCACCATCCGGCGCCGCGGCGATCACCGCGCCAAACCGCGCCAGGACAATGCGCGCTTCGCCCGTGCGGCCCATGTGTTGCAGAAAACGTGCCGACTCAGGGATCAGCGGGCTCAGCGCAATGAGGATCAGGCCGGTTGGAAAATTGAGGAACCACATGATGCGCCAACCGAAGAACGGCTGCAGCAGCGCCGATAGCAGGCTCGAGGCCAGGTAGCCGCGACCGCACCCACGCCGCCGACCAGCACGAGACACCAGCCCCGGTGCCGGGTCGGCATGATCTCCGCCAGCAGCGCATAGGTCACCGGCAGCATGCCGCCGGCCGCGGCCCCCATCAGGAAGCACATGACGACGTTCCACCAGAACGACGGCATCGCGCCGCAGATCGAGGTGCCGATGAACATCACTGACGACAGAAGGATCGTGGCCCGCCGGCCGTAAATGTCGGCGAGCGCGCCCCAGACGAAGGAGCCCAGCACCGTGCCGATCAGCGCGGAGAACGGCAGCAGGGCAACGGTGGCGGCATCGACGCCGTATTCCACGCGCATGCCGGGTGTCACGAAGCCAAGGCTTGCCGGCTTCATGATGTCGATGACGAGTGCCACGGCGAGCACGCCCATCAATAGCCAGTGGGCGCGGGTGAGCGGCGCGTTCTCGGGTGCCGCGATCGCGTCGTGTGTCATGGGTTCGGCGGGGCCCTTCGGCAGCAATCCGTAGCCGGCCAAACCGATGCCGCCGACGATCAGCGCCATGCCCCAAAGCATGCCCGCATCCATCGGCATGCCGGCCAGCATGAAATCCATGTCCCGCGCCATCCAGAACATCGGCAGGTGCAACAACACGCCGATAGCGACGACGGCAGAGCCAAACCAGAATGCCGGAGCGTTGCGGCGTTGCGCGAACAAGAACGTTTCCGACACCGTGGTGCTGCCCCTTTTGGCCGCGAGTCGCTAATGTTGTGATCCTGCCTCCTCGGTCCCGCAGCTAACACCGTCAGTGCGGACGAAGCGAAGCGATCTCCCCCGAGATATCGCACCAACGCGCGCGGGAGATTGCTTCGCTTCGCTCGCGATGACGCCGAAATACCGGGGTCGAAGCGTCAGAGGCAGAACATTAGCATGGCAGAAGTGATCCGACGACCCAACAAGCGGGGCGATCGCCGGCGGTGATTGTTAGCCGCACCGCGTCGGGCGGGACTGCCGTGTCGCGCCGCTGCTCGCAATGACCATCGGACTGGGCGTGGATCACGATCGGTCCATCGCGTCGGGGCCCTGTTGTCGAAGCGGCGGATTGCCATGCTGGAACTGCGTGTGGCGGGCGTCCTCACTTATCCGCGCGGCATCTTGCGCCGACGCTGGCCGGAAGGTGAAGTTGGCGGTCGCCTTGATCGTCAACGGCGCCGCTTCAGGCCTCCTGCATGCCCCGCCTTCGTTTTCACCGCTTCGCACTGCTTGGTCTGCTCTGGCTTGCCGCGGCTGCCCCGGCACCGGACTGGCAGGCCAGCCAGAGCGCCCAGTGCCGGACGGCGATCGCCGCGGCGGAAATGAAATACCACCTGCCACCAGCCCTGCTGGGCAGCATCGCCAAAGTGGAGAGCGGCCGGCCGATCGCGCCTCTCGGGCAGGTGCAGCCCTGGCCCTGGACGATCGATGCCGACGGCCAGGCGCTGTTCCTCGACAGCCGCGCGGCCGCGGTTGCCTGGGCGCGGCAAGGTCTGCGACACGGCGTGCGGTTCATGGATATCGGCTGCATGCAGGTGGACTGGCAACTGCATCCGGACGCCTTCGGATCGCTCGATCAGGCGTTCGACCCGGGCGCCAACGCCGATTATGCGGCCCGCTATCTGCGGTCGCTATACGCCGAATCGCATGGCGATTGGAACGTCGCCGTCGGCTGGTACCACTCGCACACCGTCGATCTGGCGGCGGATTACCGCGACCGGGTCGCCGCGGTGGGCGCCGGGATCCTGACCGGCATTGGCGGCCCCGAACCATTGTTCGAGCGGGCCATCCGCCAGGGTACCCTGCGCATGGCGATGGTCGGCGGCGGCACACTGGCGATCAATGTGCACCGCCAGCCACGCGCCCGACCGGGCAAAGGGATGAGCCGCTGCCGGATCGCGCGGGAACTCGCGCCGCTGTTGGCGTCGCGCGTGCGGGGCTGTTGACCGGAGACCTCCGGCCGATTCGGGGGCATCCTGGTTCGGGAGCGGTCCAGCGAGCCAACGCGCCCCCGGGCTATCGCGTCGGCCGCGGGTCCTGTGGTGGGACGACCACGTCCGGCACGGCCAGATCGGGCTGCGGCTGACATACCGACAGCAGGTAGGCGGCGCGGAAGGCGGTATGGCGGATCGCCGCCTCGGCCGGCAGGTGCATGCCGTGGAACAGCGCGGCGACGATCACCACCACGACGAGCAATCGGCCGGGGCGAAGCGCCGGGGGCGCTCCGGCGAGGCCCAGCAGCGCCGCGGCCCCGGCCAGTCCGACCAGCGCGCCCAACACGACCTCCGGCAGCGAGTGCATGCCGAGCACCAGACGCGACACGCCGATCACCACCGCCGCGAGCATGGCGACCGGCAGGATGCTGGCGCGCCGCCGGGTCAGCAACGCCGCCAATCCGCCGCACACCACCGTGGCGGCAGCGACATGGCCGCTTGGGCTATGGATGTCGATCGCGCCGGTCAGCGGCGCACAGGCAAGGAAAGCAAGCTTCAGGACCAGCATCAGGCCGAAGGTGACAAACACCACGCCGAGCCATACCAGCGCACCGCGTCGCCACCCTTGCATCGCGAGTACGATGGCAATCGCGAGGACCACGGGCAGCATGACTGCCTGATCGGCGAAGTTGGTGAGGAACAACATTGCGACAGTAGTATGCCTCATTTTATGAGATGGTGTCGATCAATTTTCGCGCTGCGCTTGTGAAAATAAAACATGACGTCAGCGCGTAATGGCACGATCCATACAATCGCATGGCGTCACTGCGATCAGGTGATCGCCCGCGCCGCATGCAGCACGCGGTCGATGAACGCGTTCGTACTGCCGAGATACTGCCCGGGGTCGGTCAGCCGCTCGATCGCCGCACGGTCCAGCTTGTCCGTCACCGTTGGCTCGCGCGCCAGGGCGTCCACCAGTCCGATGCCCTCGGTCAGTGCCGCGTCGCAGGCGTGCTTGACCACGTGGTGCGCCTCGCCGCGGCCGAGATGCGGCGCCAGCCCCATCATCACCGCCTCGGCGACGATCAGCCCATGCGTCAGGTCGAGGTTGCGCCGCATCCGGGCCGCATCGACCACCATGCCCTCGGCGATGGCGCGCGCCTGGAGCAGGGCGCCGTGGGTCAGGACGAAGGTTTGGGGGAGGGCGAGCGCCTCGGCCTGCCACGGCCCGGTGGCGCGCTCGTGGTCCTGCGCCATCGCGCCCAGCATCAGCGGCACCAGCGCCTGCACGCCGCGCGATGCCGCCAGGATGTATTCCGAGGCGATCGGGTTGCGCTTCTGCGGCATCGTCGAAGACGCGCCGCGGCCGGCGACATAGGGCTCCGCGACCTCGCCCACCTCGGTCTGGCAGAGCAAGATGATGTCGGTGGCGAGCTTGGCCAGGCTGCCGCAGACCACGCCGAGGAAGCCGACGGTTTCCGCCAGGGCCTCGCGGCAGACATGCCAGGGCGCGGCGGGCGCGGCCAGTTGCAGTTCCGCCGCCAGACCCTCCATCACCGCGATGCCCTGGTCGCCGAGCGATGCCAGGGTGCCCGCCGCGCCGGCGAACTCCACCTGTTCGACGCGCGGGCGCAACTGGTCGAGGCGCTGCACGTGGCCGAGGAACGGCGACGCCCAGACCGCGCATTTCAATCCGAAGGTGGTGGGGAGCGCCTGTTGCAAATGGGTGCGGCCAGCCATCACCGTGTCGCGGTGGCGGTCGGCCTGGGCGGTGAACGCGCGCAGGAGGGCCAGAAGTTCGGCGCGGACCAGCGCCAGGCCCGCGCGGACCTGGAGCACGGTGGCGGTGTCCATGATGTCCTGCGTGGTGGCGCCCCAATGGGTCCACGCACCGGCCTTGCCCGCGGCGCGCGACAGGCCGGCGACCAGGCCCACCACGGGATAGCCGACATTGCGCGCGCTGGCGGCGAGTTCCGCGGGATCGAGGTTCTCGTAGCGGGCGGCGGCCTCGATCGCCGGCGCGGCGTCGGCCGGGATGATGCCGAGCCGCGCCTGCACCCGCGCCAGCGCCGCCTCCACGTCGAGCATGCGCTGGAAGTAGGCACGCTCGTCGAACACGGCGCGCATGGCGTCGCTGCCGTAGAGCGCGCCGAGGATCGGGCCGTCGGCTGGATTGATCGGCATGGCGGTATATTAACCTCTCCCGCTGCGCGGGAGAGGTCGATGGTGCGTCAGCACCGAGGGTGAGGGTGATCGGGTCAGCACAGTATTAGCTCGTGCGGCTCGCTTCACCCTCACCCGCGTCGCTGTCGCTCCGCGACCTCTCCCGCTTTACGGGAGAGGTTTTACTCTCTGTTACCCCCGCTGGAGCAACTCGATCGACACATTCTGCGGCGCGGTGAGGAATGCGATGCGCACACCAGGCCGGATGGTCCTCGGCTCCATGGTGAACGCCACGCCCTTGGCCTTCAGTTCGGCGACCGCCGCGTCCATGTCTTGCACGGTCAGGCCGAAATGCTCCAGGCCCATATACGGCGTCTGCGGCGATGCGCCGGTGGTCGCCGGGTCGGCCTTGGCGATGAAGATCTTCTGGCCCGTCAGGCTCAGGTCGATGCGGGTCGAGCCGTCCGGCTGCGGCGTGCGGATCACCTCCGCGCCGAGCTTGTCTTCGTACCACTGCGCTGTCGCCGCCGGGTCCGGCGAGCGCAGGTGGATGTGCTCCCAGGTGTACTTGACCATGGACTCCCTCCCTGTTGATGTGGCCTTGGGCCATTAGCCCATCACGCGCGCTGCCCGGCAAGGGCGGGTCGGAACGTGCCGTTCCAAGCGCACGCGCCGCACCGCGTCGCTTGCCCTCCGCCGCCGTGCTACAGTCGCACGTCCGGCCGCACCACGTGCCGCGCCGGCGAAGGAGACGCATCATGGCCCCTCCCCCCGTTATCCGCCTGCATCCCGACGACGGCGTGGTGATCGCCCGCACCACCTTGCTGCCCGGTGCGCCGGTCGCCCCCGGCGTCACCGCGACCGAGCGCATTCCCGCCGGACACAAGGTCGCCGTCCGTCCGATCGCGCAGGGAGAACCGGTGCGCCGCTACGGCCAGATCATCGGTTTCGCCGCTTCGCCGATTTCGCCGGGGCAGCACGTGCATGTGCACAATTGCGTCATGGGCGACTTTGCCAAGGACTATGCCTACGGGATCGATGCGAAGCCGACCGCGCCGGCCAACGCGCCGGCCAGCTTCATGGGCATCCGCCGCCCCGACGGCCGCGTCGCGACGCGCAACTATATCGGCATCCTCACCAGCGTGAATTGCAGCGCGCATGTCGCCGGGCTGGTCGCCGACATATTCCGCCGCAATCCATTCACCGGCGACGATCCGCTGGCGGCGTATCCGAACGTCGATGGCGTGGTGGCGCTGACCCACAAGACCGGCTGCGGCATGACCGAAGGCGAGCCGCTGCGGCTGCTGCGTCGCACGCTCGGCGGCTATGCGCGGCACGTGAATTTTTCCCACGTCATCGTGCTCGGGCTGGGCTGCGAGGTGAACCAGATCGGCGGCCTGATGCAAGAGCAAAAACTGGCCGGGCGGCTGAAGTCGCTGGACATCCAGACCATGGGCGGCACGCGCAAAACCGTTGCGGCTGGCGTGGAGTTCGTGAAGGAGGTGCTGGCGGAGGCCAACCAGGTGCGGCGCGAGCCGGTGCCCGCCAGCGAACTGACCGTGGCGCTGCAATGCGGCGGCTCCGACGGCTATTCCGGCGTCTCCGCCAATCCCGCGCTGGGCGCCGCGAGCGATCTGCTGGTGCGGCATGGGGGGACGGTGATTTTGTCGGAGACGCCGGAGACGTACGGCGCGGAGCAATTGCTGACGCGCCGCGCGGTATCGCAGGAGGTGGGGGAAAAGCTGGTCGCGCTGATGCGCTGGTGGGAGGACTACACGCGACGCGAGGGTGCCGAGATGAACGCCAATCCCTCGCCCGGCAACAAGGCCGGCGGGCTGACGACGATCTTGGAGAAGTCGCTGGGTGCGATGGCCAAGGCGGGGTCTACGAACCTGGTGGATGTGGTGCAGTACGCCGAGCAGGTGACGGCGAAGGGGTTCGTGTTCATGGATACGCCGGGGTACGATCCGGTGGCGGCGACGGGGCAGGTGGCGGGCGGCGCGAACATGGTGTGCTTCACCACCGGGCGCGGATCGGTGTTCGGCTGCAAGCCGGCGCCGTCGATCAAGCTGGCGACCAACACGCCGATGTTCAAGCATATCGAGGACGATATGGACGTGAATTGCGGCACCATCCTGGACGGGGACGAGACCGTGCAGGAATGCGGGGGGAGAATATTCGAGCTGATGCTGCGGGTGGCGAGTGGCGAGCGGACCAAGAGCGAGAGCTCCGATTTCGGGGCGGCGGAGTTCGCGCCGTGGGTGATCGGGGCGACGATGTAGGGTCGGTCGGGACACGTTCATATCGCGTAGGAGGCTCGCACGAGTGACCTTTATGAGAGCGACATCCTGATCTGGTCGGAGCAGCAGGCGGAACTGCTGCGCCGCCTCGCCCACGGCGGGCGCATCAATGACCAACTGGATTGGGAACACCTGATCGAGGCGGTGGAGAGCGTGGGCAGCGAGCACTTGCACGCGGTGGAGTCGCTGCTGTTCCAGGCCCTCGTGCACATGCTGAAAGCGCAGGGCTGGCCGCTCGCCCGTGCTGCGGAGAACGGGCGCGCCGACGCGCGCGGATTCCGCGCACAGGCGGCAAACCGGTTTGCTCCGTCCATGCGCCCGAGGCTCGATCTGGCCCGCCTCTATCGCCAGGCATTGCGTGCGTTGCCGCAGACGATGGACGGACAGCCGCCGCAGCCACTGCCTGAGACCTGCCCGGCGACGCTGGACGAACTGCTGAGCGAGGCATCGTAACAGGAGGCAGCGAGGGATGCGCTCGGCATACCCAACGATGAGATTATCATTCAACTTCGGCGAGGCGAAGTTTGCGCAGCGGGTGATCGAGGCCACGATGTGATCAGCTACTGCTGCTTGCGGTGGTTATTGCCACTGCCTGCGCAGGCATCTGGATACAGAGCAACACCCTTTCACATGAGCAGTAAACGGTAGCTGTCTAACGAAACGATCTGAGAGTGGGGCACCGCCAGCGCAAAGTTATCTGGCCTAGGTTCAACCGAGATCCCGCAGAGCATTCTTGTGGTCGATCGCGACAGGGTGCGCCGCAGGCGGCTGCCGATTGCGCAGGGTCTGGGGTGCGGCAGCGGTTCAGCGCCGCGGTCGCCTCGCGAGCCTCCGCCGTGGTCCCCGACGCCTCATCGCGGAATAACCCCGCCGGCACCAAGCAACGCCGCAAACTCCCGGTCGAACGTGGCGACGTGGCGGCACCGCGCCTGATCGGCATCATGCCGGATGATGCCGTCGGCGAAGTCGCCGCCGCGGCGCAGCAGCTCCAGGCCCGTCTCGGCTGCCGGACGATCCACCGCGACGTTGCGGCTTTCGATGATCTCCTGAATGGCGTCCGCGATCTCGGTGGTGCTCAGGCCATAGGGGCGTCGTAGCACCCAGACCAACTCGCAAAGCACGATGGTGGAAATCGCGATCGTCTCGCCGCTTTCGATCACCCGCGCGGCGGCCTTCGCCTGAGCGAGGTCGTCCCATGTCAGATAGCGAACCAAGACGTTTGTATCGACGGCGACGGTCACCGGGTGCGGCCAGCCTCGATGGCAAGCCGCATCACCTCCAGCGACACCGGCTTCTGACCCGCCCGGCGCAGTCGGCCACGGACACTGCGCAGGTCGTGGCCCGTTGCGGGCGGAACCAACTCCACCTTGCCATCCCGCAGTAGCGCGACCGCCACCTTGTCGCCGGGCTTCAGGCCGAGGTGGTCGAGTACAGCTTGCCGCAAGGTGACCTGGCCTTTCGCGGTGATCGTCAGTTCGAAGCTCATGGCCGCCCCGGTAAGGGAGTATCTGCCTTGATCTGGGCTCCACGAGCGAATCTGTCAAGTGCGTCTGAAGGAACCTGATAGTGCGTCGGCTCACTGGCGAAGACGAACCAACACCGACCGCAGATGGCCAATCGCCTACTCCACGGCCTCGTGCGCCAACTCCGACGCCAACCAGTGATGCGCGCTCAGCGTTCGGTTGGGATCCATCTTGTTCAGGTCGAATTTGAATCCCAGATCCAGCCCGGGATCGGCCGGGGAGGCCGGCGCGACCAGCGGGCTCAGCCCGTCAACCCGATCATCCACCAGCGCAAGGTCCGCCTGGTGCGCGGCGAAGAACGCCTTCAGGCTGGTCTGGCCTGCCGGCGCCGGATCCTTGCTCGAGAACGTCCCTCGTGGCGGCAGTGCCGCAAGCAACCGGTTCGTCGCGTCGCGCACGTTCTTCACCGCATCGGATCGGAGATTACGGATATCGACGGGATCGATCTTGTGCAGCGCCAGCCCGTCCTGCACGAAGCGGACATAGAACAGCGCCCGCGCCGACGACACGTCAAACTGCGTTCCCTTGAACCCGGAGACGTTGGCAACCGTCGTGTCGTAAAGCTGCATCCCGCCCGGCGCGGTTGCGGCGGGCATCGTCGCCTTGTCGGCGCGCACCGCGTTGCCCAGATCCTGATAGCTCGCGTCGAACACGGTAACGCGCTCCACCAGGCTGACATCGACGGTGGCCGCGCCACCCTTGCCGATCGAGTGCTCCAGTCCGCGCGCGCCGCGGCTGTGCGCGACCAGGCGAAGCGCGTCGATTTTCGTATTGGGGCGCTTCAGCGCTGTCAGGCATTGCTGGATTTCCGCCGTGCTCAGCGTGACCCAGTTCGGCGACCAGCCTTCCTCGACTCCCGGAACCGCGATCAGGATCCATTCCGAATTGTCGTACTGGCTTCGCAGTCCCTGCTGGCTGACAAATGATGTGGGGTTGTCGGCCGGCGTGAAAAACACCGATACCTTGTTCTTGTCCGGCGGCGCGTTGCGCGGCACGAAAGCGACCAGCGGCTTGTTGAAGGTCATCGGTGCCGGGCTGGGCTGCTTCTCGGTTGCGGGCGGCGTCAGGGTGATCGAATCGCCCCTGACGCCCACCGTCTGCCCGCCGTATTTGTCGAGGCCCGCGTCAAGCTCATTCGGACGATCCGCGGCGATGCCGAGCGTCCCGGCGGCGATCCTGTGCTTGAACGCCGTCAACGCCGCCTTGGTATCGGCATCCAACGTCCCGCTTGCCGTGGTAGCCGCCAGCAGGCCAAGCGCCATCAGGCGATTTTGCACGGCCTTGATATCGTCCGCGTCATTGGTGAGGCCCTGACCGATCCCGCGTCCCGCCGGCTGCTCCGGCAGCTTCAGCCCCAGCATCGTGTTGGCGACTGCGTTCGCGATATCCGGTTGCTCGGCCTTGGTGATCGCATTCTTCAGTGGCACCAGGTCATTGTCGGAAATCACATCGCCGGGACCATAATGCGCCCAGAGCGTCTGCACGGTATTCTTATAACCGTCGTTGTCGATCGCCCACAGGTGCCACAAGCGCGTCAATGCATCGACCGCATCCTCCTTCGTATTGTTGGTCGGCAGCGGCAGCGCGACACCCAGTTGGTGACCGTTGCGCAATATCAGGGTCTGGCGCCGCAGTCGGCGTTGGTCATCCCGCTCGCCGTCCGACTGGGCAACATGCGCCAATTCATGCGCGATCAACCGCAGGCCGTCGGTTGTCGCCGGCGCGTGTGCGCCTTCGCCGAACACGATATCCGCGCCGACCGTATAAGCGGCCGCGCCGACATCGCGCGCGGAACGCGCTGCCTGAGCGCCGGTATGCACCCGCACATCGGCGAAGTCCCGGCCGAACCGTGGCGCAAGAAAGGCGCGCGCCGCCGGATCGAGTGGTTGACCGGTGGTTCCCAACGCGTGGTGCACCGAGTCTGGCGCGATGCCGGCCGGAATGACGCCCTCCGGCGCTCCGGATTTTGCGCGCCGGCGCAGCAGCGCCTGATTGCCGAGGCCGGACACCGGCTGGCGCGAGGCGACGCGCTGCTGCTGTTGCGGCCCCGCCGCATCCGCCGCGGACGTTTTCGTCTCGGCTCGGGCGATCGCAGGCGCGATCATCGGTCCATCCTTTCCACATCATCCATTGCGCCGGCGCCGCGCCGGACGAACCAGCCACCAGAACACCCGGTGTGCCATGCGTCAGCCGTTCCGGCGCCGCATAGCTCTAACCGTTTGACCAACGTGGCACACCGACCGAATTGTAATACCAGCCGTCCGAAACATTACCCAATGGCGCGGGCCGCGTCATCGCCGGGATTGCCCCCGGCCGTTCGTGCGGCTGCGGTACCGTGCCCCACGGCCGACTCAAGCCTGACCGTGAAACGGTTGGGACGGGGCGATCCGAACCGGCCGACAGTCGATCGTCACGGCGCTCGGTATAAGTCGCGAACATCGTGACGCACCGCCCCCGAAGGTCAAGCTTTTTCCACGCGTTGAGCATGCGCCGGACCCATGGTCCTGGCGATGACAGGGTGGCGTTGTGCTCGGCAGCCGCGGCTGGGCAAGATGAACCAGCGCAACCATGAGGCCCGCCATGCCGTACGATCAGCCTGCCGCCAGCACTGACTACGTTGCCCCTGACTGCGCCGGCATGGATTTCTATGCCGCCGATCGCGGCTTGCGCGACTTGCTCTCGATCTATCTTCCCCCCGCGACCCGCGCGGTGCTTGATCCGCACTACGCGCGCCTCGGCAGGCTCGCCGGCGGGCGTCTGGACGAGCTCGCGCGCATCGCCGACCGCCATCCACCCGTGCTGCATCAGCGCGATCGATTCGGCCGCGACGCCGACTGGATCGAGTATCACCCTGCCTACCGCGAAATGGAGCAGATCGCGTTTGGTGATTTTCAGTTTCATGCCATGAGCCATCGGGGCGGCATGCTCGACATGGATCGCCCGTTGCCGCCGGTGGCGAAATACGCTTTCCAATACCTGTTCGTGCAGGCCGAATTCGGACTGATGTGTCCGATCAGCGTCACCGATACCTCGGTCCACCTGATCCGCAAATTCGGCAGCAATGCGCTCCAGGATTATCTGCTGCCGCGCATGCTCTCCGGCGACATGGCGACGCTGTGGAAGGGCACCCAGTTCATGACGGAAAAGGCCGGCGGCTCCGACGTGGGCGCCGTGGAAACCGTGGCGCGGCAGCAGGATGGCGTGTGGCGGCTGTACGGCGAAAAGTGGTTTTGCTCGCATACCGACGCCGACGTCGCGTTGATGCTCGCGCGGCCGGACGGCGCGCCGGGCGGCACGCGCGGCCTCGCATTGTTCGCCACACCGCGTCACCTGCCCGACGGACGGCGCAACGCGTATCGCATCATCCGGCTGAAGGACAAGTTGGGAACCCGCTCGATGGCGAGCGGTGAGATCCGGTTCGACGGCGCGGAGACCTGGCTGGTGGGTCACATCGACCAGGGGCTGAAGCAGATGATGGAGCAGGTGAATCTGTCGCGGCTGTCACATGGCGTGCGGGCGGCCGCGATGATGCGGCGCTGCATGAACGAAGCATTGGCCGCGGCGCGCGGGCGCAGCGCGTTCGGCCGCGCGGTGATCGACTTCCCGCTGATGCGCCGGCAATTGCTCAAGCTGATCGTGCCGGCGGAGCAAGCGCTGTCGATGGCGCTGTGCACCGCCGACGCCATGGGCCGCGGGGCGCGGGCCGAGCTGCGCATCCTCACCGGCCTGCTGAAGCTGCGCGCCTGTCGTGACAACGTCACAGTCGCTACCGGCGCGATGGAGGCGCGCGGCGGCAACGGCTACATCGAGGAATGGGTCACCGCACGCCTGATCCGTGACGCGCAGGTTGGATTGCTGTGGGAGGGCACCAGCAACATCAATGCGCTGGACGTGATCGGCCGCGCGGTCGCGCGAGACGGCGCGCAGCACGCGTTGGCCGCATTGCTGCATCACCGGCTCGATGAGGCGGCAGAGTTGCCGGCGCCGTTCCGCAATGCGCTTGGCGTGGCGGCGGACAAGGCGGTGGCGCTGGCTGGCAGCATCGCTGCGAACGCGCAGGAGACGTTGGCGCGCGGCGTCTGCACAGCGCTGTACAACGCCGCCAGCGCGGTCCTGCTGGCCTGGGAGGCGACCCGGCCGGGCGCCGATGGACGCCGCAGCCTGGTGGCTCGCTGTGTCCTGGCGCATCGGCTTGCGCCCCAGGATCCTCTGGCACCGCAGGAAGCGGCGTGGGAGAAGCCGGCTGCCGCATGGTTGCTCGGCGATGCACCGGCATCCCTTGCCGACGTTGCGCCGCTGCTGGTGTGATGACAGGGGAGGCGCCGGTGCGACGGCAAGGTTCTTCTGGTGCCGCACGCTGGAGATTGCGGCCCCATGCCCCTCGTCACGCGGCTAGCGGCTGCCCGTCTTGGTCCATTCGAACGGCTTTGCCATGGTCAGGTTGAAGTAGGCGATGAAGCGCTCGATCCGTTCCTTGAGGTCCTGTTGCGAGGTGCCGGAGGCAATTCTCCTGTTCTCCCTCCGATTGTGGCAATCCGCACTCACCCCCAGCCATGCAATCGCCACTTTCGGCGTGCGGCACTAGCTTATAGGTGCGCATTAAATCAAATATGCGCGTGAGCGCAATGTGGAGGCAGGAATGATCGAGAGCATCAGCGCGATCACGCTGGCCACGCATGACATGGCGCGGGCGGTGGCGTTCTACACGGCGCTCGGCTTCGCGTTGAAATACGGCGGGGCGGAGGCCGGGTTCACCAGCTTCCATGCCGGCGGCGGCTACCTCAACCTGACGACCGCACCGGCGGAGCGCCAATGGTCCTGGTGGGGCCGCGCGATTTTCCACGTCGATGACGTTGATGCGGTGCATGCGCGCGCCGTGGCAGCCGGGCTGTCGCCCGCCTTCGCGCCCCGCGATGCGTCATGGGGCGAGCGGTACTTCCACATCACCGACCCTGACGGGCACGAACTCAGCTTCGCCCGGCCATTGTGAGGGCGGCCTCGCGGCACTTTCAACGTCATACCGGGCGAAGACCCGCCGTCCACGAGATTGCTGAAACCAGCACGGCAAGTCGTGGATGGCACGCCGTCGCGCACCATCACGCAGAGGGAACCGATCATCTCGCTTGGCGATTGGTTTATTCCTCGGCGGACATTACGGCTGCACTGGCGCCATCCGGTTGAAGTCGGCGGCCAGGCTTCGCCGCAGCGCCATGCGCAGCGGTCGCGGCACCGCAAAATACCACCGCAGCAGCCAATCCTGCGATGCCAGCGGACCGACCACGTAACTCATCCAGACCATCCGCCCATGCCCGAGCAGGGTGACCGGGGTGAAGCAGTCGACCACCCGTTCCTCCCCGTCGGCCCAGACCCGCTTGTACGGCTCCTGGCCGGGCAGGAAGTCGAACACCGTCAGTCCCCGTTCCATGCACCAGCGGATCATCTGCTCCATCAGCAGCCGGGAGGGAGAAAGGGCGCCATACCGCGCGTCATAGGCGAACATGTAGAAGACGAACTTTCCCGCATGAACGAAGCCGAAGCCGGCGGAGAGAATATCGTCGGCGGTCCCAAGCCGGCACAGCATCAGGTTGCCGGATGCCAGGCAATCATGCAGCACCGCCTTGATGAAGCCGCGATACGCCGGGGTCGGGTAGATGCCCGTGTCGATCGATCGCCTGGCCGCCCACGCCAGCTTGTGGGTAAAGATCCAATCCACCAGCGAGTCGATCTCGCCCGCGTCGCAGACGACGTGGAACCGGTAGTCGCCCGACATTTTTGCCAACCGCCGCCACTGGCGCTGCTGATCGGCGACCAGTCGCTTGGGAAGCGAGGCCGCGTAAGCCTCCCACCCGGCGAAACGGTCCAGCCGAATAACCGGAGAAGCCAGTTCTCGCCTCAGGCCGTGCCGGACCGACCGGCCGAAGAAGTCTTCCAGCAACGAGCCGGCGGGGATTTCCCGCAGCTCCAGCATATCACCGCCCGCCAACCGGCTGGCTCGCTGCCACGCGGCAGCAATCCAACGCGCGGCCTCCGTTCCCTGCTCGACCAGAATGTCGCGATATTCGAATTTTTCCGAGCCCAGGAACCGGATCCATCGTCCGTCCAGGACCAGAGGCCAGATCAGCACCACGCGCGTGCCAACCCGGCCCACCAGGATGCGCAACCGGCATCCGCGCGCGGACGCAATGTGCTGCCATGCGTGGCATTGCCAGTCGTAGAGGCTGAAGAAACTGTGCGGAGCAGCGCGTTGGCACAGCTCGCGCCAGTCCGCCTCGAGCGCTCGGAAGCCAGCCGTGTCGGTAACCGTCGTGAAGAGAATTTCGTTCGTCATCTATTCAGAGCCTGAAGACCTTCCCGCTTGTCCGCTTCCGCACCTCGACGCCGTCCTGGTCGGTCAGGACCGCTACGGCCAACGGAAAAACTCTATCCGGATGGGCATCGACCGCCGGCTTCAGCCCGCGGTCGAACTAGAACCGCAGAGAGCCATCATGCGATCGTCTGCGATTCCCCCCAAGTCTGCGGACAATAATTGCATAGATCGCGGCCGGCGCAACGCCACCAGCGCGGAAAGGCCGCCGCCGGCGGTCGTCCCGACTCGGAAACTGGCCTATACTCCCTCACCATGAACCTCATGCTGTTCCCGACGCCGCAGCACAAGGCCGACGAGGTGCCCTCCGACACCGAGTTGGCCCGCTTCATCCCCGGCAACGCGATCGCCGCCGGCCGCGCCTATGCCCAGGCCGGCCGCGTGCTCCGCATCAAGGTGTCGGAAGACGGCAGCCGGATCGAGGCGGAGACGCAAGGCAGCCGCCGCACGCCGTACGCCGAGACGATCGTCCTGCGGCGCGACCCGCAGGGGCACCTGCGGATCGTCGGCCTGTGCTCCTGCGCGGTGCGCACCAACTGCAAGCACGTTGCGGCGGTGCTCATCGTCGCGCGCGGCCGGCACAAGCTGGCGCCGCCGGCTGCGCTGGCCGCCGCGTCGCAGCAACCCGCCGCCTCGCAGCAACCCGCGGCCGCACCGGCACGCCCCGCTCCGCCACCGCCGCCGCGTGAGGACCCCTTGCCTTACCCGCTCGCGAACTGGCTCGCCGAGCTGGAATCCGCGCAGCAGGCCGACGAGGAAGACTACCCGCCGAGCATCCGCCAGCGGCTGTTTTACGTGCTGGACAGGGCACCGCAGGCGCGCGGCATTCCCGCGCTGTCGGTGCAGCCGGTGTCGGTGCAATTGCGCAAGACCGGCGAGTTCTCCGCGGTGCAGCGGAATTTCCCGCCTGAGAGCGTGAATGCGCAGCAGCCGGCGCGGTTCCTGCGCCCCTCCGACCGGATCATCCTGCGCCGGCTGGGGCGCCGCCGCCACGGCAACGACGAAGACGAGGACCCGCAGGACACGGTGCGCCGCATCATCGCCACCGGTCGCGCCCGCTGGGGCGGCATGACGGGGCCGGTGGTGACCGAGGGCCCGCCGCGGCCCGGCCGCATCGCCTGGGTGCTCAACGAGGACGGCTCGCAGCACCCGGAGGTTACACTCGACGCGCCGGGGGGCATGCTGCTGCGCGTGCCGGAACCGTGGTACGCCGAGCCGGCCACCGGCGTGCTCGGCCCGATCGCCCTGGACCTGCCGGCCCCGCTGGCACGGCGGCTGCTATCCGCCCCGGCAATCCCGCCCGAGCAAGCCGCGCGGGTGCGCAGGGAACTGGGGCGGCGGATGCCCAGCCTGACGGTGCCGGCGCCCGACGAACTGCCCCCGCCGGAGCTGCTGAATGAAAAGCCGCGCGCGCATCTGCTGTTGCTCACCGGCAACCCGCCGCTGCCGCACGCCATGCCGCGTTATGGCGGCGCGCCCGCCATCCCGCTGGCCCGGCTGAGTTTCGGCTATGGCCCGTTCGTCATCGCCGCGGCGGAACGCCGCACCACAATGGCGCGCGGCGGCAGGCTGTACCGGCTGGTGCGCCAGCGCGACGCCGAGGAGCGGCTCGTGCAACGGCTGGGCGCGATTGGATTCGAGCGGGTCAGCCGGGTGGCGCCGAGTTGGTACGCCAACCCCTGGGCCGACGACCTGATGCTGCCGGGCGATTCGGACGGCTCCGCCTGGCTGCGCGTGCTGCTGCACGACCTGCCGGTGCTGCGCGCCGAAGGCTGGACGATCGAGGTCGCCGACGACTTCCCGATCCGTCTCGCCGAACCGGAGGGCGATCTGTCCGCCGCGCTGGAGGAAGGCTCCGGCATCGACTGGCTGGAACTGCATCTCGGCGTGATGGTGGACGGCAAGCGGGTGGACCTAGTGCCCTCGCTGGTGGCGATGATCGCCACCTCGGAAGCGCTCGGCTACGGCCTGCCGGACAGGCTGAACGAGGCCGCCGACGACGAGCCGTTCCTGGTGCCGCTGCAGGACGGCCGTTTCCTTCCCCTCCCCCTGCCGCGCATTCGCCCCATCCTGCTGGCGCTGACCGAACTGTTCGCGCGCGGCGGGGTCGATCCGGAGGGCGGGGGTCAGATCCGCTTCACGCGGCTGGATGCGGCGGATGTTGCGGCGTTGGAGGAGGCCACCGGCGTCGTCTGGCAAGGCGGCGAGTCGCTGCGTGCGCTGGGCCGGCAGTTGCGCGAGGCCGGCGGTGCCATCCCGACTGCCACGGTGCCCGCCAGCTTCCTTGGGACGCTGCGGCCGTATCAGGCGCAGGGCGTGGACTGGCTGCAATTCCTGCGTGGCGCCGAGCTGGGCGGCGTGCTGGCCGACGACATGGGCCTGGGCAAGACGGTGCAGACCCTTGCGCACCTGGCGATCGAACAGGCGGAGGGGCGGCTGGACCGGCCGTCGCTGATCGTGTGCCCGACCAGCGTGGTGCCGAACTGGACGATGGAGGCCGCGCGGTTCGCTCCGTCGCTGCGGCTGCTGACCTTGCACGGGCCGACGCGCAAGGAGCGGTTCGGCGAGATCGATCGGCACGACCTGGTGATCTCCACCTACCCGCTGCTGACGCGCGACCACGCTGTGCTGACCAAGCACGAGTGGCACGTGGTGGTGCTCGACGAAGCGCAGATGATCAAGAACCCGAATGCTGAGACCACGCGGGCGGCGCTGCGGTTGCGGGCGCGGCAGCGGCTGGCGCTGTCGGGCACGCCGCTGCAGAACCACCTGGGTGAGCTGTGGTCGCTGTTCGATTTCCTCGCCCCCGGGTTTCTGGGCAGCGCGCGGTCGTTCCGTACCCGGTTCCGCACGCCGATCGAAAAGCACGGCGATACGGCGCGGGGGGAGATGCTGACGAAGCGGGTGCGACCGTTCCTGCTGCGGCGGACCAAGGAAGAGGTGGCGCTGGAGCTGCCGCCGAAGACCGAGATCACCGAGCCGGTGGAGATGGAGGCGGCGCAGCGCGCGATCTACGAGGGCGTGCGGCTGTCGATGCACGCCAAGGTGCGGCAGGCGATCGCCGAGAAGGGACTGGCGCGGTCCGGCATCATCATCCTGGATGCGCTGCTGAAGCTGCGTCAGGCGTGCTGCGATCCGCGGCTGCTGAAGCTGAAGGTGGTGGAGAAGACCAAGGCGGGTTCGGCCAAGCTGGAGCGGCTGATGGAGCTGCTGACGGTGCTGCTGGCGGAGGGGCGGCGGGTGCTGCTGTTCTCGCAGTTCACCTCGATGCTGGCGCTGATCGAGGAGCGGCTGGCAGACGCCGGGCTGGCGTACGTGACGCTGACCGGGGACACGAAGGACCGCGGCAGCGTGGTGCGGCGGTTCCAGGCCGGCGAGGTGCCGCTGTTCCTGATCAGCCTGAAGGCCGGCGGGGTGGGGCTGAACCTGACCGCGGCGGACACGGTGATCCACTACGATCCGTGGTGGAATCCGGCGGTGGAGGACCAGGCGACCGACCGCGCGCACCGGATCGGGCAGGACAAGAAGGTGTTCGTGCACCGGCTGGTCACGCTGGGAACGATCGAGGAGAAGATGGAGGTGCTGAAGGAGAAGAAGCGCGCGATCGTGGCATCCGTGCTGGAGGCGGAGCACGGGGGCGCGCTGCGGCTGACGGAGGGGGATGTGGAGGAGTTGTTTGGGGTAACGGAAAGCTGACCCCGCGGGAAACAAGGTGGCGCAATGCGCGAGACGATCAACAAGATACTGACGCTGCTGGGTTAGCTTGAGCAAGAAGCCAAAGGCGCAGCTATAGCGGAACGCGCGCTGGTAACTGGCCTGGAGCTGCCCGACATCATTCGCGATATTGTAGACTTGCTGCTTCCCGAATTGAAGCCTTACGAAGCAAATATCTACATGTATATGCTTCGCCATACGATAGTTGAGACTGGTATCCAGATTATGCGACTGTCGCGCCGGGGTCTACAATCCGGTGTCGTAAAGTCGGCCTACGCCGCACGGCTGTGCGTCCGGATCGCTGAGCGCCGCGGCATGCCGCTCCGCCTCGGTCATGGCATTGAAGCGGCTCCAATCCTGCCCCGCCGGATCAGCAGTTTTCCTCGTGGTATTGGCGTCGTTCATACGGTTCGGCTCCTCGTGCCGAGATGATGCGGACGATGTCGCCTCGCATGGTGTAGGCGACAGACAGCAGGCGGCCATCGACCATGCCTGTCGTGACCAACCGGCCTTCTCCATAGTTGCGTCGGTCGTCCAGCCGTTCGATGGCGAAAGGATCGCGGAACACCAATCGCGCGGTTGCAAAGCCGACGCCGTGTTTGGCAAGGTTCTCAACCGCCTTGGGTCGTCCCCCTCGAATGCATCGTCTTGCACGAGCTACGGCACAGCAGTAGGCAGTGCGGCCATCCAGCCTGCCGCCGATAAGCGGCGCTGAGCCAGCGTGCGATTACCTAAGCTCGACTTTCGGCAATTTCGTGGGGTCGTGGAGACCAGGGGTGACGACGGCGCTTGTGCCTCCTCAATGCAGCAAGATTCTTGGCACGGAGCAAGCGCGGCGGGCACGGTGAACACGGAGGCCACCTGCCTCCCCGACTGTCGGGGCAGCACGCAAGCTCCGTGTTCACCGTGCCCTCCGCGCTTTCTCCGTGCTGAAACCTTGCGATTTTCGCGAACCGCAGTCGGCGCGGCCGGTGCGTCGGGACTGCGCTGACCGCGCCGTGATCGGTCCGTAACTTCGGACCCGCGCCCCGGTTTGGCGCCGACCGATTTGTTGGATGTCCCGGTCATGATCGGACGGCGGCTTATTCCTGCGCGATTGCAAAACCATCGGTGGAGACTGGCTGCCTACCGTCGAAAATTGCGGAAAGTCGCGCTGAGAAGCCTAGCGCCGAAAGACCGACTACGACTGATCCGATTTGCTCAAGGGACACCTGATCATGGCCGATCCGGCTGATAACCTTCCCCCGATCCACTCGGGCGGTTTCCTCCGGGACGAACTCGAAGCTCTCGGCCTGAGGGCTCGGAAATTCGCCGAGCATAGTCACGTGCCGCGCAACGCCGTCACGGGAATCATGAACGGCGAGCGTTCGATCACGCGCAAATGGCGATCCGGCTCGGCCAGGCGTTCGGCACCACGCCGCAGTATTGGATGAACCTTCAGGCGATACACGACGTGAAGCGGGCCCGGGCGGAGATGCCACCGGAGGCGCTCCGGATCGCACCATACGCCATGGCCTGAACGGCGGGGCACGATCACGGGTAGCACGGTCCCTAACGCCCGTAGATCGCCGCGACTGCCAAATCGATCCCAGGCGGATCAAGTCGGATCAAGCCGGACACATGCGTGTGGGTCACCACCGCCCCGTCCGCACCGCGTTGGTGGTGGATCACCTCGCGCCGCTTCGCGCGTACTACCGGACAATGCATGATGCTGGGCACCCGGAAGTAGTCAGCCGATCTCGTGCGGCGAGCGCCATCACGTCCTCCATCGATGACGGAGGCAGCCGCAGCGCGACGTCGCTGACGGATGCCATGCCGGTCTCACGACCATGTCTTCCGGCCGGGAGAACCGTGCTGGCGAACCCGGTATTCAGGGGAGCGAATGGCGGGTAATCTCCGCGGTCGCATATCGCACCGACGCTTGTCCCGTCCGGAGGATCGCATGCCTCACCGTATCTGCGCCGCGCATGCCGATCCGGACCAGCCGGGCGCGACGTTCCGTGCGATCGACGCGGCGCTGGCCGAGGCGCCGGGCCACATCCTGTTCACCGTTCTGGTGCACCATCCGGCGCTGCAGCAGTCGGAGCGGTTCTACAGCAACCAGCCAAACGCCTATCCAATCGGCGGCCGCAAGCCGGTGACCGACTCACCCTGGATGCAGCGGGTGATCTTCGGCGGCGAGCCGTATATCGGCCGCTCGCGCGCGGACATCGCGGCGCATTTCTTCGACCACGCGTTGATCCATTCGCTCGGCTGCGACAGCATCCTGAACATGCCGGTGCGCTGGCGGGGCGCGACGATGGGCACGCTGAACCTGTGCCACCGCGCCGCGTACTACGACGAGAGCCACCTGCCGCGGGTGAAGCTGATCGCGCAGCTCGCATTGCCGGCGTTGTTGCTGGTCAGCCGAACCTGAACCGACACCAGAGCGGCGGACTGTGCCGCCCGCATGCCGCTTGTCCCCGGCCTCGGCAGTCCTCCCGATCAATCCCGGAACGGATCGAATTCTCCCGCCCCCGCCATCGCCACGGCAAACGGCCGCAGCGTGTGCAGCAGCTTCACCGACCCGGCGTGCTGCGCCAGCACCTCCGGCAACCGCCGGTAGGCCATCGGGCTTTCGTCCAGATCGGCGCCCAGCAGCAGCACGCCGCGCTGTTGCAGCCAGGCGTCCATCTGCGCCTTGGTGAAGCGCCGCTTGGCCTCCTTGCGGCCGAACAAGCGGCCCGCGCCGTGCACCGTCGAGTACAGCGACGCGCGCGCCTGCGGGCCGTCCACGCCTTCCAGGATCACCGCGTCATCGCCCATCGAGCCACCGACAAAGCCGCGCTGGCCAGGGAAGGCCGGCGTCGCGCCCTTGCGCACCACCCAAAGGTCGCGGCCGTCATGCGTCTCGCGCCAGGCGTAGTTGTGGTGGTTGTGCACCAGGTCGGTGACGCTGCCGCCGATGATCTGTCGCACCCGCTCGATCACCCATTCGCGGCCGGCGTAGGCGTAGCGGCCGGCGAGCTGCATGGCGGCGATGTAGCGGCGGCCGATCTCACTGTCCTCGTCCACCACGGCGGGCGGCACGTTCATGCCGTCCCGGCCACCCGCGGCCTTGAGGTAGCGCGTGGCGCTGGTGTGGCCGAGGCCGCGCGAGCCGAAATGCACGCCGATCCAGACGAAGCCCGCTTCATCGCGCATCAGGTCGACGTAGTGATTGCCGGATCCGACGGTGCCAAGCTGAGCCATGGCCTTCTGGCGATACGCGCCCATGTCGGACTCGCGCCATGCGTCGGCGTCATCGAACAGCGGGTGGTCCACGCGTTCGTTGTTGGCGCGGCCAAGGCCAAACGAAATGACGCGCTGCACCTCCTTGAGGATCAGCGGCGCCGTGCCGGCGATGGCTGCGTACGGCGTGTCCAGCCGCACCGCCATGTTGCCGCAGCCGATGTCGAAGCCAACGCCGGAAATGCTGATCTGCTTCTCGTAGGCGATCACGCCGCCGACCGGCTGGGCGTAGCCGAGATGGCCATCCGCGCAAAGCACGCCGGCAACCACGTTGCCCACCGCCATGCAGTTGCGCATCTGGGCGATCGTGGCGGGGTCATGTTCGCCGATCACCGTGAGCGGGCTGTTCCGGTACTGCGGCTGTTGCGGGCGCAGGTTGACGATTTCGGCCGCGGCCGCGGCTTGCTCCCGCGCGTTCTGTTCGGCCCGGGCGGCGTCGCGGAACGTGCACCACAGCGGCATGCCGCGCGGGCTGCCCGGCTTCTCGACGCGGCTGTCCGGGTCGAGGCCGGCGGCAATCGCCAGCTCGCGGCAGCGGAGTTCCTGCTTGTCAGGGGCGCGGGGCATGGTTGCGTTTCCTTCGCAGGCGCGTTCTACAGCCGCGCGGGGCTTGCTGTCAGCAACGGGGCAGCCCCGGTCGGGCCAGCCACCTGCTCCGATAGCGCCTCGTCGTTCCTCCTATCCGGCTGGCCGCCTCCCCTTTGCCAGATATCCCCGCGCCTGACGGTCTCTTACCTTATAAGAAAGACTCGATCCTTGTAAGGAAGCCCCTTATAAGGCTCCCGCGTCACAGGAGGACCTCGTGGCCCACGTTTCGTTCATCGCCGCCTCGAAGCTCGTTGAACTCCTCACCGCCGCCAACGTAAGGCGCGACATGCATGTTAGGGTGCTAACGGCGAACCAATTGGCGCTCGGGGTTGATCCGCTTCATCCGACCAGCGTGATTGACCTCTCAAAAGAAGTGATTCGTGCGCTTTTCCAAGGAGAAAGTGAAGCGACTGCCGAACCGCCACCACCGCCGTCACCGGCTCCAGCAAGGCCCACCACATCAGGGCGGGTGTCCCGCCAGAGTGGAAAATATCTACTAGCCGTTCGAGGCCAGACTATCGAATGCACCTCCTTGAAGCACCTGTTAGCCGAAGGTCTGAGGACGCTGGAAAGCTATCAGAACGGCACGCTCGATAAGCTGTCCCGCGTCAAGCCTCGTACGAAACGAATCGTTGCCCGTGATCCAGCCAACCTGTTCGACCAGACCGAACTTTCGGAAAAGTATTCCGAGAAGCTAATTGATGGATGGTGGTTTGGTACCAACAACTCTGCCGCTGAGACTAATGCCTGGTTGGAGCGTGCATGTTCGTTGGCCGGATTGGAATGGGGTAAGGATTTCACTGTCACCGATAGGGGGAATATTACTCTCGGTGACCTGGGGTTAGCATAGGCGGAGATAAGGAACGGTCATGCACTTGGGGGGCAGATGATCACCCCGACCGGGTTGACGCCCCTGAGCGCAGGCATGGTCAGGGTGGTCGCCAATGCCGTCGCGATGACGGCCATGCACCCCAGTTCAGAAATCCGCCTCGCCGACCGTCGCTGAAAGCTAGCCGTCAACCGGCGATTTCCCGGTCAGGCCGACCGTACCCTGAACCATCTGTTTTCGTTGACGGACCGGCAGCCCTGCGAGTCCGGCATCACGTCATTATAAGTGACGACACTGCCCTCCCAGCAATTGTGCTGCGATTGTCCCCGCCAAAGAGATCGCTCAAGCGCGATGACTATCCAGCGTTTCATATCCTGAAACGCCAACGTCATGGGATTGTGCCTTAACGCAACTTTCGATATACGTCGTGGCGACACATACGCAAAAACCTCCGTTACACCATGCGAAACACCGAGGAAAAGACCCACCAGCCCTACATGCTCGGCTCCCTGCGCAAGGGGCTGGAGGTCATCGACTGTTTCGCCCGCCAGGAAACCTGGAGCCTCGCCGAACTCACCGCCGCGCTGCGGCAGAGCAAACCCACGGTGTTCCGCATCCTCCACACGCTGGAAGACTTCGGCTACCTGGCGAAGGACCAAGCCACCGGCCGCTACATGCTGAGCCTGCGCTTCCACACGCTCGGCTCCGCCGCGGTGCGCCACGAGCAATTGCGCTGGCAGGCGCTGCCGCCGCTGCAGGACCTCGCGCGGGACACCGGCGAGACGGTGCATGTCGGCATCCTCTACGACGGCGAGGCGATCTGCGTGCAGGCGGTGGACGGCACCCGCCTGGTGCGCATGCATGCCTTCGTCGGCAAGCGCACGCCGGCGCACGCCAGCGCGCTGGGCAAGGTCTTGCTCGCCCACCGGCCGGACGGCGACATCGATGCCCTGCGCACTACCAAAGGCCTGGCACGCTTCACCCGGCACACCATCGTCGAACCCGCCGCGCTGCGCGAGACGTTGCAGCGCGTGCGCGCGCAAGGCTGGGCGCTGGACGACGAGGAGATGGAGCTTGGACTGCGTTGCCTCGGCGCGCCGGTCACCGATCACATTGGGCAGGTTTGCGCCTGCGTCGCGGTCTCCGCGCCCGCCTCGCGGATGGAGCCGGCGCGCATCCACGAGCTGATCCCGCTGGTTCAGGCCACGGCGAAGCGCATCTCGCGCATGCTGGGCAGCCCGGCCACGCACGATGCCGCGGTCCGCGCGGCCTGAAACACAATGGAAGGCACAGCCATGGACGGCGGCACGACGGCCACAATGAACGGCGCCGATATCATCGTCGACTTTCTAATCCGGCAGCACGTGCCCTACCTGTTCGGCCTGTGCGGGCACGGCAATGTCGGCTTCCTGGATGCCGCGTTCAAGGCGCAGAACCGCATCCGCACGATCTCGGTGCATCACGAGCAAGCCGCCGGACACATGGCGGACGCGTATTTCAAGGTGAGGAACGAGCCGGTGGCGACGTTCACCTCCTGCGGTCCGGGTTCCGCCAATCTGGTGGTCGCGCTGGCCGCGGCGATGATGGACAGCTCGGCATTCTTCGCTATCACGGGCAACGTGCCGACCAGCCAGTTCAACCGCGGACCGTTCCAGGAGACCGGCCGCTACTTCCAGGGCGATTTTCCGTCCGTCATCCGGCCCTACGTGAAGCGCAGCTACCAGCCGACGCGGGTGGATATGGTGCCGCTGGCGGTGCGCCAGGCCTGGGACCTGATGCTGTCCGGCCGCCCTGGACCGGTGAACCTCGACGTGCCGCTGAACGTGTTCGTGGAGGAGGCGACGGTGGTCCCCCCCGTTGCGTCACGCCGCGTGGTGAACGGCGCGCCCGGCAATCCGGCCGCGCTGTCCGCGGCGCTCGATCTGCTGCTCGCGGCGGAACGGCCGGTCATCATCGCCGGCCAGGGCGTGCTGCTGGCCGAGGCCGCGCCGGAGTTGCAGGCGTTCGCCGAGACGCTGGCCATTCCGGTGGTGACCAGCCCGAACGGCAAGGGTTCGATCAACGACCGCCACGCACTGGCGTTCGGCGCGATCGGCCGCAACGGCAGCTACGCGGCGAACGACGCGACGAAGCATGCCGATGTCATTCTCGCATTGGGGTTCTCGTTCGACGATCGGGCGACCAGCGCGTGGCTCGACGGCTATACGCTGGCGATTCCGCCGAGCCGACTGATCCAGATCGACATCGATCCCGCCGAGATCGGCCGCAACTACCCCGCCGAGCTTGGCATTCTCGGCGATGCGAAGGCGAGCCTGGCGTGGCTGACGGCGACGGCGCGTTCGCGCATCGCGGGGGCGCGCGACGGCAGCGGGGCGTGGTTGGATCGGCTGCGCCGGGGGCGGCAGGTCTGGGGGGACTACCAAAGCACGCTCGCCACCTCGGATCAGGTGCCGCTGCGGCCGGAGCGGCTGATGCGTGCGCTGTCCCGCGCGTTGCCGGACAACGCCATCATCGCCAGCGACGTGGGCGTGCACCACAACTGGATCATCCAGTTGTTCGAGGCGTTGCGCCCGCGCCATTTGATCCACTCATGGGGCTTTGCCGCGATGGGGTTCGCCACATCCGGCATTCTCGGCGCCAAGCTGGCCGCCCCGGACCGGCCCTGCGTTGCCGTGGTGGGCGACGGTTCGTTCCTGATGACTCCGCACGCGCTGGCCACCGCGGTTGAATACGACATTCCGGTGGTCTGGGTGGTGTGGAACAATTACGGCTACTGCTCGATCCGGGACATCCAGCACGGCATGTTCGGCGGGCGCGAACTGGCGACCGGGTTCCAGCTTGACCGCGGGGGAAAACTCTACAGCCCGGACTTCGCGATGCTGGCGAAGAGCTTCGGCGTCGCGTCGCACACCGTCACCCGCGCCGACGAGGTCGAGGACGTGCTGACCGCCGCCATCGCCGCCAACAAGCCGTACCTGGTTGAAGTTCCGGTGGATCGCGAGATCCGCCCGATCGGCACCGGAAGCTGGGACCTGCCACCGCTGCCACAGCCCGAGCCGAACTTTCTCAAGGCGCTGGCTGCGGCGGGGCTGTCGCTGTAGCCGCACGCACTTCTCCCCCTCCCCTTGAGGGAGGGGGCTCCCCCCAACCCCCTCCCACAGGGGGAGGGGGAGTATTCGGGCGGTCTGCCATTCCACACTGAATCGACTCGAAAACGAACCTTGGAGGAAACCAAATGCACCGCAGAACGCTGCTTGCCGGCGCTGCCGCACTGCCGGCGGCCACTCTGTTGCGGCCGCGCCGCGCCCCCGCCGCCGCTGCGATCTCCGATGGCGTGGTGAAGATCGGCGTGCTGGACGACATGTCTGGTGTGTTCGCCGATCAACAAGGCATGGGCGACTACGTCGCCGCGCGCATGGCGGCCGAGGAGTTCGGCGGCAAGGTGCTGGGTGCGCCGATCGAGGTGATCCAGGCGGATTTGCAGAACAAGGCGGATGTCGGGCTGTCGATCGCGCGCCACTGGTTCGACGAGCAGCAGGTGGACGCGATTTTCGGGCTGGGCAACTCGGCGGTGGCGCTGGCGGTGCAGGAACTCTGCAAGGACCGGCGCAAGATCGACGTGGTGATCGCCGCCGGCACCACCGACCTGACCGGCAAGGCTTGCTCGCCGTTCGGCGTGCACTGGACCTATGACAACTATTCCGCCGCCAAGGGGCCGGCCACCGCGCTGGTGTCGCAGGGCAAGAAGAAGTGGTTCTTCATCACGTCGGACTATGCGTTCGGCCACTCGCTGGAGGAGAACGCGAGCGCCATCCTGAAGGGATTGGGCGGCGCGGTGGTCGGCAACAGCCTCGTACCGCTGGGTGAGACCGACTTCTCGGCGCATCTGGTGCGCGCGGCAGCGTCCGGCGCGGATGCCGTCGGGATCTGTGCGGGGGGTGCCGACTTCATCAACATCGCCAAGCAGATGGGCGAGTTCGGGCTGATCGGCCGCGGCATCGTGCCGGCGGCGCTGAATTGCTCGTTGACCAATATCCATTCTCTGGGGCTGGCGACCGCGAAGGGCATGATCTTCAGCCAGCCGTATTACTGGGACCATGACGATCCGAGCAGGGCGTTCGCCAAACGGTTTGCGGCGAACCATCATGACCGGCCGCCGACGGCGTTCCAGGCGAGCACCTGGGGTGCGGTGACGCATTACCTGAAGTCGGTGCAGGCGGCGGGCACGGACGAGGCGGGCGCGGTCATGGAGAAGATGCGCGCCATTCCGATCAACGACTTCATGACCAAGGACGGCAGCCTGCGGATCGATGGGCGGGTGATCCGCGAGATGTTTCTGCTGCGCGCCAAGCAGCCGGCGCAGTCACACGGCGAGTGGGACCTGCTGGAGGTTGCGCAGGTCATTCCGGGCAAGGATGCGTTCCGGCCGCTGGATCAAGGCGGGTGCCCGCTGGTACGGTCATAGCGAGCGCCCAAGAAATCGAGTCGCCGCCTGACAAGCGTCCACGGCACGCGGTAGGATGCCGGCCCACAGCGAAGGGAGAGCATGGAAATGAGCGAAGAGGTCGCAACCCTGGCCGGCGGCTGCTTCTGGTGTCTGGAAGCAGTGTTCAAGGACCTGCGCGGCGTGAATTGGGTGATGTCCGGCTACTCGGGCGGTCAGAACGCCAATCCCAGCTATAAGCAGGTGTGCTCCGGCACGACCGGCCATGCCGAGGTCGTTCAGGTCAAGTTCGACCCTGCGCAGCTATCCTACGCCGACCTGCTGCGCGTGTTCTTCGCGATCCACGATCCGACCACGCTGAACCGGCAGGGCAACGATATCGGCACGCAGTATCGCTCGGCGATCTTCACGCACTCGGAAGAGCAGCGGCAGACGGCGCAGGCGGTGATGCAGGAAATCGCCGACGCAAAGCTGTGGCACGCGCCGTTGGTCACCGAGATCGTGCCGTTCCAGGCGTTCTACGAAGCCGAGCCGGAACATCACGACTACTTCGCGCGCAATCCGTGGAGCGGCTACTGCCAGGTGGTGGTGGCGCCGAAGGTGGCGAAGTTCCGCAAGCAGTTCACCGATCGGCTGAAGCGGGCGGCGGCGGAGTAGGGTGGCTCGTTCTTCCCGTCAGGGCCGGGCTTAACCCGGCCACCGACGCACGCAGGAGCGGGGGCAGATCGCTGGCTCAAGCCCGGCCATGACGAGGAAAGCGACGCCGATTGACGCGGCTCGCTGCCGCCGGTACTCACCGGTAGATCGCATCCCCGTCCCGGGAGAGAACCACCATGGATCTGAACTTCACTGCCGAGGAACGCGCCTTCCGCGAGGAGGCGCGCCGTTTCTTCCGTGCCGAGATCCCGCAATCGATCCGCGACAAGGTCGCCGAGGGCGAGGGCCTGACCCGGGACGACATGATCACCTCGCAGCGCATCCTGAATGCGCGCGGCTGGGCCACGGTGAACTGGCCCGTGCAGTGGGGCGGCCAGGCGTGGTCGCCGGTGCAGGTCTATCTTTACCAGGACGAGATGCAGCAGGCCAACGTGCCGACGCCGATCGGCTTCAACGTGACCATGGTCGGCCCGGTGATCGCGCAGTTCGGCAACGATGCGCAGAAGCAGCACTTCCTGCCGAAGACCGCCAATGCCGACATCTTCTGGTGCCAGGGCTTTTCCGAACCCGGCTCCGGTTCCGACCTCGCGTCGCTCCGCACCAAGGCGGAGCGCAAGGGCGACAAATACGTCATCAACGGCCAGAAGACCTGGACCACGCTGGCGCAATACGCCGACTGGATCTTCTGCCTGTGCCGCACCGATCCGGCGGCGAAGAAGCAGGAGGGCATCTCCTTCATCCTGGTCGATATGAAGACGCCCGGCATCACCGTGCGTCCGATCGTCACCATCGACGGCGGCCGCGAGGTGAACGAGGTGTTCTTCGACAATGTCGAAGTCTCGGCCGAGAACCTGGTCGGCCAGGAAAACAAGGGCTGGGACTACGCGAAGTTTCTGCTCGGTAACGAACGCACCGGCATCGCCCGGGTCGGCGCATCCAAGGCCAAGGTGGCGCGCATCAAGGAACTCGCGTCGATGGAACGCCTCGGCGACACACCGCTGATCGAAACGCCGCGCTTCCGCGAAAAACTGGCGGCGGTGGAGGTCGAGCTGAAGGCGCTGGAGATGACGCAGTTGCGCGTCGTCGCCGACGAACGCAATCGCGAGAAGGGCCGGCCGAACCCGGCGTCGTCGATCCTGAAGTTGAAAGGCTCGCAGATCCAGCAGCAACTGACCGAGCTGGTGATGGAGGTGGTCGGGCCGTACGCCATGCCGTACCAGCGCGACTTCGACGGCCGCAACGAGGAAACGGTCGGCCCCGACTACGCCACGGAGGCGGCGCCGATGTATTTCAACTACCGCAAGGTGTCGATCTACGGCGGTTCGAACGAGATCCAGCGCAACATCGTCGCCAAGGCAATACTAGGATTGTAACGACACGTGGGGTGCAGGGCAAAGTTGATGAGACTCCCCCTCCCCTTGTGGGAGGGGGCTGGGGGGAGGGGTGCTCACACGCATGATTTGTGGCCGTACGCACCCCTCCCCCCAGCCCCCTCCCACAAGGGGAGGGGGAGTCTCATCAACTTTGCCCTGCTATCCTGCCGTGACGAGTGATTCGGGGGACACATGGACTTCGACCTGACCGACGACCAACGCCTGCTGAAGGACAGCGTCGACCGGCTGATCGCCGACCACTACGCGTTCGAACAGCGCAAGAAATATATGGCCGAACCCGCCGGCTGGAGCACCTCGGTCTGGAACCAGTACGCCGAACTCGGTCTGCTCGGCCTGCCGTTCGAGGAAAAGCTCGGCGGCTTCGGCGGCGGCGCGGTCGAGACCATGATCGTCATGGAAGCGTTTGGCCGCGGCCTGGTGCTGGAACCGTATTTCGCCACGGTGATCCTCGGTGGCAGCCTGCTGCGTCGTGCCGGCAGCGACGCACTGCGCGCCGCGCTGGTGCCGCAGATCATTGCGGGCAAACTGAAACTCGCCTTCGCGCATATCGAGCGGCAGTCGCGCTACGACCTCGCCGACGTCGCCACCACCGCGCGCAAGGACGGCGACGGCTACGTGCTGGATGGCGCAAAGAGCGTCGTGCTGCACGGCGACTGTGCCGACAAGCTGCTGGTGACCGCGCGCGTGGCCGGCGGACGGCGCGACCGCGACGGCATCGGTCTGTTCCTGGTCGATGCGGACGCCGCCGGCGTGACCCGGCGCGGCTACCCGACGCAGGACGGCCTGCGCGCCGCGGAATTGGCCCTCAGCGGCGTGCGTGTGGCTGCCGATGCGGTGCTGAGCGACAACGCGCTGCCGGCGATCGAGCATGTGGTGGACGAGGCGATCGCCGCACTGTGCGCCGAAGCGGTCGGCACGATGCAGGCGATGCACGAGACGACGCTGGAATACCTCAAGACACGCCAGCAGTTCGGCCGGCCGATCGGTTCGTTCCAGGTGTTGCAGCACCGCTCGGTGGACATGCTGGTGGCGCTGGAACAGGCACGCAGCATGGCGATGTTCGCGGCGGTGATGGCGGGGGAAGAAGACTCGACGGAGCGCCGGCGCGCGATAGCCGCGGCAAAGGTGCAGATCGGGCGGTCGGGCAAGCATATCGGCCAGGAGGCGATCCAGCTTCATGGCGGCATCGGCATGACGATGGAGTACAAGGTCGGCCACCACTTCAAGCGCGTGACGATGATCGACATGCTGTTCGGCGACGCCGACGCGCATCTGGCAACACTGGCGCGGGTTGGCGGATTGTTCGGCAACACCAAGGCGGCGTAGCCGCGCGGCGGAGTGCGTTCCCGCCTATTACCGTGCTGCGTCCAGAGCACTTAGCAGGCGCTGCAATGGCAGCACCATGAGGCGTGGCTGCGAGTCCGGCACGGCAGTGAAGCCGAAACGATTATAGAACGCCGCGGCCCGATCATCGATCGGATGCGTCGCGAGAGCACGAAAGCCGACATTGCGCGAAGCCGCAGCGGCGCGAATCAACGCATCTTGCAGCAGCCGACGACCCAGGCCCTTGCCACCATGACTTGTAGCAACCGCCAATTGCCCGAGAAGCATGAGCGAAACCGGATCGGGGGCGTTGCGACGCAAGGCGCCAGGAAGACCGACCCGCGCGGCCGAGGCGGTGGTCAGGGCACAGAAGCCGATGACTCGCCCGTTCTCTGCCAGGACAAACGTACGAGAGTCGCCGGTATTCTGGTTCCGCAGAGCTCGCGTGCGAAGCCAATTGTCCAATGCCGCCTGACCGCACGCAAAAGACGTAACATCATGATGGGCCTGTAGCGGTTCGAACTCGCCTGAAATACCTTCAGACACAACCTAGGCTTTCATTTCTGCTTCTTGAGCAGTGAGACAAGCTGAGAGTCGGGTTTGTTGCCCGCGGGCTCATCGAGCAATTCCGTGAGCGTGCGCCAGCCTTCGTCGGAGCCGATCTGGAATAGACGCGGCGACACCAGGACATCTTCGGCGGCTCTGACCGCACTGGACACCAGGAAATCGGTCAGTGTGGTATGCCGCAGTTGGGCAGCATGGCTTAGCAGGGACTTGGTGGCAGGTGCCAGGCGCACTTCCAACCGTTCAACCTTCGCTTCCCGCTGCTTCGTCACGGCCATGCATCACCTCGCGCCGGCCGTCATTGGCCTAGCAGCAGCTATCTAG
>Ga0181530_10000458_pt1 | contig 52329 bp, 44 predicted proteins | sample PEATcosm2014_Bin_42_FD_119769 | JGI IMG/M metagenome (GOLD analysis project Ga0181530, IMG submission 119769) | Peatland microbial communities from MTU Mesocosm Facility, Houghton, MI, USA - PEATcosm2014_Bin10_60_metaG | ecosystem: Environmental > Terrestrial > Soil > Wetlands > Peat | place...
CGGAATGAGCGTGGCGCGGAAATTGCGCAGGAAGACGAAGACGACGAGCGTAACCAATGTAATCGCGATCAGCAGCGTCAGTTCCGTATCGCGCAACGAGTCGCGGATGGTGGTGCTGCGATCAATGGCCACGGTCACGTTGATATCGGCAGGCATCGCCGCTTCTAGTTGCGGCAGCTCCGCCTTCACGCTGTCGATGGTGTCGATGATGTTGGCGCCCGGCTGGCGGAAGACGATGACCAGGACCGACGGTTGCCCGTTGGACAGGCCGAGATTGCGCATGTCTTCGACGGAATCTGCAACCGTCGCGACATCCGACAATTGCACCGCAGCGCCGTTGCGATATGCGACGATAAGCGGCGCGTAATCGGCGGCTTTGGTGGACTGATCGTTGGTATAGACCTGATAGCGCTGGTCGCCGTCGTCGATTGTGCCCTTTGGACTATTGGCATTGGCCGAAGCGAGCGCCGCGCGCACGTCTTCGAGCCCGATGCCGTATTTGAACAGCGCTTTCGGATTGAGCTCGACGCGCACCGCGGGGAGCGCCGAGCCGCCGATGGATACCTGACCGACGCCGCTGATCTGTGATAGCCGCTGTTGAAGCACGTTGCTGGCGGCGTCGTACATCTGGCCTTTGCTCAGCGTTTTGGAGGCCATCGCCAGGATGAGGATCGGCGCATCGGACGGATTGACCTTGCGATAGGTCGGATTGCTTTTCAGGTTCGCCGGCAAGTCGGCGCGCGCGGCGACGATGGCGGCCTGCACGTCGCGCGCGGCGCCGTCGATGTCGCGGTTGAGCTCGAATTGCAGGGTGATACGCGCCTGGCCGATCGTGCTCTGTGAGGTCATTTCCGTGACCCCCGCGATCTGGCCGAGATGACGCTCCAGTGGGCTAGCGACGCTGGTCGCCGCCGTTTCCGGGCTGGCGCCTGGAAGCTGTGCACTGACCGAGATGGTCGGATAGTCGACCTGCGGCAGCGGCGCCACCGGCAATTTCAGGAACGCCAGCGCGCCGGCCAAGGCAATGCCCAGGGTCAGCAGCGTCGTCGCCACCGGCCGCGCAACAAAAGGCGAAGAGATGTTCAAACCCTCGGCTTTCTATCGCGAGAGGATACATGGACGCGTAACTAGCTGAGACCAGTTCCAACGTGAGACTGGAATAATTTCTGCAGCTTTACAGCCTCTTTATTGATGTCGTGTTGCTCCAAGACGCGAACGCGTCCGGCATCGCCCATGCGAGTTAGAGTCTCAATGGGCGTTTCGAGGCAAGTTCGTATTGCGTCAACTAACGCCGAGACGTCGCCCGCGGGAACGAGCCAACCATTCTCACCCGAACGCACCAGTTCGGGGACACCGGCGATAAACGTGGCGATCACCGGCCGCTGGAGTGCCATAGCCTCCATGATGACAACAGGTAGACCTTCAGCAAGGCTTGGAAGCACGAGGGCTTGTGCACTGAGAATTTCTTCGCGTACCTGTTCGCCATTGATCCAACCGGTGATTTGAACCTTACCTGTCAATTTATATTGCTCGATCTTGGATTCAATCTCACCGCGTAATTCGCCGTCTCCCGCTAAGATTAGTTTAAAGTCCATGCCTTCCGCTGCGAGTCGCTGTGCTGCTTCCAACAATATGACATGGCCCTTTTCCGGGCTAAGCCGGCCCACACAAACGATGCGCCGTGGCAAAGCTCCCACACCCTTCGGTACAGCAAAGAATATCGGATCCAGACCGCAATGCACGAGATGGACCTTATGCCAATATTCAGGCTGCACAGAGCGGTAGATCTGGGCTCGTCCATACGAACTCACGGCCACAACAAACGCGCTATGCATGACCTTATCGGAAAGTCCCACAAGACGCGGATTGTCGAATGTTTCGATCCCGTGTGCAGTGAAGCTCCAGCGTGGCCCGCCAAGTAAGTGCACCAGCATGGCTACTTCTGCGGAATTGGTACCGAAGTGCGCGTGTACGTGCTTGACGTCCTCTTCGCGCAGCCAGGGCACTATGCGGCAGGCCTCCACAAGGTAGCCCAAGTGTACATGTAGCGGACGTTCCGAGATGCGGCTCGTGTGCCACACCATACCAAGCGCTTGCATCAGCCGGATCGGCCGTTCCAGTAACATGCGGAATGCGGCGAATAGGAGGGTAGATGCACGGACATTCAAGACGTAACGCGTGCGCTCACGCTCCAGTCGATCGCCATCATCCGCCAACTCGCGGTCCCAGCCACGGAGGGCGATTCGCACGATCTCAAAACCCAACTGTTCGAGCGCAAGGATCTCGCGCCGAATGAAGCTGTGACTAATCGCGGGATATTGGTTGATCAGGTAAGCAATTCGCACGGTGGGATCACTTATATTCGATCAGGCGTGAGCGCCGTCCGAAAAGGCGGTCGAGCATGAATTTGATCTGGCCAATAGCCTCGGGAAAGCGCCCCAATAGGTGAAACAGCGCGATCGTCGCCCTCTGCTTTAGCTTTCCGGTGTCGCGACTCGTTTGGCGCAGCACTTGCAACGGATAAATCATCCACGTAAGCCAACCCCAGGGGCTAAAAATCCATCCTGCCGCTAGGCAGCCAAGCGGTAGCCACACCCCCCAGATCCAGGCTCGGCGCGATTCCCAGACCCAATAACGTTCGGGTGAAGCGCCATGTAAAAAGGCACCATGCGCGAACGCGTAGCCACTTCGTAAAATTCGCCTCCACCACTGGCTGAAGCGAGTCAGGGCCGCATCATGCAGCGTCATTTCGACGTCAAGGCGCCATATCCGCCAACCCGCGGCGCGTAACCGAAAGCAAAGTTCCGGTTCTTCGCCAGCAATCATTTCCTCACAGTATCCACCCATGGGTCCAAGCGCGCTTGAGCGGAGCATCACATCGCCACCGCAGAAACGCACCTCGCCGGGAGATCCCTCCCACTCTCGATCACACAGCCAGTTATAAATTGACCGTTCTGGGAACTGCTCGCGTCGTCTCCCGCACACTGCGCCAACGGCTGGATGGGAATCCAGAAAAGACTTTGCGGTGCCGAGCCAGTTAGGGTTTAATTCGCAGTCCCCGTCTACGAACTGCACGTAGTCAGCCTTTGGCGCAATCTCCTGCAATCGGCGAAATCCGGCATTCCGGGCCCGTGCAGCCGTGAACGGGAGGCTCAGGTCAAGCTCGACGACTACAACCCCATGATCGCGTGCCCACTCAGCCGATCCGTCGGTAGATCCCGAGTCAACATAGATTATAGTGGCAACGCCGCCAAATGAAGCTAGGCAGCGTTTTAATCGTTCGCCTTCATTGCGGCCGATAACAACTGCGCCGACGCTCGTCTGCATTGTTGCCATGGACGCAGCCTTCAAATCCAGTCCAATGACTGCGCAGCCGTAACGGCACGAAAATTGCGACAATTAAGAGACACTCCGAGCCAGCGACCGAGGATCTCCAGGTCCTCATCGAAAAGCTCCTTCAGCTTCGTTCCTGTGTTCTCAGCCAACATCGGCCGTTCCGTCATCGAGAGCATCTGGCGTATCTTGGTCCTCATGCCCTTCGGAACCAAGCTGCGTCTCAGGGCGGTCGCCACTGGATTCTCTACCATCAGATTATAGAGAGGGAACTTGCGGACCCGTTGGGAAGAAACGTTGTCTCGCGATCGGCCATCGTGCCATTTGACGTCGCCTTGATAGCCAACGAACCTGCAAACTCTTTCCAACTCGCTCTGCGGGCTTTTTGTCAACCGGTCAAAAAATACCGGCAAGATGTTCGTTTGGCCAAAGGTCTGAATAAAGGGTGTTAGCTGACGCGCGTAGTAGCTATAGGCGATGAGTTCCGGATGATCTGTGATCGCTTCGTTCAGGCCGCAGTGGATTTCACCCTCGCTCCATTGGTGGACATACTGCGAAACTAGACGGTCCACCGGATCGCGCATGACGTAGACAAGACGAGGTTGATTAAGCCACTGGTGCATTCGCGGCACTGTCTCTGGATAAGTCGGAAGTTTGGTATAGTGCGTGCTCGCTTCGCCCAATATGTCCGAGGTGCCGGCTTCCTTGAACAGGCCAGCATACCAATCGATGCCCTGGGAGTATTGCTCGTCATTGCTAAAGAAATTTGGCTCCTTGAGTCTCGGCATAAAAATGCCCGGTTGCCGCGACAGCTGCTCATACAGGGTGCTCGTCGCGGACTTCATTGCGCCTATGATGACGAAGTTGGGAAGGCGGTTCATTTTTCTTGCCTACACACCTGCTACTGCAAGTGGGGATTCTTGGATGTCAGTCATCGGGATAAGAGGTCAAATCGTCTTAGGGAGTATAGCGAATAGCTAGGTTCGGCCGCAAACTCTCCGTGGGCGCGGCTGCGCCTTTCTGTCCGACCAAGTGGTCGAGGCTTCATTCGGTTTGTATTGGATAACTTGCATTAGGAGCCGGGCGGCATGAGATCCTTCACATTAACGATTTCCGCAAATTTCAAAGGCCCAACCAGGGTACCTCCTCCGCCCTTATGGGCAAAGTCGAAGGTGCTGATCGCACCGTTAGTGTGGAAATGATGTGTGCTAACAATGCCGTTTTTAGCGATGGGCGAGATCTCGCGAACGCAGCGTTCGATATACACATCGTCATCCAACTGGACGATCTCGTTTATGGTGGTTCGCTTCCCATACATATCAAAGCCCTGTCCTTGGGCCACTCGGAAAATTTTATCGCCCTCAAGAACAATTCCGCCATTTCGTGTCCGCGAGGCGTCGATCAGGAACGGATTGCCGGGATGCGGCGTCCAAGCATCATCTAATGGCGATGCGGCAGAAAAAATGCAAAGTTCCAGACTATGATCGCCCCATTGGGCCGGATCGATGTTGGTCATCAACCACCATCTACTGTTGTGTTCAAACAGCAGAGTATCGACCGCCGAGAGATCCCTCATTATGACTTTCTCGAGTTGCCAGCGCAGTGGAAATTCTCGACACTTGTAAATTCGAATTTCCCTGCTTTGGCTAGTCTCGGGGCACATGTACAGGGCGCCCCGATACGCAAACAAGTAAGGAAAAGAAAGATGAAAGTCTTCGGCGAGAGCCCCGCCGATGTATGTAGCCGGATCGGTTGTGACGTCATAGACGGTTATTATTCCACGGTTTGTTGCGCTATCCAGGTCCTCGACGAAGCAAACATCTCGTCCATCTCGCGAGATCACAAAAGGATCCGCGAGGATATGACCCGGGGGATTGCGAACGATATGAGTATCCGAGGGTTCGGTCTGCCGCCAGTCGCTCCTAAAATAGCCGACGTTCCATGTGTAGCTGAAACGGCGAAACTTTCCTCCGACCTTTCCTATGATCAGTTGAGCGAGACCGAGCAAATAGCCGATGGATTGTGATACCGATGGAATTTCCGGAAAGGTGTAAGATTTGATCAATCTCTGGCTGCCTTTAGGCATTTCACGATGGTCGCAGACTTTTTCGATCGTTTTGAACAAATAATAATGCGACTTTTCAAACAGGGTGGCCTGGTTGAGTAGATAATAGAACTGGGTTGCAACGTACCCCGATAGAAGCACATCCTTAACTTGGCGAGCCGGATCAAGGTGCTCAACAGTAAAGCCGGTGACGTCCGCTCGCAGATAAACTTCCCAGAAGCCTGCAGGACTGGATTCATTCAATTCGCTGGAGTGGGTAAGAATAAGTATTCCCAATTTTGTTGTTTTATATAGTTTTTGTGGGAGGACGTTCGTAAACGCGACCAGGAGTTCGAGGTGCGCTCCTTCGATGGCTTGAAAGTCCTGTTCGTTGTCGCAGCAATAAAGGGCCGCATTCGGAAGTATGTTAGAAATGTCAAAGCCGCTAAAGTGATCGCAATGGCGTCTGTTTTTGCGGAGAAGGATGCGCTCGATTGCAACGACCAATTTGAAGAGGTTTTTGCGACATGATCTGCTCCCAGCGGAGTCATTTTGGTGCCGAGCAATCAGCAGAACTGCTACGATATTTAGTCTTTCGTGTGATTGAACCCAAGCGACGAAGTCGCGGACGTATTTTGAAACAATAGGACTATCAAGCAGCAGACCTATTCGGATTTGCGGCTTCTCCGGCCCGTTGCTGTACATGAGATTTATTGTCGTCCGATGATACCGCGTTCAGCAAGATACGCAACAACTCGTCGCGCCAGTAGTTCTGGGTTTAGCTCGCCAGCCTGCAGGTGGATTTCCGGCACCTCAGGGGCTTCGTAAGGTGCGTCAATGCCAGTGAAGTTTTTAATTGCTCCAGCCTTAGCCTTTGCATAGAGGCCTTTGGAGTCCCGACGTATGCATTCGTCGATTGGAGTATCGACAAAGGCTTCGATGAATTCGCCATCTGGAACGAGCTTCCGTACCATATCGCGCTCGGCGCGATATGGTGAAATAAACGAGCACAAAACAATGAGTCCAGCCTCAGTCAGAAGTTTGGCGACCTCTCCGACGCGCCGGATGTTCTCAACCCTGTCGGTTTCGGTGAAACCAAGATCGCGATTAAGCCCGTGACGCACATTGTCGCCATCAAGGAGCATCGTGTGGTGGCCGGCGGCGTTCAGTTGCTGCTCGACAAGATTGGCGATCGTCGACTTTCCCGCGCCCGACAAGCCGGTGAGCCATATGATTGCTGGCTTTTGCTGTTTCAGAGCGGCGCGCTCCTCCCGTCCAACGAGCAACGGCTGCCAATGAATATTGGTGCCGCGCCGTAGGCCAAAGGCAATCATCCCGGCGCCGACGGTGTGGTTTGTGAAGCGGTCGATGATAATGAAAGATCCTGTCCTGCGGTTCTGATCGTAAGGATCAAATGCCACAGGAATACCGGTTGCTAGATTACAAAATCCGATCTCGTTCAGCTCAAGCGTGCGAGCCGCAAGATGCTGGTGGGTGTTAACATCAATTTTGTACTTGATGGCGGTCACAGCCAGCGACGTTATCTTGGGGCCGATTTTCGCAAGGTACGAGCGCTCCGGAACCATGGGGGCGTCGCTCATCCAAATAACGTGGGCCGCGAATTGATCGGAAACTTCCGGCCGCGACGAGGGCTGGACCAAAAGATCACCGCGAGCTACGTCGACCTCGTCGGCTAACGTGACTGTGACCGCGTCGCCGGAATCAGCCGACGCAACGGGTCCATCATATGTCAGCAGCTCCTTGACGCGGGTGACGCGTCCTGACGCGGCGATAGCAACGGAATCGCCAGTCTTTACGCTGCCGGAGACAACTGTTCCGGCGTAGCCCCGAAAGTCAGCGTTGGGTCGATTGACCCATTGAACCGGAAAGCGAAATGGTTGTGCAATTGCTTCGGCTTCGACGTCGATTGTTTCGAGATATTCCAGGAGGGATGGCCCACCGTACCACGGCGTGTTGGTGGATCGCGCTGTCACATTGTCGCCGAATCGAGCGGAAATTGGAATCGGCACCACAGAGCTGAATCCGAGCGCGGCCGAGAAGTTGGCAAAGTCACTGGCGATTTGGTCAACCGCTTTCTCTTGATAACTAACAAGATCGATCTTGTTAATCGCCAGGACGACATGCCGAATCTTGAGCAGGGAGCAAATCAGGGCGTGACGTCGCGTCTGGACGAGGACGCCCTTGCGGGCATCGACAAGTATGATGGCAAGATCGGCATTTGACGCGCCGGTTGCCATGTTGCGCGTATATTGCTCGTGCCCGGGCGTATCCGCGACGATGAATGATCGGCGAGGGGTGGTGAAAAACCGATACGCAACGTCAATCGTGATGCCTTGCTCGCGCTCGGCTTCGAGCCCATCAACCAGAAGGGCGAAATCAATATCGTCGCCCGTGGTGCCGTGCCGCTTCGAGTCCGCCTCTAGCGCGGATAGCTGGTCCTCAAAAATCAATTTGGAATCGTGTAGCAAACGTCCGATGAGCGTGGATTTGCCATCGTCCACTGAGCCGCAGGTTAAGAAGCGCAGGAGATCCTTCGTGTCCGCTCCATCAGGGACGCGGCTTTGCGGCGCGTGCATCAGAAATACCCCTCACGCTTTTTCTTTTCCATCGAGGCGGCCTCGTCACTGTCAATTAGTCGGCCTTGCCGCTCTGACAGTCGTGTCGTCTGCATCTCCGTAACTATCGCCGCAACGGTTTCCGCGTCGGATTCAATCGCCCCGCTCAAGGGGTAGCAACCGAGCGTACGGAAGCGAATCCGGCGCATTTCCGGCATTTCGCCGGGTTCAAGTGGTAAACGCTCGTCATCCACCATAATCAAAGTGTCGCCGCGCCGAACGACAGGGCGTTCTTTGGCGAAATAGAGCGGAACGACCGGGATCTCCTCGAGCATGATGTAGTGCCAAACATCAAGTTCGGTCCAGTTCGACAGAGGAAACACACGAATGGTCTCACCAGGCTGAATGCGTGTGTTGAAGATATTCCATAGTTCTGGACGTTGATTGCGGGGATCCCAAGCATGACCTTTAGAACGGAATGAGAAAACTCGCTCCTTGGCGCGGCTCTTCTCCTCGTCGCGACGGGCGCCGCCAAACGCAGCATCAAAGCCGTTACGGTCAAGAGCCTGCTTCAACGCCTCGGTCTTCATGACGTGAGTATGTACAGCCGACCCAGACACAATCGGATTGACACCCCGCTCGATGCCTTCCTGATTTACATATACGATTAATTTTAATTCCAGCCGCCGCGCGGTTTCGTCGCGGAAGGCAATCATTTCACGAAATTTCCACGTGGTGTCGACGTGCAGGAGAGGAAATGGCAAAGGCGCTGGGTGAAACGCCTTCCTGGCGATGTGGAGCATCACGCTGGAGTCTTTGCCGATCGAGTAAAGCATGGCCGGATTTTTGAATTCCGCCACGACCTCACGCATTATTTCGATGGATTCGGCTTCCAGCCGCTTAAGGTGTTTGGGCAGAGCTGGCTTTTGCGCCAAAGTTCCCAGGGCTTTCACATTCATGGCAGGTTTAGCTCGCACACACTTTAGGCGATCTTCTAGGGCAATCGTCGGTGAGGCGCAACAATCGATTGAGAAGAAATTCATCAGCCCGAAGCTGTCATCAAATGGCGGTAATAGTCAGCCAACTCATCCCAGGCTCTCTGCTCGTTAAAGTCTTGGACTGCGGCAGCCGCGACATCGCGGTTAATGCGGAGCCGCGGCTCGGAAAAGTCGGTCTGCGCCTTGGTCTCGATTGCACATTTCAAGCCAAGCCGCGGACCCAGTTCGCGCCCGAAGCGCCGCGCAAATGCTTCCTGAGATTCTACGTAGCCGCTCGGGTTGATGCGAGATAGCCCGGTGGGCTGCTCTACAACGAATCTTGCATAGACCTTTGCCAAAAGTGAGACATGAATATTGTCGCGTACATATTCCGGAGTATTTACCGTCGGCAGGTTTCCGGAAAACCAATTCTTGATCAAATAATAGGTAAATCGTGGCTCCTCGAAAGGGCCAAATGGGTTGGGAATCACGAATTTTCCGAGGCTCGCCTGATGGGTACGGGCGTAGTAACGAAAAATCTGCCACGTAAGCGCTTTTGACAAACCGTAGGGGGAGAACGCCTCGGGAGACGAGCCGAAACCCTCATCGTTCTCAAAAACGCTGCCGGTCAGGACAATCCTGGTACAGCCCGTTTCTTTCAGTAGCGCGAGAACACCCTGAAGCTCGCGGGAGTTGCTTCCGACCGCAGCGAGGACATCGAAGTGTGGACTTCTGTAGTCGGCCGCTTCGGCGCCGTGATGACAAAGAACATCAAATCGGACAGCTCTGACGAGCTGGATAAACTTATCATCCCCAAACGATGTGCCGTAGATTGGTTGCGTTACCTTAGCAACCGCTTCAATACGCTGGCGTCGCAATTCGTTGTCATATTCATGAGGTTGGCGGCGAAAAACCGCAAAAACATCGTGGCCCTGAGATGCCAATTCTCTGGCGAACCAGTATCCCGTAAAGGAGCTTCCGCCGGTGAAAAGGATTTTCATGACTCAAGATGCCAGTGCGCGTCGAAGTCCGGCTGGTTCTTGTCTTTGTCAGAAATCACGGTTGGCTGGTCGGGCCATTGAAGGTTGAATTTTGGGTCATTGAAGCGGATGCAACGTTCGGATTCTGGTGAGTAGAACTCGTCAACGAAATACAGGGCTTCAGCATTGTCACTGAGGGTCAGAAAGCCATGTGCAAAGCCCTTGGGAACGAACATCATACGGCGATTATCATCGGTCAAAGCAGCGCCGAAGCTTTGCCCGAAGGTGGCTGATCCGACCCGAAGGTCCAAAATCATGTCGTAGAGAGCGCCGCGTACACATCGTACGAGTTTGGTCTCGGCCTTGGGGGGCAGCTGATAATGCATGCCACGCAGCGTACCTTTCTTCGCGCTGAGAGAATTATTAACCTGGCAAAAGTGGCGACTGAGTTGATGTTGATCGAACTCGCGTTCGCAAAAGGCGCGCGCAAAGAATCCTCTATCGTCGCCCTTCTTTTCCAAATCAATAAGGTACGCTCCGGCCAAAGGTGTAGGTGTAAAAATCAATTATGAACTCCACGTACCACGGTAGATTTAAGCGACCTGCTTGAGACGATCGAGGCGTCCCTTCAAGGTTCGCAAACGGACGAACTGATCGCTCTCCCAATCATTCTTCGAAAACCCGTGATTCACGAGCTTCCGATGGAGTTCCTCCATGCCGGACGCCAAAGTATATTGAAGTTTGAATTGAGGAAGAAGACTATTGAGTAGGCCAAACTTTACGCGATAGTTGCGCGGGTCCGCCCCAACCTCGCCCGTGTAGGTGATCTGCGCCCCAGGGATGAGCTCTTTGACTCTGTCGCCGATATCGCGCACCTGGTAGTTCTCACTATTGCCGCCGACATTCACAGCCTTGTTGTGAACGGTTTCGCGAGGTGCATTCATGAAGGCGACAAAGGCGCGTGCTATATCTCGGCAGTGAATAAGCGGCCGCCATGGCGAGCCGTCCGACATGATGCGGATTTCGTTAGTTGCGACGGCGCAGGCGAGCAGGTTGTTGACGACGAGATCGATGCGCAGCATTGGTGAATGGCCATAGGCGGTGGCATTGCGCAGATAGGTCGGGCTGAAATCCCGATCAGCCAGACTAGAGACGCCCTGTTCGGTCTCGATTTTCGACCTCGCATAAGCTGTCAACGGGTTGAGGGGGTCTCCCTCATCGAGATCGAGCTTCTTCCCGGCGCCATAGACGGAGCAGCTTGCCGCAAAAAGATAGCGCGGGGTGCCGGCTTTCTTTGCCAGTTGCGCGATGCGAATCGAAGCATCTCGATTGATCGAGTAGGTGGCAGACGCGTCGACCTCACCCATAGGATCGTTCGAGATGGCAGCGAGATGCATGACACAATCGTGGCCGGCAAGGTCGTTGAGTGTGACATCTCGCACATCCTTGCGCAGTTCGTGGTCAGCGGGCGTTATTGCTTCCCAAGCGCATCCGCTAAACAGATCAAGGTCGCAACCAGTCACGGTGTGCCCGGCCTGCTTGAGGAGGTCCACGAGGTGGACGCCGATATAGCCTTTGTGGCCTGTAACGAAGACTTTCATGAAACACCTGTTGGCAAATTGTTCTTGGTATCCTGGTTCTTCCTATCTTCGGGCCCGCCGACGATCGGCACATTCCAAGGCGCTTTACCCGTTTTCCATAGCTCGTCGAGATACTCTCGATCACGCTGGGTATCCATAGCGTACCAGAAGCCACGATGCTTCCACATGGTGAGCTGCCCATCACGTGCAAGTTTCACCAGCGGCTCTCGCTCGAGTACGCAGTCCTCGTCTTTGCTGAGATAATCGAGGGCGTCCCGCCGGAAGAAGAAGTAGCCCCCATTGATCCAGCTATTAGTCAGATCAGGCTTTTCGGCGAATTCTACCACCTGATCCTTATCCAGCTTCAACTCGCCGAACCGCGACGGCGGATTGACGCCGAGAACCGTGGCCACTTTTCTCTGTCTCAGATGGAACTGGAGCTGGTCGTTCAGATTGGCATCGGTCACGCCATCGCCGTACGTGACGGCGAAGTGCTCCGCTTGTCCCAAATACTTAGCTGCGGCACGAGCAACGCGCGCACCAGTCATAGTGAGCGCGCCAGTGTCGGCGAGGGTTACGGTCCAGTCCTGCGTATGATCGATCTTGTGTACTTTAACGGTGTTTGTCCGCAGTTCCACCGTAAAATCGCTATTCATCGTCGGGTAGTTGAGAAAGTACGATTTTATGACCTCGGCTTTGTAGCCGAGGCAGAGTACAAAGTTCTTAAACCCATGATGCGCATAGGTGCGCATAATGTGCCAAAGGATGGGATGGCTCCCGACGGGAACCATCGGCTTCGGACGCAATTCGGTTTCTTCGCGCAGGCGTGTGCCAAGGCCACCGCAGAGAATGAAGACCGGAATATTCGATACGTCGGGGGTCAAGATTGACTACTCACTATGAAAAAAACGTATGACAGGCTCTCAGCAATGAGTAAGCTTCGTCGGTTCCATGCTTTACGAGCGGTCCCCAGGCCACCGGTTGGTAATGGGTGCGCATTAATAATTCAAGGCTTACCCCGTTGGCAATGCGGGAAATTTGATTTACCCAGCCGACGCCAAATTGAAAAGAACGTGGTGAATTTGCCGAGTTCGCAGCAAACGGTGTGATTTTCGATGAAGATGTTGGTTGTGATCGTTAGCTATCGCGTTGCGGACCTTACGATCGAATGTCTGCGCTCGGTCGCCCCTGAGGTGGTTAACAACCCAGGTGTGCGCGTAGCGGTATGCGAGAACGGGACAGGCGATGACTCAGCCCAGAGACTTAAAAAGGCGATCGACGACAATGGCTGGGACGGTTGGTGCTCGCTTACGGCGATTCACCCAAATCTTGGGTTCACTGGGGGGAATAACGTCATCTTGCGACCCGCGCTGCAGTCGGCCAATTCACCGCAATATTTCCTGCTCCTCAACGCAGATACGATCGTCCGTCCAAATGCTTTCAAGACCCTGCTTGAGTTTATGGATGAGCATCCAGCCGTCGGTATTGCCGGGTGTAGGCTGGAGGAAATGGACGGAACTCCGCAGCGATCGGCGTTCCGATTCCAATCACCGGCGGGCGAGTTTGAGGGAAGTCTGAAGCTCGGATTGGTCACCCGATTGCTCAGCCGATGGGTCGTTGCGCCGCCCGCGCAAGACCGTGCACATGAGACAGATTGGGTTTCCGGCGCTTGTATGCTGGTGCGCAAGGAAGTCTTTGAAAAGGCCGGCGTTCTGGACGAGGGATTCTATACTTATTTCGATGACTGCGATTTGTGCTTCAACGCGCGCAAAACTGGGTGGCCGACCTGGTATGTGCCTGACGCTCACGTTGTGCATTTAAGAGGGCGAAGTACCGGTCTGAAAAGGAAAAATCCCGATCGCATTCCTCCTTATTATTTCGAAGCGCGTCGCCGATATTTCCTAAAGAATTATGGTGCAACTTATGCGGCAATGGCTGATTTCGCACATATTGCCGGGGTCGTTATGTGGCGCACAAGAGTGCTTCTTACCGGTAAGGAGGATACCACTCCGCCAAAGCTCGTGTCGGATTTGTTTTGTCACAGCGTGTTTGCTAAAGGCTTCCAGGTGAGCCCCGTCAGGAATCCGGCTTTGGCGGGCGAACGTCCAAAGGTCGTTCGCCGACCTGTCGGAGCCTAGGTGTCGGTCCTGCTCCCGATTTTGGGTAGAGTCCGTTCCCTACGGGAGACGGACATGCGTAAGGGCAGATTTAGGGAAAAGCAGATCAGCAAGGTGCTGAAGGAGCACCTACCGAGCTGTTGGCTGGTCGGCCTGCATCCGAAGACCTATCGCTATGCGTCAAAGAGGTCTGGCGATGAAGGGCTGCGCAAGCGCCTCCGGGAACTGCGCGATTCGTCCAACCTAGGAACTTTAGTACCGTAAAGCGAGAGACGCTTAAGCCAGCTGGGTCCCGATTCGCTTTACCCGCTTCCGGCTTCGCGACTGAAAATGGCGACTCCCATGTGCTATTTCGGATATCTACCTGATCGCCTCTTTCCTTGCTGAGCTCCGTGAAGGAGTGGGTGGCCCCGGCGCGGGTCTGAGCAAGTACGTGCGCAATAATTTGACAAATGGGCGACACCGGTATCTCCCCGGGCTTAGAGATTTCCTTGCCAGCTGGAACGCGAAGGAGCGAAGCTTTCCTCCTCGACGGGGCCGCCGGCGGCCAGACCGTTGAACGACTTGCAAGACTTGAGTGCAAGAAAGTAAAATTTCCTACTTTCGAGCTTGCAGTTGCTCTACTTGAGATATCGCTTGTCGATCTTGTTAAATCGCTCCACGTAAACATGATGGAACGGTTTCAGTAATTTCCGGGTAATTTTCTCAAGAATGAAGTTAGCTATGCCATAGCGCCGCAATCCGAATTTCCACTTGAAAATTTTATTTGCACAAAAAAGCGATAATTTTTCCCCTACACCGGGCGGTTTTAGGGGATATCCGCTGAGCTTGTAGTTTCTACTCAATAATAATTTCTTGGTCTTTAATTCCACAAGGGCCACTTCGCGCGGCCGAAGTTTTGACTTCCACTGTTGAATAGTGGAGGGATCAGGCGGACCGTACGTTGTGCGTGTGCTGTAATTGAGCATAGCGGGCGAATATGGCACGCCGAGGAACTTACACACGCGTTCGAGTTCCGCTTGTGGATTTGTAATCAACTCCTCGAAATAAATTTCCAACACCCTTTGTGGGTCGCGCTTTGGTGCAAACGAATCCCAATTTTCCTCGGTCTCAAGCCATTGATCAATCCCATAATAGATATTTCCCGCCCAACCCATACCAATGCAGGAGTTTGCAACATCTCGAGGATCTCGAATGAGGTGCACAATCTTTGAGTCGGCGAAAATGGCCGAGACCTTTTCCACGTTGCCATGGACGCACAGACACAGGCGCCCTTGGGCGCGTCGGCTCAGCTGGTCAGCTAAATTCCGCGTAATTTCACTTCCATCTTCTGTATTCAAAATGCCCAAATTTTGCGATTGAAAAGCTCTATCGTTTCGAAGAGCCTCTACATCACAGGTCCAACGATCAGAGTGTTCTGTCCTTTTGAGGTAATCAAACATGTAATCTGTTTCGCCCGGAGCGTTGATCTCCTCGTTCGATCCGAGCATTAATCTGAAGACGGTAGTGCCCGACCGAAGCGCGCCTAACAAGACAAAGGGATGAAGCATATTTCTTCCAGTGGTCCTCTTTTCGGAGTAGCGAAGTCGTCTTAATGCGTGACGATTGACTTGCGATCGTTGTCACATTTCATAAGCCAAGCTCACGCTCCTTGCAACAAGTCCGCGGGGGCAGGGCGATTTAGTGCATCAACTTTGACATTTGAATCCCGGATGGGGTTCCCGGCGAGCTCGGCGCATGCGCACCAAATTTCCGTCACTCTCAGGTCTGCGGATCGTCGCCGTCTGGCTGCCCGGGCGCGTGTTCGCAACGCCGCACAAGCATTGAGCAAGAATTTTGGTGTAGGAAGGCGAAGGGTGGTCCAGAGGGTTTTAACATGTTTGGGGAAGGATACTTCAGTGAAGAAATTATTGAGGTGGACGATCCTACGTTGAGAAATTTGCTTGTGTTGGTTCGCCGCCATTTGGCAAGTGAGGACGAGGGACTGACCATCTGAAAGATGATGGAGCTTATCACTGGCAGTTTGGAACGGGCATTGGCCGCCCTTGCGCGACTACTTGGGTGCTTTGCCCTATTTCTGTGACGCGACACACTTCCGAAACACGAGGAGGATTGCAGCTGCCCGTTGGCATGGAAGTTTGAGGCGGTAGCAAAGATTATTCAATCGCAAAAGCATCCGACGTAGTGGTCCTCCGACGCGACGTTGGATTTCGGAGAACTCTCCGATCACCCTGTGGGTGAGTTGCAAGCCGCGCCTTTCGAGCTGCCGCTCAAGTTCCTGAATGTCGAATTGCCAAACCCACAGCCTTTGCCCGTGCATTTGGTACCAGATACCATTTCCGAGTGGGAGTGACTCTTGGCCCACTACGGGTTTGCCGACGAGAAAGCGAAGCAAGGACTCCACTTTGTGGTCCCATGCCTTGCTATTGGTCACGTAGAGGGCGAGCGTGCCGCCGGGCTCGATGACTCGGGCTAGTTCGTCCAAAGCCTTTTCTACATTGTGAATGTGGATAATTACGCCCCAGGAGAACACATGACGGAAAGATGAGTCCGGAAATGTGAGTTGAGTCAGGTCCTCTTGTCGGAATTCGACCGATGTAGCTAATCCAGCGGCCTCGATCCGCGCTCGTGCTTCCCGTAACATGGTCTTAGAGATGTCGACGGCGCACACCCGAAAGCCCGCTCGCGCGACCCGCAGGCTGTGCACACCGGGACCGCATCCTGCATCTAGGACTGTCGTACCTGGCCTTACTTCCAACAGCTGCAGCATGGTCGAAATAGCCGAGTCGTAGTAGCGCTCGGCGATTGGATGATAATAATCTCGGTCCCATGAATCGAGGGTGGCGCGCTGCTCGAAAACCGCGCTGTCAGTCTGCTTCAGGTCGGGCATGGACTTGTACCTGCGTCATCCAAATTCAATTACCAGCGGCCGTTCGGTCCTGTGATTCATTCCATCATTGCATCATTACTGTCCTCAATTCCAATCCGATCGCCGGAGCAAGTCTCTTTATTTCCCCCATTTTGACGGCTGCCTGCAAGTCACGGCTTAGCTGCCTGCAAAGCAAAGGTTAAAGGACAGAGTGAGTCTCCTCAACCTTAACGTAGTGGCGTGCCACGTACGATTGATATTCGTTTTTCCTGGCTGTTCCCATCGCGCTAATCCCATTCGATATTGCAGCGGTAGCAACGTCGATTTAAGCTCTAGATGATGCTGTGGATAGCAGGTAGATATTACCACATGCGCCGCCTGCTTATATTGCTTTCACTGACCGCGATTGCCCTTTGCTTAGGGAACGGGGGGGGTAGCTGTGCATCGGATAACGTGTCAAAGCGCGGTATTCTTAACGTAAACTTTGTGCAGAACGTCAATGATTATGCATTTATCAACTTCATCCAGGAGGATCGCATTACGCTAACGCCGGGAATCGGCCAATACCTCTCTCCAAATCCCGTTTGGAATAGCCATGTTCTCGACGCGAATGGTTATCCGATCACGCACTGTGCGAGCAGGTGTCAGACGTTCATATTCGGGATGTCGATGCCTGCGGGTGGGGATTTCGGCAGCAACCCGGGGCAATTTTACTGCCTACAGGGCCTAGGATCCGCCACGCTAAAATTTGCCACGCGTTCTCTTGTTCCTGATACTCAAAAATTTACTGTTCTGCCGCCCAGTCTAAACAGAAAGTGCGCTACTCGTCGCGGTTGGAGCCAAGACGACTGCAGCGGGACGCAAGTTCATCGTGGTACAACTCCAGCCCCTGAAACTAACAGTGACAGTTCAGTCAGCTGGGATGTAACGGATAATGGTGATGGGCACGGGCATCCGTTCGGCTGGTGCATTGCCTTCGCTTCGTCACTAACGAGACCGGCAGCGTCGCTTGTCATCACGGTTGTCGCCAACAATCCGCACAACATCACCGACTTTTATCTTCATAAGATCGCGCTCTATGAGAGCGTTGATGTGGCCGATTGGCAGAATGGTTTGGTCTTTCGAGCCGCGTATAAGCACCCAATCGTTATCGAGGATCCTTCGGCCATTCGCTTTATGAACTGGAACGCAGGTGTGAACGCCACTGAAATGCGCTTCGAGGACCGCGCCACTCCGGATAATGAGGTTGGTTATGCCGGGATAGGACAAATTCTTTCTGTTCCGTTTATTCCATACGATAGGGACGCAACGGGAGTTACACAATATAAGCTTACCGCATCTTCCCAAACGCCACCTTCGATGCAGCACGGCGAAGTCGCCAGCTTTCGCGTCAACTCTAGTGGAACGGCGGCGGTTGGCATAAGGCATGGTTCAAACTACGCACAAACGATTATAGGTGTTTCGGTACCCAAACCGGGCATAATCGTTATAGAAACTGGAAGAGGAACTGCCCCTTCGGCGCATGGGTTTAGTGCGGGAGACACCATCGCACTTGGCTTCTTTGCTCCGACTAGTCTCGCAAATCTTGACAACTATTATGCCACAAATATCGGCTACGAAGATGGTACCTATTGCGGAACCGCAGATACTGCATGTTTTTATTTCAGCCACGATACGACTGAACTCTCGGGCACGATCTGTAATAGTCAAACGACGTGCGGCGCGACTGGATGCACTGTAGAAAATGATAATTGCGCATATGCGCTGGAAGGGGTCATGTTGCAAGTTGGGAGCGGTAACGACCGCACATCCTATCCCGTGGTCAGGCAGGATGGCAGCACAAATTTCGGCTATTTCACGCAAGTAAGAGTTAACAGCTATCAAAGAGTTTGCTTCAATAAGGAAGTCATAGGAGAGGTTGATCACAAAGGGAATCCTGTTTATGGCGCCTGGGTTGATTGCAATAATGGCAATATTGGACGGGCTGTTCCGCTTGAAATCCAGACCGAGTTCATCAACGAATTGAATGCGATGCACCCGGTCTACCCGATCAATATGTGGGTCAATATGCCAAAGATGGGGCTTATCTGTTCCGCTTACTACAGCGAGCCGGATTGCGCGCGGGGCTCAGATTGGCCCGCCAACGCGGTCAAAACAATCTTTGAAGGAGCCAATGGGTACGTTGGACTGGCGGTAGGCTGTCCACGATGTATTCTTTTCGTTGAGGACGCGAATGAGACTTGGAATACAAATCAGCAGAATGCCGGATGGTTTAGCTATCTTGGCTCGCTTCCCGGGAGTCCCGGTCATACCGGGTGCGGTATACACAACGACTACCAAGTTTACTCGACTCTGCATGCCCAATTGGTGATGAATGATATCAAGAACTCCGGCTATGCGCCCCCCGGCAAGGTGAAGTATCTGATTGGAGGCTCGGCATCGTGGGGCGCATACAGTGGTGTCAATTATAAGCGGATCACTGGGTGGAACTTCCCGACAAATTGTTGGCCTCAGTTTGTTACCGGTGATCCGGCGACGCACGCGCCCATCAACGAATTCGACTATTTCACCATCGCGACCTATCTCGGCTCAAGTAGCCGGGGCGTGGGTAATTCCATCGATAAATACATGGTGACCGGCACCTGTCCAGCACCGGCCGTGCAGACTCTTCCTGATCAAGGCTGTGCTAATCAGTGGGCTTATGATGCAGCAACCTACGGCAAAAGCTCACAGGAGGCGCGCTCCGACATCGCCGCTTGGGTCAACATCATAAAGACCGAGCCGAATGATACGAGTGGTACCGTGCCTTCCATTTATATGTACGAAACCAACTGGCTCCCGTGTCTCGCGGAACTGCTCAGTACCGGCACGTTCACGAATCCGTCACGCGCAGATTGCGGTGCGCCCGCCTATACCCCGCCACCGATAGATAGCGGAAAGGCGATAGTAGGTTACGAGGGTGGCATAGGTATGGATACCGATAGTCCAGTGACGTTGACTTCTATTTCGTGCGAACAAACGACGGGCGTCGTCAGGGCAAGCACGAAAAATTCCGGAACGACTACGGCGAATAAATTCGAAAAAGACGACTACATCTACATCAGTGCGGTGGAGACTTCAACTGGCGATGATGGCTACAACGCAGTCTTTCGGGTGGCGGACACATTGGACCCTTTTACCTTTTTGTTCCACGTTGCAACTTGCCCAACAGGCATGGTCATAAATACAGGATGGGTGATAGAGGCTACAAAAGGTCGTCACGCAGGAAGCGGTTATCTTTGGGCTATTCGTCAGTCAAACGAATGGGCCGTTGCGCAGCGTGAATTCTATGAATATTTTTTGACCAATCCCTATCTTGGTATGCCCGGTCTTTACACGGTGATCGCTTGCAATAGCTGGACTTTGGCCTGTCCCGACTCTTACCGAATGGTAGGCAGTAGCCCGGCCGAGGGTGCTGGCTTTTATCCGGCGTGGTTCGAGATGGGTAATTACAATCGGAAGTATCCGTTTCTGCTCAAGCGAGACGTCGATCCAGCGTCACACGACAACGGGCCGGCTTTTCTCGATCATGACCAATCAACATTACAATCGGGATGATCTTCATGGGGGCGGCATGCATACTAGAACTTGCGCTACGACCGAAAATTGCATTCACCCTTTAATTACCACGCTATTCCATAAGCGCTCGGAGAAAACGGCATTCGGGTGGTTCTTTGGTCAGGATAGTTGATCCCGCTACAAACGAATCCCCCACTCCTTCTCGATATCGATGCCGTATCTGTCCCTGAGGCGACAGAGGTCCGAGGCTAACTTATCTATAACCTCCTTAGCCTCATCCTCATTTAGGGTAAAGCGGCCTTCAGGGGGAACTGACTTTCGCACGATGTGATAGATTCGCGTGCGAAGTCCGCTTGGGACTGTCGCTTTTACCGCAGCCCGCACAACTGCAACTCCATGCAACGCTTGCCACAACAAATGTAGCTTATTCGAAATTCGATCTGACGATGACCAAGACTCGGCCACGTTGCTCCGAAGCGTTGCATCGTCGGGCATTAGCGGATCGATATCAAGAAATTCGTAGATTTTTCGCAATACGACCTTGGGTTCACGTTCCAGCTGCTCGAGCGTCAGCAGCAGAAGTTCCCCTTTGTCATAATATTCCAAAAATCCATCAATTTGCTGCGCATAATGTGAAATGGCAATGGACACAGGGGAAATACCTTTATCTAAGCTGTGGGACTTCCTCGGCGAGGGAAATTGACCGATCTCATGCATAGTGCGCGCCACATGCCGAGCATGTGATTCAATACGGCGCAGTGGATGCCGCATAATGTATATCAGCTTGAACCGCCGCGGCGCGCTAGCTTTGAGACGTTCAACTATGCCGCAACAAAAAGGATATTTTGAATAGTCCGTACTTGCGTCAATGGCGTACCGGTGCTTTTTCGGATCAAAATTGAATTGAGATTCGTACCAACCTAGGCCAAGTGCCCATTTTTCTTCGAAGGCGAAAAAACTAGGCTCTTTGTACAATCCATTCGCAATTTGCGGATGCTGTGCGAGGTAATCATATAACGTGGTAGTGCCGCTCTTCATTGCGCCAATTATAAGTACAAAGTCTGTAATCATACGTGTCACCAAGGCGACGCTGCGCGGGTAGCTAGCTCCAGAAGATGATTAGCGCAATCATAACCTTTTATCACCGGTAATGCGGCCCGATAGTTCTAATTGTCACAATTTAGGAAACCGCAATTAACTCTCCTCTCACCGCTCGTAGGCAAGCATGCTCAAGCGCTTTCTCAAACATAATGGTGCTCTCCTCCCAAGAACCTGCCGATGCCGTGGCATACGCATTTGCAGATAAAGTTCGCCATTCGTCGTCGCTTAGAGAGAGTATCCATTCAACACCTTTGGCGAGCCCCGACACGTCGTCGATATCCGCCAGGACGCCATTCCAGCCCGACTTCACCATATCCTGGGGCCATCCCGTTCGCGTCGAGACTACAGGGGTCCGACAGGCCATAGCCTCTAGCGCCGGGAGATTAAAACCTTCGCTTCGGCTTGCTGTGATCCATGCGTCGCAACCGGCATAAATGTTTCGAATTTCGTCCTGAGGAGGTAAACGAAAAAACTGGGTGCCCTTGGGTGGGGCCAAGCTAGGCAACGGAAATGTAGATCCAAACGTCACCGTTCTCAATTGCGGAATTCGCTCCTGTACGATCCGCAACGCTGAAAATGTCAAATCGAGCCGCTTGAGAGGGGTAGTAGAATATAAGAATCCGACCGTAGGCACTGGCCGCTTGCCACGGGGAACCGCGAAGAACTGCGTGCGATCAACACTATTGGGGACGACGTCGACGGTGCTATCGCCATATTGTTTGATCATGACTCCCTTAAGCCATGGCGCAACCACGATTTTATGTAGAGGCAATCGATACGTGGCCTCCGAACGTGGCACCGGCAGATGATCATGGACTTCGTGGCCTTGGATGAAATAGACTTTAACTCCCTTGCTAGGACCTAGCTCTGCGACCCACTCGGCGGTCTCCCACCAACTTGCGATGATAACATCAGCGTCCGGCACATCCCGGTCGGTAACGGGGCCGGAATGGGATAGGCGACGAATTTTGAATGATGCATTGCGAAAGTAAGAAGGTTCGTTCCTGGTGGCGCCTCCAAACCAGATCCCCTGATTTACAAAAGTGCGAGCGCGGGTACGAAAGCTTTGCGCCATACGCTTCGGAAGTACGACGGTCACATCATATCCCCGTTTCGTTAGCCTGTCAGCATAAATGGCTATGACCCGCTGCCCCCCCGACAGGTTTTCAGACCGACAAACAAACGTTACCCGAATTGTTTTTGGCATCACGGCTTTCGGCTATGGTTGTTCATGCTGCCGACGATAAAAAGCCGTGCGTATGGGAAGCCTGCGTCCATTTACGGAGATATATTTCATCAAGCGGCAGTCGGAAAATGTGCAAATTAATGTAAGCCATATATCCGCCCCTCTTCAAGAAGAAATTGTTATTTCGGTGATCGGAGGGATTTTGCTGGAATTTTGGTTGGCCCGACGCGGTCGCCTGTTTGCTTTTTTTCCTTTCACCAGTGTGCGACCGGTCGAGGCTCGTATCACGAACCCTAAACATTCTCGTTCTGCAGATCAGTCTGAAGGCGGAAAAGTTAGAGCGCGGCAACTCCCTACACCATCACTATTTTTCAGCAAGGCGTATTATCCTCGGTCGTCGGCGGCCAACTTCAATCAAATGTACCAGAAATCAGGCCGAGGACAGCTGCCCAAACGATCAGGGATGTAGCGAGATTTGCAGTTCCATAGAACGCACGGACCACGTACGCAAATGCGAAGAGCCCCCCAAGAGATATGAGGAATTCGTTTATGGGGAGCCTGGGCGACAGCGCGATGGTCAGGCCAGTCCCGATCTCGTGAGCGGATAGGAATGCCACGCCCAACAGGCTACTCCCCAGCGCCAGCACCGATACCCCACAACACCCTCCGAATGCGGAGATGCACGATACCCTGTTCGGTCGATGACGAATGTCCATAAATGAAAGTTGCCTGTATAGCGTTTGATAGCCAAAAGATCGCACAAGCTGCTCCCCATTCTGAGAGGCGAAGTATCTCAACAGCTCTATCTTCTTCGCGAGCCTGTTGGGTGTGTCACGAAATACAGAGCCCGGAGGTCCATTGATGTAGTTAGACGGACCTGAATACGGCTTAACAAATCGGTTCAGCAACGGCACGCATCTTAGTACAGCCCGAATCGCCCTTTTGGGGCACTGCACAACTGATAGAAACGCATTGTATTCCGGAGTCTCGTAAACGATAATGTCTTCCCGATTTGTATTGACTAAGGCGCGCAAGGTGACACTTTGAACGGTTCTGTGGTCTACATGCGACTCGCCCTGCGCCGGCACTATCAGCGCTGCGTTTTCGGGCATTGAACGAATCAGCATCTCAATGACCTCCTTTGCGCGTGCAATTTCCTGTTCTGAATAGCTTACCGGACCTACAACTGGCGACTCACGGAGGTTGATGAAGGTAAGGTTCTCCTTTGGAACACCAAGAGCTGACCATGCCGCTAGTGCCTCGGCCTTTCTTATTCTGGCGATTTCGGTGTCAGGATGAGGGGCGCTGCAGGTCAGGTAAGCAACTCTAATCGAGAGTCCCTTCTGCACGGCTCCATAAGCATACTCAGCTCCAGTAATTATGCAGTCGTCGGAGTGAGCGCAAGAAATGAGCACATGCCGCGGTGGATCAAGAAAAGACTTCGGGCCGCGTGCGAAGACGCTACAAATGAGCAGGAGCGCCGTCAGCAACACCAACAGGACATCGACCTGAATCACGACCGGCCCTCGGTAGGCACCATAATTGCAGTGCGGCCACCTGAAAGATGATTGCTAGGCATAAGTCGCGCCCGCGCTACAATAGGGACCTGTCAGCCAAGCGTTTCGGCCAAAGGCACACAAAATCCACGATGTAGTACGTCGACAACGGATTGAATATCGAGTACGCTTCTTCTGAGCCATTGAAGGCTTTGCATTTGAGCATTGATTACAAGATATTCGTAACCGCGCGATTTTTCAGCAGCTGTCATCAGCCAAGCGGTCGGCATTCATATCCGAACTTCCGCATCATCTTGCGCGTGTAACGCCAAGTCACCAGCTTACCATACCAAGGCATATCCTCTTGCCAACCATGGATCCCGCGCTTTCGATTAAATCCGGGCGGGTCGTCCCATCGTGTTTCGTTCCTCTCATAGTCCTCGAACATACGCTCGACAACCCTTGCATCACTATCTACTGCTAAGAATTCAAGCGCGCGGCAAACTGCACCATGAGGCTCCTTAACGGCATCTTCATACCGCATCACCAAACAAGGATGCTCTGGATGCGCTGTCCGCCATTGGGTGACGGCGTTCATATACGCATACCATAGGCCAGCGGCCTCTTTATAGGACTTTGGAGCCCAGTACTGTCCCCAGCCATGGCCGGCATGAACGAGCGAAGAGGTCACAGCCCGGCTATCCCTCATGAGTACGATAAATCGCGCATTGGGAAACAGCCGAACAATGGTCTCTAATTCAAAAACATGTCCCGGCGATTTCTCTAAGTGCACCGTGCTGTCAGGATCTGACCTATAAAGTTTAGCAAATATCTCGTTCCAGAGCGCCCGAAATAGGTTCTCAAAGCTGTTTATATCCGTATAAGCAAGAGGGCCGTCCTGCCCTTTGCTTTTTTCACTCAGGTTAATAGCAGCGCGGAGCGGTGGTCCAAAAATATTGAAAAAGCCTGATTCCCGGCCGCCGCCGCATATCTTGGGATGTGTCTGCAAGAGCCGTTGAAACCAAGTTGTGCCACTTCGCGGTGTGCCAACAAGAAAACACAATTCCTTCGGTGGTTGAATGGGTCGATCGTTTGAAGACATCTTACCATACCCCTGCCTGCCACGTGAACGAGGCATATGCGCCTATCAAGATAACGCCAATTGAAGCCAGGTCTGTCAGCGGCGACTGCCAGCCCATTTTTCGGGCGTATGCCGCCGAACCTAAGAAATGCATCAAAGAGCCCACTCCGATTCCAAGCAACATGCCTACCACTCCACCAAAACGGAAGCCTATGAGTAGTCCGGCGATGCGGAACGTTACACCAGCACTGACAATGATAAAATGCGCGCGGCTATCACCGCATGCCAGTAAGGCGTTTTGATAGGCCATTGGAAGAATCCCAATGGCCGCAGTGATTGCAGAAATCGCAAGATAAGGGCCTGCGGCGGCATATCGGACGTCGTATAACGTGCTAATCAGAAAATTGGAAGAGAAGGAAAGAACAATTAAACTTGGTACGATTAACGCAAGCAAATACAAGCGCGATCGCTCCATCTGTGATTTTACCCGCTGCGCGTCTTCACGAAACGTCTTTGACAAGATCGGGAACACCACTGACCTGTAGAGCTGAGAAGACAAATCGCGCAGACTCCATGAAAACATCGTTGCTATATAGAGCATTCCAAGCGTTTTGGGAGGAACTAAGGCGCCCTGGATTAATTGAAGCCCCTGGCCGCCAAGAAATGTCACCAAAGTCGCGAGAAAAATCCACCTGCCAAAATGCAGCAGAGAGTTCAGGGACTCCTGGTCCAGACGAACCATATGGCCCTGGGAAGGCCAAGCGACATGGCTGAGCAAGGTCTGAGCGATAGCACCTATGACATTTCCGGAGGCGAGCGCCCAGACAGAATCATACATCCATGCCAGAATTACAGTGATGGCAATCTGTGTGATCTGCCCCCCGAGTTGTACGAGCGTGAGGCGCCCTAGTTGCAGTCTACGACTTGCGGTCGCGAGTGCGAACGACTGGAATCCGTTGATTGCAGCAGTCGAGCCTACGACACAAAGTAGCGGAAAGAGTGTCGGCTGGCCATAAAGGCGCGAGACAGGCCAGGCCACAAGACAAGTGACAGCCCACAGAGCAAAGCCGCGAAGCGTCTGGACGGTCCACGCTGTATTAAGAAATGCTAAATCCTCTCCTTTGAGATTTTGAACGATTGCTGGTCTGATGCCTACATCACTAAACATTGTCAGACCAACGATGATCACGTTCACCAATGCCATGAGGCCAAATGCTTCGGGAAATAGAAGGCGCGTGAGAATGAGATTTGAGGTAACTTGGAAAAATTTAGCACCGACAAAACCTATCAGCGTCCAAAGAGATCCCTTCAGCGCGAGGGCTCTCAAACTTTGCCCCCGCAGCACACCGAAAAACTGATGTTGTCTTATTCTGTTTAGTATGGTCAATCGCTCATCACTCATGTGGCGCGGTTGTTGTAGTGTTCTGATGCCGTCACGCTTTGAAGTCCTTCCCAAGGTTGGATCCGGGAGCGATCCCCCACGTAGGATATTGGATTTTGGAGGCAAAATCTCTGTTGTCGGGTCAAACCGGAAAGGTGTTGTTCTGGTTTTTTTCGCGCATTGGTAGCTGAGCGGTGCTTGGCACTGTCTTACCCCGGTGATAGCACCTCTCATCTGCTGGTCCTTCAGCAACTCGTGTTCAGGAGGTGTACGCGTTGATTCTAGTGCGAGGGCGTTGTTTGGTGGAAGAATGCTGACCGCAGTGGTGGTGACAGCGGAGCCGAACTACGTAACAAGATTCGTTTCTGCGACATGGCACTTAATGCCTCGGCGCGTCCCAGCAACGCGCCTGCCAAGAGCCAGGTCCAGGGTAGGTACGTCGAATTTGGCAGAAGATTAAAAATGCTAATAGCGACAACAAGCCCCAGCGCAGCCAAGTATTCACTTTCACGTCCAGCTTGCGCAAACTTCAACGCCGTCGCTGCGCGCAGTACCGAGAAGGCGAGGAGGCCGAACTGAGCGATGAACCCGACCAGACCGGATGTCCCCAATTGGATGATCCATTGACCATCCTCGATAGTTTTGAAATCCCCCTCCTCGTTGGCGTAAACGCGCTCGCGCCCAAATCGCCCCCAACCAAACCAGGGGCGCTTCAAGGCATGATCGAGTAGCCTATCTTCGTTTTCGAATCTGGTCCTTAGCGACTCTCCGCGATCTGTACTTACCGCATTCGCCGCTCCAACGACAGAGTTTGTAGGAACCATGTCCCCGGCTCGAAGCAGCGGATAAACCAATGCGACGATGACTAATAAGCTCGCAACGCGGAACTGAATCCGCGGCTTGGCCCACCGGACAATGGGAATTAGCGTAACAGCATATACGGCTGCACTAAGCGTTTTGCACAATAATAATACGAAGCTCAAGAATGCGGTAATCCAACTTGATGGAAAAAAGGCGAAAGCGCGAGTTCGTGTGCGCCACAAGGCAGCTGCCGCCACTGCTGTTGTCATTGCGAAGAATGCTACGCGTAGTCCGTTGCCAATGAACACCATCGGTCGAAAACCACCGCCTCGCATCTGCTCCAAGAAAGCGTCAGGAGCATAACCGTAAATCCAAATATGAAGCTCGGGACTCATACGAATCTCAAAAAGCATTGGGAATGCGTAGAAGGATCCCGCAACGGCCATGATCCGCAGAATGTCTGAATTATCTTTATAGCTCCGCAGGAAATCTCGGGCGAGAAAGAACGGCAAGATGAATAGTAATTGAGCGACCGCTGCAGAGAGCCCATCATATAAGCTGGAACCAGGGAGAACGGTGCCGCCAATTCGGATTGGATCGGTGTTGAGAAGTGACGTAATGATTGGGCCAATAAGAAGAGCAAGAACTAGGATCTCCGTAATTCCAAATCCGCGGGAAAATTTTGGAAGGCGCCCGATGAAAATTGGTGAACACACCAGAGCAGCGAGGCTCGGAATTGTTAATTTATTGAAGGCCGGTACTCCGTTGAGCTTGAATTCCGCGCCAACCGGAAGTAGAAGGTACGCGCCTAGTATCGTCCATATTAGCGCCTGGCCGACTGGAAGCCTAGAGAACAGAATGAGTGCGATAACTGGCCAAATCAGGAGGGCAAGATAAGCGAACCAATTCGGGTCGATATCCATAGATTACGCGTGCTCCCTTAGGGGTTGAATCTTTCAAAGACTGCAAGATTAGCTTTTTTATCGTCAACAATGAGCTTAAATTTTTGATTGAAACCGTCTCTCTCGCTATGTGACCATGTAGCAAGGCCCTCCCAATCAGCCAAGTATTGTATTTTGGTTCGTAGGATATAAGAGATTACGCCCCCCTCAGTTAGTCTCGCCCGAAGTGCTTCTGGATTGACTTTGCCGTCTAGATTTATTGTGCGATCGTGAAAGAAACCCAGAGTACCCGTTTGAATTGCGCCGACCCACGTTTGTGGTGGGACATTTGCCAACACCCAGTCAACGGCTGGGAAATTACCATATGTTCCAAGACCGTTGCGGTAGATCCGCACATTGAGCCCGACAGCCACAACCAGGGCAACCGCCATCATGGGCGCCTGCACAACGCGCCGCACGTTTCCTGTCGATGTCAGCAGGCGATAGGTTGCGGTCACACCGACCGCCGCGAGAATCGGCGAGAGGATGGACAAATATCGCGACATGAAAAATGGAACACCGAAATACACGCCATAAAACGAGCATAGTAAGATGCCAAATATGCCATACGTGAGTAACGCGACCTTCGTAGAGTGGCGAGGCTGGCTCAAAAGGATTTTGCGGGATAGCGGAAGAGCTGCGCCAAGCACGACAAAGAAAGCTAAGATCGTCAGAGGATTGGTTTCGAAGGTTGGTGGAATCGGAAAAAGTATCGTTATAAAATCAAGAAGCACCGCGGGTAGGTAGATGAGATTACCCCCGAGGTGAGCTCCGAGAGCTTCTGCTATTCCGCTTATTGGCTCGATAGATCCAAACAGTCGGTAGTTGTAGATGAGCCAGGGCAGGGCAATCGCAACACTGATGAGGCCAGGCACCACAGCCTCGATGATACGATCCCACCAAAGTCCTGCATTCCTCGGCCACTGCAATATCAGCCGTGCGAGCAGAGTTGCTGCGATTAAAAATGCTGCGTCGTTGCGCGTCAAAAAGCACAGGCCGAACATCAGGCCCATCAGGATCATCTGCTTCCAGCTCAAGCGGCTTGAATTCTCGTCGATGAATCTTATGAAGAGCGTCAGCATGGCCAAGGATGTGAGGAAATAGAGACCTGTCTCCAGGCCATTCATTGAATGCTTGACAATTGTCGGGGAAACAAACCAAAGGGACGCGATGAGGAGCGCCAACGGTTGTCCATCTGGTTGTCCCCTCAGTAGATTTTTCATTAGCGAGTAGAGAAGTCCAGCGGACGCCAGACTGACCAGCACCGAAAACGCGGCGATACCGGCAATGCCGCCAATTTTGTTACCGTTTGCGAGATAATGAAAGAACGCAAATATGAACGCGGGTAAGGGCTGGGTACCGTTAGTTGCGATTGTGCCGTCCGAAACAGAGAGGCCGTGGCCGAGCGCAAAATTGCGCGCAATAGTCTGCATGAGATAGCCGTCTTCGGTCATGAATTGCCGCAACATACGGCCATTTGGATCGGTGAAAGGAGCTAGTCGGGAAAGCGTACCGACAAGAAGCAGGGTTATCGAAAATGGCTTGACCCAACGTTGCTCGCGGAGAGGTTCATTCTGATGGTCTTGCGCATCCATCGCGGTAGGAGCGGTAGTTACGTTCTGAAGCACGGTCAGGTCTCGCTATCGGTCTATCCTCGATTGCTTAGCACAATCGAAGTGTGGGCTAGAGGGCAAATACAGCAAGAAGCGCAAGTTTCGTTAATAGGTATATTGGGCGTCGAATAGGCCGGTATTGGGCCGCCCCGGCAGCTTTGAGAATCTCGACAGTAACTGTGAGAACCTCGGCAGTAACAATGACTAAATCTGCATCAATGCAAGATGGGGTAGCGCCCAAATAATGTCCATAATGAGCCGGCAGATCGGCGGGTGAGCAGACGGTGAGAGTCAGCGGGTGGCGCCAATCGGGACACCGGAGCTATAGACAGCGGTTTGACCCAATACTGCTGCCCGAGCAATCCAATTTCCTTCTCTTTTAAGGCTCATCGGAATTACAAGCGCCTCTTATAAATTCCGGAGTAGAAGAATCCTTGGGTCTGGATAATGACCTGCTTGCCGTTCATAAGAAGAGTCTGTTCCAGTTATGCCCCTCCTCGGGGCGTCATACGAACTCGGTTGGTGTGAACGCATTGAGGCTCGAGTGCGGTCGGTTGGTGTCGTAGTCGGTCCTCCATTCCTCGATGATCCTGCGCGTCTTGAGATTGGGGAACAGGCGCTCGTTGAGGCACTCGCCGCGCACGACCGTTGAAGCCCTCGACGAGGCCATCCTGCATCCTCGCTGCCTTTGGAGCAGGTCAACATCTCTAGCGTACACCGCCGAAGAATGCGCCCTTATTTGGTCGTGGCCGACAGCTGTTGAGAGTATCGGTTGCGTGGGTCAGGAACTTAGAGTTTCATTCGTGCGAAGACACGCTCAGGGAGGGCGCGAATGATCTGCGAAATCAATCGCCATATAGGTCGATGGTACACAACGAGACGCTTGTTCTTTTGCGCTCCGCGAATGGCACGAGCGATCTCCTCTGGACCCGCCGTGAGAATACCTGGCAAATCCAGGCCTTCGGTCATGCGGGTGCGAATAAATCCAGGCTTTATCGTAATCACCATAACGCCCTTCCTGAAGAGACGATTGCGCAGCCCTGACATAAAGGCGCTGAATCCGGCCTTCGCCGAGCCATAGATGTAATTCGTTGCGCGCCCCCGATCGCCGGCTACCGACGAAACGCCGATGATGGTACCCGATCCACGTTTTTCCATGCGGTTCGCAAATTCCCCAAGAACAGAGACCATGCCGACGTAGTTGGATCTAATCATCAATTCTGCCGCGGAAAAATCAGCTTGTGCGTCAGCTTGGGACGACATCAGCCCAATGAGCGAGATGACGGTATCGGGCAGCTCGTCAAAGCTGCCCACAAAAAGACCATGCGAATTCGTATCGAGGACATCGAATTCTCGAATCTTTGCGGCTCGTCCAGAGCGGATGCTAATATCGCCAGCGGTTGCTTGAAGTCCTTCGGTGCTTCGCGCCGCGAGGAGTACTTCATAGCCGTCCTGTGCGTAGATATTCGCCAACGGACGCGCGATGTCTGAATGAGCGCCGAGAATAAGAACGCTGGGTGTTTTGGCCGCGGTCATAAGCCCAGCCTTTTAGAAAGAACCGAGCGAAATTTATATCTAGAATCGATTATTATGCGCAGTTGGCGGAATGCTTCAATTTTAGGATAGACTTGTTCAAAGAGTTGTCGCGACGTCCGGGCGTCATTCGCAAGGTCAAGGTATATCCGGCCCTTCTGCTCGGCCGTAACGGCGTCGAGCGTTGCCAGGCTGCTCATGAGTATGGCGCGGACTGAGAAGTCTAACGTGATGGCGTAGCCCTCCATCGGGACGATAAGTATCGGTTCATGCAGACGGGGGTCCTCAAGATTACCCTCCGATTCAACGGAGCGAGAATCGGCGGCGATTAGCGTCAATCGGGAATGTTGATCATATTTTGGCAGATTTGCAACGACTTTAGCCTTGCAATTTTATCAACAGAATCTGGCCTGCACCCGATTCGGTTGACGGCACCTAATCTAATTCGTTGGGTTTTCGAACTCCACTGGACTCAGGTAGCCGATCGTTGAATGTCCGCGCTTCACGTTATAGAAGCATTCGATATAATCGACACGTCAGCTTTTGCGTCGCCGCGTGGAGGGAACGTTTTGCAAGCTGTCCGCTCGGTCTTTGGTGACGAGAAGAAGCTCTCCATTGCGGCATTGTCCCAGACGTTGTCAGACCGGCTCATCGAACGGATGATGCCATAGTCGGCCAATAGCTTCTACTCGCTGGTGTATTGACATCCGCGATCGGAATGATGCATCAGATCGGGCTTGCCGCGGCGCCAGATTGCCATCACCAATGCATCGGTGACCCCGGTGTGCTGCCATTTCCGCACTCATCGACCATCCGACCACACGTCTGGAGAAGAGATCGATGACGACATGGATGCGGCTACGATTAACCCCTGCACCTCAAGGGATGAGGGGGATAATTTGCAGATCGTTGGTCACAGGTCTCCAGCGTCACAGCGACGACATTGCGAGGCGTATCGCGCGGTTTAATCGGCTAAACCGCAACCGCTTCCGGATAGGTACTAAGTGTAGAGGAAGAGGAGGGTCGAAACCTGCCCTTGAGCTGCAAAAATGGTCTTTCGAAAAATCGATAGCTAAGTGCCGCCATCAATAAGGTCAACGTAAAGAACACTATGAGTCGCATACCAAACTTGGGAAATGACGGCCATTGGTCAACGGCTCCCGCTAGTAGAATGTTCCAAGTCAGAGCCCAAGCCAACATGTGATACAGATATGCGCCGTAGGAAATAGCGCCGATCTGTGGCAACGGCCACACGCTCAAAAGTCGTCCCAAATGAGTATCAGGTACATGCCAAAGGTTTGCGATCAGGAAGGCAGCCGCTAAATCGAATGCGGGCACTCCGACTCTCAAGAGTTCCGATTCCGTCATGTCCAGAACCACCGTACAGTAGGTAACACCGGCAAAGGTCAGTACTACCGCACCTGCAGCCACGATAGTCGCCGATCTCGATAACACCTGCATCCGCTTTAGGGACGCCGAATCCTGATGCAGCCCGATTGCAATTGCGCTCCCAATAAAAAGGCCGATACCACGGGTGTGAAGCAACAGATGAGGAGGGTGGCCGTGGTAGCCAAAGTAATTACCGAGAGCCACCACACAAACCAGCGTGCAGGCGAATAGTCCAATCCACCGCCTCGGGAGCAAGTACAATAGCACCGGCCATATGAAGTAGTACTGCTCCTCGACTGAGAGAGACCAAAGGTGCCCTGTGAGATATTGTCCTGTCCAAATGCCACCCAGAGGAAGGTAATTAAACCAGTAGGTCCACATGGAGAACACCAGCATCTTGGGCGTCCACCCATGGTGTACCGTCAGACTTACAGCGGGAGTCGCGATAATCGCGATGGTTATACCGGCCACATAGAGGAAGTAAATTGGCATCAACCTGAGAAATCGCCTTGCCCAGAAGAAACGCAGTTTGATCCTTCCGAAACGTTGGCGCTCGCCCAACAAAAGAGTTGTAATAAGAAATCCGCTAAGCACGAAGAACAAATCTACACCAATCCAGCCGGCGCGAACGCCAGGCGCACCACTATGAAACAGCATTACCGCGAGGATCGCTAAGGCGCGAAGCCCGTCGAGGCTAAGGACCTCTCGTCCCTTCGGATTGCCATCCTCATCTGTCATCGAATTGCCCCAAACCGCTAAGCACGCTTGCTGGTTAGTCCAAGGCAACCAGTAATCCTGTAATCAATCAACATTTTTTCGACCGGTGTGATTAAGGACGACAATTTCCCATTTTGACCTAAGTGGACACTGCAAGCTCCAGCGTTAGGACTTCCAGACTGCCTGTTTTTAACCCAATATGATGCAAGGACGCTGGCTCCCTCGCTCGGACTTATAGGTCCAGCCTTTCGGAAAGAGCCGAACGGAATTTTTTACTAGGGTCAATCGACCTGCGCAACTTACGAAATGTCTCGATTTCAGGATAGCCTTGCTCAACGAATTGGCGCGATGCTCGGGCGTCTTTTGCAAGATATATTCGTCCTTTGTGCTCCGCCACAATGGCGTCTAGCTTTGCTAGGCTGCTCAAAACTTTAGGACGTACTGGGAAGTCCAATGTAATAGTATAACCCTCCATCGGGAATGACAGGTAGCGGGTCCCAGTCCCAAGCTTCTTCAGTACGGCGAGGAAGGAGCCCAATCCCAATTCACCGACAACTTTGAGAACCCTACGCAATCCCAGTTCGGATTCTCCACCTCCGATCACGCACTGATACTGGATAAAGCCACTTCGACCATAGATGCGATTCCAATTCAGAATGGCGTCGAGGGGAAAAAAGAAGCCGTCATATGGTACCCGACGACGCCTGGACCTATTAAGACGGTAATAAAGTTCATTGAAAAATTTGATAGTCCATTTGTTCAGCGGCGAAATAGGTAGTTCCATCGGAACGGAAAGGCGTGTAGCACGCTTATGCAGTGGCGCTCGCTTGACTTGTTCTCCCGCTACATTCCCCTGAAAATGCTCTCCGAGCATCAAGACGCCGCGGCCAAATTTATCGCCTTCGGCCAAACAGTCGATCCATGCAACACTGTACGTTACTTTCCTGTGGTCGTCGAATAATTGCAGCAACTCGGTCAGCGATTTCGCGCGAATTATTGTCTCGTCGATTAGGTTCGACGCAACCCGTCGTAATTGTAATCTTGCCGAGAGAACGATGCCGGTGAGGCCCATGCCGCCAAGTGTCGCGGCGAAGATTTCGCTATTCTCCGAACGCGAGCAATTCACAATTGTGCCATTCGCCATGGCCAAACGCAGGCTTTCAACATATCGGCCGAAGGAACCATCCACATGATGATTTTTTCCGTGAACGTCGGCCGCGATTAGGCCGCCGATCGTGACAAATTTCGTGCCCGGTACGACCGGAGGAAACCAGCCGCGCGCCACAACAACTTCGAGTAGGTCGGAAAGCAACACTCCCGCCTCGCACTCGACCGTGCCGGCGCGAGTGTCGAATTCAAGGAAGCGATCGCAAGCGCCCATGAAAAGCGTTGAATCAGTATTGATTGCCGCGTCGCCATAGGCTCGCCCCGTACCTCTAGCGATGAGCGAATGACAGCGTGCGATTTCCGGCTGTATCTCATTGATATTCCGTATTATTTTCGTTTCACAATCCGCCGTCGGATAGCGACCCCAACCGGAAAGAATCATATCCGACCCCGAAACACGAATCGCTTGTCGAGGTGAAATTTTACAAAATATCCAATCGCCAAGCCGATCGCGGCTCCCAAATAGCGCATCGATTGGCGGTCGCCGAGCAGTGCGAACGTGGTTTCTAAGCCCCAGAAGATCGAGGTCGTGAGGGCGCCGGTAAGAGTATAAAGGAAAAACTTAAGGAGGTTATCGGTGATTTGCACAGAGCGATCGTCGAAAATCCAAAATTTATCCAACACGTATTTGCTGACCAACCCAGTCGCCGTACCGGCCATAATGCCTATTACAAGCTCGCCTATACCACGATACACTTGAAAACTTATCCATTGTGTAACCAGATTTACGAATGTGGCTGCGACTGCGAAACTTGTGTATCGAAGCGCGAGGTGACTTCCAGTCATCACAGCGCGACCAAAAACACTGCGATGACGAGGAGGCCAGCGAGCAGGCTAATGCGGTCGGTCACGGCAAAGAGTATGGGATCCTGTTCCATTTCTCCGCGTCCGGTCAATAAGCAGACGCGGCCCAGCCAATAGACCAAAATAACGCAAATACCCCAAAGCAATTCTGGATGACGATAGAGCGCTCCAACCTCGGGCGAATTGATATAGAGTGCTAACACGAGCACACTGACAAAGCCAGCTGCGGCCGTGAGCCCGGTCATCGTTTGAAGATCGGCGCGTCGATAGCCGCGTCCCTTGATCTTTTCGACGCTGTCTTGCGGCAACGTCATCATTTCGGTCACGCGCTTCACCAGCGCTAGATTCAAAAAGATAAAAAAACCGAATCCAACCAGCCAATGACTGAGGATCGTAGTGGTGGCAGCGCCGCCAGCCAGGACGCGAATGCCATATAGCGCCGCTAAGGCAACCACATCGATCATGAGTTTGCGCTTTAAATACAGCGTATAACACATGGAGAGACCGAAATAGGCAATAAGAACTGCCAAAAATCCCCAAGGCAACATGAACGCCAGGGCAATCGACAGAGAGGCGACAAGCCCGAGCAAGATAACCGCGTGACTGAGCGGAACCGTGCCAGCTGCGATCGGACGGTGCCGTTTTCGCGCGTGAGTTCGGTCATGAGGCACGTCGAGCATGTCATTGACGAGATAGACTCCCGATGCGCCAAGACTAAAGCTGACGAATGCGATCAAAACCGTGACTAAAATGGAAATATTGAAATCATGGGCTGCGATTGCAGGCAATGCGATGAGGACATTCTTAATCCACTGATGTGGTCGCAGTGACAGAAAGTAGGGCCGAAGGGAAAAAGCAGGCACGTCCAAGACAACTGCGGCCGGCAACTCCTTGTGGATTATTCGAACCACGCGGGGAGGGGCACCACAGACCAAAGCGGTTCGGGCACTCTGCCAAACCGGAATATCGGACAGGTCGTTACCGATATAATCAAAGCCATGGGCGCCGAAGGCATTTAGAAGCCGAACTTCTTTCGCTTTTCCCTTTAAGTTGATTTCGCCATCAGTTGCGAAGATGCCGTCGAAAAAGCCGTAGAAGCTCGAAATCGCCTCGGCAAAGCGCCGATCTGCCGCAGTGGCGAGATAAACTCTGCGACCGTCGCTTTTTGCCTGCTTGATAACTTCAAGTACCGATTCATTGACCGGTATGGATTCAACATCGGGGGCTCCGTGGTCGGCCACGGCTGCCTTGAAAGCCGCGCGTCCGTGCCAGAGCGTGAATAATACGCGCAGTGCAAGTTCCGGCTTCGTGGATGCGAGTTGGACGTAGGCTTCGTGCAGTGAATCAACCTTGATCAATGTTCCGTCAAGGTCGACGACCAACGGAATGTCCGTGACCGCCGTACTCCTTTGATCCAACATGTTGATACCGTGGGGCACTTTCGCCGCGCTGTTGCAGTTCTCGGAAGCCAACAGCGGCAGATACCACCGTCGATCATCCGAGTCCTTCGGATCTTCGAGTTATGTACCAAGATATAGAATATCCTCGAACGCATAAGTCGCCAGGGGGGCGTAATCACTTGAATTAGCGTTAAATTCCAGCCCCGCGCGGGGCTGTGAACACGAAATCAGCGCCGAATTCGGGATTTGGACAAAACGGTGACCTGGTTCGGCCGGTGTTCGAATATTCGCTTGGTCGCATTCATTGCGTTTTTGTGGCATAGATGCGTCGTATCGCTAGCCAGAGGATTTGCACTGCCCCACGGTTTATTCACACATTCTTGGCTCTTAATCAAAGGTGTAGAATCTCGTTGCGGCGCAATACGGCAGATGATTAAGGTGCCTCGTAAATCTACCACTCCGGTGGCGACAGGCTGACGATGTACGAGGAGTTTTACGGGCTGCGGGAGAAGCCCTTCTCAATTTTGCCGGATCCCGACTTAATATATTGGGGCCACAATCACCTCCTGGCCTTCGCCATGCTCGAATTCGGCGTGACGAACAGCGCCGGCTTCACCGTCATCACGGGTGAAGTTGGGTCCGGCAAAACGACCCTCCTGCGCTACCTTCTGCGTCGGCTCGATCCTAGGATTGCCGTCGGTCTGATATCAAACACCCCGCGAGGCACCGAGGGCCTGCTGCAGTGGGTCATGATGTCGCTCAATCAGCCATACGAAGCATCCTATCCAGTATTATTTGAGCGCTTCCACAAGTTTCTACGCACTGAGTACGGTAAAGGTCGCCGCACGGTCCTAATTGTCGATGAGGCACATAATTTGGGGCTAGACGCTCTCGAAGAACTCAGAATGCTATTGAATATCAATGCTGATAAAGACCAGTTTCTTCAAATTATTCTTGTTGGACAGCCGCAGCTGAAGGAGATGTTGCGCAGGCCGGAACTTTTGCAGTTTGCCCAGCGGATCTCGTCTGACTACCACCTCCGACCTTTGAAGTGCGACGATGTCGCAAAATATATCAACCATCGGCTAACAGCAGTCGGCGCCCAGACGAAGCTATTTTCTGATGAGGCCTGCGGCATGATTGCCCAAGCAAGCCTTGGAATACCGCGCACTATCAATATTCTCTGCGATACGGCGCTTGTCTATGGCTTTGCCGCAAACCGCCAGCAAATCGACACAGATATCATTTATCAGGTGATAGAAGATAAGAAGGAATTCGGTGTTCTGCCGATGCCAATTGCGGCAGGCTAACATATACCTCTTTCGACTTTAACGATTGACCGCACATCGAACCCAAAGCATTCTCGACGCCGGGAACGTGACGTCATTTATTGGGTGCTGTTTTTCGCCATTGCGGCCCGGATTTTTTCCTCCAAATCGTGATCGGGGGCCTGGGCAAGAGCCGTCTTGAATTGTTCGCCGGCTTTTTCCGGCTGACGCGCTGCCGCATAACTCATGCCAAGATGATAATGCACCAGCGCGATATTGGGCAGTCCTTTAGCTGCGTCTTCGAGGAGTTCTATGGCCGATTTGTAGTCACCCTGACGATAGCTGACCCAACCGAGCGTGTCCTTGAATTGCGGTACAGGGTATTTTCGCAGTCCTGCCACCAACGCTTGTGCCCTATCAAGGCTGGCCTTGTCGGTCCGGTAATCGGCGAGCAGGCTAGCCAGGTTGTTGGCTACAACTATCGAATTGGGATCGAGTTGTAGCAACTTGTCGTATTCGGAAATCGCGCTGTCATAATCGCCAGTCCGCTCTAAAATAGCAGCTAGTCCAAGGTGCAACACGAAGCTATCGGGCTGCTCCTTCAGTCCGGCGCGCGTCACATTTAGCGCGTCTACGTATTTCTTCTGCAGCACATAGAGATCTGAAAGCGCGCGGTAGCCGATGGGCTTCTTCGGATCCTTTTCAATAGCCGTCTTAAAGTTTCGCTCGGCTTGATCGGGCGCCTTGGTTGTGAGCTGCACCGAGCCGAGGAGTACGTATGCCTCAACGTTAGAAGGACTTGCCTTCAATACCGATTGCAAAAAGCTAATGGCCTGATCGGGTTTTTCGGCCCGCAGATAAGTCCGCACGAGGGCATACATTGGTTGCACAGCATTTGGGGCGGACGCGTAGGCATCCTGGAGAGCGACAATGCTGTCGTCGAATTTGTTTTGTCCCGCGAGTGCTGCGCCTTTGACTTCATCGGCTAACGTGCGATTGGTGCCAATACGCCGAATTGCATCGGCAACCTCCTGAGCTCCCACCCATTCCTGGCGCGAGAGTCTGACTTGAGCGAGCGCCGATAGGACCTGCACATTTTTCGGCCAGCGGCCTGCCAAATCGACGAGAACATCTTCCGCGCGGCTGGCGCTGCCACGGCGCTGCAAGAATGCGACATAGCCAAGGCTGACGGTGGGGTCGAAATTGGACACCCTCATCGCATCGGCAAATTCCTTTTCTGCCAAATCGACAGTGCCGCTCTTCTCGTACGCGATCGCCAGCATCAGCATAAGGTCGCTCGCGCGCGGTTGATCGTTGAGTGCCTGGCGCAAGTCAGCGATGGCCAAGTCAAATTGTCCGGCATCTAATCGCATGGCGGCGCGAAGCTTTAAGCCGCCGATGTTGCGCGCATCTTTGCTGAGAATATCAGCGACGAGTGCCGCCGCGGGCTCAGTTTGCTTCTGACTGAGGTAGTATTGGGCCAATACCATCTGTGCAGTTGTTACGTGCTCGGCCGAGCCGGTCGCCCCGATGAGCGTCTTCAGCAAAGCGATGCCATCGGCAGGATTGCCCTGAACAAAGTCCAATTGTGCCAAAGCGATCTGATAGGGAAATGTATCTCCTCCGGCCTTGATTAGGCCATCCAGCTCCTGATGTGCTGCCGCCGGGCCCTTAATGGTATTCAATAGCCGCACCAAGTCTAACTGCGCCGCGGTATCGGTGGGGGCGGCGGCAGCGATTGCGCGCTGTTCCTTTTCCGCATCATCATTGCGATGCTGGGAGAGGTAAAGCCTGATCAGTTCTTTCTTGAAGTTGGGTTCGTTTGGATAGAGGTCGACTAGCCTCTTCAGGAGCGCCTCTGCCTGTTGTAAATCTTGCGTTTGTTCAAATATTTGAAGCTTGAACAGCTCTATGCCGACGTCGGTCCGCTTAGCCATCGCGTTACTATTGAGAATTCCCAACGCGGCTTTTGTATCGCCGCGCGCGAAATCGTCTCCGGCAATGACGAACAGCGCACCGGCATTGTCGGGGTCGATTTTAAGTGCTGCTTGCGCTTCACTGACCGCGCCTGCATTGTCCTTAAGCTTGAAAAGTATTGCAGCCTTTAGCGCCAAAAGGTCAGCATTTTGAGTATCTGCAGCCTTAGCGTCGTTGACCAATTTGAGCGCGTCATCAAAAGCTCCACCGACCAGTAGAAGCCGGCCCAGCTTTATTCTGGTGGCGACGTCATCGGGCTCAAGTTCCAAAATATTACGCAAGGCGGGAACCAAGACTCTCCAATTATGCATTTGCTCTTCGACATCGGCGAGGCTGCGCCATGCCGGCAGCAATTTCGGGTTATATTTGACCGCATTACGGAATTCGATTTCCGCGCGCTGGTTATCGTGCGCGGCGAGAAGTTCCTTGCCATGCTCGTAGTAGCTCTGGGCGCGCTGTTCGGATGAACTGCAGCCGGCCAGCTGAATGACAACGAACGCCAGGATTGCACGGCGTACGGTACCCCAGGAGAAATGGAGAATTTGGTACATCGTCGCTACTACCCGTGACTGCTGTTGTTAGGGGAGAGGGCTGATTTCGGTCGAAATCCTTGCTCGGATGGCAGATATCCCGTCAAGGTCGGCACTACATCGTGCATGAATTTCTGCAAACGCTCATCGGCGTCACGCTCGGTTTCGCCCGGAAAAATCTGGGTTGTAAGACGGATCAGCGAGCCATCAGTCCTGTTTTTGGTAATTGCGTCGGCGAGCAAGTACCATTTTGCGGCATATTCGTTGGCAATTTGGCGGCCACGTTCATCAAACCAGTAGTAGACGATCTGCCTTATCCCACCGCGTTCAATGATGACGCGGTTAAACGGCAGTTCAGTGCCAAGCCCGTCATAACCCGTCTGCTTGATATTGGTAATCAGCCAGCCACCACCGGGGATGCAGACCACCGGGGAGTGCGGGACATAGCCATTACGCTGCGAGCTATAATACGCCACATAGAGGTTAACTGGTTTGTCGTTTGGTTTGCTGTAGTCGGACAATAGATAGTCGTCGAGGCCGAGATACTGTTCAGTGCCACTGTCGAGCAGTGAGGCATGACCCTGCCATTCGCCTATGTTGGGCGGGAAAGTAGCAAAGCGTGTTCGGTCCGGAATGAATTCCGGTTGTTGCGCGATGAGATGGACAAATACACCGGCGGCAAACACGAGAGCGAGACTACTCATCAGCGCCAAGTGACCAGCAGGTCCCGAAATTCCTTGCTGACGCGATCTGGCGGTCAAAATAGGCAGGTGGAAAACCTGAGAAAAAGCTCGGCCTGAAAGTTTTGCAAACAAGACTATTTCCGCGATTAGTAGTCCGGCGCATGCAATAAAAATCACCCAACCTTCGAAGAAGTGGAGGACCTCGTCGGCCATTTTAGGCCCCCACCAGTTGACCGTCACGCCAACCATGCCAATTCGAAAGCCATTCATGCCGATAGTGATTGGAATGCCGGACAGAAATATCGCTGCGCGCTGCCAAAACGGCGCCTGAAATAAATAAGCCGCCAGGAAACTCAGGCTCAGAAGGGGATACAAATACCGCAGTCCGCTGCAGGCTTCTACGACCTGCAGCTTGTAAAAGCCGAGGTCGATAACATTGCCTTCGAGGTAGACTGGGATCTGAAACGCCCGAATGACGTCGACGCCAAGTTGCGACGAAATTAGCTGCAATTGCAATGTCAGGTTTGATTGAATGAAATAGGGAAGGGGGACTGCGAAGATCAGAAATGTAATTGGAACGAAAGTTACTTTGAGCAGGGAAACACCCCCCGCCGTAAGTGCGATTCCAATGAGAACAAGGATGAACCCAATCTGCGAAAGTATGTAGATCGAACTGTATTGGCCAATGACGTGCATGGCCAAAGCGAGAGCAACAATGGCCAGGCCCAACCACGATGGCTGACCAAAACTGGCGATCAGCGCGTCGCGACGCACCCAAAGCATCCAGGCGGATACCACTGGTATCAAGAAACCGTGGCTGTACTCCTCCTCCGCGATCCAGCGTCGTACCAATTCAAATAGCGCGCGATCGAATGCAACAATTGTCACCAATAGCGCAAACACGGCGACAAGGCCGGTGCGGATTGTTGGCGATCGCAATGCTGTTAGGGCTTGGGTCGACATTGTGATAAATATTCTCGCGCTAATTCTGATCCAAAGCGAGCAAAAATTCCGCGCCATTGAGGCGAAACATTGTCTGAATCGGTTCTGAAGCGCCGGTAAGTCTAAGTTGGGCCCCTTGTTTCTTTGCCTGCTTTCGCAACATGAGAATTAGACCAAGAAAGCGAGCGTCGATAGCACAAGTCCCAGAAAGGTTAATTCGAATGTTCTTTTTGGCCGCGAGGGCATCACGAAAGATGCCAACGGCTCTCTCGACGTTCGGTGCGGTGGCAGCACCGAAAAGATTTAAAGTGACCGACTTGTAATCTTGTGCGCATTCTATCCGCAGATCTTGTGGCTTGCGCCGGCGCAGTCGGTCCAGGCGGGCCCGAACGATTAACGGCAAAATATTCGTGAGGAACAGACCCAGAAGCTTTCGTCCGTCGCCCCAATAGCGTCGCCATAGATAAGGTTCTTCCTTAATACGGAATAGCCATTCTAAGCCAGATTTTCTAATCACCTGAGGGGCGCGCCGTAGCTTGCCCGCCTCAAAATTTATGGCCGCCCCCAGATGAGCTCGCACCGGGATTTGTAGTCGGTTGTGATTATGCTGCAGCCATAACTGCCCCTTTCGCGCACTTAGGGCCGCGATGAGGAAATCAGCATTACTTGCGTTGATCCTCTGAATCAAATGTTCCTGGCTAATTTCCTCAATAGTGCCATAACCTGGATTAATGGTTCCCACGCAACTCAAGCCAGTGGAGTTTTGGCTCAGCGCTTTGGCTGCGGCATCGACTACTCCTTCGGCCCCTCCGAAGAGAAAGAGCTTTAAAGGCGGCGCGCAAGCGTGGTTCTGTTTGAGCGCTTCGAGCATGTCGGATCCCGCTACTCGCTTCTTGATAGGCAGACCCAGCAGCCGCGCAATCCAAACGATGGCCATTCCGTCCGCTGGGCAAAGTTCGCTGAGCAGTACTGTTTCTCTGAACTCCGAGTCGGTTTGGCTCTGCACAAGGAAATTCAGGTTCGGAGTAGAAATAAGAAAGGCTGATTTTGCTGCGGCAGCATCCGCGACGGCACACAGCAGCCCCGTCATGTCGATTGCATCAATTGTGATGCCAAGCACGCAGTAAACCTGGCGTGAAAGGTCGTCCCAATGCGACGCGAAAGCACTAATGCCGCGAGATTCCAATCCTGAATCCGCAATACGCTGAATTGCCCGCATCACTTAGCTACGCTTCTTCATCTCGTCGACAGTGGATACACGGAGGGGACAAATCTTCACACCCGACACGACCTTATACCAGGTTCCGACGGGCACAGCAGCTCCATCCGCATCTTTCCGGCCATCTGATCGGTTTCCAAGAAAACGACCGCCGGTGAACATCTCAGGTGTTCTAATCCTGTCAAGCCATTTCCGGGCCTGCCAATGAATGACCGCGCATTGTGCTTTACGCGGCTTTTTGTGCCGGCCTTTGTTGATGAGCTTCGTTCCGTCCCTCCCCCAAATCGCCGGAATTTGGGGCGTTGTATAAAGGCCTCTTACGACTGACTAACACCGGCGGCGATGACCACCCCGGCGGGGATGTTGGATCGGGGTTCCGAAATTCACCAAAAGCGGTTGCCAAGTTTCGGTCAACGTGCGATATCGACGCGTGAGACTAACGTTGCGACGTTAGCCAATGGTCCAAAAAAAAAGGCGAAAAGACTCGCAGCGTTCGCGATAATCGCCTAATTGTCGCCCAAAGGGTCCGATTGAGGCCGCAGACTGGGTTTTATAAGGGTCCGATTGAGGCCGGCGAGCAGGTTTTAAAAGTCGATGCTGCAAGCTTATAGCGCGCAAGGCGAGGCATTTTACGAGGGGCGTAGTCAAAGCCTTGGCCTTGGCCATGTTTGGGGGATTCTGAAGCGACGTGCGGTCTATTGTGTAGCAGCATTCAGCATTGTCCTGCTTCTCGGCGCTTTTATTACAGCAATCCAGACGCCGATTTACGAGGCTCAGGGTAAGGTTCTCGTTCAATCTCAGGAGATTCCCACGGATCTAGTCCGGCCAACTGTCACCCAGACGGCCAATGAGCGGATTCAGGTCATCGAACAGCGCATTATGACGCGAGACAATCTCCTGGGGCTTGTAAACAAATACAAAATGTTTGTCAGAGAGCAACAATGGATGTCGCAATCCGATATTCTCGATTTGATGCGGGAGAGGACGCAATTTGAGTTGGTCGACATCAAATCGTCGCCGGGACGCCCAGGATCTTCCACGACTTCGACGATCGCATTTACAATAAAGTTCCAGTATCAAAACCCCGAGATTGCAACGCGGGTGACAAATGACATTCTCACTCTAATGCTCAGCGAGGATGCCCGCAATCGCACCAACAGCGCGACGGAGACGACTGCCTTTCTGACGCGTGAGTCTCAAAGGCTGCAAGGCGAACTCGCCGCCATCGAGGCTCAGATTGTTGAGAATCGAACAAAGACTGCCGATCCTACGTCCCCGACCACAGATCCCAGTAAACTTCAGATCATTGAATTGACGAAGCTCAAAGAAGAACTCGCTCAGAAAAGTTCAACTTACTCCGCCGAATATCCCGGTATTAAGGCCTTAAAGAAAAAGATTGCTGCCATGGAGCAGCTTATTGCTCAAACCCCTTCTGCGGCGGTTGCTCAAGTCAATAGCGGCCTTTTCGAACTACAGAGACAGGAATTAGCTACCCAAAAAAGTCTGGAGGAGACAAATAAGAAGCTCGAGGAGGCGCGCCTTGGCGAGAAACTTGAGCGTGATCAACAGTCGGAGCGCCTCCAGGTCATTGAACAGCCAGTGCAGCCGCAGAAGCCGATCAAGCCTAACAAGATCAAGCTCCTGTCATTGTCTTTGGCTCTGGCGATGGCCGCTGGCGCAGGAGCTGTATTCGCGGCGGAGTCTCTCGACAAAAGCATAAAAAGTAGCCGTGAACTCCTCGGCGTTGCCAATGGCCGTTTGGTCGTCTCGATCCCCTATATTGCGACGCGCGCCGAAACCTTTCGCCGACGGAGCCGTTTCTGGTTGTTGGTTGGCATTCTCCTGATCTTAGTGCTCGCAGGAGTGGTGGGATTTGTTTTCTTCGGTCCACCGATAGATCCCTCCTGGATAAATCAATTCGCGCTCGAACGATTGACCGGACTTACTAAGTAAACTCCCTTGAAAAGGGATTCGAACTTTTCGTTTGATCGAGATGAGTAATGGAAAACATAAGACAGGCGCTTGAGCGGTCCCGAGAGCTCGGTGCGAAAAGGACAGAGCCAAAGGATCGTGCGCCGGCATATCAGCAGCCGCCCGTAATCGAGCCCCGCACCGGCGATCAAAATCGTCCTGTGGACCATGGTCCAGAATTTACGCTGAACGCGGCGCACCTGGAGACTAACCGAATCATTGCGCACGACGAGAACGATCCGCGATCCAGATCTTTCGATATGCTCAGGACGCAGGTTCTACAATCGATGGACCAAAAGAACTGGAAGATCTTGGGTGTGACGTCGCCTACGCCAGGTTGCGGGAAGACGGTGACGGCCATCAATTTGGCCTTGAGCATTTCGCGGCAGCCCGACAGGTCGGTGCTTTTGGTCGATCTGGATCTTCAGAAACCGCAGCATATTGCGATCGGCATGGGATTGAATTGCAAGACTGGTGTATTCGGAGTGCTCGAAGGGCACACAAGCTTGTCAAACGCTATCATTCCGACGCGAGCGAGCAATTGCCAAGTGATGGTGTTGCCTACGGAGAAATCGACCTCTGATTCCTCGGCTTGGATGGTATCGCGTGAGATGAGCGCAATGCTACAGGAAATTAAAAGGGATTATCGGTCTCACATCATCGTCATTGATTTGCCTCCGATGCTCGCGAGCGATGATGTGATCGCGCTCATGCCGCAACTCGACTGCGTTCTGCTGGTGGCGGCGGTGGGCAAATCGACGGTTTTGGAGATCGAGGAATGCAACACGCATTTACAATCAGCTGAAGTCGTTCGTCTTGTTCTCAACAAGGTGCCGGAGCTAAATGTTCAGTATTATGCGTACAATTCCTCGCGGCCCAGCCGCAAATGACGTGGATAGATACTGCAACGTTTGTGCACAAGCCTTGCCCAAAGCCGGCTAGTTAACGGCTAGGCGCCAACCGGACTATTGCAGAGATACCACGGGGTTTCAGGCGAGGATTCTAGCGATAGTGCGCCGCGAGTTACGCACCAATTTGCGGTTCCGTGCGGTGAGTAAAAAACCTGACTTCTTCCTGATCAGCGACTGACGTTATGTGCCTGATTCCAGCAGTAGCCCTCGGTATTTTCGTACAATCGTCGATCATTTAACGAAAAAATGTCCCCCCGATTTGCGACGACGCACTCCGCTTCCGTTCGATCGTAACTCCCAAATATTCCCCAAGCGTGCGTATGGCAATATTCCTGAACCCACGCTGCGGTCAAGCACGCATGATAGGCTCTCGTCTGCTCCGGTGTGAGGAGTACGCGGGGTTGTTGTGATAAGGCAGGGGACCCCCCAGCCAATAACTGACCGACTATAAGCATGGCCGCCGCGAGATTGACCCTCATACTTTCTCTCCCGTTGCGCCTAACGTCGGGCGCCACCAAGTATTTGCCGTTTTTGCCCTGCAATATTATCGACCAAAACGAGCGGAACGCAACTCGCCAAAATGGCAATCCCGCATGTTCGAGGTAGTTAGAACTTGTAGTGCGCGCCAAGGGTAACAAGACTCCGGTTGAAGCTCGTCAGGGGCTGTTCCGATATATAGCGTGTGTACTGATAATCTAGGCTGAGAGACAGGTCATCCCGGACTTGATGTTTAATCCCCGCGGAGGCAAGCCAGGAATTGTCCACCCTCGACATATCCAAAAAGGCAATCCGAGAATCGCTTACTACAATATGGGCCGAGGTCTGTTGTGAGAACGTATAATCGGACTTGTAGGCAATCGTAGTAATCTGCGTTGATGAAGCACTTGTAACACTAGAGGCGCTCAGCGCCAAGCCAGGCAAGCCACTTGCGCCGGGGGTACTTCCTGTTATGTCAGACCGATTTCTGAGCCTGTCGACTGAAAGGCTCATGTTCCAAATGGCTGTAGGAAAAAAGAAAACTGTGCCGCCATAAATATCCCCGCCCGCCGTTCCGCCGCCTTGGTCGACTGCGGTTCCTTGCTGGCCATAGTAGATTGCTGCTTGAAATAAGCTGATCTGGGCGGTGCCAATACCGCCGCGCGTTAGGTAAGCGTTCGAAACGAATTTGACGGACGGAATTGTATTGGTGTCGATCGCATCGGCAAACGCATAGAGAATCGGGCTAAACCAAAATCCCGCCTGTCCATTATAAACCTCCTTATAATAATTCGGGGAAGTGCCGCTCGTCGACGCCATTTCATATTGCGTAAAAGCAATTGTGCTGCCGAGTTTAAGAAATGCACGATTGAATTCCTTGTAGGCAGTCACGGTCGCGGTGTAATTGTCGTTGGGATTGACCACGGTTTGTTGTGTGGCGACAACACCTGCAGCGCCCTCAGGAGGCGGGGTTGCTGGCGAAGTGATTGGAGTGGGAATCGATGTTATTACGACATTGGCTAACGTGTTGTGAGTATAATCGAGGTGCGTAGTGAGAGTAAGATCCCGCAGCGGCGCATACGTCTCGTATACACCCGCTTGTTTGTTAAAGGTGTTTAGCTCATTTTGAGTCGGATAGAGCGTGCTGTCGACGTTTCCATAGAGCTTAGTGTCATAAATTCCGGTATCTAGTTCTGCTTGCAGGGCAGGGTGATAATGAAAACCCGAGCTCTTTAGATCGATCGTTGGGCTCGACTGAATATTTGAATTATAAAGCGTATAGAGGTCCAACGTGGGCGACAGAAGCCATTGACCGATCGAAAGCGTTCCGGTTGCCAAGGCGCGTTCTGCGGGTGGATCGAGTGGAGGTACACTCGGTGCCCCCGTTCCGACTTGCGGCTGTCCAGTTGATGCCTGGGCGAGCGCGACATCCGAATCTCCGAATATGCAGGCGCTCAACGCGAGGCAAAAGGCGAGGCGCGGCACCCAATCTGATGCCATCCGCAACATGAAATGCTGCCGGAAGCCGCTCATCGCCTGTCACCTTGCCAGGTGCATCGATTGTTGAATGGCGACCTGCGTCAGTAGTAGCGCTCAGGTATCCGAATAAGATCTCCCGGCATGATCGTTACGGATGAGAGCTGGGGATACTCATTCCACACCTGCTCTCCCGATCGCTGCAGATAAACCTTATCTCTGCTGCCGCGATAAGTCAGGCCGCCGGCAAGGGTTTCGGCAGTCAGGAGATTGAGTCCCGGTCTGTACGGATATGTGCCGGGCTTCGCGACCTCGCCGAAGACATAAATCGGTCGATATTCGACGACCGCGATAGTTACTTTCGGCTCTTGGACGAACTTGCCCTGGATATACCGGTCTGCAATTTCCCGCTGGAGCTCCGCGGTAGTGTGGTCGACCGCCTTCACGCCGCCTATCAAGGGCAAATTGACAACCCCAGAAGGGGTAACGTCATACACACCCGTAAGATTGGGCTCGTCATAGACCGTGACGGTTAGGCGATCGCCAACCTGGATGTGCGTTGCCGTTAAAGGCGGTGGCAACGGCTGCGGCTCGGCAACGACCGGGCCGAAATCTCGATAACAACCCGCAAGCAGGAGTCCGATTCCAAGAATAGCTCCCAAGGAGACGAATCTGTTGAACATGACACCACCCCGTTGATCCCCACTGTTGACCGACCGACGTTTTCACCACTTGAAACGCGTGCCGTCCCCGGAGAAAATATTCCTAGCGCCGTTTGGGCGCTAGGGTTCTCTCGCCGAGTCCTCCAAAGAAGCATCGTACAGATTACGGCCGCCAAGCCTGTGTTAGATTGGCAACGGTCACAGGAAAAAAGGCGCCGTGTGATTTGTCCGGAGGGATGTAATCGTCGCGGAACGCAAGGAGGTGATGGGCCGCACACGGGCCCACCTTAGCGAAATCTAGCAAAAGCACTTAAACGCTCGCTAGAGTCATTGACTGGCGGCGAAGCAGGTTGATACACTTCAAAAGTGTGCTGGTGTATTGATCTATTGGCTGAAGGCGGGAGTTCTATGCAAAATTTCCGAAGCGGTCTTATCGCTACTGTCGCGCTACTCGCGGCGTCCTGCATTCATGCCGGCGCAAGCACGTATGATTTCAGCTATTCATTTGGTCCATATGGCGGCGAAATCACCGGATCGTTTACCGGAACGGGCCCCATAACGGATGTCACCGATATCTCCAATATTAGCGTGAGTTATGATGGTACGCCGCTCACGGGCCCTCTCAACGCCTTTTCATATATTGGCTCCCCCAGTGGTGGCTGCTATGCGCCCGCTAATTGCTTCAGCGCCAACGGCGTCGTTGTGTCGTCGACAGCGACGTCAAATAATTTTGTTTTTATAAACAGCAACAGCGTGAGCAACATGAGTGTATTTTCTCCCGCTTTCAGCAATTATTTCTACATGATTCCGTGGGGCAACGGCTCTGGTAACCCTGAAGCCGTTCAGTATTATTCAGGGAGCTTTGTTCCAGCTAGCCAGTACAACGGCGATCTCATCCCTCAGAACTGGCGACTGACGGAAGCTCCACTGCCCTCAACCTGGTCGCTGCTGATCGCTGGCTTCCTGGGTCTTGGCTTCTTTGCTTATCGCGGGACGAAGAAGAATTCCGCGGCACTCGCGGCCGCCTGATCAAAACGCATCATCGGAATTCGGAGAGACCGCCGTAAGGCGGTCTCTTTGTTTAAGCCGCAAGCAAACGCGCCAGATCAGCGTCGTCGAGTGCCCGAGCTATTCAGTTCGCTTTGAAGACGCTTGCGTGATACGGTCACGCGCCCCAACGTTGGTTGCCCGGTGGTCTTGGTGAATTTTGCCACGTCGAGCCACGCCAACACGATCAACATCTCAGGGACTTTTGATGGGGACTCCACCCTCATGCCGACGGCTAACCCCAGCGTTTACGCCCAGAGCTTTAGTGGCGACGGAGAGGACACGACTTACGGTAGCTTCATCCCAACCTCTCAGTCGACTGTCGACTTCAGCAATCCGCCCGCGATAATTATTTCGGACGGGATGTTCCTGGAGACTTTTAGCCAAGGCACCCTGTTCGGCGACAGTTCCGGTAGCGGGACCGCCAATGGCCACGGCACCGCAACCGTTACGCTCGACTTCATATTCAAGGGAGAAACAGGGCTGTTCGCGGGTGACACCGGCGAGGTCACGGTGATGTGACCGAAACGATCACAAGGACCAGCGCGACAACTGTATCGATTAGCGACGGCTCCTATACGGGGACGCTGATAACTCCAACTCCTCTCCCCGCCGCTCTTCCTCTCTTTGCAACTGGTTTAGGCGCGATCGGACTTTTTGGCTGGCGTAGGAAGCGGCAAATTGCCTCTCGTGGCCGCGAGGCGGTCTTGCCCGCCACTTTCCCACGTTAATTGTGCATCGCAGCAAGTCTTCACGTTGGGCGAGGCGGTTACCTGATACCGCGATACAGCATTCATCATGTAATACAATGGCTTAAGAGCATTTAGCAAAATCAAGCAAAAGCCGGTGTGCAGTGCGGCGAGCCCTTGACTCGTCGGTGACTGGTTAAGATACTGAAAAGGTTATCGGATATTTACGCCTATCCAGCCTGAGGGAGCGACTGCGATGAGATGTTTGCGCAATTTCCGAGCCGCACTTATAGCGGCGGCTGGCGTAGCCTTGGGTATTGCCGGGAGTGCAGTCCCGGCCGTCGCTGGGACGGTGACCGACCTGATTACGTTCTCAGTTTCGGGCAGCTCCGGAGTTAACGCCTATCCTAATCCCCCAAGTACTCCTGATGATCTGTTACATCTATATCAGGCGGGGGCGACGGCGACGGGTTCGTTTGATATTACTTATGACCCCAGCCAAAACTATTTACTTCCTCAACTCATCTCTAATGGCGTCATAACCAACCTCACGTACTCGGTGACGGACCCGTATTTCAGTAGTTCGCCACTACTCTTCAGTAGTTCGCCTCTCGTGGGGAATCCGATTTCGCAGTTTCAAATAGCGTACGGCTTCCTCGATTTGTATAGCGACCCTGGGGTGGGTACCCCTGTCGGTTCTCCGGATATCACTTTTTCTATCAATCTTTCGAACGGTTTTACTGCGGTTTATTACGCTCAGCCAAGTTACGATGATACGCTAACAATGAACGGCCCCGGTTCGGTCTCTACCCGTTCGATCTCTGCCGCCGCCACCCCGTTGCCATCAACCTGGACGATGCTGATCGCTGGCTTTGTCGGCCTGCTCGGCTTCGTAGCTTTTGGTGGGAAGAAGAGGAAGGTCGCTGCTACCGCAGCCTCCTAGATGTAACACAGAGCATGCCAAGGGGTGCGACATGCGGATTAACGACGGTTTCCTTCTAAGAGCAGCGCTGGCGACGGGAGTGATTGTAGGTACTGCGCTCGTGTCGAATAGCGCGAACGCCGTCACGATCAACGTTGCTAATCCTTCTTTTGAAACCAACACCGCTGGACTGCCGTATACGACCGGTTGCGGCAATTCGAACCCGACATGCGCCTATAACGACGGGCCAATTTCAGGTTGGAGCACTTCCGGCGGGCAGACCGGTCAGCAAAATTTGGGCATTTTACTAGCGCCTGAGGATGGGACACTGGAAGCCTACGCGAACGGGAACGGCACGTCGATCTACCAGACGGTCAGTGCTACGGCGATCGCTGGCGATAGTTATACTCTGGACGTTTACGTCGGGAACCGCACCGACGGCTACAACGGCCCGGTCACCGTCGAGCTTATCATCGGCGGGATCATCACTGATGCCACCGGCCTAGCGCCTCCTTCAGGCGGCTGGTCGCTTTGGACGGCAAGTTATGTCGCCGGCGTTTCGGGCGCACCAATCACGATCGATTTGATTAGCGACGGTACGCAAGGCAATTTCGACAACGTGAGCCTCACCGCCACCCCGTTGCCGTCAACATGGACGATGCTAATAGCGGGCTTCATCGGCTTGGGATTCTTTGCTTATCCCAGGTCGAAGAACCGCCCTGTTGCGCTCGCAGCCGCCTGATAAGGACGCGTGATCGGATTTCGGAGAGACCGCCGCGAGGCGGTCTTTCTATTTGGTGCCGGTTATCAAGGAAAACGCGTACGGTAGGATGCTTGCATCCGACCAACGCTGCACAACTTCAAACAAGTTTTCCGCAATTGCGCGGACGACCAACAATAACCATCAAAAG
>Ga0181530_10000459_pt1 | contig 52302 bp, 50 predicted proteins | sample PEATcosm2014_Bin_42_FD_119769 | JGI IMG/M metagenome (GOLD analysis project Ga0181530, IMG submission 119769) | Peatland microbial communities from MTU Mesocosm Facility, Houghton, MI, USA - PEATcosm2014_Bin10_60_metaG | ecosystem: Environmental > Terrestrial > Soil > Wetlands > Peat | place...
CAAGGCCGTAATCTGGATGACGTTGATGGCGATGGCGACGGCCGTGGACCCGGTCACGCCACGGTAGGCGATGTAGGCCACCCCGAAGGCAAACACAACGCAGACGGCCATCATGAACATCGGCCCGGGGTTGGAGGCGTTCATGAAGTTCGGCCACAGGGTCCCTGCCAGATATCCGCACAGGATGCCCATCACGGCCACCATCACGCCGGGATAAATCCAATAATAAAGATGCGAGCCCCAGCCCACGATGAACTTGGCCAGCCGGGCATATCGCCAGGCCTTGTCGTGGTTGAGGAAGGACTGCTCGGCGAAGTAGTAGGAGCTTCCCGGCCCTGGATACAACTTGGACAACTCCGCGTAGCTTACGGCGGTTGCCAGACAAAGCAGCAAGGCGACGAATATTCCCAGCCACATGGCCGGCGCCGTAACGCCCGTGGTCGCCTGGATGTAAAAGGTGAGCCAGAGAAAGGCGCCGGGGGCGATGAGCGCCATGGCATTCATCGTCAGTCCGGTCAAGCCTAGGGTCGGTTTCATCTCAACGGGAGCGTCAGCCGCCATGTGTATTCTCCTTTTTGTTTCCGCGCAGAATTAGTTCGTGAATTTCCGGCGCCCGGCACAGCTCAGTCGCCGCAGACAGCAGCAATGCCATTGCGGCCAGCGTCACCAGCACGCCCACTATGGGATGGACCTCCAGCGCAAACAAGCCGGCCAGCAAGACTGGAACTCCGCCCAGCAACCCGACAAAGCAGGTCTCCGATCTCCGCATTGGCTTCATCCCATGCTTCCTTTGCAAATAGCTCCGGTTGCGACTCCTCTGCCACCGCCGGCCGCTATTTGGGGGCCTCGCTGGGCTCGAGCACGAACATCATCCCCACCGCCATGGTGTTCTGGCCGCTGACCAGCGGATTGCTGCCTTTGCCCTCGGGGAAGAAAGCCTGGTTTGACGCGTCGTGCCGGTACTCAAGCCGGGTGATCAGGTGGGTGGCAATGCGACGCTCGAAGGTCGCGGTGAATTCCTGGATGTGCGGTCCCACCCCGTTGGCATCGAAGATGCCCGTGGTGTAACCCTGGGGATCGTTGTAATACTCGTAGCGGCCGGCGAACGCATACTTCGGGTTGAACTGGTATTTGACATATCCCGCCGCGCCCCACCAATCGACCGGTTGGATGGGACTGGTCGCTTCCACCCGGCCGTAGTCGCCATTCAACTGAAACGACCACTTGGAGTTCAGGTTATAGGCGATGACGGTGTCGAACAGGTTGCGCCAGTGGCTCCCGTCGAACTGGGTCGCTCCCGGCCCGCCCATCCAGGTTTCGGTGACGGTCAGTTTCTTGGTGGCGGTCCAGGCGAAGCTCAAGCCGCCGGTCTTGCCGCTGTTGTGATAGCCGGTACTGGGGTCGTGGATTACGTCATTCCAGCCATTCACTACATAACCAGTCAGCGAGAACTTGGGGTTGAAGGTGTACTGGGCTCGCGCGCCATAGTGGTAGAACGGAATGGCATAGTTGAACAGCAGGCTGCGCGAGTAGTTCCAGTTGGCGTTGCTTTCAATGACCTCGGCGCCGTTGGGGGTCACGAACTTGCCCACGTCGATCTGCAGCCCTTTGCCCACGGGGGCGAGATAGGAGAAGTACGCTTCCTTGAGGTACTGCAGGAAGGTCGGGTCACCGCCGCTCACCACGTTGACCTGCTGCATGGCATCGCCGAAGCCGAAGATAGCTTTGTATCCCAGGCGGTTATCGGCGTCGGGAGTCTTCACTAGGCCGAGTTCGACCAAGTTGAGCGCGAACTGGTTGTTGCGCGGAGTAAATAGCTGCAGGCTAGTGAAGTTGCCGGGGGCAGGACTGAGAGCCGTGGCCCCCTCCGACGGATGGTTGAAGTTGTAGCCGTAATAGCCATCCACCAGGCCGACCACCGTGGCGCCGTTCAACACGCTGGCCAGGCCGGCCAGAGGATCAGGCTTCGCAGGCGCAGGTGCGGCGGCTTGCGCGGGTGCGGCGGCAGCAGGCGCAGCGGCCGCGGCGGGTGTGCCATCCGGGAGTGCATAAACGGCCGGCCGTAGAGTTGCGGCGCCGGCCGGAGCCGTCTTGACCGCCTGCAACTCGTCCCGCAGACGCTCGACTTCCTTCTCCAGTTCCGCCAGGCGCTGCATCACGGCGGCATCCGTCTGGGCCGGTGCGGGCCGGTTACTGGTCTCTTCTGCCCCGGGTCGCACTTGGGAGCTTGGCGGAGTCGCGTCAGTTTGGGCTGCCGATACCAGCGCGGTGATTCCCAATGCGAGAGCAACAATTACAGCCCGGACCCGAATAACATTCTTCATATGACTGCTCCTACCTTCCTGGGCCGCACCACCGGGCCGGCTCACTTACGAAATCTTTAGAAACTATTTATTAATTCTTTATGTTCTATTCATGTCGCAGTCCAATGCATTTTTCCGTTGGCTATCATCACAGATACTCTTAAAACTTAAATCTATAGTCTCTAGAAGGTAAATCTATCGCCGGGGCGAGGCTGCAGGGCGGATCGAGAGGCGCTGTGGTCGCGCCGGGAGCTGGGGAAATCGCGTCGCTCCAAACCGGGGGCGCACCGATGTGCATGAATTTTTAGGGGATTGGGCACGATCGAGACGGCGTCGCGCGCCCGCAGGCCGCGTCATCGCGGGGGCCAGCCCGGCCCAATTTCCCCGGAAACTTCACCGCGAACCGGCCAGCGGCGGCCGCGACCGCGGAGTGCACAGTCGCGAAATGTCGATTCCAAGCAATCAAGAAAACGAAACGCTTCGGCAGGAAAGTTTGCCGAAAAACATCACGGCGCTCGCGAGTACACTTCCTTGTTACGTTTCAATCCGGCCGGAGAGGGAAATCACCTGTTCCGGACTCTCGCTGCGGATCACCACCAGCACTGCGCCGAGGACTACAACCATGGCGGCGATCATCAGCGGAGGAACAGATTCCCTCAGCAGCAGTGCTCCTTCGGTGGTCGCCACCAGCGGCACCACCAGATCGATGGTACCCAACTGGTAGGCGGTAATGTCGCGCAGCAGCCAGTAATACAGCGAAAACGCTACCGCCGATCCGAATACCGCGAGCAGCACGAGCATAGAGAACGATACCGCCGTCCAGTGCGATTCCTGTCCACCTTCGAGCATGAGGCTGGCGGCCGTGGTCACGACCGCGGCCACGGCCATCTGGATACCGGTGCTGACCAGCGGATTGGTGGTAGAAGCCTGGCGTTTGGCCGATACCGTGGCCCAGGCGGATGAAACCACGCCGACCAGCACCGCGATGGCGCTGAGACGCCCCAGGCGCGAATACGGCACGCCATGAAAGAAGAGGACGGCCATACCCCCAAATCCGACCACAATGCTGAACAGTGCGCGGCGGGGCACGGTCTGGCCGGTCAGGATCGGACTCCAGATCGCCACCACCAGCGGGAACGCGGCGAACAGCAGCGCGGTCAGCGAGGCGTTGATGTGCTGCTCGGCCCAGAACACCGCGCCGTAAGGGACGCTCATCATGGTGACGCCGAGTATCACCTGGTGGCGCCACTCGCGCGCGGAACGCGGGAACCGCAATCTCAATGCCGCGCTAGCGACGCCCAGGATGGCGGCCGCGAGCACGAAGCGGATCGCGGCGGCCCGAAACGGCGGCACCGCTTGCACCAGCACCCGTACGGCGATCCATGTGCTACCCCATAACAGGCAAAGAGCTCCGTAGGCAAAGTAGTGCCTGGGTGAGGCGAAACCCGTGGGTGGGGCAGGGGAACTCATGCGTTCCGCGATGGTAACAAACGCTACAAATTTGTACGCGGAAACGACAGCCACTACCCCGATCAAGGATTCGAACTTGAGGCGTTTAGCGGGTGTAAGCGAAGCGGGAATTAGCCGAGGACGAGCAACGCGAGGCCGACCCCTGAGCGAAGTCGAAGGGCCGCTTCCGAAATCCCGAGCGGAGCGAGGGACCTCCTGCCAAATTGGTGGCGTTACCGGGAATCTCTTGAATGCTTCTGACTTCTGCCAACAATACTGGCAAAATCGAGCCCTGTAAAGCGGTTGGTAGAAACGAGCCAAATTTAAAATCTCAGTAGAAATGGCAAATTTGAGGCTCGCCCACGCTCGAAAGTAGTCACAAATAGTCCCACGATTCCCGATGCCCCACGTTGCCGAGAGGCGATGTGGTCCGAGGTGCGGCGGGTGTGCAGCAAGGCGTTGTGGGGCTTTGTGGCCATCCTGCCGACCATCGTGGGAGCGCTTCAGACCGGCTGTTGCCCCAAACTGGCGGATTTGTCGTCAGCAGCCCCTTCGCCCGCCGCTGCGCCTGCGTATGCCCGTCGCCGTTTGCTGCTGGTCTCGTAGGCGATTCAGCGACCCCGAGTCGTTATGGCGAACAACAGGCGAACATGATAGACTTCCACTTGCAACCTCACAACAGTGGGCGTGAGTCGGGCTGTTAACCATGTTGGTTCAGAACGCAGGGACTGGGTGAGGTTGACCAGCGAGTCTCAGGATGCCGAATTCAATGGACGAAGGTCGAAAGCGCGTTCTGCTCATCGCAGCGAGCATTCTGGCAGCGCGGCACCTCGCCAACTGGGACGGGCGGCCGTCGCCAGCGGTCGATGCGACCATCGCCAACGCGATCACGATGGCGGAGCGGATTATGGCGAAGATTGACAGCAAGTGGCCCGCAACTCCCAGAGCACAGATCCCGGTGACGCGCTCATTTTCAGGAGAACAGCGATGAGAAGCCCCTGTGCCAGCCGAAGCTTCCCCTGACCGGATCGAGTGCATGGCACGAGGACAGGATGAACATAGCAAGGGCGTAACCAGAGGTCATTCAAAGCCGCCGCAGCGCGTGTATTGCGAAGCCGCACATGTAGCCCATTCGTTGCACCCCGATCTGTTGGTATTGCGCTGACGCTCGGGGCGGCGACGGTGGCTCTTGGCGTTGTTCAGCTTACAATGAAGCCGAGTTTCGCCCATGCTGCTTGACGACATAATCGAACTTGCAACCGACAATCAGCAGTCGATTGCCGTCCTGCTCCGCAAGTGTCTCGTACTTGCACATCGACTTAAGAACGAGCGGCTGAAGACGTGGGCAAACAAGGAGTTGAACGGCTATGAGCATGGAGACGAACTCCCTGATTACCGCATCGCCCCGGCTCAGGCAAAGGGCCACTTCTCAGGCTGGGGCGGTTCTTCGATAAGCAACTGGCCGATTCCGTCAGCACTACTGGAACCTCAGCATCAACGGTTTGCCAAAGAAGTACGCTTAACTGAGTCCATCAGCGCCTATGAGGATATAGTTGCGCACAAGGGCACGATCTGCCTCCAATGGCCCGCCGATCTGGTGCTCTACTATCAAAACAAGATACCCAACACAAGAGATATGGGCCTCGTTGCCGCTTATCAGGAGATTCCAAGGGGTGCCGTGGTAGAACTCTTGGATGTGGTACGTACCCGCGTGCTGAATATGGCGTTGGAAATCCAATCGGAGGTCGCCGGGAAGGATGAGGATGATCTGAAGCACATGACGCCACAGGAAACCAAACAGATCGATCAGACCATCGTCAACAACATTTTCGGTGGCAATGTCTACGTCGCTGCGGGGCAGTCCAGCATGACCGCGACAACCATCCAGCAGAATATCTCAGCCGGGGATTGGGATCGCTTGGAAAAGGTGCTCCGCAGCGTAGGGATGTCCGAACCTGAACTGAGCGAACTCTCGGAGGCCGTTGACAACGACGGGAAGAAGCTTGGCGGCAGGGTAACGGGCTGGGTCAAGAAGAATGCGCATAAGGTGCTCAGCGGCGGCGTTAACGTAGCAACGTCTGTTGGGGAGGCGCTCCTGATCGAATACCTGAAGCAGTATTTCGGAATGGGCTAGCCGTCGGCCTACGACCATCGGGTCACGGAGACTCAAAAGTGACATTGGACGATTTCCGTCAATCACTTACTGCGGCCAACCCACCAGCGGGACTCACGCAAGCTCTCGCCGGACTGTGGTGGGATGCGAAAGGCGATTGGACATGTGCCCACGAATCTGCACAGCAGGACGAGGGCCCAGAGGGTTCGTGGGTGCACGCCTACGTGCATCGCAAAGAAGGCGATCAGGCCAACGCAGCCTACTGGTATGGTTAGGCAGGCAAGCCAGTTTGCGGAGAACCACTCGATGCGGAATGGCTGAACATCGTGAAGGCGCTACTCGGATAGCAACTGGGTGAAGACCGTAGCGGGTCGCGATTTTCAAGTGGCCTTTTCTTTTCGTTTCTGGTATTCTCGATTCGGCGTCAGATGACTCTCTGAGCTTCTGATGACTATTACCGGGCAGCATACGCTGCCAGAAGGACGTGCAAGATGTTGTTTCCCACCAAGGTAGTCGAGTTAAATCCCCGCGACCACGAACACATCAAACGGCTGAATGACCCAGCCGACGCTGGTTTGTTCCATCTCGAAACGTGGCTTCCATTTTCAGAAGCCGTAAAACTGGATCGCGGCAACGCGAACGTTAGACCAGCATCCGAGAGAAAGAAACCGTTCCGCGACATGGTGACCACGGTCGAAAACAGCCCATCGACCTTTCATCGGAAGAATCGTGGAATCATCTACCTCTGCGACAAATTCGAGGTAGACAACAAAAATAAAGTACTGCGGGTGACGATTCCCAACATCGACCCGAAGGACTTCGAGGACATTGAGAATGGCGAACCGAAGTTTGGAATCGCCGATGGCGGCCACACCTTCGAGGTCATCAGACAAACGATAGCGCGGGCAAATGAACTGAGTGAACGCGAGGGATGGACGGAGCCGTTCGTACGGGTTCACTTCTTGGCTGGTCAGGCATTCGAGAGCGGCGAGCTAGAGCAGCTTGTCGAAGCGCTGAACACATCTTCCCAAGTGCAGCAATTCACTCTCGACGAGTACCAGAACAAGTTCGATGAGTTGAAGGATGCTCTTCAAAAGGGCGGCTTTGACCCGAACGTCGTCGCCTTCCGTGAGAATGAGGACAAGGAATGGGATGTCCGCGACATCGTCCAGCGCCTTGCGTGCTTCTTGAAAGAACGCTGGAAGACTACGCAGCCTGCCTCGATGTACAGGTCGAAGGGCAAGGCACTTGACCTGTACACAAACGAAGCCTCGCACGAGGAATTCAAAAAACTCTACGACGTAGCCGCCGATGTCGTCACGCTGCCTGAGTACATCCAGTCGGAGTTCAGCAAGGACACGGGGAAGGGGCGCAAATTCGGCAAGCTGCGAGCAGTGAAGACGCTTAAGAAACCCCTCACGCCAGCGGGAACCCAATACACGACCGAGCATGAGATGGACTTGGCGGCATCGCTGCCGATTGCCGCTGCGTTCCGGGAGTTGTTAGAACTGAAGGGTGATCGTTACTACTGGAAGGTCGATTACAAGGAGGTCTTCAAGGTTGCTTCTGACGAACTGTACAAGACTCTCCTCAATAAGGTGAGGACAACAAAGGCGGTCAATGCGCTCGGAGCCGACACCGAATACTGGACTCAGTGCGCCAACATCGTGCTCCGTGCCAAGTACGAGGTGTTGAACAAGTAGTTGGCGCGTTTTCGAGGGGCGAAGCGACGCTTCGCCCCAATTTTTACCTGCCGCGTCCAGCGCGAACTGCAAGGCGACATCAAATCGCCACGTCAGAAACGGTGCGCATGGCTCCATGCGCTGATTGTACGACCGGCACTGCTGGGCTCGCCTTTGCCGTGCACGTCTGTGGTAGCTTCTACCCACGATGCCAATCACGCCCCGGACAGCGGGCAAGCGCCTCCGGACGCTGCGCGAGAGCCTAGGGCTCTCCATGTCGGAGGTTGAGCGACTGACCCGAGAGCTTGCCGCCGTGCGGCACAATCGAAGGCTCCGGGTGCCCAAGGGCACGCTGTCCGACATCGAAACGAAAGGCCGCACGCCCAGCATCCACTGCCTCTGCGGGCTGGCGCAGGCTTACCGCTGCGATGTCCGCAAGCTGATGGGGTTCTACGGGCTCGGGTAATCAGCCGCCCAACTCACGGGCATGACCGGGCCCCGGCTCAGTCTTCCGGCACGGTCACGTAGACCGGCCTGCCGTTGAGCTGAACGGGATAGACCTGATTGCCGTTCGGCGTGATGAACTGCCCCGCGACACGTGCCAACCTGTCGGGATCGCAGTCGAGGGGTTCGCTGATGCTGTCCAGCAGGCGGCGGGCGTCATCTTCCGGGTTGTTCATGTGTTCCTCTGTTCCCAGCGAACTACCTACGGGCCCGGCCGGCACTCGCCTCGGTGCCCCCGCCGGCCCGACCGGCGCTAGCCCCCTTCTGATGCCGAGCAGTGGTTACGCGAATGGGCCAGACACAGGGGGCACGCGGACCCCGATACCTCGCCATTGAACAGCGTCCCGGCGATGTCGTTCTAGTGCCGCATCATCAGCCCCAAGATTTCGTTGGCTTCATCGAGGCTGCCGAACCCGCAGGCGTCCGACATCTCGCCGCCGAAGACCTCCCGATAGTATTCACTCGCCATCACGGTCTCCGGTCCCGCGATGAGGGCGGCGTAAAAACAGCCCCGAGGTGTTGCAGGTTCGGGCTTGTTATGCGGCGAGTCTGGCTTTTGACTCAAGCGCGACGACCACTACAACCCTTCAGGGCTACGATATCCGCACCGAGGGAACGCTGGCTGGCGGCGCGAGAAATACGGTCGCGCCCATCGAGCAGTAGCCACTTGGACAGTAGTCATTGAGCCGTAGGTCAACTGAGATGGCGAGTCGAACGAAACTCTCGGGGCGAGGCGAAGCATTCATCGCAATCCCGCCACGCGGCCGCAGCACCGCTTGTACTTCTTCCCGGAGCCGCACGGGCACGGGTCGTTTCGACCGGTCTTGCGGGCGGTGCGGCGAGCTTTGGACGTGAGCCGCACCCAAATGCGTCTCAGAAATCCTGATTGCTCTTTCAGAACTCGCAAATAGAACCGTTGAAGGGTTATCTTCGCTTCCACGACGGGTCTATTTCCATCTGCGGCATCTCTTCTTGCAGTTGTGGGAGGCTGATCTGTGAGACGTTCCCCGGCTTCGTCGTCATCGTGTCCATGAACTTCTCAAAATCCGCTCTGCTATACCCCGTTCCTGCATAATGGAACCCGTCAGCCTTCAGTGCGAGTTCCCAGACATCAGGTGCTCCGTCTGAGAGCTTTCGAACTTTGCCTGTGCTGTCCACGATGCTTACGGCTCCATGATCACGGACAAACTTGTGCAGAGTTTCAAGAGTGATTTCCATAACCATCTCCAAGGCAGAGTAGCACGATTCTCACCCTCAAGGCACCGCCGCCCGCCCGTCGCCCCTCAGGCTGGCAGGCAGCCCCGAGTACCGCCTCTGCGGGCGGTCGTTGCGGACTGCGATGCCCAGCGCCTTCCTCTGCCCGACCAGCACCACCAGCCTCTTGCCCCGCGTGATCCCCGTGTAGATCAGGTTGCGCTGGAGCAGCATGTAATGCTGCGTGGCCAGCGGGATCACCACAGCCGGGAACTCCGACCCCTGCGATTTGTGGATCGTGACCGCGTAAGCCAGCGCGAGTTCGTCCAGTTCCCCGCAGTCGTATTTGACCAGCCGGTCATCGAAGCGGACCATGACTTGCTGCTCGACCGGATCGACCCGCTCGACGATCCCGACATCGCCGTTGAACACGTCCTTGCCGTAGTCGTTCTCGGTCTGGATGACCTTGTCGCGCATCTGGAATCGCCATCCGAACCGCTCGACGGCGGGCTCGCCGGGCCGAGCTGGATTCAAGACCCGTTGCAGGAAGCTGGGCACGTCTTGCACGCAAATGCTTGCGCGATGCAACTACCCCTCCCCCTGAGTTGGTCCGGGCGACATCCACAGGTCGAAGGGACGTCCGCCCTGCGGCGTGATCCGCAAACCCTGGAAGGTCTTCCCCTGCTCCTGTTTCTGGCCGGAACACTCGATTTGCGCCGGCCAGCGTTGCGGGTACCAGTAGGCCATGGCATTGCGATAGGCTTCATCCGCCGCCCCTTGGCGCGCATTCTCGCCGCCCTCGCCGCGCGGCTCACCGGAGGAATCCTGCGACCAGACCAGCTTCCCATCGAAGCCGTCGGCGCCGGAGGCCGGACCGAGCTGGTATTTTTCAACATACCGCCCGGTGAGGTTGTCCTCCCAGGACTCGGCCGGGCCGGCGAGCCCACTGGTGGTGAGCTTGCCCTTGCTGTAGGTGGTGTGAATCGCGTCCCAGGCATCTCCGCCCGTCGCCTGCTTCGCCTTGGTAAGGATCTCCTGAGCACACTGCGGTGCGGCTGCCGCCGGCAGGCAGGTGAGTAATCCCAAGAAGAGTCCCGCGATAACTCGGTTGCGCATCGGTGTCCCTCCCATTGCAACGATTCGTCATACCAGTTACGTAAACGGCAGGAATAAAGTTCTGAGCTGGTTGGAACTGCGGGTCAGAGCAGCCGCTCCGCGCAATGGTTGTAGTATGGACGGCCCAGAGACTTGATGACGTCTGCACAACCCGCTCCGACTTCATCGCCGCTGAAGCCGCTATGCGCCGAAGGTCTGGTCAAACGCTTCGGCGAGGTGACTGCCCTCAATGGCATAACCCTGGAGCTGAACCGCGGCGAATGCCTGGGATTGCTCGGCCCCAACGGCGCCGGCAAAAGTACGCTCATCCGCAGCGTTGTTGGACGCGTTATCCCGGACGCGGGCACGGTGACGGTCTTTGGATCGCCGGCCGGCTCCGGCGGCGCCCGTGCCGCGCTGGGGTGGGTTCCGCAAGAGCTGGCGCTTTATCCCCGGCTCACCTGCCGGGAGAATCTGGAAGCGTTTGGCCGCTATCACGGGCTGGGGGGCGCTTCCCTGCAGAGCGCCGTCGAGCGGTGCCTGGAGTGGGCGGCGCTGGTGGATCGGGCGGGAGAACGGGTCAGCAATCTCTCGGGAGGGATGAAGCGGCGCTTGAACATGGCTGCCGGCCTCATCCACGAACCCAGGCTGATGCTGATGGACGAGCCGACCGTGGGCGTCGATCCGCAATCGCGCAACCGGATTTTTGAGATGATCGAAGCCCTGCACGCGAAGGGGATGTCGATCATTTACACCACGCACTACATGGAAGAAGCGGAGCGGCTGTGCGATCGCATCGCCATTGTCGATCATGGACGCATCATCGCCCTAGGGACCAAGGATGAACTGGTCCGCAACGCATTCGCCGCGCGCAGCGAGGTCATCGCGCATTTCCGCGAGGGAGATCGCGTGGCGGAGTGGGTGGAGCAGCACGGCGGACGCTACCTCGAGGGCACGGGGCAGTTCACGCTTGAGCATCCCAGCGAGATTGCGTCTTTGCTCGATGCCGCGGCGAAAGCTGGGCATGAACTGGTGGATGTTTCACTCCGGAAGCCGAATCTGGAGTCGGTCTTCCTGCACTTGACGGGAAGGGAGCTGCGCGAGTGATCGCTTCCATCGTTCGTACCGCGCTGGTTTCGCTGCGCCGCGATCGCGGGGCGCTGGCCTTGAGCTTCATCCTGCCGGTGGCCTTCTTCACCATTTTTGCCGTCATTTTCGGCGGACGGCGCGACACCACCCCGAAAATCACGGTCATCGCCGTGGACGAAGACCACAGCCGGGCATCGCAGCGGCTGATCAAGGGCTTGGAAGCCGAAGGGTCGCTGGTAGTGCGAACGCGGCCGGCGCAGAAGAAGGGCGCCGAGCAAGCGGAGTACACGGCTCAAACCGCAGAAGCCGCGGTGAAGGCCGGAGCTGCGCCCGTCGCGCTGATCATTCCACAAGGCTTCGGGGAAAATCCCATTTCCTTCGGCGGCTCGCAGGACCATCCGGCGATACGGCTGCTGAAGGACAGCAGCGACATAGTGGCGCCGCAGATGGTGGCCGGGCTACTGCAAAAAGTCGCGATGACCTCGATGCCCGACGTCATGGCGGAGCAGGGATCTAAATACTTCGAAGAATACGCCGGCGGAATTACCCCGGAACAACGCAAGAGAATCCAGGAGAATCTTGATCAACTGCAGCGATACCAGAACGAGCAGAACCCCGGAGGCGCGAACGCTGGCCCGAGCAGCGGCAGCGGCGGCGGACTTGTTTCCATCACCACCCGCGATGTTGTCGGCGAGAACAAACGCAGCCCCATGGTGTCTTTCTACGCCGCGGCCATTGGAGTAATGTTCCTGCTGTTTACGGCCAGCAGCGCCGCCGGTTCACTGCTGGATGAGGCGGAGAGCGGAACCCTGGACCGGGTGCTGAGTTCGCACGTCACCATGACCACGTTGCTGGCGGGCAAGCTCACCTACAGTGCGCTGCTGGCCTTCGCGCAACTGGTGCTGATGTTCGTTTGGGCGTGGGCCGTTTTCAAGCTCGACTTCCTTTCCCATATCCCCGGGTTCGTGGTGATGGGTGTATGCACCGCGCTCGCGGTGGCCGCCTTCGGCATGCTGCTGGCCAGCGTCTGCAGCACCCGTGCGCAACTGGGGCCGCTATCGACGCTGGTGATCCTGATCATGTCCTCGGTGGGCGGCAGCATGTTTCCGCGATTCCTGATGCCGCAAGCGATGCAGAAGGCAGGTCTGCTGACCATCAACGCCTGGGCGATCGACGGCTTCACCAAAATCTTCTGGCGCGATGAGCCGCTCTCGCACCTGTGGCCCCAGGTGGTGGTGCTGCTCGCGGTAGCGGCGGTGCTGTTCGCCATCGCGCGCCGGCTGGCGCGACGCTGGGAGTACGCCTGATCGCGCGATGAAGGCCGCGCGGCACCGCCGGTCTCAACGTCCCGACTCCAAGGTAATCTGGCAAGGACGCCAGCAGGGTCCGACAATAGTGCATCATGCGAGGGCTGGTGCGTCTTCTTTTGCTGCCGCGAATCGTAGGCCTCGCCGCGCTATTTTGGGCGGCCACTCTGTGGGACCAAAGTGCTTTCGTCACCATCACTCCCAGCGCGGCAACCATGCTGGTGGGCGAGTCCAGGCCGTTTCGCCTGGTTGACCAGAACGGGCGCACGCAGCGCAATGTCTCCTGGACCATCTCCGATCCCGGGGCGTTGCAGGCCGACAAGGGCGACGAGTTGCTGGTGACGGCGAAACAGCCGGGCGACTTCCGCATCAGCGCACATAGCGGCAATGGAACGGCAGAAGCCACCGTCAAGGTGATGGAAGGAACCTCACTGCCGAAGGGGGCGGCGAAATGGTCCTCGCCGTCACTTGAGGGGTGCAAGCCCATGGAGATCAAGCCGGCGGTGCCCTCGGCCAGCGGCATCGACGTTTACGTAATGACCCAATGCGGAGATGGCCAATACCTGGAGGCTTATACGGCCGAGGGCATCCAAGTGTGGCGCCAGAAAGTCAGCGGTGGTTCCGGTCCCACTCCCGTGCCCAGGGCTGTCCCCAGCAACCCGTCCGCGCCTGCCAGTCCAAATCAGACGGTCGCCGAGCGACTGAACCAGAATTCGACTTCGATCTGTGACCAGGTGTCGTTGGGAACGGACCAGCACAAGATTCACGACCTGCTGGAGCGGCGAGCCGCGTGTGGCTGGTGGAAGAATCGGGTACACAATGCAAACTCTGGTTCGACGATAAGTCCCTCCTTACCAAGAAACGCAGGATTCTGACAAGCGAATAGGGTTCTGGCACTCGCCGCGATGCTTCTGGGAGTACGCCTGATCGCGTGCCTGAGCCCGAAAGGGCTATCGCGAGGGCTCGGCGATGAAGAGCTGGTCGAGCGAGCGGTCGTATTCGTAAGCCACGGTGCGCCCATCGGCTGCGACCGTGAAATTGCCGCGGAACGGGTAGAGGCCGGCGGTATCGGCGGGGCTGATCTTGCGCAACAACTTACGTTCGCCGGTGAGCACATTTAACTGGTACAACTCGGGATGGAGAGTTCGGGCCACCACTACGTACAGGTAGGCAGGGTCGGTGCTCCAGCCCGCGGGCGAGTCGTCCGCACGAAGGCCGGCCACCGGACGCGGCGGGCCGCCGGAAATCGGCGCCAGCACCAAGGTTCGCTCCGCGTTGTACGCAAGGATTTGGGCATCGTCCGGAGAAATGCCGGCCTGAACCGAGACCAGAGCGTCCGGGCTGATCGGGCGTGGATCGCCTCCGCTCAAGTCCTGCTGGAAAACTTGTGCTGGCTTGCCGGGCAGATGGGCGTTGAAGGCGACACGCTTACCGTCGTGGAACCAGGAGCCATTCCTGTCGTAGCCGTCGATACTTCCCCTGGGAAATTCGCGCGGCTGACCGGCCCCTGTCGGCAGCAGCATCCGCCTGGAGGGAGGCCCCGGAAGCAGTGCCAGCACCCATTTGCCGTCGTCCGATATGCCCTCCACCTCCCCCTTGCCCAGTTGAATGGCGGGAGAGCCGTCGAGCTTGCGCAGGTTGAGGGCGTAATCCCTACCGGCGGCCTCCGACCAGTCGGTAAAGAGAACGGTGGCTCCGTCGCGGGAGATGATGGGATCGCCGGCAAAATCACCCCACGAGAGCTCGTGCTCCTTCCCGTCGGGAGCAAGAGCCACGACGCCGGAGCGCATGTCGTCGCGCGTGATCAGCATACGGCCATCGGGCGCCACATCCTGGATCCGCACCCGGGCCGGGGCACGCAGAATTTCACGCACCTTGCCGGAAACGGTCGCGGCATAGATGGAATACCGTCCTCCCGACGTGGTAGCGGAAAACCAGACTTCCTGGCCATCCGCGGACCAGGCCAATCCCTGCATGGATTCCCAGTTGGCGGAGACCGTGGTGGCGCGGCCCTGCAGGTCCACGACCAGCACGTCGCCACGGTCATCGCCGTCGAGCGGGTGGTGGAGAAACGCCAGGCGGCGGCCGTCACGAGAGAAGCGCAAATCACTGATGTATCCGCTGGTCCTGAACAACGGCTTGCCCGGGGGAAACTCGACTTGGCACTCACGTCCAACCATGTGCACAACCGCCAGGCCGGCGCCCTGGGGAGACCAATCGGCTTCGCGTATGTTCTCCAGAATCTCGCGCGGCCGGCCGCCCGCCATGGATAGGCTGCCCACCGTGCCCAAAGCGGAGTTCCAATCGAGGAACTTCGGCTGGGCAATCACCGCCAGCTCACCGGTGTTCGACACCGCCATCAGGATGGCGTCGGCGAGAAGCGTGCGCGAATCGGTGAGTGACTTGCGCACCGAGAAGATCTCCGGCGGCGCGCCATCCCAGGACGCGCTGTAGACCACGGTCTCCGCGTCGGGGGCAAAGCGGGCGCGGCTGATGTTTCCGCGGCGGAAGGTGAGCGCGACATAATCCAACGGCGGCGGCGCCCGCCGCGTCAGCAGCCAGGCAACCGCCGCCAGCGCCAGAACGGCGACCAGGGATGTGAGGGCAAGCAGGAGGCGCAGGTTGGGCGTCTTCCTCCGCGCTTCGGCGGTGGGCGCCTCAGGGGTCGAGGCGCTGCTGCCCATGACGGCGTCCAGGGCGTAGCCGAGGTCGCGCGCGCCCTGGAAGCGGTCGCTGGCTTCCTTTTCGAGGCAGCGGCGGACAATGCGATCGAGCGCCGGAGAAACGTGCAGGCCGCTCTGGGTGAGTTCAGGCGGATCATGCTGCAAGATCGCGGTCAGAGTATCGGCGCTGCTCTCGCCTTGGAAGGCGCGCTTGCCCGCCAGCATCTCGTACACCACTGTGCCAAAGCTGAAGATATCGGAGCGCGGGTCGATGGGCTTGCCTCGCACCTGCTCCGGCGACATGTACCCCACGGTGCCCATAACCATCCCGGCAGCGGTCTGGTTGGTGCCGAGGGTGGGACTGTCGGAGCCGGAGGCGCCTTCGAGACGCGCAAGTTTGGCGAGGCCGAAATCCAGGATCTTCACCCGGCCATCTTTGGTGAGGAAGATGTTCTCCGGCTTCATATCGCGGTGCACGACGCCCTTTTCGTGGGCGGCGGCGAGGCCTTGGGAGACCTGGAGCGCGAATTCGACGGCGCGGCGCGCCGCCAGAGGGCCCTCCTCCAGCCGCTGGCGCAAGGTCTCGCCTTCGAGCAGTTCGGAGACGATGTAGGGGGAGCCGTCGTGCGTGCCGATGTCGAACAGGGCCAGGATGTTGGGATGATTCAACGCCGCCACGGTGCGCGCTTCCAGCTCGAAGCGGTGCAGGCGGTCGCTATCGCGGGCAAACGATTCCGGCAGGATCTTAATGGCCACGTCCCGCCCCAGACGGGTGTCGCACGCTCGATAGACCTCGCCCATCCCGCCCGCGCCGAGCGCAGACCGGATCTCATAGGGCCCCAATCGTGTGCCCGAAGCTAAGCCCATCCTCGCGTGCCCTCGGAGCGAATTGTAGCTGAACTGGGTGATGTGGAAAGGAACTGCGGCGGAGCGGAAGCCATGAACCGGCTTTACGCCGCCACTTCAGGGTTCGTCGTGCACGATCTGGGCCACGCCCAGGAGCGAGGAGCTGATGGTCACCCCGGCACGGCTGGCCGCATCCAAGTGGATAGCAAAGCGGAGTTTGGCATCCTGCAAATACAACCGGATCATCCCGCCGTGCCTAAGAAACTGCTCGTCTTCGCCCACGGTGACAATGGGCAACTGCTGCGCGTGCTGCAGGAATTCCTGGGCTTTCTTTCCCGAAGCTCCCAGAAAAAGAATCTGGCAGCTCCCCATATCCGCCGGCGCGGATAGCTCGCGAATGACGACGGCACGGGAGTCCAGGACCTTGCCCCGAGTCTGCTCGCGCAAGCTCTGGGCAATGGTGGGCGCGGCCATCAGGCAGATCAGCAACGGCGGCGGAGAGGAAGGCGGCTGCGGCGCCGGCCAGCGGATGAACTTGGCAAAGTTATACAAGAAAGCCGCTTTGAGCTCGTGCTCCTCGGCTTCCTGAGCCAGTAAGTCCGGGCAAGCCCAGGTCAGCAGGAGGAGAGCGCAAATCAGGCTGGCGATGCTTCGTCCGCACGTTCCGGAAATCCGACTTGGATCAGGCTGGCCCATCGTCCACGGCTTAGTGCGCCCCGCGCTTCTCTGGAGAGGATTCCCACGCCAAACGCAGAACCACCGAACGGCGCACGTCACCATACTGGTTCGGCACCGAAAACCCGCCATTGCTGACTTCAGGGTGATGATCGGATTGCAGGTTGCGTCCCCACAGCGTTAAGGATAAGCCGTGCGCGGTCTGCCAGGTGAAGCCCAGATCCACGCGATTGGAAGTGGGCACACCAAAAACGGGTGTCGGGACGTTGTACAGGATGGTGGGCTGGGTGGCGTTGTAGTGGTAGAGAGCGGAATCCAGTTTAAGGTCTTTCGTCAAGTCGACGCGGGACTGGATGCTGAACTGATGGCGGGGCGAGGTGGTGGTGGCTACCCGGCTGCCACGCAGTTCGGTGATTCCAGTTGAAATCTGCCAGCGCGCCAGCGGTGCCCACTTGGCGCTCAACTCGGCGCCGTGCGTCTGCGCCCCTCCGCTGTTCATCATGGCGAAAGGAACCACTCCGTAGGACCCGTTGGGATCGAAATACGGTATCCCGGGAGGTCCCAGGCCGATAAGCTTCTGGTAGTCGTTATAGTAAGTGGCAACATCGAAGGAAAGCGTTCTCCGGGGCTGATAGCGATACCCAACTTCCTAAGCGCGCAGCACTTCCGATTGCAGATGCGGATTGCTGAACATGGTGAGGAAGGTTGGGACCCCCCCCGGGAACCACGCCGAACTTGATGTCCAAATCGCTCTGGTACTGGGAGGGAGTGCGGACGGCCCGGGAAACCGCGCCCCAGATGCTCTGCGCCCTGGTGGGAGTCCAGACCGCGCGGATTTGTGGCTGTATTTCGAAACCGGTGTAGGAATTGTGCTCGAGTTTGGCGCCGGCGGTCAGCCGCAGACGGTCGGGAACCACCGCGACTTCATACTGCGCGAAGCCGCTTTCCACATAATCGCGCCGTGGCGACTGGCTGAAATACCAGCCGAAGCCGTGGGTGGGCACGTCGGCGGTGCTGTTAAAGCTAGCGCCCCACACCAGGGAATGGCGCGAGCTAAACGCGTAGGTGTGCTGCCACTCCAGGTCGCAGGTGTTGCGGTCGTCGCCGGCAAAACGGTCGTTGCGAACGTCCCAGGAACAGTTGGCCAGAACCTGGCTGCTGGAGTGGTCAGAGAACTTGTGGTCCCATCGTCCCAGCGCGTATCCGCCCTTCACCGGGTAAGCCTGGCGGAGGGAAACCAGGTAGGGCGGCGCCGGGCCGTCGATGGTGCTGGTGATGTCGCGTATGCGGCCGTCGTAACCCGATCCTTCCACCATGAGCGTGTCGCGCGGCGAAAGCTTGGCGTCCACCCGCATTCCGCCCTGGGAAAGTCCCCAGGCGTCGTAGAGTTCGTTGCCAGAGGCGTCCACGAAGGTTGGTCCCGATTGCTCCGCCCGAAGAGGCGGTAGGAAAGCTGCTCGCCCAGCTTGCCGCCATACCACGCGCTGGCGGTATAGCCGTCGTCATTCTCGCTGGAGACCACCACTGCCGTCCCTTGAGTCTGCTCCGCACTCTTGGTGATGACATTGATCACACCATTGACCGCGTTCGCGCCCCACAGGGTGCCGCCCGGACCGCGGATCACCTCGATGCGCTCCACGTTCTCCGGAGGGAGGTCCTGCACATCCCAGAATACGCCTCCGAACAGCGGGCTGTAGACGCTGCGGCCGTCGATCAGGACCAGCATCTTGTTGTTATTCATGTCGCTGAAGCCGCGTGCGCTGATCGCCCAGGTGTGCGCGTTGGATTGCGCGACGTAAAGCCCGGGCACCATGCGCAGCACCTCCGGCAGGCTGCTGAACCCGCTGCGGCGGATGTCCTCAGCGGTGATCACGAAAATGGCCGCCGGGGCGCCGGAGAGTTTTTCTGACTTCTTGCAGGCGGAACTCACGGTAATGTTCAGAAGTTGCTCAAGCGGTAGGTCGGCGAGATCGGTGGCTCGCGGAGACTCCGCATCCCCGGCTGCCGCTCGACCGGAGGGAACCTGGTCCTGCGCGAAGGCAGGGGGCCCGTGAGAAACAAACCACGACACCATAAATCCGTAGAGTAGGAAGAATCTTGCCCGCTTTTTCATACGCCTGGGAACCTCGCTCCCACATCAATCGGGCCACATCGCCGACGGAGTGTTTTCAATCGAAGCAGCCCATCCGTGGGGACGAAAACTTCCCTGCTTCTCTTCTTATATCGACCGTGTGGAGACCGGACTTTAGAGCGGCTCAGGGCAGAAATCCTGACGGGGCTTCGAGTTAACGGGAATCTGCTGGGGTGGGGCAGGCGCAGGTCATTTTCAAAGCGGCGCCGGGAGCGGCTTCAGTGGGACAACTGGGGAACCGCGACCTGGCCGCCCGCCAGCAGCTCTTCGAAGGCGTGCGCATCCACCGGCCGGGAGAAGAAGTAGCCTTGGGCGTAGTCGCAGCCCAGGTCCTTGAGGAATCGCACCTGCCCGGCCGTCTCCGTGCCCTCGGCCACCACCTTCATGCCGAGTTGCTGTCCCAGCATGACGATGACGCGCACGATCTCGCGCTTGTCGGGGTCGTCGTCCATGTCGGAGATGAAGCTGCGGTCGATCTTCAGTGTGTCCAGGGGAAGCCCTTGCAGGCGGCTGAGCGAGGAGTACCCGGTGCCGAAATCGTCGATGCTCAGGCGGATGCCCAGCTCCTTGAGCCGGGCCAGGACCTGGGCGGCGTTTTCGGCGTCGGCCATGGCCACGGTCTCGCGGATCTCCAGTTGCAGGTGGCGGGGACTCATGGCGGTCTGCTGCAGGGTCTGGCGGATGCTGCTGACCAGGTCTTCCTGCACCAGCTCCTTGGAAGTGATGTTGGCGGTGACGGTGAGCGCGGGTTCGGAGGGATAGCGCGATTGCCAGATGCGTCCCTGCTGGCAGATCTCGCGCAGCAGCCAGCGGTTCATAGGGACGATCAGTCCGGTCTCCTCGGCGAGGTCGATGAAATCGTTGGGCGGGACCACACCTCGCTCAGGATGCTGCCAGCGAATCAGCGCCTCGAAGCCGGTGATGCGGCCTGTCTCCAGTTGCACGATGGGCTGGTAGTGGACCAGGAACTCGCCGCGAGCGACGGCGGCGCGCAACTCGCGCTCCATCCGCAGACGGTTCACCGCCCGGGCGTGCATTTCCCCGTCGAACACCTCGCAGCGGGCTTTCCCCGCCGTCTTGGCGCGGCACATGGCGATATCGGCGTCGCGCAGCAGGTCCTCGGCCCGGTCACGGTCGGTCGAACTCATCACGATGCCGATGCTGGCGGAGGAGAACACTTCCTGGCCATTGAAGGCGAAGGGAGCCGCGACCGCTTCCTGGATGCGGTTGGCCACGCGAATGGCGTCACTGGGATCCTTGATGTCGTCCAGCAGCACGCCAAATTCGTCGCCGCCCAGCCGGGCCAGGCTGTCGTCGCCATGCGGCATCAGGGCCAGGCGGGCCACCGCCTGGTGGCGGCGCAGCGAGGACGCCAGCCGGCTGGACAGTTCCACGATCACCGCGTCGCCGGCGGCATAGCCGAAGCTGTCGTTGAACTTCTTGAAATCGTCCACGTCGATGAAGAGCAGGGCGAACTTGTACTCCGGGTGGCGCATGGAGTGGATGAAGGCACGCTGCACCCGGTCCAGGAACAGAGAGCGGTTGGGCAGGCCGGTCAGCGCGTCATGGAAGTTCCGATAGAGCAGCTTTTCCTCGGCGTGCTTGCGGGCGGTTATGTCGCGGTTGACGATGACCATCTTCTCTGCCTTGCCGGTCTTGTCGAGGATGGTGCTGGCGGAGGACTCCAGCACCCGCCAGCTCCCGTCCTTGTGGCGGATGCGGTATTCGAGGGTGCGGCCTTCGCCGGTGCGGCGGGCGTGCTCCGCGGCTTCGATCACGCGATGGCGGTCGTCGGGGTGGATCTGTTCAAAAGAGGAGGTCGTGCTCAGTTCCTCGGCCGAATAACCCAGGACCTTCTCATAGGCCGGGCTGTTGTAGAGGCGGTTGCCGTCCATGTCGACCAGGGCGATCATGTCGCCGGCGTTCTCGCTCACCAGGCGGAACAGTTCGTCGCGCTCGTTCAGCCGGCGCCGCATGCCGGAGATCAGGTGCTGCTGGTAAAGGGTGTAGATATCGAACAGCAGGACGGCGCCCACCAACCCGCGCGCTGCTAGCCTCAGGTTGAAGGCATAAAAAGGATCGACTTGCGCATGCAGCAGCGGCAGCAGGAAGGAGCCAATGCCGGCCGTCAACAACAGCGTAACCAGCACCGCCAGCGACCACAGCCACCATTCTCGGCGCTCCGCCTGGCGCAGACGAGTGTGGACCGGCTCGCCCGGTTTCGTGGCGCTGTTGGGCATGCGAACCCTAGCGTAAGCCCAAAGGTAATCATCCCCAACTAACGGAAGTACATGGTCGGAGGACGCCGGCAGGTTACCCGGCGGATGACTCAATCTGCTTATCTGCGATCCCGGCGTCGCGCATCCACCGCCACGTCAACAGGCCTGCGGCCACCATCGCGATGACCAGCACTCCGATCAGAATCGACCAGCCCAGGTAGCGCTCAGGATGGCGGACCAGCAGGACGAAGTGGCGTCCGTAGTGTTCCGCGGCCCAGGCCAGCAGGCTGTAGCGGAGGGCGCGTCCCGCCGCCACCGCGATCAGGTACCGCCGCGGGGGATAATTCAAAATGCCGGCCGCCGCGAAGACTATAGTCGCCGGGAACGGTGGAGGAACCAGGGTGGCGACGATCAGGGTGCCGCCGCCCCACTGGCGGACGAAGTCGAGCAGGCGGTGCACTCGGCTCTTGCCCAACTTGCGCGTCAGGTAAGCCTCACCGGCTTTGCGCGCGATGGAATAGGTGATGAAGGACCCGATCAGCCCTCCGGCGGTGGCGATGATCGCATAGAAATACCAGGGCTCGCGGTGCCGCGCCGCCAGGATGGCGGTCAGCAGGTCGAGGCCGCCGAAAGTCGGAACGGGTGAGCCATCGAGGATGGCCACCGCGAACAGGCCGAAGGCACCCATATGCCGGAGCGTGACTTGCCATCCGGTGGGACGCGGAGCGCGCCGTGCTGCCTGCCACAGCAAGCTAGCCAGCGGCCGCCAGGACGGAGGAATGTGCCATTGAGTCATTGACTCATTGAATCATGGCGCGTGGCGCGACGGTTTTCAATGGCACAATGACCCCATGACACAATAGCTCAATTTCCGAAACCTCACTGCCCGGCAGGTTTCTCCGACTTCTTGGGCGCAGCCGGCGGCGCCTTGGCCGGCTTGGGCTTCCAGAAATCCGGATCGGCCTTCACCCATGCCTCCGAGGGATAGCTCATGCGCGGGTTGAACTGGAACAACTGGGTCGAGGTGGAAGCGATCGCTGAAGCTTCCAGCTCACGGAGCTTCTTCATGCCCTCTTCGCCCATGTTGGCGGCGAATTCCTTGCTCAGTCCGAAGCCTTTATCGACTTCCGCCAGAGATTTCCGCGGAATGATAATGGCGTAGCTCTCATCCTCGCCCCCAAAAACCGCGTTGAACGCTGCCCAGTGCACGTCGGGGATTTTCTCGTACGCCGCCTTGACCAGCTTAACGGCCTCCTCCCATTCGTGGTGATGTCCCGGGCGTACGTGATAAACCGCGATTTCGAAATAGCGCATGTGCGCGATATCAACCTTCGCACGCAGGCTGTACTTTTCGTTCAACGCGAACACCAGCCCCTCCGACTCGCTCAGCAGCTCGCCATCGACCAGGCCGGCGTGGTCCAGCTCGGCGGCCAGCTTGGCATCCTTTTGGGTGGCGAGGTTGTCCTTCTCCCACGCTTCGAACGAATCGTAGCCGATAAAAAACAACGAACGCGGTTTGCCGGAGAGAGAATCCATTGCAAAGTAGTGGGTCGGCCACTTGGCGTGCGCATATGCCTGCACAAAAGCGCTTTCCGTTCTCTCGTGCGTCGTGCCGCTCTTGCCGGGCTTCAGGACTTCGCGAAAGACCACCAAAACCGGTGGCGGTCCCATCATCCCGTCAGACATCTCCTGGGCCGCCGCCACTCCCGCTACGCCCAGCAGCAGCGCGAACGTTAATCCCCATCCCATGGTTTTTTTCATGGAAGCCTGCCTCCAAATTATTTTCTTGAGCGGGCGGAGACTAACGGAGAGCCCCGCCTGAAGTCAAGCGGGGCCCCGGATTGGGTCATTGATTCATTGAATCATTGTTTCATTGAGCCGGCCGGCAGCGAGATCGTCTTGGCCTGATCCCGCAGCTTGAACTTCTGCAGCTTGCCGGTGGAGGTCTTGGGCAGAGGTCCAAAGACCACGGTCTTGGGCGCCTTGAAGTGCGCCAGGTGCTGGCGGCAGAAGTCGATGATCTCCTGCTCGGTCACCGCCGCGCCTTCTTTCAGCGTGATGAAGGCGCACGGGATCTCGCCCCACTTTTCATCGGGACGCGCCACCACCCCGGCCTCCAGCACCGCCGGATGCCGGTAGAGGACCGACTCCACCTCGATGGTCGAAATGTTCTCGCCGCCGGAGATGATGATGTCCTTGGAGCGGTCCTTGATCTCGATGTAGCCGTTGGGATGCCAGACGCCCAGGTCGCCGGTGTGGAACCAGCCGCCCGCGAACGCCTCGCGCGTGGCCTTGGCGTTCTTCAGGTAGCCGCTCATGACGGTGTTGCCGCGCATGAAGATCTCGCCCATGGTGGCGCCGTCTTTGCGCATGGGCTGCAGAGTCTCAGGGTGGGCAATCATCAGGCCTTCCAGGGTGACATACGCCACGCCCTGCCGCGACTTGTACACCGCCTGCTCGGTGATCGGCAGCGCGTCCCATTCGTCATGCCAGGCGCAGACCGTGACCGGCCCGTAGACCTCGGTGAGGCCGTACACGTGTGTGACCTGGAAGCCGAGCTTCTGCATCTTCTCGATGACGGCGGCGGGCGGAGCGGCGCCGGCGGTCATCACCTGCACGGGCTGCGGCGGTTTGCGGCGGACGTCGTCGGGCGCGTTCACCAGCATGCCCATCACGATGGGCGCGCCGCACATGTGGGTGACGCCGTGGTCGGCGAAGGCGTCGTACATCCCCTTCGGCGTGACCGCGCGCAGGCAGACGTGCGTGCCAGCCATCGCCGTCACCGTCCATGGAAAGCACCAGCCGTTGCAGTGGAACATGGGCAGCGTCCACAGGTACGTGGGAAAGTGCGGCATGGCCCAGGTGAGTATGTTGCCGATGGCGTTCAGATAAGCCCCGCGGTGGTGATAGACCACGCCCTTGGGATTGCCAGTGGTGCCGGAAGTGTAGTTCAGCGCGATGGCCTGCCATTCGTCGGCGGGAAACTCCCAGGCGTAGTTGGGATCGCCCTCGGCGAGGAACTGCTCGTAGGCCAGTTCGCCGAGCGGTTCGCCGTTCTTGCCGAGCGGGTCGTCGATGTCGATGACTATCGGCTTTTTCTGCACCATGCTGAGAGCTTTGCCGATCACCGGCGCGAACTCGCGGTCGGTGATGAGCAGCTTGCTTTCACTGTGCTGGAGCATGAAGGCGATGGCGTCGGCGTCGAGGCGTATGTTGAGCGCGTTGAGCACGGCGCCGGTCATGGCAATGCCGAAGTGGCATTCCAGCGTCTCGGGGATGTTGGGACCCATGAGCGAGACGGTATCGCCCAGGCCGATGCCGCGCCGCTTGAGCGCCGAAGCCAGCCGCACACAGCGCTCGTAAGTCTCCTTCCAGGTGCGCTTCAGGCTGCCGTGGATCACCGCGGTGCGCTCCGGATACACCTCGGCCGTGCGCCGGATGAAGGTCAGCGGCGTGAGCGGCACGTAGTTGGCCGCGTTCTGGTCGAGATCGAGCTGGTAGGGATTCGGGCTAGGCATGGGGTTCTCCGTCACGTCGGGTAAGTGCAGGATTGTATGACAGCAGGGGTAACGTGTGTACAGTGATGGGAGCAAGCGGTAGTGGGTCAGTTTGGAAGTGACCTACCGTTACTCCCAAAATCAGCTGAGCTCGAGGCGGCCGGAATGGCCTCATTCAGCAACGTGAACAAGGCGTCGGACAACTTTTCGTACCGACCCTGTTCCTCGCCCTCGAATCCCATATCGTTCCACGACCCCATACCACCGAATACCCAAGCGGCCTGGCACGCAGCCAGCACTTGCTGTGCCCACAGACTGAGCAGTTTTTCGGGAGCCAAGTCCTTGTGATACACGAGCGCGAATGGGTCGTCGGCTAACAGACACTCAACTGCCTTCCTAAAGCAACCACCAAAGCTGTCAATGTGGTGCTGTTCGCAGAAAGCGAGTGCATAGGAAAGGGTTTGCCTCAAATCTGGGATAATTATCGCCAGGGATCGCAGTGTAGGCAGCACGAGATCGACATTCTCATTGACCAGGCCGTAGCGTACCCTCCAAATGCGTTGATCGGGCGCTTTTCGATTACCGACCTCCCAGTTCACCTCCCAAACATCCATTCGCCGATCGTTGGTTACATTCAATCGCCAGCGGCCCCCGCCACCCACGAAGCCCGCTGACATGCGGTCAGAAATCCCAGGATCCTCGATTCGCTGGTGCGAGATGACAGCCCTTCTCCCTGATCGCGCCTCACGGCTTAGCCACTCGTCCGGTGTCTGCGCCGCAATCTCCCAGTCTGTACTCCGGCCAAACCAGGCGTGTCGTCGACGAACGAAGTGGATTTCTTCGCAAAACTTGCAAGTTGAGTTCGACGGGAACAACGAATTGGAGCGCAACCCGCGGACCCGACCGTTAAAATGGCAAGCGAGCGCGACGAGTTGGGCTGTTGGCCCGGTCATTCGGCGTAGCTTACCTCAACTCAGCTCAATCGGATGGGTTTCCCGCCGGAATCCGTGATCGCAATTGGTGATCGGAGTCCATCCGGAACGCTCAAACCGGCCCACTACCGAGCCAGCGATAGTCGGGGAGAAGACGACATGCCGCAGCAGCGCACGTGGAAAGTCGGCGACTCAGTCCAGTTAACCAAGACATTCGGCGATGCGGAAATCGAGAAGTTCGCTGAACTCACCGGAGACCGCAATCCCCTGCACATGGACGAGGCCTTCGCGGCGAGGACGCGGTTCAAGCGCCGCATCGCGCAAGGCATCCTGAGCGCGTCGCTGATCTCCACCTGCGTGGGCATGCACTTGCCCGGCACCGGCGCGATCTACCTGGATCAGACGCTGCGCTTCGTCAAGCCCGTGTACGTGGGCGACACCGTGACTTTGACCGCAACGGTCAGCCACATCCGCCACACCCGCGAGGACAAGCCCCTGCTGACGCTGGCCACCATCTGGACCAACCAGCACGGCCAGAAGGTGATCGAGGGCGAAGCGCACGTCATGCTGATGGCGCCGGCAGAATTCGGCGGCTGAGGCGACACGGTGCAACCATTCGTGTGTAATCCGCTCCAGCATCCCGTGGTGTGTCCGCTTTTCCGCTTCGGAGAGAGAAGAAATTGCGCCGCAGCTTCTCACGTTTTCATCTCTTTAAGAGAATGCGACGTCTGTTCTGCTCTTCAGCAGCAGTGCCGGTTGCGCCGCCGCGCGCGTGTTGATAGTATGACCGACAATCCGCCGGACGGGGGTCCGCGGGGCACTCGTTCAATTCAATCTTCCGACAAGAGGGTAGACGATGGGGCTTGCGCTCCTGTTCATCATCTGGCTGATCACTCTCTCCAGCACCTATTATTTTGTGATCCAGAAATGGGCGCCGCTACCGGTGGCCTCGGCGAACGGCGTGTTGATCGACCACCATTTCACCTGGACCTACATCCTGATGGGGATCGTCTTCCTGGCCGCGCAGTTGGGGCTCGGCTACCTGGTGTGGAGGTATCGTGACCGCGGCCAGAAGGTGCAATACAGCCACGGCAACACCACCATGGAGGTCACCTGGACGCTGCTCACCGCCGTCCTCTTCATGGGGCTGAACCTCTCGGGCGAGAAGATCTGGGCGGAGGCGCGCTTCCAGGGAGCTGCACCAGGAGCGGTGCAGGTGGAGGTGAGCGGCCTGCAGTTTGCCTGGTACTTCCGCTATCCCGGGCCGGACGGCAAGCTGGGCCACACCAAGCCGGAGCTGGAGGATGCCTCGGTGGGCAATCCCGTGGGCATTGATCCCGACGACCCCGCCGGCAAGGACGACGTGGTCACTGGCACCATGTACCTGCCGGTCGACCGCGAAGCCGAGTTGGTGCTGCGCTCGCAGGACGTGATCCACAGCTTCTTCGTCCCCGCCATGCGCTTCAAGCAGGATGCCGTGCCCGGCCTGATGATCCACATGCACTTCACCCCCACCAAGCTCGGCGATTACGAGATCGCCTGCGCCGAACTCTGCGGCCTGGGGCACTACAAGATGCACGGCATGTTGAAGGTGGTCAGCCAGGCCGATTACGACACGTGGCTGGCCGGCAAGGTGGCGGAAAAACTGGCGCAGTAATCCCGTGAAAATATTGACCAGCTATCTCGCAAACGGATTTTCGGAAGGGCACGGCGTTAGCCGGGCCGCACACCCGTCTACTGAATTTGTCATCCCGAGCAGCGCGAGGAAGCGGTGCGACCGAGCCCGCTGCGAGGGATCTGCAGTTCGTAATAAGGACACAAATGCAGATCCCTCGCGTCGCGCTCCCTCACTCCGTTCAGTCGCGCTCGCTCGGGATGACAATCATGGGGGGTATCATTCGGAGCGGCTGAAGCCGCGCCCCTCCGAAACCGATCTACAAGACCGCTTATCATCCATCATCCCGGAGAGCAAAACTCGATGAGTGAGCAACACGCGCACGCAGCGCCTACAGGCTTTATCCGCAAGTATGTCTTCAGCCTCGATCACAAGGTGATCGGCCTCCAGTACTACTTCCTGGCGCTGGTGGCGGTGTTCGTGGGCATGTTCCTGTCGCTGTTCATGCGCATCCACCTGGTGTGGCCGGAGGCCAATCTGCCGTGGTTCGGGCACATCAAGCCGGAGCAGTACCTGACGCTGCTCACCATGCACGGCACCATCATGGTGTTCTTCGTGCTGACCACGGCGCCGCAGAGCGGCTTCGGCAATTACTTCCTGCCCATCCAGATCGGGGCGCCGGACATGGCCTTCCCCACCCTGAACATGCTTTCGTTCTGGACCACGTTCGTGTCGTTCATGGTGATGCTTGCCGCGTTCTTCGTGGAAGGCGGAGCGCCGCTGGCGGGCTGGACCAATTACGTCACGCTGAGCGCCATCCCTTCGGCCGGTCCCGGCCTGGGATTGGGCGAAGACCTGTGGATCATCAGCATCGCGATCTTCTGCGTGGCTTCGCTGATGGGCGCGCTGAATTTCATCACCACCACGCTCGACCTGCGGGCGCGCGGTATGTCGCTGTTCCGCATGCCGCTCACCTGCTGGGCGTGGTTCGTCACCGCCATGCTCGGACTGCTGGCCTTCGGCGTGCTGCTGGCCGGCGGCATCCTCTTGCTGCTCGACCGCAACGTGGGCACCAGCTTCTTCGTGCCCGGCGGCCTGAACGTCAGCGGCAACCTCAGCTTCCCGCCCGGAGGCTTGAATCCCGGCGGACACCCCATCACCCACACCGGCGGCTCGCCGCTCTTGTGGCAGCACCTGTTCTGGTTCTTCGGACACCCGGAGGTGTACATCGCCATCCTGCCGGGCATGGGCGTGGCTTCGCAGTTGCTGTCAACGTTCTCGCGCAAGCCCATCTTCGGCTACAAGGCGATGGTGTATGCCATCCTGTCCATCGGCATGCTCGGCTTCCTGGTGTGGGGCCACCACATGTTCATGAGCGGCATGAGCCCCTACTCGGCCTTCGCCTTCTCAGTGATGACCATGGCCATCGGCGTACCATCCGCGATCAAGACCTTCAACTGGCTGGGCACGCTCTGGGGCGGACGCATACGCTTCGCTACCCCCATGCTGTTTGCCATCGGCTTCGTTTCGCTGTTCGTTTCCGGCGGACTAAGCGGGCCGTTCCTGGCGCAGCCGGTGCTGGACATCCCGCTGCACGATACCGCCTTCGTCGTCGCGCATTTCCACCTGATCATGGGCGTGGCCGCCATCTTCGGCATCTTCGCCGGGACCTACTACTGGTTTCCCAAGATGTTTGGGCGGATGATGAACGAGACTCTGGGCAAAATTCACTTCTTCATAACTCTGGCCGGCACCTATGCCGTGTTCATGCCCATGCACTACCTGGGAATGGCCGGACAGCCGCGGCGCTACTCGCAGTTCACCGAACTGCAGTACTTGCAGCACCTTATCCCGTTGAACCAGTTCATTTCGATCGCAGCATTCATCACCATCGCCGGGCAGTTTGTCTTCGTGTTCAACCTGTTCTGGAGCATGAAGAAGGGCAAGAAAGCGGAGATCAACCCGTGGGAAGCCACCACGCTGGAGTGGACGGTGCCCTCGCCGCCGCCGCATGACAACTTTGGCGGCGTGACGCCCGTGGTGAATCATGGACCGTACGAATACAGCGTGCCCGGCGCGGCCAAGGACTACATCATGCAGACCGATCCGGCGACGGTGACCGCGCACTAGGGCACGTATGGCTACGACTTTGAGTCCGGTAGCAGTCGACGAGCCGAAGCTAGGCGGGCGCGGACCGACCATCGCTCCGCCGCCGTGCGATGGCGGCTGGGGAGGCGGACGTCCCGACGAGCATCGCGACCGCCTGCGCCGCTACCGCATCGGCATGTTCTTCGCCCTGACCGCGGTGGTGATGCTGTTCGTTTCCTTCACCAGCGCTTACATCGTCCGCCAGGGGGTGGGCACGTGGAGCGATGCTTCCGCCCGCTACGTCACCGACTGGCAGCCCATCAGCCTGCCGCCCATTCTTTGGATCAACACGGTCATCCTGCTGCTCTCGAGCTTCACGCTGGCGATGGCGCAGCGCACGCTCTCGCGCAAGCTTAAAGCTGCGCCCCGTGGCGGAACATTGACCATGCCGGAGCCGATGCTGATCGTTGACGGTCAGCGCTCCATCCCGTGGCTGGGGATCACCGTGATTCTGGGCGCGGGCTTCCTGGTCGGGCAACTGCTCGCATGGGAACAACTTCGGCACCTGGGGATCTTCGTCAGCACCAATCCCAGCAGCTCGTTCTTCTATGTGCTGACGGGCGCCCACGGCCTTCACCTGCTGGGCGGAGTTCTTGCGCTCGGCTACGCCGGCCTGACCTCCCTGCTGCGCAAGCCGCTCGCGACCCGCTTCCTGGTGGTGGACGTAACGGCTCTCTATTGGCACTTCATGGATTTCTTGTGGATCTACATATTTGCCCTGCTGCACTTCGCGCGCTGAGCGCGCTGGAGGACTTGATTCGATGGCGGATGTAGCGATGCATCACCCGGCGGTAGAAGCGTTTGAACCGCCGCTGTTCCGCACCAACTCCAAGAAGCTGGGCATGTGGCTGTTCATCATGTCCGACTCGCTCACCTTCGGGGCGCTGTTGTTCGCCTACAGCTACGGGCGCATCTCGAATCCGGCGTGGCCGATGCCCTTCGGTTCGCCGAGCATCATGCGCGCCAGCATCATGACCTTCTTCCTGCTGTCGAGCTCGCTGACCATGGTGCTGGGGGTGGCGGCGGCGGGCCAGGGACGGATGTCGGCGGCGGTGCGCTGGCTGCTGGCAACCATGCTCTTGGGCACGGGATTCATCGTGCTGCACGCAGCGGAGTGGACTGGGCTGATCCACGAAGGCCTGACGCCGTTCAAGAATCCGTGGGCGGCGGGCGTGCCCCAGTTCGGTGGGACATTCTTCACGCTGACCGGCATGCACATGCTGCACGTCACACTGGGCGTCATTTATCTGGGGGTGGTGGCGCTGCGCAAGAAGTGGATCCCCATCCTGCTGGTGCTGTGGCTGCTGGCCTGGCTGCTGACGCCAGCCTCGAGCCCGTTCCACTACGGGGCGCACGTACTGCTCTTGGGAGCAATCGTCGCTAGCATGATCCTTTACTTTAAACCTAAGCAGTATGACGCTGTGGATATTGAAGTTAGCGGCCTGTACTGGCACTTCGTGGACCTGGTGTGGATGTTCATCTTCCCGCTGGTGTACCTGATGTCGACCCGCATCACATAGGAGGAATGATGGCGCACGGAACGCCGACGGCAACTGCGGAAGCCCACCAGCCCAAGGCCGGACAGTTCTTCTGGGTATGGGGCGGGCTGCTGATCCTGACCGCGATCGAGGTTTATCTCGGCTACCAGAACATGCAGCCTCTGAAGATGCTCTTCATCCTGCTGGGGCTTTCGATCATCAAGTCGGCGCTCATCATCCTTTACTTCATGCACATGAAGTTCGAGATTCGCAGCATGCGCTACGTGCTGATGACCGCCCTGATCGTCTGCCTGTGCCTGATGACCGTCTTTTTCGCCGATGCCGCGCGCATCATCTCCCTGGGGGTACGCTGATGAAGCTCCGCCTGGCATCGCTCGCGCTGCTGCTGGCCCTATGCGCCGTCCCGGCCTTCGGGCAGGGCTGCGCCATGTGCTACTCGAGCGCCGCCGGCGCCGGCGAGAAGTCGCAGAAGGCCCTCAACCGCGCCGTGCTGGTGCTGTTGGTCCCGGCGGTGACCATGCTGGCGGGATTCGTGGGCATCGCATTCGTATATCGCCGCGAGCGCGAGGAGTAACGCCGGCGTCCCGCCGGCTGTCGCGAGGGCATCTTGCCCTCGCTCTCTGTGGCAGGTTCTCTTCTCGCCGCTTATAATGAATGATTCCACAGCGCATGATCCCCGCGCTGTGGCGGTCCCTTGGAGATGTCCACGGAAAGCATTGTTGTACGCGGCGCCCGCGTTCATAACCTCAAGAACATCGACTTCGACATTCCCCACAACACCATGACGGTGGTGACGGGTGTGTCGGGATCGGGCAAGTCCTCGCTCGCCTTCGACACCATCTACGCCGAGGGGCAGCGCCGCTACGTGGAGTCGCTCTCCGCCTATGCCCGGCAGTTTCTGGAGCGCATCGAGAAGCCGGATGTGGACCTGATCGACGGCATCGCTCCGGCCATCGCCATCCGGCAGAAGAATTCCACGCGTAACCCGCGCTCCACCGTCGCCACTGCCACCGAAATCTACGACTACCTGCGCCTGCTGTTCGCGCGGGTGGGCACGAGCTACTGCGTGCAGTGTGGCGCCGAAGTGAAGAAGGATACGGTGGACGAAGTCGCCGACGCTATCCTGGCGCTCGGTGAGGGCACGCGAATCCAGGTCTTCTTCCCGCTGCATACCGCACCGGCGCGCCCCGCGCAGCCCGAAGCCAAAGGCCGCGGCAAAAAGAAGAAGTCCGACGAAGTCCCGCAACAGGAACTGCTGAAGGCGCGGCTGTTCGAGTTGCGCAAGCGCGGCTTCGGCCGGCTCTACCAGAATTCGCAGGTGTTCGAGTTCTCGACGCCGGAATCGCTATTGGACATTAACTTCGGCGAGCCGGTGTTCGTGCTGGTGGACCGCATCAGCGTTTCCGCCGAGGCGCGCTCCCGCATCGTGGACGCTATCGAAACCTGCTACCGCGAAGCCGGCGAGATCATCGTCGAAACCGCGCCGACCGAGGGCGAGCCTCAGAGCCTCCGCTTCGCGCAGCGCTTCGAGTGCAAGCGCTGCCATCTGCGCTTCGACGAGCCCGAGCCGCGCCTATTCTCGTTCAACAGCCCCTACGGCGCTTGTCCGCGTTGCCAGGGCTTCGGCAACACCATCGACTTCGACATGGACCTGGTCATCCCGGACAAGTCGCGGTCGCTCGCCGAAGGCGCCGTCGAGCCCTGGACCAAGCCCAAGTACCGTCCGCTGTTCACCGACCTGAAGCGCTTCGCGCGCACCCACAACATCGCGCTCGACGTGCCCTGGGAGGAACTGCCTTTCGACGACCAGCAGCTCATCATCGAAGGCGACGGACACTTCCCGGGAATCAAGGGCTTCTTCGCCTACCTCGAGCGCAAGAAGTACAAGCTGCACGTGCGCGTGTTCCTCAGCCGCTATCGCGGCTACGCGACCTGCTCGACGTGCAATGGCGCGCGCCTGCGGGCCGAGGCCCGCCACGTCCGCATCGCCGGCAAGAACATCTGCGAAGTCTGCGCCATGACGGTGGAAGAAGCGGCGCGCTTCTTCGACAGCGTCGAGCTCTCGCCCGAGCAGGCGGAGATTGCCGAGCAGGTGCTGGGCGAGATCCGCGAGCGGCTGAAGTTCCTGAACGAGGTTGGCCTGGAATACCTGACGCTCGACCGCCTGTCCTCGACGCTCTCCGGCGGCGAGGCGCAGCGCATACAGCTCGCCACCTCGCTGGGCTCGCGGCTGGTGGGCGCGCTCTACGTACTCGACGAGCCCTCCATCGGCCTGCACAGCCGCGACACCACGCGTCTCATCCACATCCTGCACGAGCTGCGCGATCTGGGGAACACGATCCTCGTCGTGGAGCACGACGCCGAGATCATGCGCGCCTCGGACCGCATCCTCGACCTCGGCCCTGGCGCCGGCGAGAACGGCGGCCGCGTGATCGCGACCGGCACTTACAACGAGATCCTCAAGATGCAGCACTCGCTCACCGGGCGCTATCTTTCCGAGGAGCTGCGCATCCAGATGCCGCCGCAGCGCCGCCGCCCCGGCGCGCAGCAACTCAAGCTCTACGGCGCGCGCGCCCACAACTTGAAAAACATCGACATCACCATCCCGCTGGGAATGATCGTGGCCATCACCGGAGTCTCCGGGTCGGGCAAGTCCACGCTGGTGCACGACGTGCTCTACCAGGCGCTGGCGGCGATGAAGGGACAGACCAACGGCTCCGGCGCCGCCACCGGACTCTTCGACCGCATCGAAGGCGCGCAGCATATCCACGAAGTGGTGCTGGTGGACCAGTCGCCCATCGGACGCACCCCGCGCTCCAACCCGGTGACTTACATCAAGGCTTTCGACGCCATCCGCGAACTGTTCGCTTCGCTGCCCGAGGCGCACAAGCACGGCTACACCGCCGGCCATTTCTCCTTCAACATCCCGGGAGGCCGTTGCGACACCTGCCAGGGCGACGGCACGGTGGTGGTCGAGATGCAGTTCCTCGCCGACGTGGAACTGATCTGCGAGGAATGCAAAGGCACGCGTTACAAGCCGGGAATCCTCGAGGTCCGCTACCGCGGCAAGAACATCCACGAAGTGCTGGACCTGACGGTGAAGGAAGCGCTGCAATTTTTCGCCACCGTGCACAAGATCACCGAGAAGCTGCGCGTGTTGGAGGAAGTCGGGCTGGGGTATCTGCGCCTGGGACAGTCGGCCACCACGCTCTCCGGCGGCGAAGCCCAGCGCATGAAGCTGGCGGCGCACCTGCAGCCGCGGCGCGACGTGGTGCGTTTCGTCCCCGCCGATCCCGACAACCCGGACGCGCCCAAGAAGCCGCGCGGCGGCCATCGTGCGCTCTACATTTTCGACGAGCCCACCACCGGCCTGCACTTCGACGACGTCAGCAAGCTGCTGGCGGCCTTCCGCAAGCTCATCGATACCGGGGGCTCGATCGTGGTGATCGAGCACAACCTCGATGTCATCAAGACCGCCGACTGGGTGATCGACCTGGGCCCGGAAGGCGGCGGACGCGGCGGCGAGGTGGTAGTAGCGGGCCCGCCGGAGGTGGTCGCCCGGACGCCAAATTCCTATACCGGTAAGTGGCTGGCCCGCATCTTACAGGGCAACGGCAACGCCCGTTCCAATGGACACAAATAGAACTCTCATTCTGCTGGCTCTTGCCGGCCTGCTCGCGGTGGCGCCGCCGTCGTACGCGCAGGAGACGGACCAAACTGTCCACCATAATCGTGGCGATGAGGAGCATGACCCCTATCTGGTGCCGGCCCTGATCCAGGCGGAAAAGTCGATCGACCTCCGCGACTTCATCACCGCCGAGAACAAGCTGAGACACATCCTCTCCGACGACGACCAGAATTACCGCGCCTGGTTCGATCTGGGCTACGTGTACACCGCCACCAGGCGCGACCCCGATGCCATTGAGGCCTATCGCAAGTCGGTCGCCGCCAAACCGGACCTGTTCGAGGCGAACCTGAACCTCGGCATTCTGCTGGGTGAAGCGGGAAATCTGGAGGCGGAGAAGTATCTGCGCGCCGCCACCGGGCTGAAGCCCAGCGGTTCTCCCGAGCTGGGCCATGGGCGCGCCTGGCTGTCGCTGGCGCACGTGCTGGAGAGCAAGGATCCGCAGGAAGCGGCGGCCGCCTATCGCGAGGCCGCCCAGCTGGCGCCCGGCGATGTGGAGCCTCACCTCGCCGCCGGCATATTCTTCGAGAAGCAGAATCGCTTTGCCGACGCCGAACGCGAGTATCAGCAGGTGGTCGAGCTCGATCCCAAGTCGGTCGAGGGGATGGCCGGACTGGTGAACGTCTACACAAAAACCCAGCGCCTGCCGGAAGTGGAGAAGATGCTGCGGCGCTATCTCGAGCTCAATCCCCAGAACCAGACGGCGCACCTGCAACTCGGACGCGTCCTTGCGGCCCGCGGCAATTCCGCGGATGCGCGCGCCGAGTACGAGACCGTGCTCAAGCTCGATCCCAACGATCTCCAGGCGCAGCGGGAGCTGGCGGCGCTCGACCTCGCCACCGATCACTACAGCGAAGCCGCGCAGCGGTACCAGGCGCTGGTCGCCCGGAAACCGGCTGATCCCGAACTGCACTACGCCCTGGGGAGTGCGCTGCTGCACGCGCGCGATTTCCCGGCCGCGCAGCAGGCGCTGATCGAGACGGTAAAACTGAAGCCCGACCTGGGGGAGGCGTATGGCGATCTGGCCCTGGCCGCGTCTGAGAACAAGCAGTACGAGCTGGCCATCCGCGCCCTGGACTGGCGCGCGAAATTTCTGCCGGAAACGCCCGGCACGTATTTCCTCCGCGCCACCTCGTACGATAATCTCAAGGCCTTCAAGCAGGCGGCGGAAAACTACCGGAAGTTCCTAGAGGCGGCGCAGGGTAAATTCCCCGATCAGGAATGGCAGGCGCGGCACCGGTTGATCGCCATCGATCCCGACAAGAAGAAATAGTATGCGCTGGCTGCACATCCCGCTCGCCGTGCTTCTGTTGTCGGCGTTCTCCGTCGCCAAGAGCGCAGACGAGCCGCTGGATGCCTTGAAAGCCCGTGCGGAAAACACCAAGCCGCAGGATCAGGCGCACCTGTTCGCCACCATCGCACGCCGCGAAGTCAACGAGGCCGATCGCCTCTACACCGAGGGCGACATTAGCAACGCCACCAAAGCCGTGGACGACGTGGTGCATTACGCCGCCCGCGCCACAGAAGCGGCGCGGAAATCCGGCAGGCACCTCAAGGACACGGAGATCCTGCTGCGCGCCACCGCGCGGCGGCTGGACGATGTTGGCAGGACGCTGAACCTCGAGGACCGCCCCTATGTCGAGACCGCCGTTAAGCAGGTGGAGAAGCTCCGCCAGCAACTGCTCGACCACATGTTCGGCGCGCCCTCCAAGGGCAGCAAGCAGTGAGGCGCCGCTCCCTGGTTTCGCTGGCGCTCTGCATCGCCGCCCTCGCCGCCAGCGCCCAGGTCCATCGCCACGATCCCCTAACTTCTCCCGAGACGGACGCGCTGCGCGAGGTCTCGATGCTGCCCGGCCAGAAGCTGCCGCTCTACCTGAAATACGCGCGGGCGCGGCTGGCCTCGATCGAGCAGGTGCGCTCCGACCCGCACGCGGCCCAGGGGCGCGGCCGCAAAGTCCACGATCTGCTCGCGGACTTTAGGGTCATCATGGACGAAATGGACCGCAACGTGGACTCGTTCGCCGACCAGAAACTCAACTTCCCCAAAGCGCTCAGGGAGATCATCCAGGCCGACGGCGAGTTCCAGGCAAAGCTGCAAACCCTGAAGGAGGCGGCCAAGGACCCGGCCGCCGAGGCCGAAGCCAAGGATTATGAGTTCGCCGTGCTCGACGCCATCGACGCCGTGGATGGCAGCCTCGAGAATGCCCGCGACCTGCTCCCCCAGCAGGAAAAAGCAGCCGCCGAGGCCAAAGCGAAGGCTAAGGAGAAGAAGAAGTAGCGCCGGCGTCTCGCCGGGTTTCGGAGGGGCACAGCTTTAGCTGTGCCGTACGCGAGCGAGGGATCTGCATTTGTATTGCTCTACCAACTGCAAATCCCTCGCGGCCGCTCGCCTCGCTGGGGCTCGGTTCGCGTTTTCTCGGGATGACAATTTCAGAAGGAATCCTGGTCCGGCGCGGCTGAAGCCGCGCCCCTCCGAAACCCGCAAACCCGTGCTAATCTGAACACAGGTGATCCCAACCCTTCTTGAAATCTTCCAGCAGGAATACCGGGAGCTGCGCCCGCGCGCTCCCATGCCCGAGTTCAGCGTGGAGTTCTACCGCTTCGCCAACGTCAACAACACCATCCGGCTGCGCGAAGGACGCATCCTGGTCCGCATCTCCGACCTGCTGGAGACGGCGCCGGAATCGGTGCTGCGCGCCATCGCCCACATCCTCGTGGCCAAGCTCTACCGCAAGCCCATCGCGCCCGGCCACGCCGCGCGATACCGGCAGTACGTCGCCAGCCACCACCTGAGCGCCAAGGTGCACCTCATCCGCCAGATGCGCGGACGCAAGCGCATCGCATCGCCCCAGGGCGAGGTATACGATCTCGACCAAGTCTTCGACGAGCTCAACCAGCGCTTCTTCCACGGCCTGCTTGGGCGTCCGCAGATGACCTGGAGCCAGGACCACGCCCGCAACCATCTCGGCCACTTCGATCCCGCGCACAACACCATCGTGGTGAGCCGCATCTTCGACCGCAGGAAGGTGCCGCGCTTCGTGCTGGAGTATCTCGTGTATCACGAGATGCTGCACCTGAAGTATCCGGTGAAGCTCAAGGGGACGCGGCGCTGTGTGCACGGCGCCGAATTCCAGGCGGAGGAGAAGCTGTTCCCGCGGGTCGAGGAAGCGAAGAAGATGCTCAGGACGCTGTGAGAGTGCCGCTGCTTCCTGCTCCCTGCCCCTGCTCTTGTGTGATTTGCGTCACCGCGAGCTGTGACCGCCGCGATTGACCGGGTGCGGCAGCGGCAGGTATTCTTACACTGTTGAAATTGAAATTCATTTTCAACTTCATTTGGACTCGGACCAGCCATGATCGATGCATTCATCATCACTCTACGCGAAGGGGTGGAAGCCGCCCTCATCATCGGCATCACCCTGGCTTATCTCGCCAAGATCAACCGTCCCGATCTGCGCAAGGTGGTCTTTGCCGCCCTGGGTGCGGCGGTGGCCGCCAGCGTCGCCGGGGCCGTCGTCATCTCCCGCACCGGCCTCAACCAGGACATCTTCGAAGGCTGGATCATGCTGGCGGCCGCGTTTTTCGTGGTCACCATGGTGATCTTCATGATGCGCACCGCGCGCAGCCTCAAGGGCCAGATCGAGAACAAAGTGGGCACGCTGGCGGGCGAGAGTTCGCGCCTGGGCCTGTTCGCCTTTGTCTTCCTCATGGTGCTGCGCGAGGGCGTGGAGACGGTGCTCATCCTCTCCGCCGTTTCGCTGAGCACGACCGAGCTGATGAACTTTATCGGGACGGTGCTGGGCGTCAGCCTGGCGGTGGTGTTCGGGGTGATGTTCGTCAAGGGCAGCGTGCGCATCGATATCCGCAAGTTCTTCAAGGTGACCACCGTCATCCTGTTCTTCGTGGCGGCGCAGTTGATCGTCGCCGGCCTGCACGAGCTCTCCGAGAACGGCGTGCTGCGCTCCAGCCGCCGCGAGATGGCCATCATCGGGCCTATCGTGCGCAACGACCTCTTCTTCTTCATTACCGTGCTGGCGCTGGCCGGGCTGATGATCCTGTTCGAGTACCGCCGCCGCGCCCCGGTGGCCGTTCCGGATTCCCGCGCCGAGCGCCGCAAGGCGCAGTGGACGGCGCGCCGCGAGCGCCTGTGGATGGCCTCGGTTTATGTCTGCTCGTTTGTCTTTATTCTTCTCGTGACGGCGCAGTTCATTTACGCCAAGAGCGTTTCGGCACTGACGCCGGCGATGCGGGTGGAGTTCGTGAACGGCCAGGCGACGGTCCCAACCGGCCAACTGGGCGTGGGCGAGCTGGTGCGCTACGTGGCCGATATCAACGGCACGCCGGTGCGCTTCTTCGTCTACCGCAAGCCGGACAACAAGGTGGCGGTTCTGTTCGATGCCTGCGAGATCTGCGGCGCGGTGGGCTTCTATGCCAACCAGGGGGGGTTGATCTGCAAGAACTGCGCCGCGCCCATCAACCAGATGTCGGTGGGCAAGCCCGGCGGATGCAATCCCATCCCGCTGCAGGCCAAGGTGCTGGAGGACCGGGTGATCGTCGCGCAGGGCGATCTGGCCTCCGGGGCGAAATACTTCCAGCAACCGTGAGCCCATGTTCCTCCGCCTCGTCTATCAATCGTTTCACCGGCAACGCCGCCGGAAGCTGCTGGCCGGGATAGCCATCACCCTGGGCGTGGCGGTGGCCACGGCCATGATCGCGGTCGCCACCGACATCGGCGACAAGATCAACCGCGAGCTGCGCACCTTTGGCGCTAACATCGTTGTCTATCCCGACACCGACACCCTCGACGTCGAAATCGGCGGTGTGAACCTGAAGCCTCCCGCCGATGGCGCTTACCTGAACGAAGCCGATCTGCCCGCCATAAAAGGCACGTTCTGGCGGCACAACATCGTGGCCTTCGCTCCCTTCCTGCCGGTGACTGCCGATGCTTCTCTCGCCGGACGCGCGCAACAGGTGGAACTCGTCGGCACCTGGTTCGCGTATCCTTTCCGCTATGGACCGGAAAGCTTCAACACCGGAGCACGGGCGACGAATCCCTGGTGGAAGGTGGAGGGCGCCTGGCCTGCCGACGACGCGAGCGACGTGCTGGTCGGAGAAGCTCTGGCCGCGCGCACCGGCACGCACATCGGCGACAAGATCACGGTGGCTGGGCGCGAGCTGAAAGTAGCCGGCATCCTTTCCGCCGGTCCTGCCGAGAACCAGCAGATCGTCGCTCCGCTGCACGTTGCGCAGGAGATTGCGGGGCGTCCGGGCGCGGTGCGGCGCGTGCTGGTCAGCGCGCTGACCAAGCCGGAAGACGCTCTGGCACGCCGCGGCGAAGCCAATCCCAAGTCGCTTTCCCCGGAACTCTACGACCGCTGGTACTGCTCGCCTTACGCCAACGCCATCGCTTACCAGTTGACGGAAGTCATCCCGCACTCGCGCGCCGAGCAGATCCGCCAGGTGGCGCAGAACGAGGGCGTGGTGCTGGCGCGCATCAAAGGACTGATGCTGCTGGTCACGCTGGCCGCGCTGCTGGCTTCGGCACTGGCGGTTTCGGCGGCCATGGCCACGGCCATCTTCGAGCGGCGACGCGAGGTTGGACTGATGAAGGCCCTGGGCGCGGGCAATATCTCGGTAGCCGCGCTGTTCTTCACCGAGGCCGGCCTGCTGGCGCTGATCGGCGGCACCGCCGGATTCCTGATCGGCATCGCACTGGCCGAGGAGATCGGCAAGTGGATTTTCAGCGCGCGCATCGCGGTCGAGCCGGTGCTCTTCCCTGTCGTACTGGCAATGGCAGTGCTGGTGACGTTCGCCGGCAGCGCCGCTTCCATCCGCCGCGCCATGCACTTCAGTCCGGCGATCGTGCTGCGGGGTGACGCATGACGCGCGTGGTGGCAAACCGCCGGCAGATGTTTCTGCGCCTGCTGACGCGCCCGCTGCTGGTGCGGCGCGGACGCGCGCTGACCGCGCTGGTCGCGGTAGTGGTTGCCGCCTCGGTCGCGACGGCTACGCTGAACCTTTATACCGACGTGCAAGCCAAGCTGCACCGCGAGTTCCGCAGCTACGGCGCCAACATCGTCATCACCGGCAAGAATGGAAGCTCGCTTCCAGCCGATGCGCTCGCGCGCGCGGATGGTGCGCTCGGCGGCCGTGGCGTCGCGGCGCCGTTCGCGTTCGCGGTCGCGCGGACTGCGGCAGGCGCGCCGGTGGTGGTCGCCGGAGCGGACTTTGAGCGCGTCCGCAAGCTCAACTCGTGGTGGTCGGTGACGACGTGGCCCGCCGCGCCCGGCACCGCTCTCATGGGCAAGCGCGCCTACCAGTCGCTTACGCCCAAGGGCGAGCCGCTCGATCTCACCTTCCAGGGACACACGTTGCACGCAACGCCCGCCGGCATTCTCACCACCGGCGCCAAGGAAGACAGCCGTGTGTACTTGAGCCTCGCCGATTTCACCCGCTGGACCGGCCTTGCGCCCTCGACCATCGAAGTGGCCGTGGCCGGCTCTCCCGACGAGATTCGCGCCATGATCGGGACGCTCGGCAGTGCGCTTCCGGATTCGGATGTCCAGCCCGTCCGCCAGATGGTGGAAGCCGAAGCGCGCGTGCTGGACAAGACGCGGGCTACGCTGCTGGCCTCGACCGCGGTTATCATCCTGACCGCCGCGCTCTGCATGCTGGCCACGCTGACTGCCTCGGTCTTCGACCGCCGCAAGGATTTCGCGGTCATGCGAGCGCTGGGCGCTTCGCAGCGCACGGTGAGCGCGCTGTTCGCCGCCGAGGCCGCCGGGATCGGCCTGGTGGGCGCGGTGCTGGGATTCGCGCTGGGACTGGGGATCGCCGCCTGGATCGGCCGCGCCAACTTCCACGCCTCGGTCTCGCCGCGTTTCGGGATCTTCCCCGAAGTGCTCATCGGGAGCGTGCTGTTGGCGCTGCTGGCGGCCCTGATGCCGATTTCGATGCTGCGCAAAGTGCAGCCGGCCATTATCCTGAGAGGAGAGTAATGTCGATCCGGCTCGAACACGTCAGCAGGTCGTACCCCGCCAGGGCGGACGCGAACGGCGCCGTCATCCGCGCGCTTGACGACGTCTCGCTGCACGTCGAGCCCGGCGAGTGGCTGGCGGTGATGGGTCCCTCGGGCTCGGGGAAGTCCACGCTGGTGAACCTGGTCGGCTGTTTAGACCGCACCACCTCCGGCAAAATCTATCTTGAAGGCCAGGACGTGGCCACGCTATCCGATTCCGAACTGAACCGCTTCCGCGCCGAGAAGATCGGCTTCGTCTTCCAGCAATTCCACCTGATCCCTTACTTGACGGCGCTCGAGAACATCATGCTGGCGCAATACTTCCACAGCATGACCGACCAGTCCGAAGCGCTCGAGGCACTGGAACGCGTGGGGCTCGCCGACCGCGCGCAGCATCTGCCGGCGCATCTTTCCGGAGGCGAGCAGCAGCGGGTCTGCATCGCTCGCGCGCTCATCAACGATCCGCGCATCATTCTCGCCGATGAGCCCACCGGCAACCTCGACGCGCAGAACGAAGAGATCGTGCTGCGCCTGCTGCGCGAATTCCACCAGCAGGGCCGCACTATCGTGATGGTCACGCACGATCCGGTGGTGGCGCGGCTCGCCGACCGCCGCGTGGACCTGCACCACGGCCGCATCGCCAACCAGGAGATCTTCTCCCTCGCCAACGAGATGCAGTTCGACGAAATCCTGGAAGAGATATGGATCCTGCACGAGAACGGCGAACTGGCCGAGGTCGGGCGCATGGAAGTGGACGGCGCGCTGCCCGTGGCCATTGCGGTGGAGAAGATGACCGAACTCGGCCTGATCGCCTTGACCCCGCACCCGGCACAAGTGCACGACCACAAGCCCGTGCTCAACCGCTGTCACGAGGCCATGCGCCCCACCATACAGAACCTGGGCGACGGGAATCTGCTGGTGGAGTTCACCGAGCGCGGACGCCGCAAAGCCGAGGACATCATCCGCCGCCACCGCCTGGCCGAGCGCCTGTTCACCGAGACCCTCAACATGGACAACGAGACCGAGATCGAACAGCAGGCCTGCAAGTTCGAGCACATCCTCTCGCCCGAGGCCACCGAGCGCATCTGCTCGTTCCTCGGCCATCCCCGGACCTGTCCGCACGGCGCCCCCATCCCCGAAGGGACGTGCTGCGGCAAGGCTGGGAAGAAAGAGGCGGTTGTAGCCCAGAAGGCCGCGGATTCACGCGGCGCGTAGGAATTACATCCTACATTTTCACAAACATCGCTAAGTTGCAGTCCACAAACGGGTTTCCGTTGGCAAAGCCCGTGCTCTACCAGGGGCAAGATTGGGGGCCCGTCATGCGGAAACCTACTATCCTCTGTGTAGACGATGAGGTGAACGTTCTCAGCGGGCGTGAGTTTCTGCTGCGGCAGCACGGGTACGACGTGCTGGTGACCACCAGCGGGCGCGAGAGCCTCGACCTGCTGGAGTCGGTGGACGTCGATGCCGTGATCCTGGACTACCGTATGCCGGAAATGATGGGCGATGTGGTGGCGGCGCGCATGAAGCAGCTCAAGCCCGAAGTGCCCATCATGCTGCTCTCGGCGCAGGACCGCGTCCCGGCTGCCGCCCTGCGCTCGGCCGATACCTTCCTCTCCAAAAGCGTGCCCCCGGACGAGTTCGTGGACGCCGTGCACGACATGGTGGCCTCGGGATCGCCGTTCTTCGGCCGCTGGCTGCAGAGCTGGAAGCAGCGTTTGTCGGCATAGCAACTCTGTCATTCTTCCGCCGACCAAAAAGCCCCGAAACGAAACCGTTCCCCTTATGGAACGGAGATAGTCATGTCCGTGTCGGGGTACTTGCAGCGGACTACCAGAAATCTGCGCAAAATATCAAAGTAAAGGACTGCTGACGCGGCATCGGCACCGCACAGCAACCGGAGGAGTCTGCCTTGTGAGCCAACTTTACGATCTGAAAGTACTCATAGAAAACAAGATTAAAGCCGACGGCTTGGATGCGATGGCAGTGAAAGGCAAGATCGGGCTGCGCTCAGGCCGAACCCTGGCGTTAATTTCTCCCAGCACCCCGGATGACCCGGATGCGGTCGCCAAACTCAGGCAGGCTGCCAAAGAAGTGCTGAACATCAACGCGTAAGGAGTGCTGGCATGAAATGGACCTTGATTCGAACCAAAGTTCTGGCCGCATTGGCCGCCTGCCTGGTGGTGGGCGTTGGCGGCATCCTGGCGCTGATGTACTACAGCTTCGCGCGTAACTCACGGGCCTTGGCGGCGGAGTCGGTCACGGGCGCACAAAAGCTGTTTACCATTTTGGAAACCCGGGAGATCAGTAAAATGACGGCCGTCAGCGAGACGCTGATCATGAACCCGCAGGTTGGCGATGCCTTGGCCGCCAGGGATCGCAGCCGCCTCATCGAGTTAACCGCGCCGCTGTATCCGAAGCTGAAGAAGGAAGGCATTACCAACTGGATGTTCCACACTCCCGATCCGGACATGGCCGTCTTCCTTCGCCTCCACAACCCCGCGAAGTTTGGTGACCACCTGAATCGGTTCATGGACAAAGAAGCCGCGCGCACCCATGCCATGGTGGCCGGGAACGAGCTGGCCAAGGCCGGGTTTGCGGTGAGAATCCTGCGGCCGGTTTACGATGCGCACGGCGGGCTGGCCGGCTATGTCGAGTTTGGCGAAGAAATCGGCCAGTTCATTCACGCCATGAAACGCCAGACCGGAGACGACTACGGACTCCTGCTCAGCAAGAAATTTGTGGACCGGCAGTTTTGGGCCGATTCGAGCGCGGTTTGGCAGCGCCGCGATAACTGGGATGACAATGCGAACTTCGTGGTGGCGGACAAAACCACGGACAACGACAGTATCATTCAATTCCAGGGAGAAGTGGCCGCGGTGCCCGCCCAGGGCAAGGTGTTGGAGTGGTTCCATGAAGGAGATTCCGCTTTCGTCCGCGGCATCTTTCCCATCCGTGACGCCGCGGGCAACACCGTAGGCGCCATGTTCGTGGTGCGGGATATTTCGGGCTTTTACCTGGCGATGCGGCACACGCGCAATGTCCTCGTGCTGGTGACGGCCGTGGCTCTGGCGCTCGGCATCTTTCTGGTGCTGACGCTGCTCAACCGTCTGGTATTCCGCCGCCTGGAGCACATCATTGTGGTCGCTACTCGCGTGGTGGGTGGGGACTACGAATCGGAAATCCGAGTCGAATCCGACGATGAAGTCGGCCAGTTCGAACAACTATTTGAGCAGTTCAGGCTCGTCTTCGTTGACCTCATGGCGCACGTGCCTGAGCTTCAGGAGAAGTAGGGTACTTCCCTGGCTCGGCCTCACTTCATCCACGGATGTATCCGCGGAAGCCATCGCGGGACGTTCCGGCAGTATTCCTCATAGTCCGCGCCGAACGTCCCGCGCAGGGTTGGCTCCTCATACAGCCTGACAAACAGAGCTACGCCTGCCATCACCGCAGCCACCGCCGTGATCGCAACCAGGGTTGCCCGTCCGAAGACCACCCATAGCCCGGCCCATCCCACGAAGAAACCCACATACATCGGATTCCGCACGTAGCGATAGAACCCCACCACCACCAGCCGCTGCGGCGGAGCGACGGGCACGGGGGTTCCGCGTCCCGTCCATCCGAAGTCCCATACGCAGCGTAAGGCCACCGCGAAACCCAGCACCGAGGGCCCGGCCGCGATCCAGCGCCATCGCGCCCCGCCCGCCGTGTCCACGCGGAAGCCCAGCCAGGACGGCAGCAGCCAGAACCACAGCGCAAAGAATCCCGCACCTACCATCAGGGACGCGATCGCTGTCGGCCACCGCGCGCCGCCATCTCTTGCTCGCTCTGCATTGACTCGCTGCACCATCTGCCTACTCCCTGCTTCCTGCCTCCTGCCCCCTCTTTCTAGTCCGCCGGTTCCGCCAGTTCTTGCAGCGCCGGGCCGCGGTTGCGATACGCGTCAAGTATATCGGCCAGCGAGACCACGCCTACCAGCTTGTTGCCGTCGGCGCGGTGTACCACCGGCAGCAGCGGCCACTCTCCGATCCGGCGCATGGCGACATCCAGCGAATGGTCGGGATGGAGATGAGGAAGTTCCTGCGGACGCGCGCCGGATGCCTGATCCGACGCCAGTTCGAGCAGCTTGGCTTTGCTCATCCCGCCCCAGTACCCGGAGCGGTCCTGCACCAGGAAGAATTCGCCGGGCAGGCTCTCCACCACCTCCGGCGGGGGCAGGTCGTCCAGACGCAGCGCCACCTGCGGCGTGGGCGCGTGCATGGCGTCCTCGACCCGCAACACCGCCCGCTCGCGGTCTTCCTCGAGCGAGGGCAGGTCGATGCCGTCCTGGCGCGAGAGCAGATCGAAGATGGGCGTGGGCTGCAGGCTGCGCGAGATCAGGTAAGCCAGCGCGTTGGCGATGATGACCGGCAGGATGATGGCGTAGTTCCCGCTGATCTCCAGCACCAGGAACACCGAGGTCATGGGCGCGCGCAGGATGCCGGCGAACAGCGCTCCCATACCCACCAGCGCGTACGCGCCCAGCGGTCCGGTGAAGTGCGGGTACAACAGCCGCTCCACGCCCCCCACCGCGCCGCCCACCATGGCGCCAATGAACAGCGTAGGCGCAAACAGTCCGCCGGGTGTGCCGCTGGAGAACGAGAGTACGGTGGCCAGGATCTTCAGCCCGGCCAGGATCCCCAGCACCTCCCAGGTGTACTGATCGTGCAAGGCCTGGTCGATATATTCGTAGCCGGCGCCCATCACCTGCGGGTACTGGCGGCCGATCACGCCGATCAGCACGCCGGCGATGGCGGGCAGCAAGTATTGCGTCCAGCGCGGCCAGGCCTTGAGCCACGGCCGCAGGAGCTGAATGGACTTGACGAACACCATCGAGGCCAGCCCGGCCACCACGCCCAGGATGGCGTAGGCAGCCAGTTCCCCAGGGCTCTCCAGGCGATAGCCCGGCGCGCGGAACAGCGGCTCGGCGCCCAGGAACCAGCGCTCCACCACCACGCTCGAGACTGCGGCCAGCACCACCGCGCCCAGCACCCCGGCATTCCAGCGTCCGATCACTTCTTCGATCACGAACAGCACCGCGGCGATAGGCGTATTGAAGGCCGCCGCCAGTCCGGCGGCTGCGCCCACCGGCGCGATCAGCCGCAGGTTCTCGCGCGAGAGCTTGAGGCGGCGTCCGACGAGCGAGGCCAGCCCGGCGCCGATCTGCAGCGAGGGATCTTCTGGTCCCAGCGACTGTCCGCTGCCGATGGCCAGCGCCGAGGTGATGAACTTCCCGACGATGGTGCTGCCCGGGATGTAGCCGTCGTAGATGTAGAGCGCGGACTTGGTCTGGTTGACGCCGCTGCCGCGCACGCGCGGGAAGAAGCGCACCACCAGAAAGGCGACGAGCAGGCCCACGGCGCCGGGGACGAGCACCACGCGGCCGCGCGGCGGCACCAGACCGGAGCCGAAGAAGATCCAGCGCGCCGCGTCGATGGCCATGCGGAAGCACACCACCGCCAGCCCGGCGAACACACCGATGAGGATGGATAGCAAGAGAAAGAGTTGATCTTCCCCCAGCAGGCGTCGTTCTTTCGCCGAGCCGCCGGCGGTGGCGTCGGTGGGCATGGAAGGCACGCTCACCGCGGCGTCTCCCACTGTTGTGCTAACAATCCCAGCGCCTTGTCCTCGAGGCCGGCAGGCCCGCATTGCGCGGAGGCCTTCTCCAGCTTGAAGACCAGGTCCATCGTCTTTTCGATCGCGTCCGGGTTCCTGGCTAGAAACTTCTCGTTCGGCTTGATGGATTTGGCCTGCTCGAGAAGCGCGGCCACGCCGCTGGCAGAGGTCGGCGCGCACTTCTGCGCCCGGGCCAGCGCGAGTTCGAAGCCTTGCGCCGCACGGCGCGCCTGCTCCTGGGACGGCAATCCACGTTCAGACGGGTCCAGCTTGATGACCAACTCGGAGAGATTCAACAGCTCTAGGAAGTGTTCGTCCTTGGGTTTCTGAGCGACGATGGGCAGCAGGTAGTGCCGGGCGGTGGGATAGTCGCCCATACGGAACGCGGCTTCGCTCGCGGCCTCGAGCGCCGGCATGAGGTTGGGCTGGTCGGCGAGCGCGGCGCGGAAGGCCGTCAGCGCCCGGGCGTAGAGGCCTGCCTGCAGAAAAAGCGTTCCCAGGTGCATTTGTGCGGCCACGTCCTGGGGCGGCAACTCCGCTGCCAGCGCCACCAGTTCTGCCTGCGCCGCCTTCGGATCCTGGGGGGTGTTCTGCCGCAGCAGGTATTCGCTGAGCTCGAACCGTATCTGCCAGCGGTGCACCGTAGGCTCGTCGGGCCACACGCCGTAGATCGCAGCATGATAGTAGCGGGCGGCCTGGGGCGTGTCGCCCCACATGGCCGCCAGCCGCGCCAGTTCCAGATTGAGCGTGCCGTCGCCTGGCTCCTTCTCCCACAAGCTGAGCAGGTGCGAGCGGGCCTCCTGGGGACGATGGTCGGCCATCAGCGCCTGTGCCAGCCGCAGCCGGTAGAGATCGTGGTCGCGGGAATAAGCCAGAGCGTTGCGGAAGTCGGCCACCGCTTCCGAGGGGCGCGCTTGCCGGAGCGCCGCTTCGCCGCGCTCGTACCACGCCGCGCCGAACTGCTCCTGCTTGCGGTGATACGCGCGGGCGGCAAACGTGGTGACGGAAAAGAACACCATGATGACCGCGATCAGCCCCGCCAGCAGCAGGGTTTCGCGATGGATGACCTTGAAGAGCTTCGTCATTGCCCCGGCGAACCATCCTAGTCAGAGCCGTGGCTGCGGGCAAGTGCGAGGGGCCGCAAAACAAATGAGAGGCCCACGCGGCCTCTCATCGCAACCCAATCTTAAAGTTTTACTTTAATACAAGCGGAAGCTGACCTCGACGTTCATGGCCACCGCCACCGCATGGCCATCCTTCATGGCGGGCTCGAACTTCCACGTCTTGACGGCCAGGATGGCCTTTTCGTCGAGGCCCATACCCAGGGAGTGCGCCACGTGCACATCGCGCGGGCGGCCGTCCGGACCCACCACCAAGCCCAGCACACAGATGCCCTGATACTTGGCCTTGCGGGCTTCCTCGGAATACTCAGGGTCGGGAGTGAACACCGGCTTGGGCGCGGACACGCCACCGCCGATGCGGAAGACGCCCCCACCGATACCGCCGCCGCGTCCCGGGCCAACGCCCGGTCCTTCACCCGATCCCACGCCGCCGCCGGAGCCGGAACCGATGCCGCCGCCCGAGCCCGTCCCGTTCGAAGGAGGCCCAACGATCTTGGCCAGCGGGTCGCCCAAGGTGGGCATGTTCACCGTCGGAATTTTCACATTGGGCGGGATCACCACCGTCGGCTCCATGGGAAGCTTCGGGTTCTCATTGCGGATCACCACCGCCGGAGGCGTGAACTGCTCCATGGCGATCTTGGGAAGCTTGCCCTTGGGGGCCTGCAGCTTGTCGCGATCGCCGCCCCCGCCACCGCCGCCGATGGTGTCGTTCTTCTTGTTTGAGACCGGGACGTAGGCCGAAAGATCCGGCGCCACCAGCTCCACCACCGGCGTCTGGATCTGCTGCTTCACGGCGCGCGCGCCCACAATGGAAATGAAGATCAGAGCCGCCAGCATCAGCCCGTGCACGATCAGGGACCCGACCGTTGCCGGCTTGCGGTTGTTGTAATCGCCCCAGATATCCCGCACCCGCACCGGCTGCGAGGTTAGTTTCAGCGGCGGCAGCTTCTCCGGGAAGAAGGTGTCGCGCAGGTTGCTTTTCAGCGAACTCCACAATGACTGTTCCAGCGTGGAGGTGAGCTGCTGCATGTGCAGCGACCCGCCGAGGTCGCTGCCCTGCGGGGAATTTGAAAACTGGTTTGCCATATCCCTAATTCCGGACCGTTGTTTCCCTTTCTATTTCTTGCACTTCCCTGGCGGCCACTCCAAAGACAGATGAGTACCGCCGGCTGCGGGTTGCTCGCGGCTTCCTTGCCATCCTCGGGAGACACCTTAAGGATACACTGACTGTTGGATGCTTGTCGCGGGGAAATGGGCGCGGGAAGGTCCTGCCGGCCGCCCGAACCCCTGTACGGATGCGGGCTTTAGGCTGCTATTCAGACATGTACCACGGAACACACGGGGGGCGTTGCTCTTCTAAACCCTGTGCGGGGGACAAAGTTGCCGCCGGGGGGGAGTGGGACGCCTTACGGGAAGCCATCGTGTCCAGTTGGACGCAAGGACTCGGACCGCAACCCGGGTCGGTTGTGCAAAACCGTGTAATCAACAACTGGAGGCGAATGCACGCTGTTTTGCAAGCATATCCGCTATGATGTGACAGTGAATCCATGGTGTTTGCAGTGAACAAGCGGCTCCCGGCCTCCCAGAGGATTCCGCACTCGCTTTTTTGGCATGGATGGAGCCGGGTCAAAGACGAATACAAGACGTTGTATCCCAGAAGCTCCGTTTATCAGCTCTCAGCGGTGTGCGCCGCGACCGTCGCCGCCATTGCAGTCGGGTTTGTTGCTCTGCGCGTCTGGGAGTACACGCATGGCCGATTGCCGTAATTGTTGAAAAATCGCTATTTCACAAATAATCCCACGCGCCGCGTAACAGGTTCAACCGGAAACTGACCCACTGCACTGCCGCTCGCGCGATAGACGCGATTTTCTTCCCTCCCTATAATGAAAGATTGTCCCAAAGAAAAAAATCCGGGGACGGGATGGGTGCGCCGCTGGACCTGAAATCGACGCTGAACCTGCCGAAAACCGATTTTCCGATGAAGGCGAACCTGCCGCAGAACGAGCCCAAAATGCTCGCGCGCTGGGAGGAGTTGCGTATCTATGATCGCATCCGGCAGGCCCACAAAGGCGCGCCCATCTGGGTTCTGCACGACGGCCCGCCGTACGCCAACGGGCCCATCCACCTCGGCCACGCGCTCAACAAATGCCTGAAAGACTTCATCGTGAAGACCCGCACCATGCAGGGCTATGACTCGCCCTACGTCCCCGGCTGGGACTGCCACGGCCTGCCCATCGAGATCAAGGTGGACGAGTCGCTGGGCGGCAAGAAGCTGCAGATGGCGCCCATCCAGGTGCGCCAAGCATGCCGCAAGTACGCGGAGAAATATCTCGACCTGCAGCGCGAGCAGTTCAAGCGCATCGGCGTCTTCGGGCGCTTCGACCGCCCCTACTCCACCATGACGCCCGAGTATGAGTCGGTCGTGCTCGAGACGCTCTACGCCTTCTTCGAAAAAGACGCGGTGTACAAGGGCCTGCGTCCGGTGTACTGGTGCATCCACGACAAGACGGCACTGGCCGAAGCCGAGGTCGAGTACGAGAACCACACCAGCCCCAGCATCTGGGTGAAGTATCGGATGCAAAGCGACCCGGCCAAGATCGACGCCGCACTTGCCGGCAAGAACGTCTCAGTCATCATCTGGACCACCACGCCGTGGACGCTGCCCGCGTCGCTGGCCGTCGCCTTTCATCCCGACGAGGAATACGTCGCGATCGAGGCCGCCGGCGGGCTCTACATCGTTGCGGAAAAGCTGGCGAAGGTCACGGAAGAGAAGTGTGGCCTGAAGGATGCGAAGATCGTCGCGCGCTTCCCCGGCCGCGCCCTCGAGCACACGTACTTCCAGCATCCGTTCCTGCCGTGGCCCGATCGCAAGGTGCTCGGCGTGCTCGCCAATTACGTCACCATGGACCAGGGCACGGGTGCGGTCCACACCGCACCGTCGCACGGCGCCGACGACTTCTACACCGGCCAGCGCTACAAGCTCGACCCCACCTGCGACGTGGACGAAGCCGGCATCATGCGCAACGGCTTGCCCGAGTACGACGGCAAGACGGTGTTCCAGGCCAATCCGGCGATCATTCAATTGCTGCGCGACCGCGGCGTGCTCATGCACGAAGAGCGCCTGGAGCACTCCTATCCGCACTGCTGGCGCTGCCATCGTCCGGTGATTTTCCGCGCCACCGAGCAGTGGTTCATCTCGATGGACGCCAAGGTCACCGCCGACGGCCGCACGTTGCGCGAGGCCTCGCTCGATGAGATCAAGAAAGTTAAGTGGGACCCGGAGTGGGGCGAGGAGCGCATCTCCAACATGATCGCGACGCGCCCCGACTGGTGCATCTCGCGGCAGCGGGTGTGGGGCGTGCCCATCGCCGTCTTCTTCTGCGGGGATTGCGGCCAGCTTCTGAAGTCAAAAGAAGTCAACCGCGCGGTGCTTGAACTGGTGGCGCGCGAGGGCGTGGACGCCTGGTACACCAAAAATGCCGCCGCCATCCTTCCGCCGGGGACGAAGTGCCCGTGCGGCGGCACAAATTTCCGCAAGGAGATGGACATCATCGACGTGTGGTTCGAGTCCGGTTCGAGCCACTTCGCGGTGCTGGGGCGCGAAGACGGTCTGCCCTGGCCGGCCGATCTTTATCTCGAAGGCGGCGACCAATATCGCGGCTGGTTTCACTCCTCCCTACTCTGCGCCGTGGGCGCGCGCGAGCAGGCGCCGTATCGCATGGTGGCGACCAACGGCTGGACGCTCGATCCCGAGGGCCGCGCCATGTCGAAGTCGCTGGGCAACGTGGTGGACCCGGTGGACATCGCCGACCGCATGGGCGCGGAGATCGTGCGCCTGTGGGTGGCGTCGGTGGACTTCCGCGAG
>Ga0181530_10000463_pt1 | contig 52207 bp, 35 predicted proteins | sample PEATcosm2014_Bin_42_FD_119769 | JGI IMG/M metagenome (GOLD analysis project Ga0181530, IMG submission 119769) | Peatland microbial communities from MTU Mesocosm Facility, Houghton, MI, USA - PEATcosm2014_Bin10_60_metaG | ecosystem: Environmental > Terrestrial > Soil > Wetlands > Peat | place...
ATCCATCGACGGGGTATCCCGCATTTCCTGTTCATCGCCGCCCCCCCTGGTTGTTAACCCTCCCGCAAAGCATACTCTGGTATGTTTGCCGTTTTCCTAACGAGTGCATACCGGGGTATGCAGGCGCACAAAAAAACGCACGACACCCGAGCCATTCTTGAGATCGCGGAGCGTGAAATCCTTAACGTCACCGGCAGCCCGTTAACCTTTGCCGCCGCCTTGGCCTTAGCCCTGCCAGTTTGCATACCGGGGTATGCAGGCGTTTGCAGAAAAGCAACTTCCCGGCGGTAAGATAGTCACTGACGGCCTGCACCGGAACGCGAACGAAAGTTACCCATGCCGCCGGAACCTGCTTCACGAGCTAGCGAAGTGCGCACTTATACGTTGCTGCGCAACGTGTGCGGCAGAAGCTCCGCCTCTGCACTCGGGCATGGGCTGTCGCGCCCCTGCACCCACGACGATGGGCGTGCCTGCCCCTCGACCCAGCCCAACCCTGCGCGGTTTGGATACGCGCCAGGGCCTTCCCGCCCTGGACCTGGACTCAGAAGGGCCTTGCCCCTCCGAGACCTCCCGCGTCAGGGCTTTCGCGCCCCGACACCCACGGCCAGCGTTTCCCCGCTGGACCAGGACAAGCGCTTCCGCCGCTCGATCACGGGCTGGTGACACATGGCAGACTACCATTTCGCCGCCAAGATCATCTCGCGCAGCAGAAGCCAGAGCGCCGTTGCTTCGGCGGCGTACCGCGCGGGCGAATGCCTAAAGGATGAGCGCCTGGGCCGGACCTTCGACTACCGGCGCCATCTCGGCGTCGTGCATACCGAGATCCTCGCCCCCGACAATGCACCCGACTGGATGCGCGACCGCTCCCAGCTCTGGAACGCCGTCGAGAAGGCCGAAAAGCGCAAGGACAGCCAGCTTGCCCGTTCCCTGGACATAGCGCTTCCGCACGAACTGAACCTTGAACAGAACCTCGAACTGCTGCGCGGCTTCGTCCAGGAGCAGTGGGTTGACCGGGGCATGATTGCCGACATAGCCATACACCTGCCGGGCCGCACCGGCGACATCCGGAACGTCCACGCCCATGTCGCGCTGACCACGCGCGAGATTACCGGCTCCGGCTTTGGCCAAAAGGAGCGGGACTGGAACGACAAGCAGGAACTCATCGAGTGGCGCAAGGCTTGGGCCGACCACGCCAACCGCATACTCGAACGGGAGGGGTTCGAGGAACGCATCGATCACCGGAGCCTTGTGGATCAGGGGATCGACCGCGAGCCGACCACCCATATCGGCCCCGGCCCCAAGGGGATGCACCACCGAGGCGTTTCCTCCGATCGCGTCCAGCAGAACCGGGACATCAAAAACAGCAACGACAATCTGGCGCTCCTCGAAAAGGAACTTGCCGAGTCCGAACAGCGCCTGGCCGCACTCCGACAGCAGCTTGCAGCCGAACGGATGGAGCAGATCCAAAAGACCGTCCGGCACGCCGATGACGTTTGGGAAAGGGCCGAAGAGCGTCAGCGCCAGCTCCTCAAGCCCGAACCCCCTACCGAACCGGAGCCCCCGGCCCCGAGCAAACCGCCGGAACCTCCCGCCCCAACGCCCCCGCGACAGCGCGGCCCATCCCACTACGCCGCTCTCATCGACAAGCAGAACTACAAGGGCCGCGCCGAAGAGGAGCAGAAGCAGAAAGCCGACCGCGAGCGGGAAAAGGAAGAGCAAGAGCGAGAACGAAAGCCGGACCGGGAACGATGACGCGCTCCGGCGTCGCGGGCCAGCCGGAGCGAACAAACCAATTCCTCCGCCCCTTCCCTCTCCTTCTGGGAACCCTGCTGGGCATCTTCAGGCCGGGGAAACACCTGCGCGCCATCTTCCGGCAGGTTGCCTGGCTCTTGACGGCCTGCAACCTGCCGGCACAGCTCAGAACACTCTGGCGCTTGGTCGCCCGCGAAATGACCGTGCCCCGATTCCCCCACTCCAAGCGGCCACGCAAGGTCAAAGCCCCACGTCCGTTTTAACCCAAGCCGAGGTGACCCATGAGCACAGCACCACTCTCCCCCCAAGAGATCGCCGCCAATCTCCGCGATTCCGGACTCCTCGACCCGGCGGCAGCCGCTCTTCTCCAGCAGCGGATCACCACCTATGCCGAAGGCTGCGCCGCCCAGGCCCGCAACGAAGGCAGGCTTGAAGCCATCACCGACGCCATGAAGAAGGCCGAAGCCATCGTCAACCGCACCCGAGGCGAACGCCAAAAGTCAGCCGCTGGCAAAGTCCTTTGGGCCATTAAGGTCTTCTGCCCACCGAGTCCGTCCTGCGCTACGAACTCGCCAAGGCCCGCACCAGCGGCTTTCATCACGGATACCGGGAAGGCAGGCAGAGCACGGACAGCGAGCGCAACCCGCGAGGCCATCGGTAGATATCCCAGGAGAGTACCGTTGTCCATAATCCCGCTCCTGCGACTTTTTTCCACCGCTCTGAGGTGTTTTTGGCCGATAATACAGAGCGGACGATATGGACGGCCAATCCATCCCGCCAAGAACGCCCGAAGAGATTCGAGCCGAGCGTATCGCCGCCATTGCCGATCCGAAGCTGCGGCAGGATCTGGACTCGATCGCGAAAGCCCGCGACGCCAAGCTCGTACTTGAGCGCGACAGGCAGCAACAAACTTACGACAAACGGGTCGACGAGTTGCGAGCCCTAATGGTGAAATCCGCGAACGCCCCGCAGCTCACGCCCCCAGGAATGCGCTCGCCCTATCTTGGTAAGGATGGCCACGAACGCGCGACCAGCGACGCCAAGGCCCAAATCCTGACGCTCGACCACAGCTACCTTAAAAATGTCGCCAAACAGTACAACGACCAGATCGACAAGCGGCTCGATGCGCCCCGCGAGAACGAAGCCGCACGCGAACCCGCGCGCCTCCCATCGGCGGAGCTCCAGCGCGGCACCGTGGTACCCATGAAGCCCGTGCGCGCACCAAACCGCTACGCCGCACTGATCGAAAAGCAGAACTATGCCGCCCGTGCAAACCAGGCCGAACCAAACCCCCAAAAGGAAATGAACCAGGCCCAACAAAACCAGCGGCAGCGCGGACTCCAACGGTAACTCAGACCTTCGACTTGCCTACAAGTTGCTCAGTCTCAGAAGTTCCGTAGAGTCCTGGTAACGGAGGGTAAATACAGAAACACAGAAACACGCTTAGGCGTTTTTCTGTGTCCATTCCTCGATGAAGCGGCGCACCTCGTCGATCATGCGGGTCGTGCGAAGTGCACAGGTTGCCTTGAAGCGGGAATGCAGCTCAGGCTGCAGGTCGATCGTCAGGCGAGCAAGCTTGCCAGTGGTCATCCTGTTGGTTTTTTCCGTATCAGCAGTCGTCAATGGTGCGGCGTCTTTTATCCAGTTTTCGGCGGCGACCGGGAGCGGTCTGGCGTGGGGCTGTTTGAAAAATGTTGTCTTTCTCATGCCATGACCTCCTGGATTTCGGCGAGGATCGCTCGCACCTCGTCGGCGGCTGGTCCTCGCGGCTGAGATTCGATCACGGTTGATCCTGCCGTGAGCGTCTCGGCATATGCGACGCGCTGAGTCGTAGCAGCTTGCAGAATTGGGATGCCGAACTCGGACAAAGCCTCGTTTACGTCCCGGCCCAATGCGGTGCGTCCGATCCGCCGGGACACCAGAAACACAGATTTCTGTGTTTCTTTGAAACTGTGAGCCTCCTGAATTAGACGGACTGTCTCGCGGCTGGCCCAGAAGTCCGCTCCGCTCGGCTGAACAGGGATTAGGACCAAGTCGGCGGCTAGAATTGCCGATCGCGCCACCTCGTAGTTGCGGGGGGCGCCGTCGATGATGATGTGATCATAGTCGGCGGCAAGCTTCGGCAGGTCACGGTGCAGAACCGGCTTTGACAGGCCGAGGATCTGAAAAGGCGGCGGTGGGTCGCGCACCGCTGCCCAATCTTGGGCGGTCTGCTGCGGGTCTGCGTCGATCAAAAGCACGCGCGTGCCGGTTTCTGTCATGGCGGCAGCCAAATTGAGGGCGACCGTAGTCTTTCCGGCCCCGCCCTTCTGATTCATAACGGCTACGATCATGCTCGAATCGCCTTTCTGTAATCACAGAAATACGATTACACGGAAATGCGGAAATCAACAGTAGGCTCGTGTCGAAGCTCGCTGGCCGGGAGTAGTCGGTTTATTCTCGCGATACAGGAACACAGATTTCTGTGTTTCTGTTGAAGGCTGCCGCTACCTAAAACACAGTGCCGAGGCAGGGCAGGGGACTCGCGCAACTCGACCACATTCTTCCGCAATGGGGATATCGCGCTTCAGGCAGAGCGCCGCCTTGCGTTATCCGTCTGTCTGCCGCGCGCGATTGTTTTGTATCAGCAATCAATAGCGCAACATTATTGCTTTTTTTTGTATCGAGACAAAAACGCGAATTACTTTCAAAACGGCGGGGTAGGGTGGAGGTGATGAATACAGCAAAATACGGAGAGATTTGTGGTCCTCTCTGCGGAAAAGAACACCAAAGGCTATAAAGCCGTTGAACAACTTCCCGGCTGCTGCGTACCTGCCTGCCTCCAAATGATCTTTCGTCGGCACAGCATTCCGTTCATCCCGTCCCAAGAAACTATCGGCAATCATCTGGGGCTAACGATCCCTCCCACTGTGAAGAAATACTTCAGAGGGCAAGTCAGGATTTCAGAAAAAATGCCTCCAGGCGGCTACGGAACCAGAATCAACAAGAAAAAGTATAGCCTCAACACCCTCTTTCAAAATTCGCAAATCCCGTTGAAGGCAGAATTCATATTCATCAATAAAATTCCTGATGAGAATTTTCTACGCGAGTTGATCCGCGCCATCGTAAAAGATGAAAAGCGGGATTGCATAATGTGTGTCCAATCTGGCTCTCTCGAAGGTGATCCAGATCCCGACAACGGCCACGTCATTCTTTTGTCAGGCGCTGATCAACGCGGAATTTATTTTATAGAACCCGGCGATGGCACTATCGCTAAGACCACGTATCACGATCTATATCAGGGCATGGTCTTAAGGAGTTGTAAAAATTGGGGAGGCATGTGGTCCATCCGGTCTCTTGAGAGGAAATACGGTGCGGGCCGGAGGATGAAAGAAGACTGCCACGATGGCGACTTTACGAAGACAGCGCAGATACTCCAGCGACCCGTGCCGAGAGCGCCGGACAGACCGCACGCGCCCGGCCCGTCGTAAATGAGACAACTTCAGGAAACCCTCCGCGCCCCACGCGCACTGCCGACTGGACGTACCGAGGAGGGCGCAATCTTTTGCCGCAGCCAGGCGGCGAAAGCAGCCGGATCGAAACGGACCGAGCCACCGATCCTGAAACAGGGTATCCGATTCTCAGCGGCGAGTTTGTAAACCTGGCGTTCGGAGATATTCAGCAGTTCAGCGACATCGGAGACGGTGAGGGCGTTCGTCCTCCCATCGAGAGAGTCCGCGAGATTCACAGGCCAAATAACTCCACATCTCCGCGCCAGAGCGGGCGGTATGGCAGGAAATGATATGCCCTCGATTCGGTGCATGTCTACCGAAAAGCGGCGCCGCAGCGTGGGCGGGAGAGCAATGTGATAAGATATTTTTCGTGACACGTCACAGAGCCATGCTTTTTGTAGGCGGTTTGTGGGCGGTTCTTCCCGGAATACCTGCTATCCGGGGCAGGGCACGCACAGAGTGCGCCATATGCGAAACCTGCAAGACCCGCATTCCGAGCGGCTTTGCGCTATGTGGCTGATTTTGTTCGCGGGGTCGTAGTTCAGTTGGTTAGAACGCTGCCCTGTCACGGCAGAGGCCGCGGGTTCGAGTCCCGTCGACCCCGCCATTCTTTTCAGGCACTGGCGAAGAGAATGGCGTCCCTGAAGCGAATCTCCCTACGAGCTCCTGAAAAAACTTGACGGCTGATTTGGCCGGGTACCGCGTCGCTCTTGCCATAACCATGGGCGGGCGTCCCGTCACTGAAATCTCGTTGGTGTTTGGAGACGGATCAGGCGTTGCACGAGGCAGCTTGCGCTGCCTGGAACGTCAAGGCGACACCTTGTTCGACGTTCATGAATGGCCGCCGATAGCCCGTAGCCCGTAGCCGTGTGAGGTCTGCCTGGGTGAGGTGTTGATATTTTCCGTTTAGGTCCTCAGGGAAATCGACATACTCAATCCTTCCCGGCCCCGCCATGGCTATGACTGCCCTGGCGACATCGTTGAAGCTGGCGCTCCGTCCCGTACCGGCGTTGTATATACCCTTGCGGACGGGACCTTCCGCCAAGAACAGATTTATACGCACAATGTCACCGACGTACACAAAGTCGCGCCGTTGCTCGCCGTCTTTATAGCCGCCCGAGCCTTTGAACAGTTGTATGACGCCGGTTTCGCGAGCCTGTCGGGAGAATTGATGGATCACCGAGCTCATTCGGCCCTTGTGTGCTTCATTCGGCCCGTAGACATTGAAGTAGCGAAGACCTACCACCGTACTCTGCACGGAGGAGAAAAGCGTGCGCGCGTAATTGTCGAGCGCTAGCTTGGAGAAGCCGTACACGTGGAGCGGGCGTTCATACTCCGGCTCCTCGCGAAACACACCGGAGCCACCGTACGTTGCGGCACTAGAGGCATAGATGAAGGGAATGCCCCGATGGAGCGCGAAGTGAAGCAATTCCTTCGAATACTCATAGTTGTTATCCATCACGTAGGCTGCGTTGGTCTCGGTGGTGGAGGTGCACGCACCCTGATGGTAGATTACCTTGAAGGGCTGTTGATCGAAGGCCCCGGACACGAGACGGCGCCGAAAATCCCGCTTGTCAATGTAGTCCGCAAACTGCAAGCCAAATAGGTTGCGGAACTTGGGTCCCGGCCCAAGATTGTCGACGATCAGAATGTCGGATTCGCCGGACTCATTTAACGCGCGAACCAGGTTGCTGCCGATAAAACCGGCGCCGCCCGTGACCAGAATCATGAGGCACCGTTGGCAGCGATCCTGGCGATCAGGCTCGTGCTACTGAACCCCGCCACCATCGGCACAATCTTCACTCGCCCATTCCACGAACGAACTTCGCGTGCGCCGACCACCTGCGATGCGGTGTACTGGCTGCCTTTGACGATTACATCGGGCCGCAACTCCAGAATGCACCCTAACGGCGTGTCCTCTTCGAAGACGGTGACCGCATCAACAGCTGCCAGCGCAGCCAGAATGCGTGCTCGCTCTTCCTGCCGGATGACGGGACGATTGCGTCCCTTAAGCCGCCGCGTCGAATCGTCGCTGTTGACCGCAACCACCAACCGCGTACCTTCGCGGCGCGCGGCTTCCAGCAGCATGATGTGGCCGACATGCAGAAGATCGAAGCAGCCATTGGTGAATACGATGGTGTCACCGTGGGCCCTCCAGGCCGCTACCAGCCCGGCCAACTGGCGACGGTCCAGGATCTTTTCTTGCGCATGTACGGCCATGCTGCTGGAAAGTTCTGCCAGCAACTCATGCCGTTCGATGGGTGCCGTACCTACCTTTCCCACCACAACGCCCGCCGCCAGATTCGCCAGTTCGGCTGCGGTTTCAATCGAGAGCCCTGATGCCAGGGCCGCAGCGAGCGTGGCGATCACTGTGTCGCCGGCGCCCGAAACATCGAAAACCTGCCGGGCACATGCGGGTATCTGCACCACTGAATCCTGGCGGAGCACCGCGATGCCGTGCTCGCCCATGGTGACGGTTAGGTATTCCAAGCCAAGCTCTGCGATGCGGGACTGCGCCAGGCGGAACAACCCCTGCGTGTCGTTTTGTGGCTCACCCATGGCAACTGACAACTCATGCAGGTTGGGGCAGATGGTCAAAGCGCCCGCATAGCGCTCGAAGTTACGCCCTTTGGGGCCCACGAGAACCGGGATGCCGCGCTTCCGGCCCTCCTCGATGACTTGGCGGCACACCGGCGCGGTCAGCACTCCCTTGGCATAATCTGAAAGGACGATGGCATCAACCCGCTTGACTAAACCGCCCAGCACGGGAATCAGCTCGTCGTAAACTGCCTGCGGCACAGAATTTGTGGTCTCGACATCGAGGCGGAGCATCTGCTGATGGCCGCCTATGATGCGCGTCTTGCTGGTCGTCGGGACGTCCGTGGTTGTAACCAAATGTCCTTCCACGCCGGCCTGTGTCAGTAATTGATCGAGCTGAGTGCGGTCCTGGTCCCCACCGGCAATTCCAGCCGCGATTGCGTGTACTCCCAGGTGTGCCAGGTTCATCGCAACGTTGGCTGCGCCTCCCGGTGACTCCGTTTGCCGTGCCGCACGAACCACAGGAACGGGCGCCTCGGGGGACACGCGCATCACGTCTCCCCAGATGTATTTGTCCAGCATCACATCGCCTACCACCAGCACGCGAAGATGCGACCAGCCCCCCTGAACCAATTCCAGAACACGCTGTAAATCTTGAATCAACGCAATACCCCCGGGTCCATCTTTAGCTTCGCTTGGCCGCGGCGCGTGGCAATCGGTGCGCGGGAAAAAGGCGCCTACATGCATGACAGCAGCTTTCGCTCGACCTCGTCTACGGACAGGTTCCTCAGGCAATCTACCCGCCCGCCGCACGCCTGCAAAGGGGCCCGACGCCAGCAAGGTTGACACTCCATGGCCCGCCTCAGGATGGTTACGTGGGGCGGGAATCGGCCCAGCGTCTCGCTGGGAGTCGGACCGAACAGCATCACGGTAGGTGTTCCGATGGCTGCGGAGAGGTGCGCCAGTCCGCTATCGTTGGCCACCACCACACCGGCAGCGGCCATCAGTTCCGCGGTCTGCCGCAGCGTCAGTTTGCCGACGAATGATCGGGCACAATCCGGAAACGGCGCATGGTCGAGATCGTCCGGCGTTCCGACCACAACGACATCCGGAAGCCGTTTGGCAAGCGCCACAAAATGCGGCCATCGTTTAGCCGTCATTTCGCCCGTCTTGCAGCCGGGCGCGAGAACTACGGTCGTGGCGGTCACTCCGAAGCTTTCGTCGGCGCAAACCGGAAGCCGTGGCGCCGGGGCCGGGTCCACCCTGTAACCCAGAGCGCGAGCGAAGGCCATGTAGTACGCCTGCTCATCCTGGTAGAAGAGGCGATCGGCAGGACGTTCCACGACTCGCGAAACTCCGCGATACCAGGGCGAAAAGCGCTGCCAGTAGAATGGCGGAATGGCCGGCAGAATGTGTTGGTAGCGGCGCCAATCCGGGCGGGCGGGTCCCACCCAAATGTTGCGGACCGCGCTCCAACCCGCCAGCAAATCCGCGGTCTCCGCATAGTCGGCGTCCAGACGCACATCGGTGGCGAAGCCCATCTCCTCCAAGGCAATGAGCAGGGGCGTGGCCAGTACGATATTGCCGATACCGGAGGCGAGATGAACGCAAACCTGTTCCATGAATTATTGCGGTGCGTAACAGAAAATATTCCAACGCATCGAGACGGCGAGCGCATGGTGCTGGCAGCTCCGCTGTAAAGCCGACAGCCTGTCATCCTGATGCCAGCCCGCCTCGCGGAAAAGATTGTGCCACCACTTGCGGTTCTGCCGCGTCACGTGGGTGAGATCGCGATTGCCGGCGCGAAAGTCCTCCACCGTGGGAATGGTTGCCAGCAGTCCCATTCGCGTCCAGCCGCGGGCCCGCTTCAGGAACGCCGAGGCTTGCGCTTCCGTGAGATGGCTGAACAGATCCATGGCTACCAACACATCAACCGGCTGCTCCCACTGGACGTCATCGACGCCGGCCACGCGCAGATAAGCAGAGGTCTCGCCCGCCCGCTCGATGGCGAAGCCGCTGACATCGAAGCCCCATGCCTCCTTCTGCTTTTCCCGCAGCGCGCGCACCAGAAAGCCCTTGGCGCACCCGGCGTCCAGGAACGACGAAGACTCGGGAAACATCTCCAGCAGGAATGCGGCGGCGGCGCGGAACAGGCCCTGGAAATTTTCCCAGTGATAGCCATTCTTCCAATTGCTGGTCACGCCATGCTCGAAATAATCGGCTCCATACCACGTTGCCGGCACCGGCACCGGTGGAGCGGCCACTCGCCGCGGCTCGCAGACAATCGACCGGAATGGCGCAGCTGCAACCGGGCGCTGGAACGGGGAGCGCGATGCGGGCTGCGGCTGGGGCCGTGACCGAGCCACAGTCCTTCCCTTGATCTCCAGCAGGCGCTGCCTGGCCATCTCGCCCACCGTCTGCGACGCGTATCGCGCGCGCAAGGCTTCCGCGCCCGCGCGGGCCCGCGCGGCGGCCAGCGCGCGGTTTTCGAAGACCCACCGCAGGCGCTCGGCGGCGTGGTCCAGGTCCGGATCGGCCCATTGCATGCGGGGATGGTAGTAGACGTAGCGCTGAGTGACGGGAGCCATCCGATAACGAATCAACTCGTGGTTCTCGGCGCTCAAATAGTCCAGCGGGCCGGAGTAGCCGGTGGCCACGGCTGCCGTGCCGCGGCACACCGCATCGAACAACGGATAACACCAACCTTCGCCGCGATGGAGAGACAAATAGCAATCCCCGCGCTGGTGCAAGGCATCGATTTGCTGGTTGCTCCACCCTTCCGCAAACACCTCGACACGCGCGCTGGATTTGGTGTTCCGTCGAGCCTCCTGGATCGCCGCCTCGGCCGCCGCGGCTGCGCCGGCGTTTACCTTCATGACCAGGGAATGTGCCCCGTCGTCCGGGAAGGCACGCAGGTAGGCCGTCAATTGGCCGAGGGGCATCTTTCTTTCCTGCCACTCGAAAATGCTGTAGATCACGAAATCGTCGGGCCGCACTCGCAGCCAACCCTCCAGCTCGGCGCGATCCTGGACGGGTGCGGAAGGCTCACGAAACGCATGCGGCAGTTTGAACAGCGGCTTGGTGACGCCGCGTTGAAAAGCGGCGATGTTATGCTCGCAGGGCAGCCATACCTCCATCACGTGGTTCAACGTGCTGGCCCATTGCGTGGGCATGGTGTCGGTCTCCCACACCGTCATGCCGATCGCGTTGGAGCAGCGGAAGGCTTGCTGGGCCCAACGGGTCGGGATGCCGTGGAAGAGATGAAAATCGGCATCGCCGTTGCCGCCCAGCAGGCTCTCGATGAGCGGATCGCGGACGTCTGCCGGAGCCCCTCCAGTGTTGACGACGGAAACCCTCACCCCGGCTTCATGCAGGGCATGAACGTAAGCGCGCGCCGCCGCGCCGTATCCGGATGGGTTGAAAACCTCGCCGTGATAGACCAGGCCGACCTCTGCCGTCTGAGGATGGGCCATGGGTTGCTCCTTAGCTGGAGAAACGGCCACCGCGGGACGGATGTGGTGAAGCACTTCCGCCGGCTCCAGCGTGCGCATGCACTCCAGATGATGCTCGCAATCGCGGCGCCCGAAGCGTTCTTTGCGGCAGGCCGGCTCGCAACTGAGTCCTTTCGTGATGGCGAAAAAATTCCTGGCCGCCACGCCTTCCCGCCGCGGATCGGTGATGCCGAAAATGCCCCACGTGGGAATGCCCAGAGCCACCGCCAGGTGCATCATGCCGGAATCGTTCGAAACCAGTCCTGCGCATTGTTGCAACAGCGCCGTGGTGTCCAGCAGGCTGAGTTGTCCAATGTAGTTTCGGGCGTGGGCGGGCCAGTCGAAGCTGCGCTGAAAGTACGTGCCAGCGTTGTTCAGATCGGCGGGAGTTCCCACAACTGCCACTTCCGGCAGAGATCGCGCTAATTCGTCGAAACCGTGCCACTTCTTCCAGGGCCAATCGGGCTTGCATCCGGGATGCAAGGCGATAGTGTCCTTGGGAAGCTCAAAAGACCGTCCCGAAGTCATGGCAAACGGCGGAGGCAGTTCGTCCTGCCAACCCAGGTGGCGCGCCAGGCGCTCCACTTCGGCGCGATCGCCGTTTTGCATCCAGGTGTTGCGATCAAAGCAGTGTACTTGCGAGGCCTTGATCAGCGGACGCAGCGCGACGCTCCAGGTCGTGAACAAGGCCACGTCGTAGACCTGTTGTTGCAGCTCGGACGTGTGGTCGGCGCGCTGCCGCGCCCACGGACTGGAGCGCCAGTAGAGCGTCTCGATTTCCGGAGCCCCACGCAAAAGCTCCACCGTTTCGGCGTAATCGGGTTCCAGCGCGACATCCACCCGATAACCCAGGCGATTCATCACCCGAACCAATGGAGTCAGACGCAGGATATCGCCAATGCCGCGAGCCGCTGTGACCAGAGCTCTCCGGCCTCTTCCCAGGCTGGAATAGAATGGCAGGTCCGCGCCAATTCGCTTTTGGATTTGATCCTTCGGCACGTCCTTCCAATACGATCCGCCGGTGCTTTTGGGACTCACGTTGGCGCCGTGGATAATACCCACCAGGAACCCGTCGTCCGGACACTCCGCCACTCGGACTTGGCGGTTCGACCAGAGAAAACGCGCATCTTCTCCAACGTCGATGTCGGCAAAGCAATTCTGTTCCCAGAAGGACTTGCGGTAGCACATGCTGTTTCCGGAAACCCAGGCGCGATGCTGGCGTGGATAGCGGTACTCCCAGGCGCGACCCGCCTGGGGATCGAAATACAGCACGTTGGCCAGACCGCAAACGTCGGCGCTCCCCAGCGCACCGACTTGGGCGGAAATGCGATGCGGCGCGATCCAATCGTCGTCGTCCCAATGAACGATGATTTCTCCTTGCGCCTGGGCGCAGGCAAAATTGCGCTTGGAACCGACCGACATCCTGTGATCGAGCCGAAAATAGCGGACATTCGGGGCCTCCGCCGCCAGGTCCGCGACCGAGCGCTCGCCATCGTCGACCACGATCAGCTCGCGGGCCGGGGCCGGATAGTCCTGGCGCCGGAAATAAGCAATGGCCTGGCGCACGAAGTCACGCCGATTGTAGGTGGGCATGATCGCGGAGACGACGGGCTTATCCATAGATTCCAAAGCGTTGAAATCTCACAATACCGTGGCCTTAAACGTTCCAGACCCGCTGAGCGGGACGTTTTGCGGATTGCTGCCGGCAACCGATGGAAAGCTGATTTGCAAACTCGCGCTTCTCCCGAGCAGCGCCTGCGTAAAGGTGACGGTAATGGTCGTGCTCGCCCCTGCCGCCACGCTGGCGTTGGCAGGACTCACGGCGAAAGAACCCTCGTCCAAGATGGCGCCGCCCTCCACGGCGAAGTCAGCCGTGAGAGCTACATTGCTGATGTTGGTGAGCGTGATGGCCTGTGATCCAGAGGCGCCGAAAGACAGCGCCGCCGCCGACAGCGTCACCGCCAGCCCAGTGCTGGGAAGCGCGCCCATCAGCAACAATGTCTGGACGCCAGTGGCGTTGCTGCTGTTGACCACCAGCAACGCGGCGCACGGGGCCGGCTGCGACGGCGTGAAAGCAACGTTCACGGTGGACGTTTTCCCCGCAGCCAGGCTCGCGACCGAGGTGCTGCTGGACTGGATCGCAAATTCGGCAGCGTTCGGCCCCACAATCGTAACCGAAAAGATGCTCATAGCGGTCGTGCCATTATTTGCGCTGGCTGTCAGCGTGACGGCTTGGGCCGCGCTGGTGGCGCCGACACCCGAAGTAAACGTCAAGGGTCCGGCAGGCACTTGTAACAGGGGCGTTCCAGTCGTCGCCGGCCCAGCTCCGCTTAACCCAACCGTAGTCGAGGGTGCGCTGGGGTCGTTGGTTGAGATGATCAGCGTGCCGCTAACCGAGCCCGTTGCGGTTGGTGGCGTGAACGAAACCGTCAGGACCCCGCTTAGCCCGGCCGACAGAACCACCATGCCGGTGACCGTGAATGCCGAGGAAGAGCCCGGAGCTATCGAGGCCTGGACGGTTATCTGGCTGCTGCTGTTGTTGGTGACTAGAATCTGCCGTGATCCGGCCAACGAGCCAAAACCTAGCGAATAGGGCGCTAATACGGGCAACCAGGCAGTGCTGCCGTCGGGAAGCGGGACGCCGGTGGAGGCAGCCCCTGAGGCGGGCCACGCCGGAGCACTCCCAGCCGAAGTTCCGGTCACCGTGGCCTGCTCCAGATTTCCGTTGGAGTCGAGGACGATTGCGCCCAACTCATATTGTGTCAGGCCGGCCCAGGGTGCTGGGACGGCCTTGACCGGAGAGACTACCTCAGAAAGCCAGGGGAAGGTCAGCAAGACATTCCAGGTCAGCCAAAAATACATCTCGAACGTGCCGCCGCGCCTGCCATCACCGCTGCTGGAATTCTGCAACAAGCCGCTCGCGGTAAAAAATCCATCGCCGTCCAGATACAGCGGGCTGTCATCAGTCGATAAGATGAGGTTCCCTTTAATCGTCAGCCGGGCCAGGACTTGAGGAGGGAACGACAAGCCTTGCAACTCCGAAGCCATATCGGCAATGAGGAGTTGCGCAGCGCTGGTGGCCTTCCACAGGATCGTCGGCTGATTGTTCGACGGAGTGGAAGATACGGAAAGGTTGGCGTCCAGAATCAAAGGCTGAAATGTGCCTGGCAGGAAGCCGCCTTGGCCATTGTAATCCTCTCTTTCTATCTCACTCGAATAAAGCCAGTCCACGCTTAAGAAGCAGGAGCCGCGATTGACCGTACTTGCGTTGAGCGGTTTGTCGCAGGTGACCATCACTTGCCCCTGATTCGAGAAGTAATAGGCGGGGAGAACTGCATTGTTGGACAAGTCCGCCCATCCCGCGGCTGCGGAGTACGGCGCTTTCCAATAGTCCATTTCCGTGATGTGAACGCCCGGATCGAAATTAGCGTTGAAGTAGATCGGCGGACTGGAGCTGCCGACCAGCGTCGCCGAAACCTGTTGGTTCGGCGTCGCGTTGTCCAGAGTCCAGTAGCAGCTCGCCATGCCGTTGGCGTCGGTGGGAACGTTAATCGATGCCGAGGTGCCGGCCGTGCCACGCGCGGACGACAAGAGCGCAGTTGATGGCGACACTACCGCAAAGGTCACTTGCGCTTTCCCGTTGGTTACAGGCGTTGCCCCTGTCGCCACACAGACTTGCAGCGGCAGCGGCAGTTGCTGACCGGGCAGCGCGTCCTGGCCGTCGCCGCCAACATAGTAGAGCGCCGGAGGACAGAGCTTGTCGAGCGCTTGTTGCACCGTACTGAGTCCGCTCAGCGTGGGGCAACTCCCAGACGGAGAGTAGGCAACCTGGTCCGCAGTGCTCCATTGCGCGCTGAAGACCACCTGCATGTCGATCGGCGTGCCGTCCGGATATTCCAACGCCGGTTCATACACGGTGGCGATAACTTGAAACGCAGGCGGAGGGTTGTTTGAGGGAGCGACAGGTGCCCAATTGGACGGGAGCGTCCAGGTGCAGGTCGCAATCCCGTTCGCATCGGTAGTTACCAGGACAGATACAGATGTGCTGAGTGAGGGTGAGGCATTCCCGCTGGTGAAGACTCCAGAGGCATTTGGTTTGACAAAAGCAAACTGCACCTGCACGTTCTGTACCGGCCAACCACCATTGGCGACCCGGACTTGCAGCGGTTCGGCGAGCGCCTGACCGGGCATGGCCTGCTGCCCATCGCCACCGACGTAGTAAATACCCGTCAGGCCGGTCAACGGAGGAAAAAGATTCCGGCAATCGCCGAAAATCACACCCCCTTCCGGACTCGATGATATGGATCCGATCCGGCAGAAATGGCGGGTGGTTCCAAAGGGAGGCTGCGGAATCGGTTGCGTGTTGGGCACCTGGAAGGGAGGCCACTCGATGTCGGCGGTCGCGGTGCGCGCCGGAATCAGCCACCAGGCGCCCGGCGCGTAGTAGCCGTCGGTGAACTGCACCTGCACGCCATTTTCAATCTGTAGCCACGTGTTGACGCCCGACTGGATCGGGATGCCGGTCGAAGTAACACTCGATCCGGACATGTCCCAACGCTTCAGGCGGTAGTAGTTCGTGGTGGGATTGGGGGGATTGTTGATCCCGTTGAGGAAGGCTTGGGGAACGGGCAAGCTCAGCGTGATTTGCAAGCTGACGGGATCGGGGGCGGGCGCGACGATTTGCGCCAGGAAGCGCGGCGTTCCATCCAGTTCGTCATCGCGGTCCACGATCTCCACCCAATCGTTAATCGCGAAACTGTGCAGATCGTCGGTCCCCAGGCTGGTCACCGTGACCTGCGTCGGGGTCGACGCATTGACGCTGACGATACTGGTTTCCACCATGCCGTTATCGCGGGACCATACAAACGTGGCCCCCGATTGCGGTCCCGGCTGGAAAACCTCAATCCGATAGAGTTGGTTTTGCAGCCCCTGAAATCCCGCTGCGGGCGGCACCAGGCAGGGATTCGTATTGTTCGGCGGCGGTGACGACTGCGCATTCATCTGGCCCGTGCTGGTCGCGTTCGAAATCAGCCGGCTCCATTCCGGAAACTTCATTTCGCAGAAATTCACGCTGGTCGTGGCTGCAACCTCGAGCAGCCGCACTTGCCAAACGGTTTGCAAGCGCTCCCCCGTATCGGGTCCGTTCAGGGCGACCTCGCGAATATGTGGATCTTCCAGAGCGTTGACCGCGCGCTGCCAGGCTTCGAGATAAACGAGGCAGTAGCCGCTCAGGGTAAGTCTGCTGCCGGGGACGAAGGCGGGAGGACTACTCAAGCTGGGATTCAGGTCCGGCGACGGATAGAAGGGCTGAGTGAGATAAGTGATGGCGCGCCGAAGCCGCCCGCTTCCCGCACTTAAAGACGCCGAAGCGTTTCCCACGTTCATTGCCACAGGCTCGCTGGACCCTTGCGTGGTGGGCTGCGGAGCGTTGATGACTTGTGCGAAGATCGAGTCTTTCTGGCCCTCGATCGCCATCTCGACCCAGTCGTACTTCGCGATCGGGCGGCCGTCCAGCCAGGAGGAGCTCAGGGTTGCCGTACCACTTTTCGTGATGGAAACCTCGACCCACTCCGGGTTGATCTCGCACAACAACCCATCGACGTAATATCTGCCGGGATGGATGAAGAAGTCGCCTCCATCGGGGGTGGCCGAGATCAGGAAGCCGTCTCCCTCCATGGGCGTGCCGCTGCCGCCGATCACGTCCTGGGTTTCGACGCAGGTGCGATGTTGCGCCAGCAGCAGTTGCTCGTTCCAATCGGCGTCCACTTGCACCCGGCCTTGTTGCATGAACACGCCGGTGTAGCTCTTGGTTTGGTCCAGCGATGAGCGGCTGAAATCACCTGTCATAGCAATCCTGCCTTCTTAAGTAGCGTAGAAAATTCCCGCGTCCAGTCCGAATCGAAGGTAATCTTCGAGCATCGTGTTCAGATTCGCGACTCGCTGGGGTTGGTAAAGTCCGTTAAAAGCGCCCATTTCCGCCTGGTTGTCGGCGCCTTGGAGAATCGCCGCGCCGGACTGCGGGGCGAGTTGGCAATAGCCCGGATCGCCGAAGCGCAGCGAGGTGAAAGCCGGCGCCGTCGGCGAGGTATCGGTCGGTCCGGGGTAGCAACGGAACGCCCGCGGCACCTGCGATCCCGGCGGTACATAGCTGAAACGCACACATCCCTGCTGCAACCGCTCGACGTTCACCGGCGCGGTCCAAAGATGGTCCGGCTGCGCCAGAAAAATGGTGTCCGAGGCCAGCGTCATCTGCTGCGTGGCCACCTTGCCGATCACCGTGCAAGCGGTGATGGTGAGAGGCGCGCCGAAACTGGTGCAGGTGGGATCCGCGTAGGCGACTTCGGTGGCGCTGCCCGCGTCCACGATGCTGTTCGCGATGGTCACGTTATTCTGCGCCGCGATGCGCAGCGGTCCGGTGATCGAGTTGTCGATTTCGATGCTGAGGTCCTGCGCTTCGGAGCAAAGCCGGGCTTCCACGAATGGCGCCGGCGGACTGGAGATGGAAGCGTCCATCGGAGCCAGCGTGCAATGGGAAATCGTGAGGTTGGTCAGCAGATTTGGAGTCGCGCCGTTCCTGGCCGGAGCGGACAGTGCGCCACCGGCCAGCAACAGACCATTGATTGCAAAGCTTGATTCGGAGTCGCCGCAAACTTCGAAATCGCCGCTGAGCAAAATCACGGGCCGCATTCCGTCCGCCGCCTGAATGGTGAGGCTGGCGTTTGCGGGAAGCGTGACCGTGGGCGTCTCGCGGTAGTATTCGCTGTTCTCGATCTCGATCAGCACCGCTGCCGCGCCGCCGGAAAACTCGAACCCCGCCTGGTCGATGGCCAGTTGGATGGTGGGATAGTCCGACGGAACGTGGATCACAACGCCGGCGGTGTCGTCCAGCGGCCGGCTGTAAGGACCGCTTCCCATCTGGGCGCTGAAACCATAGCTGTAGTTCACGTGGACCCCGGAAGGCGGCGGCAGCTTCGAGGGAAAGACGATGCGGCCCAGTTGCGGATCGATCGCCACAGAGTTTTGCGGCGCGTGCGCCCAACCGATGACGTTGCCGGAAGCATCCGTGACGTCGGACAGATCGCAGGCGCACACCGGCGCCGGCGGCGAACCGGACGCGTCATTGATCCACAGACTCAGGTTGTGTCCGTAATAGGAACTCAACTGCGCGTACAGCATTCTGCGGCTGATGGGCATCGGCACGTCCAGCGGCGTGATACGCCGGGCCGTCACCGGCGTTCCCGGCGGGGCGGTGAACAGCGGCGTGTCTCTTCCCAGCGCGTCGAATTTGTAGCGCCGGCTGTCCACCTGAAATGCGGGCGAATTTTCCATCGGTTCGGCCAGCAGACGCCACAGGTAAATCCCGACGTTCGGGATATTGAACTTCCCCAGACCCAGCTCGATGCTGCGCACGTCGGCGGTGCGCGCCTTGGTGTCGAACGGCGTTTCCGGCAAACCCCAATCGGCGCACCGCACATCGCACATGGAAAGATTTTGCGGCCGGACGTGATTCATGAACTGGGTGGTGCAGAGAATCTGAAAATACTCGACCACGTTGGCCGGCCAGCCTGTGACATCGTGCGCCAGTTGCTCCAGGCCGTATACCGTGCCTTTGCAGCGGCGATTCCGGATGGTGTTCGCGACCGCCGCGCGCAAACTGTAGGGCGTGCCGGGAAAATCGTTGAGCCCCTTCGACCCAACCAGGTCCCCAATATACGGCACCACCCATTCCTGACAGGTCTCGATAAACAGATCGTCGTAGGACTGATAGAGGCTCTCCTGGAGCACTTCGATCTGCTCGGCCAGAATTGCGATCAGCGATTTGAGCGGGCCCCGCTGCTGCTTATCCTGGAGGTTCGCCAGGATCTGCCGCTGCGACGGAGTCAACGTCTCCAGATTCTGGAGCAGCGACGCCAACTGTTCCGCATCCGCCGGATCGAGGGTGACGCCGGATTGCAACGCCATCTGTGCATCGCGAATGCGATACACCGAGGGCAGCAGATTGTAGATCGCGTTGAGATCGAGCGGCGTCATGATGTGGCGATCTCCATAGTGAGCGCCAACGGCGCGGAATCGAGGGTCAGCAACTGGACGAGGCCGGCCGTCTGTTGGAACTGAGTCAGGTTGTTGGCGATGGCGCCGCTTTGCGGAACGTTGGCGGGCAGGAACTCATTCAACGGCGATGGCGTCGTGGTATCGGTGGAGAGATACAGAGCAGTGACCTGAACCCCCACCACGCCGTCGACGTTCTGCATCGTCGCCACCACTTCGCTCAAATTCACCGGCTGGCCGAAATCGCGCGCCGCGAAGGAAAACGCGACTTGCAGCGCGCTTTCCACGTCGCTTTGCACGTCGGCGAGAATGTAAGTCGCGCCCACCGTGACCGTGGCCGCCAGGCGGAAGTAAATCGGGCTATAGGCTTGCAACTGCACCATCACGTACGGCTCCGAGGCGGCCGCAATCGCCGTCTGCAACGGTCCGCCCGTGGCATCGCCGGGTTCAATCACCGCCCCATTCACGCCTGCCACGGTCAGCAACACAATGCGCTGTTCCCCGCTCCAGACCCACACCGCGAGCGCTTTGCTGACCCCCGCGAAGGCATTCGCGAAATCCTGGTAATCCTCCAGCGACACGATCCGGTCCAGGGTCATGATGGTGAGCGTGGCGTTGGAGCGCGCGTCGTCGATGGTCTCCGCATCCTGCGCGCCGCTGGAAGCAAGCGGATTGATGGCCGCGCGGACCCCGAGCGGGCGGGTCGTCAGCATCGAGATTTGATTGGCATCCACCAACCCCGGCGTCCCGATACCGACGCGGTAGGTGGCCGTCACGTTGGCCGTGCCGGTGGGCAGCCGCGAGCCGGCCAGGCCGTCCGGGAACGTGACCGTCGTCGTGGCGTCGTCATTTCGCGTGGTGGTGAAGATATGCTCGGCGGGCCCATGTCCGTAAAACCAGGGGACCTCCGTCCAAAGCTGCTGGTTGACATAAACCTGGAGCGAGCTCTGGGTGCCCGAAGGCGTGGCTGCGGTCGTATAGGTCAGCGGCGATTGTTTGAGGGTGAAGCTCTGGAAGGTTTGGGTGCCATCGCCGTTGCCGAGCACCTCCGAAACCGTGGCTCCGTTGGTGGCGTTCGCGACATTGGCGTTGATCTGCACGCTGGAACGCACATAACTGTTCGCCAGAGGCTGCTGAAGCGTGATGACGGTAATGCCGCCAATCAACTGCACGGCCTCCAAGGTGCAGATTTCCGAAGCGCTCACACCCGGGAGATCCATGCGTTGCCCGCTGAGCACAATCGTCTGGCCGACCGTCAGGCCCAGATACGCTTGGTCGAGGGTGATCGGAGTGACGGCCCCATCCTGGACGCAATCGTTGATGGTCAGCATCGCCAGCGGCAACTCTTCGCTCTGGCACAGGATCGCCGTCGAGCGAATCGCATAGCTGCCGGTCGGAGGCTCGGCAAGGGTCAGCACCGAGACTTTCGCTGTGCTGTTGAGGTTGAAGTCGCTGTGCGTCGTGACCGTGACGGACTGGACCGCCAGAACCACGGGCGTGCTGCTACCGTCTTTCAGAAGGGCGATCCAACTTCCCGGCAAGATCTGTGAATACACGGCATCCAGGTAGATGTTCCCCGCCGACGAGATCAACGTTTCCCCGCTTACGCTGATGGGATCGTAGGTAGCCGGCGGCGAAAACGGCGGGACTTCCAGGATGGGAAGATTGAATCCGAATCCCGCTGCTTGCTGGCGAAACGCGTACACCTGGCCCGAAGCTGACTGGTTAGTGGAGGCCATTTGTTGATTGATCGCAGCCTCCAACTGCTCAATGGGCCACTGCTTCATCTGCGTGAGAAGAACGAGCGTGGCGGCGTCCCAGTTTTGCGCCAGCACCTGCTCGACCGCACTGGCGTTCAGGGTTGTCTCCGTAACATCGGAAACCGTTCCCATTGGCTCCTGACTTGGCTTGCGACGCATCACTGCCCGGCGGCGAACTGCCGGGATGGGGTTATTCAGATCAACCTGTGTGGTCTTTCCGTCGGCCAGGATCGTCACTTTTTTCACGGTCAGCGGCGTCCCTCCTCCCTGGCCCTGCGGCGGGCAGATGAGCAGCCAATCGCCCGGCTTCAGATTCGTCGCCGCACTGGCAATGAAGATGGAACAAATGTCGTTCGCCGGACTGCAAAGGTTCTGCGGCACGAGGGTCTGCGGCGGAATCGCGTTCCACGCCGGCTGCGCCTGGATGTCTTCCGAAGTCTCGAACGGTTGCGGACTCTGGGTTGGATTGTTCGGAATGCTCTGCACCCGTGTGCCCGCCGGAATGGTGACCGAGGAACTGGCGGCCGGCACCACCTGGCCGTTCCCTGCCCCGGTCAGCGCCGGACCGAAAGCGCCGGTGGAAGGATCGATGGTGAACGCCAACGCGGCGTTGGCGGCGACTCCGGGCGAGGGCTCATATCCCACCAGCGCGGCCAGATCCACTACCGATTGCCGTTCCACCGCGGTGCGGAGATACGACTCGTTGCCATATCGTTCGGTGTAGAACGTCAGCACGTCCGCTATCACCGAGAAGGCGTCCAGCAGCGCGATGGTGAAATCGTCGTCTTCCCGCGTGGTCAGCTCACGCAACTGCGGCTGTCCCGAGAGGGCGATGCGCGCCTGCAACGTGGCGTTGAATTGCTGATAGGTGCCGACCCGATAGGGAATGGTCGAGAGTCCCGGACGATTATCCAGCGTCTGTGGCGTCTCTTGCGAAGCCCCGTCGCAGCATCCGCAGGTGCAGGTTCCTGTGCATCCGCACGCCATATTATTGACCTCCCGCCACGCACAGCTTCAAAATGCCGTGATTGGGGTAGTTCGCATCGTTGTCCAGCCGGGCGATTTCCAGTGCGTCCATTTGCAGGTAACCGATGGAAACCGCATTCGTCGAACACTGGCCCTGCCGCTGAAAGCGCGTGATGTTCACCGAATCCACTCCCGCCGTGTTCTGCACCAGAGCGTAAATCGGGCTCAAGTAGATGGTCTGGCCAAAGCTGAAATTATCGGGATAAAACGCGCCTACCGTGCCATCCGGCAGAATTTGGTTGCTCAACAAACCCAGTAACGCCTGTTCCACGTCGCTGGCCAGATATCCGGGCTGCACGCAAACCTGCATGTGCAGTTCGAGCGAAACATAGACGGGCGGGACCACGCCCACGTCGTGGCCGGCCATGCGGTAGATCTCCATGCCGGTCTGGATGCCGCTGACTTGCGCCGCGGGAAGCGTTTCGCTTCCTTTGGGATCGGCGCTAATGAACACCGTGCGCCAACTGCCGGTCCACCGGAAGGTGCCCATGGCTTGTGCCAATGAAGGATCTACCTGGGTGGCCATGGTGCCGTAATCCTGCGCGGTAACGGCGCGCTCCTGGGTGCGGAAAGCGATGGGGGCCAATTGCTGGACTTGAGAGAGCGGCTGCGGATCGATTCCGCCGCTGGCCGGCAGAGGATTCGTAACCTCGGTGATCACGGGATTGGTTAGATCCGAGAGCAACGCTGGATTGTTGCTGGCAATCAGCGCCAGCGCGCTGGCGCCGACGTTAGCCACCGTCCCGTTTCCCACTCGATAGGAAGCGTTGAAGAGCGTGTCCGTGACCGGCGCCATGCCGTAGAGTGAATCACCGAAGCGCAGCGAGGCGCCGCCGTCGTTGTCGATTTCGGCGACGAACAGCTTGTCGTTGGGGCCGGCATCGAGCAAGTCCGCGACCACGGTCCAGGCGTAGCCGTCCTCGTCCGTGAGGCTGACCGTCGGCAACAGGTTGTCCACCACGCGCGCGTTCAACGCCGCGTTCGCCGCCGCGGTTGGATCGTAGGGATCGGCGAAGGTCAACGGCGACTGCGCCAGCTCCGGGTAATAGCGCACCGGCTTGGGCGTGACCGGCGGCGGATGCGCACAACGGTCGTTGCTGGAAGGTTGCGCGATGGTCAACGCCGGATTGACCGCCGGCACCGTCGGCAGCGCTTCGGATGCGATCGTCAGGCCGTTGTCGGCGAGCGCATTGTTTCCCAGAGCCACGCTGACGTTGTCGTAATAACTCGTGCCGTACGTACTGGACAGACACAACGCAAAGGGGAGTGCGTCGGCGGAAGCCCATTGGATCCCGGTTACATCCACGTAACTGGAATCCGGCGGATCGTCAAACTGCCCGCCGATTGGATCCACGGTGTGGGTTACCGAAGTCAGGCGGACGGCCCAGCGATGGGTGGGATCGGCGTCCGCCGCCTGGCCGGTGTTTGGTCCTTTGGCTTCTACCAGAATCAGCACCATGCCGGACGCCAGGTTGGGAAGCGGACCGCGCAGCCACGCGCTGGTCGAGCCCGCCGGTAAACAGCATTCCCGGTCGCCCCAGGTGTAGAAGCAAATCTGGTTGTGTTCGGCATACAGCGTCGCGCTTTCCATCAACTCAAAAACCTGCGGGCCCTCGCTGATGGCTTGCGTATAAGCGCTCGACGAGAACCCAAGAATAGGGCCCGGTTGGCTTCCCGGAGTGAGAAGCTGGGTGGTGACGGCGTTCACCGTCAGACCTTCGATGTCCGAACGCACGTTAAAATGGGCCCAGGTTCGGGCGTTGCGCCCGTCGTGCATCGGGTAATCGATCAGCCGCACGTGGCGCCGCACCGAAGTGCGCAAGCGCGCGGTCGTTAGATACGCTTCCGTGGCAACGGCGTCCTGTTGGTAGCTCAGATAGTCGCCGATGAACGCCAGCATCTCCAGCAACATTTGTCCCAGGTCCGCCGGATGCGTCTCCTGCCATTGCGGCAGGGTGGCGGCCATGCGGTCCTGCATCAGGCCGAGGAAGCTTTTGAAATCCTTGGCCAGATACGAGATGTCGATGGGGGCGGGCGTCGCGGGCGGGCAAGCTTGCACCGGTTGGCAATCGAGGGTGCTCGGGCAGGCAACCTTGAACGTAAAACAGACCGACGAAAGCACGAAGTCGATTCCCGGTGGCGGCTTGGTGGGATCCTCGGTATCGACCAGGCTGAGCGTGTACTGGGAGAAATCGCCCGGTCCGTTGACCTGCACGACTAAACAGAGGGGATCGCCGGCCGGCGAGGTGTATCCGTCTTCGTAGACATTAACGGGTGCGACATTGGTGATGCTCTCCCCGCCGGAAATGGTCACGTTCTGGATGGTCAACTGGCCCGGAATAAGCGGCAGAATAAAGTAAACGCGCAACGTGCGTTGGCGTTCGGACGGCATGGAAGGATCGTCCACCACCTCGAGGTAGTCGATGCCGTTGTAGACCGACTGGGCGGCCAGCACGCTCCGGCGGCGTTCGTCGCAGCAAGCGTAGATCACGAGTTGGCGCCTCCTCGCGTAAACGTTGCCACCGACTGCGTCTGGGAGGTGCGCACGGTGTACTGCACCGTCACCGTGAGTTGGCTGTCATTGACGTCCACCGCGACATTCGTCAGGTCGATCACGTCTCCCAGCGCCTGTTGCAGCGAGCCCTGCACCAGAAACTGGGTGGCAGTGGCGACTTCACTGCTGTTGGGCGCAAACACCATCTGCAACAGGCCGCAGCCGAAATCCGGACGATTCACGCGCTCTCCCGGAGCCGTGAAGAGCACCTCCTCGATCATCTGGCGAATATGATCGTCGGAGCCGGCTTGCGCCGTGCGTCCCCGGCCATCGAACTGATACGGATAGGTGATGTTCGTCGTCATTTTCCAATTCCCCGGAATTACCTAGGTCGCGAAGACCCTGGTTTGGGTCATCACCGTAATCGTCGGCGTCCCCGTCGGCATGCAGATGGCTTGACTATCGAACAGCAGCAAAGGCAATCCGTTCGAAAGCACCCGCACCGAGCCCATCATGAACTGCGCGGTCACACATGGTCCGTTGCCCGCCGGTGGAGGCGGCATGGCACAACCCGCCACCACGTATGGCCCGGAAAGCGGAATCGTCGGCATACCCAAAACCGTCACCCGCGGATTCGGCACCGTCGGCTGGGCCTGGCCCCCGTGCGAGCACAAAACGGTCGCTCCTTGATGAAGCATGAATCCCGGCATCTTCTCCCCTTTCTCAGGTAATAATCAGCGCCCCTTCATTCACCGTAACGCTTGGTCCCACCATGTTGATCATGGCGCCCTGCCCATTTTGAATGGTGATGCCCAACTCGTTCACCAGAATCATGGCGCCCGTGGTGCTCTTGAGCATGATTCCGCCGGTCGGCCCCGGAAGGTCGCTGATCATGATGGTGTTTTGTCCGGCGGTCTGGAAAACGATGTTCGGCGATACCGGCAATCCCAGCAAGGCCAGCGTTGGCACGCTGGCCGTCGATCCCCAGCGGCATCCCACCCAGATGGGATAACTGGGATCGCCCTTCTCGAACTCGATCCACACCGGCGCGCCGATGGGCGGAACCAGGTAGACGCCCATGGGCGGACCGATCGGGCCGGCCAGCGGCACGCACGGTAGCGCCCAACTGGAAGGCACCAGAAAGAGCACGTCCGGCACCTCCACCAGCAGTCGACCGGTCTGAAGCGGGTCGATGTTGTTGATCACCGTACCGCGATACTTGCCGTAGAATTTTTGTTCGTTTCCCGTCATACAGGCACCGCCGGAGTTTGTGACATCAGGCCGTCGCGGCTCAAGGTGAAGCTCTGCTTGTATTCCCCGCGTTTGATGTTGTGAGTTACGGTGCGCACGTAATAGAGACCGTCGTAAGCCGGTCCCGCGCCGCACACACCGACGAGTTCAAATGCTTTCAAAACCTGTCCGTACCGCAGCACGTTCAGCGTGCCGGACGCACTGATGGCCTCGGTCGTCTCGGCGGAAATCGACAGCGCTTTCGAAATCCCCTGGATCGGGTTCAGGTTGCCGCCCTCCAGATATTCCATCTTCATAGGCAGCGTCAAGCGCACGCCGAGCGGCGGCCGCAGTATATTCACGGGCGGAACCGGGACGGGAATGGGAATTGACTGCGTGACCGGGTCCATGATGTTCATCACCACAAGTTTCTTGCACAATCCGTCCAGCGAGAAGGTCAGGCTCTCCACATTGGTGTTGGCGTCCATGTTGACCATCAACGCCGGCTGCGGAATGGGAAGACTGATGTCGGGACCAAAGTAGAAAACGCTCGCGCCCGGCGTGGGACCGGGCACCAGGTGGTAGATGTATCCCACCTTGTGGGCGAGTTCTTTGATATAGGCGAGATCCGTTCCCGTTTGACTGGGAATCGTGTCGGTGGGCAGAAGGGGAGAATCGAACAATGGCGGAATCACCACCGGAAGGATCCCGAACATGGCGTACTTGATGACAATCAAGTTCACTTGCGCCAGGATGGGGATACACGGATAGCGCAGCATGGGAAACGCCAAGACGTCCATCAGCACCGTGAGGTCCTCGCCGGTGAGGGTGATGGTCGATTGCCCCGCTTCATTGCTGGGCGATACCTCGTGCCGGGTCACGATTCCGTCGATGAGCACGTTGGGAGCGCCGCCCAGCGTGGCCACCAGGATCACTCGCGTGGTTCCCGTGTCCATGAACCCGGAAGGCAGCAGGGTTTGCCGGATGGAGGACTTCTTGTTCATCGAGAACACCAGTTGAAACCCGCTGCGTTCCCCGCCGGTGTTGACCTGCGCGCTAATCAGGGCGTCGACCACCGCTTTGGGCGCCGGCACTGGCACCATCGGCCCCATGAACAGCGATAAGTAGACTCCTTTAAGCACGGCTGGGCCCCGGTATGCCTTGCGGCAAAGTGATGTCGATGGTCGAACCTACTTCATCGGTCAGGTCGAACGGAGACATGGCGCAGTTGGCGTCCGCGATGCGCCAGAACTGCGTGGGATCGTCCAAATACTGCGCCGTAATGTTGTCCAGGCGATCGCTATCGGTCACGCTGTGCCGCAACAGCAGGTTGTATTCATCGGGCTGCGGCAGGACCCGGCGTGCAACGTAGCTCACCTGCTGGCCGCTGGGCGACGTCCACGTCAAGGTGGGCAATTGGGCGTAACGGCTGCTGGGATCGAACATATTCACCTCTGCTCCATCAGGGAAGATTGACCACTCCCAGCGCGCCTAGCGCGACCGGCCCGGTCATGGCCGCCAGTCGCTCCTTGCACTGCTGGTAAGCCAGAAAAATCTGATTTCCCTTCTCGTCGAAATTGAGATCGTTCACGCTGAGTACGCGCATGCCCAGGCTGACCTTGGCGCGGATCGGGTTCAAGCTGGTATCAAACGCTTCTTCGGTGACGCTGAACTCGGTCAGCCGCACCGGAACCACGCGGCTGGCGCTCCACACGAACAAAGTCAACGGCGCTTCCATGGGAGCCACCTCGATGGTCCCGCCCATGGCCATGTTGTTGTCGCTCTGAATCTGCGAGCTGGCCGGGTAGATCAAGGTTTCCAGCGCCGCCAATTGCGGATGCAAGCCGTATTGGGTGGCCATCGGATCCTGGGCCTCCAGCAGGTCGGTGGCGTCCAGTTCTGCGTCCAGCTTGATGGTCTCCACCGGCGGCCCGGTAAGCCGCAGCGCGTCCAGGCGGTCGCCCGCTTCCCCGGTAGCGCTGCGAATCTGGAGGGAGCGGCTGAGCGAGTCCGGGTTGTATTGCATCGAGATCACCCGCAGGATGGCCAAAGAGACCGAGTCGGCCACCACAATTCCCGCACGCAATAGCTTGGGAGTCCCGGGAAACCCGCTCTGACTTTGGCTCATTTCGTCTCCTTTTCGGTTCCGCCGGAGCTCGCAAAGGTCTTGGCCACCATGGCGCCCGGGTCGAGCGTCGGAGTCTTCCACTCGATGTCGTCGAAAGAAGGCAGTTTCATCGGTTGGTCCGAGGCGTAGTGGATCGGGTTCTTCAGCTTCATGCCGAACTGGAGTCCCGTGTCGTAACGGTAGGTAGCCAGGTTCCAGTCTTTTTCCTTCGACATCCCCAGAAACGTGCCTTTGACGAAAGCGTCCAAAGCCAGGGTGAGGGCCAGAGCGGCTAACAACTCGAAGTTGGCGTCGACTTCGAAGCGGCTCTTGGTGTAGTGCAAGGTCACTTTGGAGCTGACGTGTCCGTCGAGCGACGCGGTCGCCGTAATGGCCAAACCTCCCTCAGCAGAGGCCACCCACGCGTCCAGCATGATCGACCCGGCAATGCGTCCGGAGATATGCACGTTGCCGCCGACGTATAACGTGGACGTCATGATCACATCCAGATCCGGCTTGTCCTCCAATGGGTTGAACGCCGCTTCCAGTTTGGTATCGCGCAACTCTCCCGGCCCGAGCTGATAGCCCGCCGAAAGCGACCCGGTGATGTGGGCATTCACTCCGATGCCGGCAATGGACGCACCGGGGATCGGAATTTTCACTCCGACTTCGAAGAACTTGTACTCACCCGATTTCGCTTCAAACAACGGAATCGGCTTGGGGAACGCCAGCGCGCCCGTCAACCGGACTTTTTCCTGCTCGTCGACTTCGATCCCCGCGGTCGCCTCCAGGTTCTCGGTGACCCGGTACGTGACCGTGCCGGAACCTGAGAATTTCGCCTTATCGCCTACCTGGCGCATCTTGACCTTCAGCGTCCCGGTGGTCTTGCCCTTGTCGATTTGCAGCGTGCCGTCGCCGGAAAACTTCTCGTCGTCGTAGCGGACGTTGATGGTTCCGTGCAGCCCGTGAAATTCGAATTCCGTTGCCGCGCTGCCGTGGATATGTTCGCCGTCGTACTCGATTCCGATGGCGACTTCCTTGAGACCGGGCGGCTGGAACGCGCCCTGGCCCTTGAAGATCCACCGCCTCTTGCTGTTCTGGTAGATCATGCTGGCCGTGACGCCTTTGGTTCCCGGCAAATCCAGATTCACCGTGCCCTGGGCCGACATGTCGGAGTCGTTAAAATGCACCACGATGCTGGCATCCTTCACGTACTTGAGCTTCATCTGCGCCGTCTCGACCTTGACGGCCCCCGACCAGTGTTTGTTCTTCAAGCTGATGGTGCCTTCGGCGTTATCGACGCCCGGAAGGAAGGCGTGGACCTTGCCTTCCGCCACCAAACCGTCCGCATCCGCCGAGAGGTCGATTGCCCCATCGAGCAGCTTCTTGGCCCCGGTCTTCAGTTCGAAGCCAACATGTCCTTCCGGCTTGAATTCCGGCGCGAGAACCAGACCGACGTGGGCGTCGGTCACAGTCATGCCCGGGACGGGTAATTTCAGCTTCTCCTTCGGGATATCTTTGGAAATCGCGAACTTGTCTTTGTCGAAAGCCACCTGGAATGTCGGCAGGAATTTGAACGATGGCGTGATGGTCCCAGAGCCGCTCAGAGTGCCGTCGTCGGCCAGATTCATGTGGTCGAAGACTCCCTCGCTCAGATAATCGAAGTGAAACTTGGAATGAGGATTCCCCGCGGCCAGCTTCAGCGTGCCATCGGCTTGGCGGAGAAAAATGATCTTCTTGTTGGCGCTGTCCGGCTTCAGACTGCTCGGGAAACGCGGTGTGGCATCGAATACCGCTTCCACCGTGCCGCCGCCTTTGCCCGCTCGCTTCCACTTCTTCAATTCAAAACCGGAGATCAGCGTGGCCGCCCACTTGTTTTCCGGTACGGTGGACTCCGCCAGCTGGAGTTCGTTTTTCTCTTTCTTTTCGTCGGTGACGAGCATCGTAGCTTTAGTCGACCCAGCCTGGAGCGGGTACGGCGTTCCCGTCTTTCCGGAGACGCTTTCCCCGGCGCCCTCCAGATCAAGCGTCCCTAGGGTGGGCGCGATCTTTTCTATCTCGCAACACTTCCCGCATTTAGCCGAGGCTTGATCGACAGAGTCGTAATGAATCAGGACATTCTTCGCACCGCCGATGTCGATCTTGTCGCCTTGGAAAGCCTTGACGATGCCCTCCGCCACGGACTTCAGATCGGCGAAGATTTCGCGTCCGCTCTGCTGGTTCTCGTCGCCGTCCAGCATTTGCAGGTTGTTGGGCGCGTTGCCGCCACCGAATTGCAGTTCCAGAATGTGATCGACCTGGCAGGTTGCCCCTCCCGCCCTCGGCGGTTTGAAATTGCTGGTTCCGCCGCTGGTGTCGTTGACCTTGGTCCGGCAGGCCTTCCAGTTGTCGTCCGCTTTGGCGGGCAGCCAGCCCACCTTCTGTAGCCAGATCTGCCGCAGCCTCTCCGCCGGGGGACGTTCTTGCTTGAGTCCGGACTTGGTCGGCACCTCTCCGCTGCCCGGGACGACAATTGCCTCCAACCCTCCGGCCTGCGCGCGATCTTGCCAGATCTTCTTGACGGGTCCCTTTTCCGGCGGCAGTTTCAGGGGAACATTCATCTTCGCCAGTACGATGCCTGGGTTTTCATCCGACAACGCATACGCTTTCACCTTCGCCGCTGCCAGTTCTGGGGTCTTCACCGGGACCCAGGTGCGTTGCGACGTCTCTGGCTTGGTGGGAGGCGCCGCGCTCTTCGCTGTCGCGTCCGCGGCCTTTGGGGCGCGCGATAACAACGGTGCGGACGCCCGCGCCACTGGCGAGCCGCCCGATTGATTGACCACGGCGTGGGCCACGCGCGCCGCGTCGTTCTCCAAGCGGTTGTACTCCGGGGTTTCGCCCAGCCGCAGCACCGGAGACGTTGCTCCGGCCCCGCGCTGTTGCACGGTATGCGCCAGTTCGTGCGCCAGCAGGTGCCGTCCTGGCCCGGAGTATGGGTCGTACCTGCCGGAATCGAAAACAATGTGCTGCCCCACCGTGTACGCGTGAGCGTCCACGGCGCGCGCCGATTCCGCCGCCATCGGGTCGGTGTGGACTCGCACGGTTCCGAAATTCGTGCCGAAGCGCGGCTCCATGAAGGAGCGCGCTGGAGCATCCAGGGGCCGTCCCGGTGAATCGAGTACGCGATGAACCGAGGGCGGTGCGGTGGCCGCGCGTGCCGGTCCCGCCGCGGCGCGCTGCAACATGGGTTCTTTCTTTTTCTTGCAGTCGTCGCACTCCACTCCTCCGGCGCACGAACAGGGACGCTCCTTCTTCGCTGCATGGGCCGGAACCGCGCCCGCCTTAGGCTTTTGGTCCGTCGACGATGTGGTTTGCGGCGAACTCAACGGCGCTCCTCCCGATGGGCCGATAACACCGCTGCGGCCAGTTGTTCTCCGATCGCCACGGGATCCCGCTGCGAGCGCACCCGCAGGCGTGCTGTCAATGCTTCCGTCGTCGAGGCCGTTCCCCACCCCGGAGGAATTTGCCGGGCCAGCAGAGTATTCAGCTCGCGCTCGAACGCTGCGGCGATCCGGCGTTCCGAGCCTCGTGGAAATCCGTTCAAGGCCAACTCGCCGATCCGCACGTGGATCGCGCCAACGCCACGCGCAGGCGGCTGCCCCTGGACCGGCGGCCGCCGGAACTGCGACTGCCACGCGGCTCTTCGTTGCGCGCGTCCGGTGAAAGCAGGCTTCAAACCCAGCCTCCCACTTCTTTGTCGCTCAAGGCGCGCTCCAGCTTGGAGCACTCGCGCCGCGCGGCGATCAACAGATGCTTCATGCGCAAGGGTTCGTTGGTCTCCGCCGCGATAAACGCCCCGCCCAGTGCGATGTTGCGGATATTGCCGCCGGACAGGTTCAGTTTGGCCAGTTTGTCGAAGTCCAGTCCATCCGTGGGCAATGCCGGCGGAAACATTCGTTGCCAGATCCGCCGCCGTTGCCCGGGATCGGGAAACGGAAACTGCACCACGAATCGAATGCGCCGCAGAAAAGCCTGGTCCAGCGCGCCGCGCTGATTGGTGGTCAGCAGCGCCAGGCCGCGATAGGCCTCCATGCGCTGCAGGAGATAACTCACTTCGATATTGGCGTAGCGATCGTGACTGTCATGCACCTCGCTGCGCTTTCCGAACAGGGCGTCGGCTTCGTCAAACAGCAGCACCGCGCCGGTGTTTTCGGCGGCGTCGAAGATGGAACGCAGGTTTTTTTCGGTTTCCCCGATGTACTTGCTGACCGTTTGGCTTAAATCGATCCGAAACAGGTCGAGACCTAGTTCATTGGCCAGGACTTCGGCGGCCAGCGTCTTGCCGGTTCCGCTGTGTCCGCAGAACAGGGCCGCCGCGCCCAATCCGCGCGCCGTCTGCGCCGCGAAGCCCCAATCCTGCAAGACTGTGTTCTGATTGCGCGCCTGCGCCGCCATGGCGCGCAGGGTATCGATGTTGTTCTCCGGAAGAACCAGATCGTCCCAGCACGCGTTGGACACCACGCGTTGCGCCAGACCCTCCAGCGCCGGCCGCGATTCAGCCCGGCAGGCCTTCCATATTTCATCCTGAATATGTTCCGGCTCCTGGCAAGTGGATCGGGCGATGCGCTGACCCATGCCCAGGATGCTTTCCACCTCCAGCGAGAACTGTGCGCTCAGGCGGTCTAAATGTCCGTTCAATCGTTCGGCCTTTTCGCCCAGGGCGTAGCGCCACAAGGCGCTCTGCTCCGGCGGCGCCGGGCGATCGATGGAAAACAACACCGCGCCGCGCGACCCGGCTTGCAGTCGCGCCTCTCCGGCGACGATGGTAACGCCGGGAAAACGCTCCGCCACGAAGCGCACACCCTCCTGCTCCGCGGGGTCGCCGTCCTCGCAATCGATCATCAGAGCGCAACGATTTAGCACCGCGTCTCGGGCCAGCAGCCGAATCAGCGTAGTGCGCTCGCTAGCCAGTTTCGGAATTCGCGAAGCCGCCAGGCAGCGCAGCCGCAGACCCGCCGCCGCGCAGGCCGCCGCGGCGATCCGGTGCTTGTCGCGGACCGCGTTACCATGCAACACCGCGACCGGCGGCGTGCCGCCCTCGCGCCACAACACCAGCAATCCCTCGGCGTGCGCCCGATAGGACGATGGCAGCGCTGCCGGCGGGTCCAAGGTTTCCAGGAGCGCATCCAGGCGTTCGTCAATCGTTCCCGATCCCATCAGAAAATGCAGCACTGCTTCGTCGATGCGCAACGGCGCCGCGGTCAGGGTTTCGGCAGCGCCCACTTCCAGCAACAGCCATCGGCGGAGCGGGCCGCGCGGCTGGATCGCGCTCCAATGAGCGTTGCCCAGGGAAGCCATGGCCAGCGCGAAGGTCGGGTAACGAAGCCGCGCGTCTCCCTGCATGGCGGCACACAACTCGCAGACTTCCGCATCGAGTTCGGCGGCCGCCGCCAGCGCCAGAATGTCGCCTTCGAATGGCGACAAATCGAAGCCGTGCACCAGTCGCGAAAACGGAGAAGGGTTTTCCGCGCTTCCCTGCTGCTCGAAGAACCCGCGCATCTTCTCGGCCGCCGCCGCCAGCGGATTTATCGAATTTTCCGTTGGCCCGATCTGCTCGGGCGTAGTTGTAGGCGAAGTCATGGGATGGTCACCAGGGGTCCGTCAAAGGCGCCGCCGCTCGCCGTCGTCAGCGGACTCTGCGCGGCGTCCACCTGCACTCGAATCAGATAGGTTCCCGCAGCCACCTCGCTGAATGGCACGACCAATTGACTTGTAGGCGCCGGCAGGACCGCGGGCGGACTATCCAGCGATTCTCTCGGCGGAACCGGAAAACTGTAGGCCAGTGGCTCCTGCGGAGGACTTCCCGAGGGTATCCACTGGTTGAGCATTACCAGAACGGTTTGACTCGGGGCCACCGTGATGTCGAGATCGATTTGCAGGTCGCCGGAGCGCGGATCGCTCCCGCTACCCTGCGAATCGAGCACCACGGAGCCGAGAATGTTGGGCTGAAGCAGGAACCCGACCGGATCGGACTCCACGCTGTTGTGCGGCACCGGCGGATTGCCCAGCAGCAGCGATTGCACCACCTGCACGGTCTGAGCGCCCGCGAGAAGTCCCGGCGGCAGCGGCACGGTAATCTGCGACGAGGTAATGCTGGTCGGCGTTGCTGGAACCGATCCGAACAACACACTGGTCACCCCGCCTTGCAGTTCGCTGCCTTGCACGACCAAGATCGAATCCATAAAGATAGGCTGATTGAGCGCCGGCGCAGTGGGGCTCGACTGCGAAAGAATCTGGGTGATGACCGGCTTCTGGAAAGGCGTGACCGTAAGCGTGCGCTTCTGCACGGGCAGCGACTGTTTGGTGGAGATTTCGCTTTCGATCAGGATCACCGACACCTGATACGCCGCCGTGGGCCGATATTTTGCCTGAAATGCCGTCCACAGCCGGGAGATTTCCTCGGTTGTAAGCATCTGCGGCCAAATCTTGAGTAGCTCCACCTGATCGGCGAGGTCGGACGTGAACAGATTCAGCATCGCTCCGGGCAGCCCTCCGCCCGCCGTCACCTGCGAAGGGCCGGCCAGTGAGCGGCGAATCGCGGCGCGTGGCAGCACCGGCGTTTCGTGAAACAACTGCATCCCGTAGCCGAGCAGGATCTCGGCATGAAACTGTTCCGCGCCATACGCGGTGAGCAGGTAATGAAGATTCAGCGCCAACGGAGGATTGTTGATCCGCTCTCCCGCCGCGTTGCGCGAGGGATAGTTGACGTTCCGCCAGGCCTCGTTCTGGGTGACGTTGTACAAGAACAGGTTGAGGGCGCTCTTGGTGTTGCGTTGCTCGTCGACGCGATCGGGAGCGAGAGCCGTAACCGTCACTTCGCCCATGGAGGAGGTGATGTCGCGATCGATCAACCCATTGTTGAGCAGATCCACCAGCACGAAGGAAACCGAGGCTACCGCCAGCGCGTTGCTCATGCGCGCCCTCCCCGCTGCTCGAGATAGCGTTCGAGCGTCAAGCGCGGTCCGCTGGAGGCGGCCGGACGCGCGGGTATGGGCGCGCGCGGCGCAGGCAGAATGGCCTGAACCGTCACCTTACCGATGACCACGTGCACGCTGGGAGGCGCGCTCTCTGCCTCGGCGGACTCCGTCCCTGGCGCCCGCGTGGCGGGAAGTGCGGAATCGCGGGCCCCGGAGACGCTCTGTGCCACGGAAGGCCAACGTCCGGCGTCCGTGGGCTGGTCCCGGTTCTGGGCAGCCTCAGCAAGTGGCCGTGGCGACATGGGAAACTGCGCCAGGGACGAGTCCGCCGGGTGCACCGACGGCTCGATGGGCGGATATACCCGCTCCTTTATGTCACGCACCACTTCCACCACGACCTTCTCGTTCGGAGGTCGAACCCGCATTTCGGGATCTCGCGGCGGTTTCTCTGCAGGCCTGTGACGCTCCGGGCTTCGCGGCATATCCCGCACTTCGTCCCGCTCGGGACGCGTCTCCCGCTGCGGCACTGGCCGAGTCGCTTCTTCCACGCGGCGCCGCTCGATCGTCCGCAGCTCTCTGGTATGCACCTCGTTGGTATGCGATAGGGAGACCGGCTGGATCGCGCCAGGTTCGTGTCGAGTTACGGGCTGACCGGGAAGGCGATCCGGCGCCGAGCCCAGGCTGCGCCGTGTTTCTGGGGCCGCAGCACCTCGGGGAGCCGCGATCTCGTGCTCGACCGTTTCCCCGCCCGTGCGATTTTCACCCAGACCCATTCCGTGCAACGGCTCGAAGCGCGACGGAACTCTGGGACGCAGCGGCGAGACTCCCGCCGTCCGAAGGGCTACGTGTCTGAGGTAGTCGCTCATCCTTAGCCCGCGATCATCTCCAGATAAAAGCCGCGCCGGCGCGGGCTCAACGAAAGACTCTCCGTTTCACTCCAGCCGTAGGCCGCCGCCAGTTGGTGGACCTCGGTCAGCGTCCGCAGCGCCCAGGCATGAAGTTCGGTCCACAGGAAGGACGCAATATCGAACGGCTGAGACCAGCGGTGCGAACAACCGGTGCACTGTAGGGTCACGTCGATTTCAGCCTGCGGATCGGCCTGCGACATACGCTCGGAGATCTCCCTCACGATGTCGTCGGGCAGGTCGGCCGCGGTGACGGGCCGCTCCCCCGCAATCGCCCGGGTCACGCAACGCTCCAGCAGCCGAAGCGACACCTCGCTTTCAACGGCGGCTTCCGCTTCAATTTCACAGACGTCGAGCGAGTCCGGTAGACGAAACTCCACGTGGTACTCGCCGCTGGCCACCACGAGTTCACCGCCGCGCGCTGGAGCATCCACCTTCAACGCCGCAGCCGGCATCTGAAATTCCTGCTGGAGCCCGCATTGCGGACAGGACGCGACTCCCTCCATCTGCGGCCCAAACGCCGACTCCCGCAAGTCGAGCAGACGCGCATCGCGCTCCCCAATCGGCCACCGGGCCGGGTCGCCCGCCGTGTCCTCAGCACCCGCCGCCAGACGCAACAGGATCATCGCGCGCTGGGCCGGACCTCGACCGAGACCTTGTTCCCATGCGTTCAGAAGGTCGACAGACGACAGGGTCCGCATGGCCAGTTAGCTCGGGATGGTTAACGCCAGTTCCTTGGGCTCGGTGACGGAGAGATCGCGCTCCCAGCCTTCGTTTTCCAGCGCGATATGCTGGATCGCGATTGCGTTGGCATTCGCATCCAGGTCGGGCATAGCCTGGTATTCGGAAACCCAGCAGCGGTAGATCTTGTAGGCGATGACCTTCTGTCCGGCCTCGTTGTACACTTCGACGATGATGTCCTTCCGGAAGTCCTTCAGGGAAACCTCCTTGCCGAGACCCGCGCCGAAGTTCCAAACCTTGCTGGCCCACTGTTCAAACGCAACGTCGTGAGTGACGCCGCGGTCGAGGGTCACCTTTTCATACTTGGTGCGTCCCGGTGACTTGTGGGCGGTGCTGGGATCGCCGCCCTCGCGGTGCTCCACCACCTCCGTAGTCTTCTTGAGGGCGCTCATTTTGCTGATGCCGGCAACGTACTTCCCATCCCACTTGAGACGGAATTTGAAATTCTTGTAGGGATCTACGCGAGTCGGATTTACGACGTGTTCAGCCATTGTTCCTCTCTTCTTAAGCCTGTAGCTGGCCAGCCATTTGCTGAATCTGAATCACCACGAACTCGGCCGGCTGGAGCGGTGCGAAACCTACCACAATGTTGACGATTCCGTTGTCGATGTCCGCCTGGGTGGTGGTTTCGTCGTCGCACTTGACGAAGTAGGCCTCGTTCGGGGAACTGCCGAAAAACGCGCCCTGCCGGAACAACCCCTGCATAAACGATCCGATGTTTAACCGAATGGCCGACCACAACGTTTCGTCGTTCGGCTCGAACACCACCCACTGGGTTCCTTGATACATACTCTGCTCGATGTACAGGGCCGTCCGGCGCACCGGAATGTACTTCCACTGGCTGGCTAGCACGTCGGCGCCCTGCAAGGTTCGCGCACCCCACACCACGCGGCCGGTCACCGGAAAACTCCGGAGGCAGTTTATTCCCAGGGGATTCAATTGACCGTTCTCGGCGTCGGTGAGCGATACCACCAGTTGGCTGACGTTGTTGAGCGCCGTTTCCTGCCCCGCCGGCGCTTTCCATACCCCGCGTTGTCCGTCGGTCGCCGCGTAAATCCCGGCGATAATGCCGCAGGGCACAAACGTAGCCAGGTTGCCGGTCAGCAGATTCTGCTCGATGACGCGCGGAAAATACACCGCGGCATGATCGCTGTTGGTCCCGAGGTTGGTGAGTCCATTCTGCGCGCTCGTCAGGTTGGTCCACGAGCTGGGCGGATCGACGATGTAAAAGGCCCGCCGCAGCTGGCAATACGCCGCCGCCATACCCACCAGGCTGGGATCGACGTCTTGATAATTGTTCATGTACGGCGGGATACACAGAATGTTGAACAAATCCGCGTATTCCAGCGCGTACAGGCCCTGCTTGTTGGATTGACCGAGACCTACGAAGTCGTAGGCGGTCAAATCGCTTCCATCCTCGCCGCCTTGCAGGTAAACCGGAGTTGCCGCCAGAGGGCTGCCGCTCAAAGTGGCGGCCGGGCGGACCGACGGCACGATGAAGTCGCCGGAATGGTCCTGTTGGACCGCGAGCAGTGCGGAGTTCTGCGTCAGCACGGTCACAACATAGTTTGAACTGGAGGGATCGACGGACAGATTGACGTATTTCTCCATGGCCAGCACCTGCGTCAACGTCGGATCCATCTGCGTGGCGGTGAGATTGAACAGCGTGGGATCGCTGGGGTTCTTTGTATGCAGGTCCACCAAAACGTTCAGGTAGTTTGCCCACGCGCCCGGATCGGCCGCCTCCAACTCCAACCTGGTGTACATACTCGAGAGATTTGAAGGCGGGCTGGCGGCCAAATCTTCGGGCAGGCTTAACGTGGCGGATGCGGGCCCTACGAAGCCCGGAGCCATGAGGTCGGTGGCCACCAGACGCACGATGATCGCCTGCGAACCTCCGTTGGCGAAGAAATCGTTGACCGCGAAGCTCATGGTGCTGCGCGCCCACAATCCGCCAAAAATTCGGTCATAGTCCCCATAGCTGTTGATCGTGGTGGGCACGTTCACCGGCCCCGAGTTGGCCATTCCCACAAATGCCGTGATCGACGTGGCCACGCCTGTGATGGGGTGTACTGAGCTCGGAAGCTCTTCGATATAGACACCGGGATAACTCACTTGAACGGGCATTAATGGTCATCTCCTCTCGCGCGGCGCCGCTCAAACGTCGTCCGGCTTGCGCCGCGTTTCTGCCAGGAATCTCCGCGCCTTGTCTTGCATGTCCGCATCCAACGTGTATACGTGCCGGGAACCAGGCACGGTCACTTCGCGCAGGATCCCGCGCGAAACCAGCCAGCGGAGCGCTTCTTCTACTTCCGCCAAACTCGGCTGGATCCCCTCTTCCAGCAATCGCCACTGTGCAATCCCGTCCGCGCTGTCCACGGCTGCGGGATGGCAGAGGAAGTAATCCAGAATCTGCCGGATCACTTCTTCCACCGCTCTGCTTGTGTCGTCTTCCAATTCTAGGTGCCGCTGTGCATGCCACTTGCCACGGCATCGTGCCGCCGGGACGTTGAAAGCAAAGAGCTTCGTTGCCGTCCGCAACGTCCGGCGGTCCTGGCATGACCCGCCGGTCTCGCCTCGATGCCGCTAAAATTCTGCTCAAAACACTGTGAGGATGTGACTTGGACTCCCGGGTCGTGCGACACCCGCCAGTGGGTCGCGATTGACCCACCGCTTCTCGGTCAACAGGGTGTCAACCGAGCGGATCTTTAGCCCACATGGCGCAAGAGTGTTTGCCCAAGGCGAGGTGTAGTTCTTCCGAGCCGGAGGGAAATGCGGAAAGGAACCAGCCCGACGCAGAGACACTGAGAAGGGAGTGACGCACTACACTAGGCGACCCAATACTTCTTGGCGAGACGCCCGAAAGCACGCCGCTCTTTGCCCGCTTCACGCGCGGCCCGCGTGACATTGCCATTGTGCTTGTCGAGCATGCGGCGGACGTAATCCGCTTCGAACCGGGCGATCGCCTGCGAGCGTCCCGTACGAAAATCCAGATCGTCGCTGCCCGCTTCTTTTTCGCTGCCAGGATCGAGGTCGCAGGCGAATACTTCGGAGCCGTCAGCCGCCAGCACAGCACGATAAATGGTGTTCTGAAGCTGGCGGACATTGCCAGGCCAGGGACAGCTCTCCAGCTTGCGGATGGCGGCAGGAGCCAGAACCTTTCTGGCGATCCGGTTTTCGTCGCAAATCTGGTCCACGAAGCGTCTTGCCAGCAAGGCAATATCGCCCTGCCGCTCGCGCAAGGGAGGCAGATGAATGCGCAGCACGTCCAGGCGAAAGTAAAGGTCCGCCCGAAAACGCTTCTCCTCCACCAATTTGTTCAGATCTCCATTGCAAGCCGCGACTACCCGGACGTCGGCCGGACGCATCACATGCGATCCCAGGGCGCGGTATGTTTTTTCCTGCAGCAGGCGCAGCAGCTTGGCCTGAATCCCCGGGGTCAGCCCGTCCACCTCGTCCAGGAACAGCGTTCCACCGCTGGCGAGCCCCACTAAGCCGTTTTGATCGCTGTGGGCGCCGGTGTAAGCTCCTCGGGAGTGGCCGAAGACTTCGTTTTCAAACAGTTGTTCGGGCAGTGCCCCGCATTCTACGGGAATGAACGGTCCGCTCCGCCGGGAACTGAAGTAATGAACGGCGCGCGCGCAAAGCTCTTTCCCGGTACCGGTTTCGCCGGTCAGCAGCACCGGAGCCTCGCTCGCGCCCACCTGCGCCAGCCGTCCCAGCGCGTTCAGAAAAACCGGGTCCTTGCCTTCGAAATTACACAGCGCCAGTTGGCTGGTGAGGTCCTCGCGGTTGTCATGCTCGGGACCGAGTAATCTCAGAATCCGCTGCCGAAATTCCTCGGCATGAACCGGCCAGAGAAGAAAATCGTCCATGACCTCCGCGCCCAAGCGCAGCATTTCGACATCGTCGCCGGGGAGGATGCCGAACGTTCTCGCCCGAATGGGATTGCTGCGCAGCCATTCCAGGAGCTGCGCCGCATTCCTGTGACCGGAGGCGATATTGGCCACAATGACGCCTTCGGTGCAGCCGCGAAAATCCTCTGGGGTTACGCAATCCCAGTCCTTCCGGGCGCGGATAAGGAGCTCCGTGGCACGCAACGCCTGGTTCCACTGCGGAACGGCAGAGACAGCCGGGTTTTCGATAACGAGCAAGGCACGCATGGAATTCTCCCATTGGTGCTTTGTAGTTTCGCAGCCGAAATCCTTCGGTCGACGCCAAATCTGGGTTTACGGGTTTCCGCTTCCGATCGACAATCAACGGGTTTCCGTATTACGACGGAGCGTAGCGGGTATGCTACCCGAATCTTGAACCGAGATCAAACTGAGGCTCGCGGGCTTCATCTTCGCCGGCAACGCCTACTGGCTCTGGCTGGCTGGATCGAGGGCGAACCCACCGAGCGTAGGTGCTCTCATCGCCCCGATGCTGGACGCCATCGATGATCTCCCAGCGTCTATGTCGGCCCGATATTAAACGCAACCCGGTTGCATATACTCATGGCCCATCGAAGCAGGACAGCATACGGAACCCTTGCGATGCTTGGTCCCCTCAGAAAGAAAACTTCCCCGCCAATTGAACCAGGCGAGGCGGATCAGCACTGACCACTTGGCCGAAGGTTGCGGTGCTTATATTGCCGTCTACGGATTGCGCACCGAAGAATTGAGCATGATTGAAGATATTGAAGGCTTCGAGACGGAGCTGCAGAGACTTCGCTTCGCTCACGCGAATAGTCTTTGTAAGGGCCATATCATAATTGTCCAATCCGGGACCGTTGAAGAATCGCCGCGGAACGTTGCCCGGAGTGCCCAGCGCATTTTCACTAAACAGCGCGATGTTGAAATATGGCTCTCCGTTGCGGGGATTATGATTTAGATCTAGTAGACCAGGAGCGTAGTCTGGCTCGTCCACACTATAGTTATTAATGCCATTAGGCTCGGTTCCCAGCAAGGAATTGTCGCCATAGCTAACCAGAGTCACAGGAAAACCCGTGCTGAAATGGGTGATCCCCGACACTCCCCACCCCTCCGTCCAGCGATTCGAGGCGCGCAAAAGCTTTTCCACCGGAAGCTGGTAGTTGTAGCTCAATACGAAATTGTGCCTTATATCGAAAGACGACGGGGCATAGCTAAGGGAGGGATTGATCGGATTGACCTCTTCACCTAAATTGGAGGAATCGTCCATCGACTTGCCATAGGTATACCCGGCAGAAAACTCCAGCCTTCCGCTCGTGTGTCGTAGGCTAATTTGGAGGGCATTGTAATTCGACTTGCCAATTGTAGCCTGGTCTGTGACGCTGGCGAAATTGGGCCCCAGAGGTCCGCGAGTTCCGTTGATCACCTGGCCCGAAGCTGTAGTGTACAGATTGTTTTCGCCGAATGGTCCACACGTCAGAGAACCCGGTGCCACTTCGTTCGGCTGGCTTAAACTGAGACAGAGTGCCGGATTTCCAGGGTTCGCTTCCATCATGACAAGCAAGCGGTGCCCTTGGTTACCTACATAGCTGGCACTCAGCACCGTGTTGGCGCCAAGCTGTCGTTCCAGGGACAGCATATACTCCTCGACGTAAGGAATCCGGTTGGTGGTTGCATATCCGGGAATGCCGCTGATCGGCTCGAATTGCGGCCAATTGATATTGGGATTTGGATTGCTGCTGGATGTGCTTCCTGTAGCGAGCTTCACGGGAAAAGGCTGGCCCTGGTTTTGTCCTGTAGATGCGGTGATGAAGGGTGTAGCGAACAGCGGCGGCGCAGGGCTGGTGTAGGTAATCCCGAAAGGTGCATTGCCAGCCAGAATTCCAAGCGAGAGTGCCTCGATGGCTTCGTAGTAAATGCCGAAGCCGGCCCGGATGCTGCTTTTGCCTGGCCCTCCCAGCATTTTGCCAAGGAAGGTGTCCTCCGCGGCATCCGGCGAATACGCCAAACCTATGCGCGGAGCAAAGTCTAGATTGCCCGGCGGCGCCAGTGTCCGCGGTACACCCGGATCGGTAGGGAAAAGCATCCCTGCCGGCGCACCGGGAAAAACAATTGAAGTCTTACCGGCCTCGAACGTGGAAATCTCATTATCCTTTTCATACCAGGGCTCAATACGGTCCCACCGAAGGCCATAGTTAAGCGTGAGGTTAGAACGCACGTGCCAACTGTCCTCCGCGTACAGACCCCAGTATTTGTTGCGCCCATAGAAAGGCTGAAGCTGGCTCTGGTTATACTGGCTCGGAGCACCGAGCAGGAAATCAGCGAAGTCAGAGCCCGTCTGGCTTCCCGTAAATAGGAAATTGCCATTGAACTGAGCGACCGGATTAGTATTGATCTGATCGTAATGGAATTCCACGCCGAACTTCAGGGTGTGGCGCCCCACTGCCTTTGAGACATTATCAAGCCATTGAAACGTATTGTTTACTTGCTTCAACTCGTTTGCATTCGTTCCGATGGAAAACCCGTTGAAGACGATATTCTCCACCCCCTCTCGCTGTGGGTCGAGCGGTACAATGCCTGGCGTGCCGGCCCCGGTCACAAATCCTTGCGATGCCAAGCTCACTCCCAGGCCACCCACGGGCTTACCAAGATCATTGTTGTCACGCATATAACTGAAATGAAATTCGTTCACTCCGGTCGTTCCCATGGCCTTGGTATCGCTGAGGCCCAACAACTGCGCCCGCCCCAGATAGAGCGCATTGAATCCCGGCACGTTAGCCCCGCTTTGTGCAACGGGATATGGATTGTTAAGGGTGTAGTCGTCTATAAAATAGTAAGCGGAAAGCAACCCTAAGTGAGTATCGTAATCGACGCGGTAGGCCCCTTTGTCGTCGCGTAAGGTTTCATTGTAAGCCGATGTTGAGAATGTATTGGCGCCCATGTTTGGTTGCGGAATGTATTGCAGCAGTCGCTTTGCTGGCGCCGCCCAAGCCGGCATGGGAATAACAGCATTGGGGAAAACGCACTGCGAGGAACTCATGCATCCTGGCTTATAGTAATGCTCGCCCGGAAAGACGGGGTAGCCCAGTTCCCCTGACAGTAAATTGGCCCAATACTGGCCGGTGACAACTCCCGTTAGCGAGCTGGCAATGTCCGATAGATTGCCGGAGCGGTCCTGCATGGAAGGAACAGGAATGAGGCCGGTGTCTATTCCTTCAGCTAGGCGAGTGCCCTGGTAATCCGCGAAGAAAAATACCTTGTTTTTGCGAATCGGTCCGCCCAACGTACCTCCGAATTGGTTCTGATCGAAAACTCCACGTGACGAAGAAAAGTAGTTGCGAGCGTCGAGATCTGTATTACGCAGAAAGTCAAATACGGTGCCGTGAAGACTATTTGTCCCCGACTTAGTAATGACGTTGATGTGGCCGCCGGTATAACCTCCATATTCCGCGTCGGAGTTGCTGGTCAGGATACGGAATTCGGCAATGGAGTCCAGGTTCGGGACAATTGCCGTTCCTGCGTTGACGTCCTCCTCGGTATCGCTCCCATTGACAATGAACGCGTTCGAGAATTCCCTTTGGCCATTGATCGAAATTGTTCCCGGATTCAGGTTCCCAGCGGGAGAGAGCGCGCTTACGCCTACATCCTGCTGAGTGGTGGAACTAAGCGATGTAGCCGGCGCAACTCCAGCTTGCAGTGAAAGCAGATCTGTAAAACTCCGGCCATTCAAAGGTACGGCGACCATTTTTGTGGCGGCAATCACTTCACCTAACTGGGTGTCAGATGTCTCAACGCGAACGGAGATCTCGCTGACCGAGATCGCTTCCGTAGGCTCCCCAATTTCCAGAACGGCGTCAACCGCTACGGAGCGATTAGCATCTGTGGGTACGCCTGTCCGCTGATAAAGCTTGAAACCTGTCTTTATGATCGAAATAGTGTAATGACCGACAGGGAGCTCTGGAAAAGAGTAAAATCCCCGATCGTTGGTTGCGACTTGCTGTTCCACGCCGGTCTGAACGTTTGCGGCCTTTACGGTGGCATTCTGCACCACGGCGCCGCTACGATCCTTCACAGTTCCAACGATAGTTCCATTAACGCCCGCCCATAAACGAACAGCGTAAAGTGCGATCGAGATGAAAAGGGAAAACCCGGCAACACCTCGGCGATTTGATGAAAGTGATAGCAACATTTATATTTTGCAACTGAGTTGCAGAAGAATGGTTCCCTTTCATTAAGCGCTATACAGGCAGACAGGGTCAAGTAACTGGGAAAGAATTGATTGCAAACGCAGTGCAATGTACTGCAACAACAGATGTCTGCGGAGTGCGATGTTCCTCTCGGCCCAGGCCAGAAAAATCCAGTGCCTCGGCAAATCTTAGAAGTTTGTTCTGCTGTAACTATATCGCCAGCGAAGGTAACGACTGAGCGCCGCGGATGAGCTTGTGAGAACTTTGAAACTGCTGCTCACTCGGACCCTCGCCCCGCGACCGCCGCAGTTTCCCATATGTTCCGACGTTCCTCTACACTTGTGGTACGGCGTGCCGGCGACATTCCGCAGCCTTTTGTTATCGCGGCGCGGCAACGCCTCATCCAAACCATGCGGAGATCGAGCTAATGGCACCTTTGGCATCCCAGGATCAGGGTTCCACTCTGCTGACCCCCTTTGATCTGCATCTCTTCAACGAAGGCAAGCATACCCGGCTGTTCGAGAAGTTTGGCGCCCATGCCACGGAAGTGAACGGCCGCCAGGCTACGCACTTCGCCGTCTGGGCCCCCAATGCCGAACGCATCTCAGTGGTTGGTGACTTCAACGGCTGGAATCCCGATTCGCATCCCATGAATCCACGCGAAAGCTCGGGCGTGTGGGAGGCCGTTGTCCCCGATCTCGGTCAGGGCACCGTTTACAAATATCACATCCGCTCGCGCTATCACATGTACACCGTCGCCAAGGCCGATCCATTCGCTTTTCACAATGAGGTCCCGCCGCGCACCGCGTCCATCGTTTGGGACCTTGGATACGAATGGGGCGATCACGAATGGATGGGCACCCGTCACGAACGCAACAAGTTTGAGGCGCCGATTTCGGTCTATGAAGTCCATCTCGGCTCCTGGATGCGCGTGCCGGAAGAGGGCAACCGCTCGCTCAGCTATCGCGAAATGGCGGCCAAGCTGGCCGACTACGTATGCGACATGGGCTTCACTCACGTCGAGTTCATGCCCGTCATGGAGCATCCTTTCTTTGGCTCCTGGGGCTATCAGGTCACGGGTTACTACGCTCCCAGCGCGCGCTTCGGCACACCGCAGGATTTCATGTACCTGGTCGATCACCTGCATCAGCGCGGCATTGGCGTCATTCTCGACTGGGTGCCCTCGCATTTCCCTACCGACGAGCATGGGCTTGGATTCTTTGACGGGACCCATCTGTATGAGCATGCCGACCCGCGCAAAGGCTTTCATCCCGACTGGAAGTCCGACATCTTCAACTACGACCGCAACGAGGTCCGCGCCTTTCTCATCAGCAACGCGATCTTCTGGCTCGACCGCTACCACGCCGACGGGCTGCGCATGGATGCCATTGCCTCCATGCTCTACCTCGACTATTCGCGCCAGGCGGGCGAGTGGATACCCAATCAGTTTGGCGGGCACGAAAATCTCGGCGCGGTGTCGTTCCTCCAGACGGTCAACCGCGAGGTGTACCAGAACTTCCCCGATATTCAGACCATCGCGGAGGAGTCCACGGACTGGCCCATGGTGTCGCGGCCGCCTTACATCGGCGGGCTGGGCTTCGGCATGAAGTGGGACATGGGCTGGATGCACGACACACTGCTGTACATGACGAAAGACCCTATTCATCGCAGGTTTCACCACAGCAAGCTGACCTTCCGCGGGCTGTACATGTTCACCGAGAACTTCGTTCTGCCCCTGTCGCACGATGAAGTAGTGCACGGCAAAGGCTCGCTGTTCGGCAAGATGGCGGGCGATGATTGGCAGAAGTACGCCAATCTGCGTCTGTTGTTTGGCTACATGTTTACCCAGCCGGGCAAGAAGCTTTTATTCATGGGCGACGAGTTCGCCCAGTGGAGCGAGTGGAACCACGACATCAGCGTAGACTGGCACGCGCTGGGCTTCGCTCCCCACCAGGGAATCCAGCGCTGGGTGCGCGACCTGAACACCTTCTATCGCGGTGAGCCGGCGCTGTACGAGACCGACTTCAGTCCCGCCGGCTGGCGCTGGATCGACGCCGACGACTCCGACAACAGCGTGCTCACCTACATGCGACTGCGCAAAGATGGAACCGCTCCGGTGCTTGTAGCTTGTAACTTCACGCCGGTGCCGCGGCGGGGCTATCGGGTCGGGGTGCCGCACGAAGGAAACTGGCGCGAGGTGCTGAACAGCAACGCGGCCATCTACGGCGGTACCGATGAAGGCAACTTTGGAGGACGGATGACAGAAGCGATTGCCCGTCACGGCTTCGACAATTCTCTGGCGCTGAATCTGCCACCGCTGGGGATAGTGGTGCTGAAGCAGTAAGAACCGCACTTGGCACTTGGCACTTAGCACTTAGCAGTTGGCATTTAGCATTTAAGCAGTTGGCAATTAGCCAACCTTGTCGCTGACTAGCAATCTGCCATCAGCCAATCCATTTCAATTGCTGAGTGCCGGCCGATAAATGACTAGAATGCCAAGTGCTAAATGCTAACTGTCGCTTTCCGGTAAACTAGTCAGTTGTGCGCATCCTCACTCGTTACATTCTGAAGGAGATCGGCTCCCACGCCCTTATCGGCGTCGCCCTATTCACTTTCATTATCTTCATGCGGGACCTGGGACGCTTGCTGGAGCTGATTGTCCGCAACAGCGCTCCTTTGCCCAGCGTCGCCGAGATCTTCCTGTTCACCCTTCCGGCGACGTTTACCATCACCATCCCGATGGGCGTGCTGGTCGGCATTCTGGTGGGACTCAGCCGGCTGGCCGCAGACAGCGAGGTCACCGCCATTCGCTCCAGCGGCATGGGCGTGGGAATGTTTATTCGCGCCGTCTCCATCTTTGCCATCGGGGCATGGCTTCTTGGCATGCTGAACAGCGTCTATCTGGCTCCCCAGTCGGCCATCGCACTTGACCATCTGCAGGAGCGCCTCAAATCCTCGCAGGCTTCGTTCGAGATCGAGCCGCGTGTCTTCTACGAAGATTTCAAGAACATCGTCCTCTACGTGCAGGACGCAACTACGGCCAACGGTCAGGCTCTGTGGCGAGGCGTCTTTCTGGCCGACATCAGCGATCCATCGTCACCCAAGATTACCCTGGCCAAGCGCGGTGCCCTGCTGACCGATGCTCCCGACAAGCTACGCTTTCATCTGGAGGATGGGACGCAGCAGGAGACCGTTCCCAAGGTCCAGGACCAGTATTCCATCACCACCTTTGACAACACCGAGATTCCCATCGCGGTGCCCCACGATGAAAACCGTCCGCATGACCTGCTCCCGGTCGCCGAGCTCAATTTGCATAGCCTGCTCCGCAACGCCGCTCGCGAGCGCAAGGCGGCGGACAGCGTGCGCGGTCGGGACCTGGGCAACTACAACTACGACCTGATCAAGGCCCGCTACTATGAGATCGAGTTCCATCGCAGGTTCGCCTTGCCCACCGCCTGCCTGGTTCTGGCCATGGTGGGAATCCCGCTGGGGCTGTCGGCGCGCAAGGGCGGCAAAAGCACGGGCTTTGTGCTTACCATTCTGCTAGTCGTGGTGTATTACTTCTTCTCCATGATTGGGGTGCAGATGGCACGCCAGGGAAAGATGTCGCCCTGGTTCGGCTCCTGGATGGGGAACATTTTCTTCTTCCTCTGCGGACTGTTTCTGCTATGGCGGGTCGACCGCATGCCCATCGAGATCGCCAATTTGACCGCAGGCTGGAAGTTTCTGCTGCACAAGCTGCAATCGCTTGGAGCCGACCGCAGGAGGATTGCCCAAGGGCGCAGCGCGACGGCCGAATCCGCCCTTCACCGGCGTCGTTTTAGCGCTCGTTTTCCGCTTATTTTGGACGACCTGATCCTGCGCGACTTCACCTTGTATCTCACCTTGATCCTGGCGACATTCCTGGTGCTGGCGCTGGTGTTCACCTTCTTCGAGCTGCTCACCGACATTGTGCGCAACAAAGTGCCGTTGGTCACCGTGGCCGAGTACCTCTGGAACCTGAGTCCGTCGATGATCTACCTGATGGCGCCCATGGCAGTCTTGCTGGGCGTCCTTATCACCTTCGGCTTGATGGACAAGTCGGGCGAGCTGATCGCCATGAAGGCAAGCGGCTTCAGTGTCTACCGCGCCACCCTGCCGGTGATTGTGCTGTGCGGAATTTTTGCCGGGGGGTTGTTCCTCTTCGATCAGTTCTACATTCCACGCACTAACCGCGAGCAGGAGATTCTGCGGAACGAGATCAAAGGCAAGCCGCCGCAGACCTATCTTCAGGCCGATCGCAAATGGATTTTTGGGCAGAACAACGAAATCTACTACTACCGCGTCTTCGATCCCGACCAAAACCACTTCGGCGGCATCTCCATCTTCGAGTTCGATCCCAATACCTTCCAATTGACGCGCCGCATCTATGCCGAACACGCCCGCTGGGAGGACCATCTCCAGAAGTGGGTGTTTGAGCAAGGATGGGTTCGCACGCTTCAGGGAGCTTCCATACAGGATTACCGCAGCTTCGACGTGGCCACCTTCAGCGAGCTGCACGAGAATCCCACCTACTTCAAGAAGGAAGTGAAGCAATCGTCGGAGATGAACTACGAGGAGTTGCGACGCTACATCGACGACCTGCAGCAGAGCGGCTTCGACACCGTGCGTATGAAGGTGCAATTGCAAGAGAAGATTGCCTTCCCGCTCATCACTCTGGTCATGGCGATTCTGGCGATTCCCTTCTCCGCTTCTGGCCGCCGTGGCGGCGCGCTGGTGGGGGTGGTCGTGGCCCTGGCCATCGCGGTCGTCTATTGGGTGACCAACGGCTTGTTTGAAGCTATGGGCAATGCCAATCAGCTTCCCGCGATGCTGGCCGCCTGGGCGCCGGATTTCATCTTCGCTTTTGCCGGCGGCTATTTGTTGCTGCGCGTTCCAACGTAGCTGTCAGCTCAGGTCTCAGCTTTCAGTCCAGGGCTTGGCGAAAAGTCAGCGCCGTAGGTACGACAAGTGAATGATTGCCTGGAACCAGTCTCATAAACATCCATGGGCCCGAAATGCTGCATTCTGGAAGTTGCTCTGGGCGACTCCGCACGCACGATGGCAGGAGTCTGGGAATTGATCGACTATCCTCGCCGGTTGTGCAGAATCACGACGATGCCTGTTTCGCTGTGAGAATTGTGACGAAGCCTTTGCTTTTCGCTCTCTGGGTTGGGTTTGTGTTTGGCGGTCTGAGCGCGCAGCAGACTGCCTGGCAACCATCTCCGGGTCATGCGCAAGTGCCGATATGGCCGGGAGCTGTGCCTGATCCGCAGCCTGTCGCGGGGCCGGAGGTCGCTAAAACGACGGGGAAGGAGTTTCTGGTTGCCGGCAGACCGGTGGTGGGCGTGAGCGACGTGTCGCGGCCCACCATGACGGTCTATTCGCCACGAGGAAAGAATACGGGCGCAGCGGTCGTTGTCTTCCCTGGCGGGGGCTATCTGGATCTGGCTATCGATCTGGAAGGGACGGAGGTATGCGACTGGCTATCCGCTAAGGGGATCGCGTGTGTGCTGTTGAAGTACCGCGTGCCGGGTGAGCCGGGGTATCCGAAGCCCGCGCCGTACCCGAAATCAGGGCCGTATCCCGAATCGCCGATGGCGTTGGAAGATGCGCAGCGGACGGTGGGGCTGGTGCGCTTTCACGCGGCGCAGTGGCATATTGATCCGCACAAGATTGGGGTGCTCGGGTTCTCCTCAGGCGGTCATCTGGTGGCAGCGATGAGCACACACTTTGCGAAGCGTTTGTATCCGGCTGTCGATGCCGCCGACAAAGAGAGCTGCCGCCCCGATTTTGCAGTGGCTATTTATCCGGGCCATCTGTCGCTGCACGCGGCGGAGTGGGATGCAAAGAAAGGCGCCAAAAGGTTTGTGCTTCATTATCCGGCGACTGCCGATAAAGACTTCGGGTTGAATCCTGATATTCATGTCACCCGCCAGACTCCGCCGACGTTCTTGCTGCAGGCGGAGGATGACCACGTGGACAATGTGAACGACGCGCTGGCTTACTACATTGCGCTGAAGAACGCAGGGGTTCCGGTGGAGATGCATCTGTATGCTCAGGGCGGGCATGCATTTGGACTGCGGCGTACGAAGTTACCGATAACGGCATGGCCTCAACTGGTGGAGACATGGCTGGGAACGATCGGGATGATTTCGCGATAGTTACACTGGGATCGCATACGGCGAAGCGGGCTTTGCTCGGCAAGGCTTAAACCAACGAATGCGCGAACAAAGTCTTGTATGAGGCAGCTTTGCCGCGCAGCAAGAATCCGGCGCTACCTTCTTGCCATCTACATTGAAGTTACAATCAACAAAGATGATCCTGGCCGGCCCGTTAGCTGACGGCTGACGGCTGATAGCTGACAGCTAATGTTCACAAACCTGCGACCGCTGTTTCCCTATCTCCGCAAGTACCGCGCCACTTACGTCATTGGCGCGCTGTGTTTGCTGTGCAACAACGGAATTTGGATTCTGTTCCCGCTGATCATCCGCCGGGCCATCGATGTCCTGAACGTGGGCGTCAACAGCCGCAGAAGCCCGGCCATGATCCGGCATGACCTGCTGATCTATTCCCTGCTGCTGCTGGCGGTCGCCGGCGCCAAGGCCGTCTTCCAATTCCTCACTCGCTGGATCATGATCGGGGTCTCGCGCGAAATCGAATTCGATCTTCGCAACGATCTCTTCACTCATTTGGAACGGCTCTCGTGCAGGTTCTATCAGCGCACCCGCACGGGCGACATCATGGCCCGCGCCACCAACGATCTCAACGCCGTCCGCATGTTGCTTGGCCCGGGAATCATGTACACCGCCAACACCATCGTGTTCACCGCGGGCGCGCTGGTGTTCATGCTCTCCATCAGCCCCAGGCTGACCCTTTTCGCGTTTGCTCCTTTGCCGATCTTCAGCGTCGTGGTGCAGTATTTCGGGCGCAGGATCCACGAGCGTTTCGAGCGCATTCAGGCCATGTTCTCCGACATCTCTGCTCGCGCCCAGGAGAACTTTTCCGGCGCCCGGCTGATTCGCGCCTATGTGCAGGAAGAAGCCGAGATCGAGAACTTTGAGCGCGACAACACCGAGTACATTGCGCGCAGCCTGAAGCTGGTGCGGCTGATGGGCATGTTGTGGCCGACGCTGGAGATGCTGCTCGGTGTAGCCATCGTGATTGTGCTCTTCGTCGGCGGGCGCGAAGTGCTGCTGCATCGCATCACCGTCGGCAGCTTCGTGGCCTTCAACACCTACATGGTGCAGCTCACCTGGCCGATCATCGCGCTGGGTTGGGTCATCAACATTTTTCAGCGCGGCACCGCGTCGATGGGGCGCATTCACAACATCATGTCGGAGCAGCCGGAAATTGAGGACGAGCCCACTTCACATGGTGTCATCCTGAGCGGAGGCGCGCCGGTTTTGCGCACCGGAGTCGAAGGACCCCTACACGACACTGGATCCCCTCACTTGTCGCTCGCAGACAGTTCTGAAATTCGCGGCGACATCGAGTTCCGCAATCTCAGCTTTCACTACGGCGATACGCTGATGGCGGCGGAGCGCAGCA
>Ga0181530_10000467_pt1 | contig 51868 bp, 41 predicted proteins | sample PEATcosm2014_Bin_42_FD_119769 | JGI IMG/M metagenome (GOLD analysis project Ga0181530, IMG submission 119769) | Peatland microbial communities from MTU Mesocosm Facility, Houghton, MI, USA - PEATcosm2014_Bin10_60_metaG | ecosystem: Environmental > Terrestrial > Soil > Wetlands > Peat | place...
ATACACCGCCTCCGGTTTGGCCGCCTCCAGAATTTCGCCCAGCTTCTTGCCGGCAACGCCTTTGCGGAGGAGTGAGTTGAAGGGTTCGTGGGGAACCGTGATGTCCAATAACATTCTCATAATAGTCGGTGTTTGTATTTGCAACTGTAATACGCGGGGTGAGTATAACTGATGTTTGCCCCGGCGTCAAACTCGAATGTGGAAGGGAAAGCTCCCAGGATGCATTTCATTTTGTGGGATGGTGTTTTCCTGATCTTAATCTTAATCTTAATCCTGATCTCCATCGTGAAGGGAATAAGAGATTAAGATTAAGATTAGGATTAAGATTAAGAAAACGTTTGACACTATGTCTGCTCCCCTCGCATTCCGTGACGTTCTTTCTCAAGAGAATCCGCTGGGCGAATTTGCGGGACACACCGATGCCGGTTCGCCCAAACTCCCCGGCGCCGCCGCCTACGACGCCGCCCGGCAGGAATATACGCTGACCGGCGCCGGCAGCGATACGCGGGCCGATCGCGACGAGTTTCACTTCGCCTGGAGGAAGTTGAAGGGGGACTTCCTCCTGCGCGCGCGGGCGGAATTCACCGGCCAGGGCGCGGCGGAGCGCGGCAAGATCGGCTGGATGGCGCGCCCCAGCCTGGAGCCGGACGCTCCTTTCGCGGCCTGCGCCCGGCACGGCGCGGACGCGGCCTCGCTCCAGTTTCGGCGCAGCCGGGGCGGGTCTGCCGGGGAAGTTGCGCTGCCGGTCAGCGATCCCGATGTGCTCCAGTTTGAAAGAAAAGGCGCCACTTGGATTTTTTCCGCGGCGCGATACGGCGAGCCATTCGTTTCGTGCCAAGTCGCCAACCTGGACCTGGGCGATGATGTGTATGCGGGGCTGTTCAACTCCCCTCCCGCAAACGGCATGGGCGAAAAGGCCGTTTTCCGCGACGTGCGCATCATCAAACCGGCGCGGGACGGTTTCGTTCCTTACCGGGATTACATTGGCAGCGTCCTGGAAATTCTCGATGTGCAAAGCGGACGGTTGGAGGCGGTTCACAGTTCGCGGCTGCCGTTCGAGGCGCCGAACTGGACCCGCGACGGCGGCGCTTTGATTTACAACCTCAGCGGACGCGCCCCCGGCTGGGGCGGTTTGTGCCGGTTCGATCTCGCCCAAAGAAAGGTCTCCGCCATAGACACCAGCCCCGCCATGCGAAACAACAACGATCATGTCCTGTCCTTCGACGGCGCGACGCTCGGCATCAGCGATCAGAGCGACTTCCACGGCGGACAGTCGGCGGTTTTCACCGTGCCGTCAACGGGCGGCACGCCAAAGCCCGTCACGCGCCTGTCGCCCTCCTATCTGCACGGCTGGTCGCCGGACGGAAAATTCCTGGTCTATACGGGCGGAAGAAACGGCAAATTTGATGTCTACAAGATGGCCGCCGATGGCAGCGGCGGGGAAATCCGGCTGACCGACGCCGCCGGGCTGAACGACGGCCCGGAATACACGCCGGACGGAAAGTTCATTTACTTCAACTCCAACCGCGCCGGGCGCATGCAAATTTGGCGCATGAAACCCGACGGCACGGCCCAGGAGCAAATCACCGGCGACCTGTATAACAACTGGTTCCCGCACATCTCCCCCGACGGCGAGTGGATTGCCTACATCAGTTTTCCAGACGGCATTGATCCGGCGGACCATCCTTACTACAAACAAATCTACTTGCGCCTGATGCCCGCCGGCGGCGGCCCGGCGCGGGTGATCGCCTACGTTTATGGAGGCCAGGGCACGATGAACGTCCCCTCCTGGTCCCCCGACGGCAAAAAAATCGCCTTCGTCAGCAATACGGATAATTAAAAAACCCTTGTCAGAAATTTCACGGTGGGGCAAGTTCTCCACCACTTTTCGATGAGATCAGTATTGATTGCAATCATGTTGATTGTGGCGCCGCTGCCGGGGCGGGGCGCGGAGCAAACGGCGGCCGTCGCCGCGGAGTCCGCCGCCGTTGCGCAGGAGGCGCAGCCGGAAGGGTTGCCGTCGGCGGCCACGGAAGTGTTTCGCATCGGCCCTTTGCCGGTGACCAGTTCGATGCTGGTGACGTGGATCGTGGCGCTGGGGATCATCGTGTTCGCCCGGCTGGCGACGCGGAACATGAAACAGGTTCCCGGCGGCGCGCAGAATTTCTGGGAATGGCTGGTGGAGAGTCTCTACGACTTCCTGGACGGCATCCTGGGCGCGGAGCTTGTCAAGAAGACCTTTTGGTTCTTCGCGACTATTTTCATCTTCATCCTGTTCACCAACTGGTTCGGCTTGATTCCGGGCGTGGGGACGATTGGCTGGGGCGCGGCCACTCCGCACGGCTTTGAAGTCACGCGCCCGCTGTTGCGCGGCGGGAACGCCGACCTGAACATGACCTTGGCCATGTCAACGATCTTCATGGTATTGTGGGTGATCTGGGGGCTGCAATCCAACGGGGTGGGCGGATTCCTGCTGCACATCTTCGGACCAAAGGGGGAGAGTACCGGCATCATCAAGTTGATGATGATCGTGCTCTTCTTCGGGGTTGGCTGCCTGGAACTGCTCTCCATCGCCTTCCGTCCGATTTCCCTGAGCTTTCGTCTTTACGGCAACATCTTCGCGGGGGAGAACCTGCTGGAGGCGTTTTCCAACCTCGTCCAGAATCCGCCCTGGGCCAAAGCGGTCGCCAGCGTGCTGCTGCCGGTGCCGTTTTATTTCATGGAACTGCTGGTGGGTTTCGTGCAGGCGCTGGTATTTATGTTATTGACATCCGTGTTCACGGCGCTGATCTGCCAGCACGATGAGGAGGAGCACGGGAAGGCCCATTGAGGCGATTGACAATTTCAGCGGCTTGACCGTGTTCAATCGCGGGAGCCGCTGGACAAAACAGAAAGCAAAAAACAAAAAACAAAGGTAAAATTATGGTGACACCAATGTTAGCGGAGATGACGGGGAGCTTCCAGGTCGGTTTGGCCGGCCTGGGATCGGCCATCGGGGTCGGCCTGGTCGGCATGAAAGCCTCCGAAGCGGTCGGGCGCAATCCCGGCGCATTCGGGAAGGTGATTATCCTGGCGCTCCTCGGCATGGCGTTTGCCGAAGCCATCGTGTTCTACGCGATCTTCCTCGGAGGCCATTAAACTGCCGGGCGCGGAGTTCATCGCTCCGCGCCCGTTTTACCTACCATTTATGAACCATTACATTTTGTTCGCAAGCCTGGGGAGCGACCTTGCAGAAAATGCCCAAAAAACCGCGGAGACATTCGGCCTGGATTGGCCGCATTTCATCGCCCAAGTCGTCAGCTTCAGCCTGGTCTGCCTGTGTCTTTTTCTGTTCGCCTACAAGCCCATTCTCAAAATGCTCGCCGAGCGCCGCCAGCAGATCGCCGACGGCCTGGCCAACGCCGAGAAAATCAAACAGGAACTGGCCCGCACCGAGGTCATGCGGCAGGAGGTGCTTGACAAAGCCAATCTCCAGGCCACCAAGCTGATTGATGAAGCCCGCGCCGCCGCCGCCCGCGTCCGCGAGCAGGAAACTCAAAAGGCCATCGCCCAAGCCGAGCAGATCATTGCCAAGGCCCGCGAAGCGACCGCCACGGAACACGGGCGCATGCTGGCCGAGTTGAAGCGGGAAGTTCTTTCTCTGGTCGCCCGCACCACCGCCGCGGTGACGGGCAAGGTCCTCACCGCTCAGGATCAAGAACGGCTCGCGGAAGAAACCCGGCGGCAATTGGCCGCCTGATCGGCGGTCGCGCAGACCATGAAGATCACCAAACAAGCCCGCCACGAAGCCCGGCAGCTCTTTCGCGCCTGCCTGGCCAATGGTTTGCTCGATGAGAACCGCGCGCGCCAGGCCGTCCGCCTTGTGATCGAACGCAAGCCGCGCGGCTACCGGCCCCTGCTCTCCCAATTCCAGCGCCTGCTCCAGCTTGACATCGCCCGCCACACCGCCCGCGTTGAGAGCGCGGCCGGGCTGCCGCCGCAATTTCAGGCGCAGGCGCGGGCGGACCTGGAGCGGCGCTATGGCGGCGGGTTGAATTTCATCTTTACACAAAACCCCGCCCTGCTTGGCGGCGTCCGCGTCCAGGTCGGCGGCGATGTTTATGACGGCAGCGTCCGGGCGCGGCTGGCCGGTTTGCGGGAAAGTTCCTAGTTCAATTTTATGAGCACCTTGTTGCAAGAAATCGAAGCCCAAATCTCCGGCCTGAAAACCGGCGTCACCAAACAAAACGTCGGCACTGTCCGCGAAATCGGGGACGGGGTGGCGCGGATCGAAGGGCTGTCCGATGCGATGCTGAACGAAATGCTGGACTTCGGCGACGGGATAGTGGGCCTGGCGTTGAACCTGGAGGAAACGGAAGTCGGCGCGATTATTCTGGGCGATTACACCGCCATCAAGGAAGGCCGCGAAGTGCGCACCACCGGCAAGCTCCTGCAAGTCCCGGTGGGCAGGGCGCTGCTCGGCCGCGTCGTCAATTCCCTCGGCCAGCCCATTGACGGCAAGGGGCCGATCGCGGCGGAGACCAATTATCCGGTGGAAAAAATTGCGCCGGGGATCATCCGCCGCAAACCGGTCAGCCAGCCGGTGCAGACGGGCATCATGGCCATTGACGCCATGATCCCCATCGGACGCGGCCAGCGCGAATTGATCATAGGCGACCGCTCGACGGGCAAGACCACGATTGGCATTGACACCATCATCAGCCAGGCGCGGTTGAACAAGGCCGCGGAAGAGGCCAAGGACACCGCTTACCGTCCGCTTTACAGCATTTACGTCGCCGTCGGGCAGAAGCAATCCAACGTGGCCCGCGTCCTGGCCGTGCTGGAGGAAGCGGGCGCGATGCCTTACACGATCATCATCAGCGCCTGCGCCTCCGATTCCGCCACCAACCAATATCTGGCCCCCTTTGCCGGCGCGGCGATGGGCGAATGGTTCATGGACAATGGCATGGACGCGCTGATTATTTACGACGATCTTTCCAAGCACGCCGTCGCCTACCGGCAGGTCTCGCTGGTGCTCAAGCGCCCGTCCGGCCGCGAGGCCTATCCCGGCGACGTTTTCTATTTGCACAGCCGTTTGCTCGAACGCGCGGCGCGGGTTGGCGAGAAATACGGCAACGGCTCGCTCACTGCCCTGCCCATCATCGAAACTCAGGCGGGCGACGTTTCCGCCTACATCCCCACCAACGTCATTTCCATTACCGACGGCCAGATTTATTTGGAAACCGATTTGTTCTATCAAGGCATCCGCCCCGCCATTTCCGTCGGCCTCTCCGTCTCCCGCGTCGGCTCCGCCGCGCAGGTCAAGGCCATGAAACAAGTCGCCGGCCGCGTCAAGCTGGACCTGGCCCAATTCCGCGAACTGGCCGCCTTCGCCCAGTTCGGCTCCGACTTGGACGCCAAGACGCAGGCGCAATTGGAACGCGGCAAGCGCATCGTGGAAGTTTTCAAACAGCAGCAATACAATCCCATCCCCGTCGAAATCCAGTCCGCCATTTTGTGGACGGTGCAGAACGCCCTCATGGACGACGTGGCGGTGGACCGGATCAAGGATTTCCAGGCCAAGCTCACCGATTATCTGGTCAACCGCAAACCGGCGCTGGTGGAAAAGATTCGCGTCGAAAAAGCCTTCAACGACGCCCTGATCGCCGATCTCAAGGCCGCCGTGACGGAATTCAAACAGACTTACCGCTAGAAAGCTCATGCCCAGCACGCGCGACATCCGCCGCCGCATCAAGTCGGTCAAGAACACCGCCCAAATCACCAAGGCGATGCAGATGGTGGCGGCGTCGAAGATGCGCAAGGCCCAGCAGGCCGCGCTGGCCGGACGGCCTTATGCCCAATTGATGAACAAGGTGCTCGCCGCCGTGGCGGCCGAGAACACCGGGGAGAGCCATCCCTTCCTGGAACAGCGCGAGGGCGCGCGACGCTGCGTCATCCTCATCAGCACGGACAAGGGATTGTGCGGGGGCCTGAACAGCAACCTCATGCGCGAGGCGGCCAAGTTCGACCCCGGCGCCGTATTCATCGCCGCCGGGCGCAAAGGCTCGCAATTCCTCGCCCGCACCCAGCGCCGCATGGTGGCCGAATTCACCTACAGGGACGCCCCGCTTTTCTCCGAAGCCCGCGCCATTGCCAAATTTGCCGGCGGCCTTTTCCTTAAAGGCGAAGTGGACCGGGTGGACATCCTGTTCACCAACTTCGTCTCCACCCTCGTCCAAAAGCCGGAAACGCGCCGGCTTCTGCCCATCAGCGAAGTCGCAGCCGTCAAAGCCGGCATGGGGGCCGAGAGGGCCGGGGCGCTGCCCGAGGAGCCTGGCGAGTTCCTGTTTGAGCCGAGCCGGGCGCGGGTGCTGGCCGCCCTGCTGCCGCACAGCCTGGATTTTCAAATCTACCAAATCCTGCTCGAAGCCAAGGCCAGCGAACACAGCGCGCGCATGGTGGCCATGAAGAACGCCACCGACAACGCCCTGCAATTCATCAAAGACCTCACCCTCGAGTACAACAAACTGCGCCAGGCCAACATCACCAAGGAACTCCTGGAAATCGCCAGCGCCGCCATGGCCATGGGGTGAGGCCATTGCGGATTGCGGATTGGAACAGAAGGACACGAAGACAACAAAGGGGGGAACTCCTCTTCGTTTCCTTCGTTTGCTTCTGTTCGATTTTTTGGAAACAAGTATGCCGACAAACAAGTATGCCGGGCTTGCGTTTTGGCGGAAATCTGCTATTGTTACAAATCGTTGACAGTTATTTTTGCCCGTTGGGCAACGAAATCAGAAATCTAAACATTAAAACTAATAGTATCTATGGCATACGTATTACCTCCCCTCCCCTATTCCAAGGAAGCCCTCGAACCGCACCTGGATGCGCTTACGATGGAAATCCACCATGACAAACACCACGCCGCCTACGTCAACAATGTCAACAAGGCCATCGCCGGCAAGACGGAGTTGGAAGCCAAAACCGTCGAGCAGTTGATCGCCGCTTTGGATGCCGTTCCGGCGGAGATTCGCGGCGCGGTGCGCAACAACGGCGGCGGCCACGCCAATCATTCGCTCTTCTGGAAAATCCTCGGCCCCAAGGCGGGCGGCGCCCCGACCGGCGCGCTGGCGGACGACATCGCCAAGACCTTCGGCAGTTTCGCGGCCTTCCAGGAAGAGGTGGAGAAGGCCGGCATCAGCCGGTTTGGCAGCGGCTGGGCCTGGCTGGTGGTCAACCAGGGAAAACTGCAAGTCTGTTCCACGCCAAACCAGGACAATCCGATCATGGGCAAGGCGGTGGCCGGATGCGAAGGCCGCCCCATTTTCGGCGTGGACGTTTGGGAGCATGCCTACTACCTGAAGTATCAAAACCGCCGCCCCGATTACCTCAAAGCGATCTGGAACGCAGTCAACTGGTCCGAAGTGGCCCGGAACTACGCCGCCGCCAAAAAGTAGCCCCGCGCCCCAGACCGCGCTTTTGACTATTTGCCGCAGAATTGCGGGGTGTGATTTTAGTAATTGGCGACGGGCGCAGACCGCCGCTCCTGGTTTCAAAGCCCGCCAGGGCTGACATCTTTGTAGTACGCCGGCTTCAATACCGATGTAGCTCCGTCAGGAGCGGCATCATCGAGGCAGGAAGGGTCTATTTCGCTCCTGATGGAGCTTGAGTTCGTGTGGTGCTGGCGGGCTACAGATAGGCCGCGCCTACGGCGCTACGGCTTTCCCGGGCCCCGAAATGAATCAAATTGCGAAAGACCGGCTTCATTTCATAACCTACTATTCAACATTCACCATTCTTATAAGTGAAGGCGGCTTTCTTTTTTGCATAAGTTCCTTGAGAAATGCGTTGACTTTTCCTATCAAACAGTGCGTAATCGCAAACTGAGATTTGACCACCAACACTTATGAAAAAACTGACTTCTCTCAGGGTCATGGCCGGTTTCATGGCGCTGTTCGGATTGGCCGCCGCCTGCCAGGCCGTGGATTTCCACGTCACCAGCGCCCAGAGCCTCCAAAATGCCCTGACGCTCGCCGCCGCCAACGGCTCGGACAACAACGTCTATCTGGCCGCCGGCTACTACTCCGGCAACTTCAACTACAACAGCGCCGATCCCAACGCCCTGACCCTCCAGGCCGAGTCCGGCGTGACCAACAACCAGATCACCCTTGACGGCGCGGGCACGGGCCGGACCATGAGCCTTTCCTGCTCCGTCAACGGCGCCATCTCGGTGAGCGGCCTGACCTACCTGCGCAACTGCGGCAACGCCAACTATGCCGCCTTGAGCATCGCGACCGGCGCAAACGTTTTGGTCAGCAATTGCCGCTTCCTCTCCTCCGCCAACAGCAGCGGCGGGGGCTTGCTGATCTCCTCCGGGCTGAACGCCACCGTGATCGGTTGCACCGCGGTTGGGAACTCCGTTCAAACAACCGGCATCAACATATACGGCGTGCCGGGCGTCGTGAGCGTGCAGAACTGCGTGCTGAACACAAATGGCGAAATGGGGTTGTCCATTTCGGGCGCCGGGATGATTACGGTGGAGACCAACAGTTTCAACGGAAATTGGATAAACTGTTGCAACAACCAAGGCGGCGGCGCTTACTGCAGCGGCGCAACGGTTACCCTCGCCGGCAACTCTTTCAACGGAAACTCGAGCGGTTCTGGAGGCGGCGCTTTCTGCATCGGTTCGGTTGTGACGCTCTCCGGCAACATGTTCAACGGAAATTCGGCAAGCCAAGGCGGCGGCGTTGATTGCCAATGGTTGAATGGTTCTTCTGCGGGCACGATGACTCTTTCCGGCAACACGTTCACCGGAAATTCGGCAACCTACGACGGCGGCGGCGCTTATTGCAACGTGAATTCCGGCACGGTGACGCTCTCTGCCAACACGTTCAATGGAAATTGGATAGGCTACTATGGCGAGGGCGGTGGCGCTTACTGCAACATGAATTCCGGCACATTGACTCTCTCGGCCAACACGTTCAGTGGAAACGCCTCGTCTGGCGCCGGCCAGGGCGGCGGGGCTTTCTGCAACAATTCTTCCGGAACGATGACGCTCTTTGGCAACACTTTCACGGACAACTCGGCCGGGGACAACTATAATTGGGGTTTTCCTTGGGGCGACGGCGGAGGCCTCTTCTGCGCCACCGGCGCGTCCCTCAGCAATAACACCTTCACGGCAAACTCGGCGGCCCTATACGGCGGCGGCGCTTGCTGCTGGCAAAGTGGCGCCGCCATGACTCTCGCCGCCAATACGGCGGAACAGAATTCGGCGCAGTCCGGCGGGGGATTCTACATTTACAGCGGGACCGTGCTTTTCTTTGACAACCTGCTCGAGGGCAACACGCAGACCGGTTTCACCAACTACGGCGGCGGCGTTTATGTGGACGCCGGCACTGAATTGGACATGATCAACAATACCATCTTCGCCAACAACGCCCTCGGCGGCGGCGGCGGCGCGGCCTTCCAGGTGGATGGCGTGACGGAAATCCTCCATGTCTATAACAACATTATCTGGGGCAACACCGCCAACGCCAACGGCGCCGATGTCCATCTGGCTGGCACCGGCCAGCGCAAGGAGTACATAGACAACGACTCCGACGACATGTCCGGCGTCTGGGATTTGGCCACCACCCTGGACATTGACCCGCAATTCTACGACCCGGTCAATGGCGACTACCATCTCCGCTCCACCTCGGGCCTCGTCAACACCGGCGACAACTCGGCGCCGGATTTGCCCTCGACGGACCTGGATGGCGGCCCGCGCATCGTGGGCGGCGTGGTGGACATCGGCTGCTACGAATTCAATAACAGCGCGTTCATGCCGGCGGACACCAATAGCGCCTGGACCATCACCTCCGCGGAATTCAACGCCTACGGCAACGCATGGCTGAACAGCCTCGGCTGGACCATCGGGCCAAGCCCGATCCCGGCCAATTTCGCCACCCGCGCCGGCTACCTCCTCCAAAGCACCGGAACCGGGGCCTATTACAACGACGGCAGCGCCCAGCCGACCAACTGGAAGCCCGGCGCACCGTAACCAGCCCCGAAACTCCCGAAAGGATTTCGCGTGTCCTGGAATTCCACCAAAACAGGAAATGGCCCGCCAAAAAGTCGCGTAGCGGCTTTCGGCAGAAAGCCGCCATTGTCCCTTCCGCCTTTAGCCCGCATATTTCATAGTGCCTGGGTAGCATCCCCATTCCATCGGGACCCGTCCCGCCGGGCCACTGGCCCGGAGGGTCCTGTCATGCGACTTTTGCCAGCCGCGCTGCCTGACAACGACAGTTCGTGTGTCCGGCTTCCGGTCGGCGAGTCGCCGACCGGCACAGGTCCCGATGGAATCGGGATGCTACCCACCGAGGCCGGGCACGGGTATGAAAGATCCGGTCGTGAGCCAGGCAGGGCGAGGCTCCAGCCGAGCCAAACCGTCGGCCGCTTCCTGCTTTCCGCTTTCTGCTTTCTGCTTTGCGCTTTCCAAATATGCCTCGCGCAAACTCCGCCAAGCCCCCTCTTCTCTCCCCGGTCGGGCGCGTCCCCTCCGGTCACGGTCACCCTGAGCGACGCCAATCCCAATGCGCTCATCCACTACACCCTGGACGGCACCCTGCCGAACACCAGTTCCACGCTCTACACAGGCCCGCTCACGCTGACCAGCAGCTACACCGTCGTCCGCGCCTCGGCATTCGTTACCGGGCAATCCCCCAGCACGGCGGTCTCCGCCTACTACTACAATTCCCAAAGGAGCGTTCCGCCGACGAACTCCTACACTCGCACCATAACGAAAGACCTGCCCGCGACGCCGCTTGTCACCGTGCAGATCACCAACGCCGCCAGTATTTCTTGTTACACCGTTGAAGAGCGCCTGCCCGGCCCGCTCCAACCTGTCAACATCACAGGCGGCGGCGTTTGGAATCCCGCCACCGGCACAGTGCGCTGGGGACCTTTGAGCAACACAGCCCCTTTCATCGCCTCCTACCGCGTCACGGGGCCGCCCGGCTCTTATTCAGTGGACGGCTCGGAATGGGCGGACGGCCAGTGGACTTATGACCCGGGAGCCACAGTCGTGCCCCTAACCGTGCCATTGCTTCCCGTGGCCGCCGCTCCCGTGCCGCCGCCGCAAGTTGCCGGCCCGGTCTTTTCTCCCCGGTCAGGCACGCCGATTCCGGCTGTGGTCAGCATAAGCGATCCCACTCCCAATGCGGTCATCTGCTACACCCTGGATGGTACGCTGCCGGACACCACTTCCACCCTCTACACCGGCCCAATCACGATGGCCAATAGCTACACCGTCATCCGCGCCGCGGCCTTCGTCACCGGCGACATTCCCAGCGACGCGGTTTCCGCCTACTACTACAACTCGGTGCTGCCCGCTCCGCCGACGAACTTCTTCAATTGCGCCGCAACGAATGATTTGTCCGGGATGCCTGTCGTCAGCATTCAGATCACCAACGCCGCGGGCATTTTATGTTACTCTGTTGAGGAGCGCCTGCCGGGGCCGCTCCAGGCCGTCAACATCACCGGCGGCGGCGTCTGGAACCCCGCCACCGGCACGGTGCGCTGGGGGCCGTTGAGCAACACAGCCGTTTTCAACGCCACCTTCGGCGTCACTGGGCCGCTCGGCGCCTATTCTGTGAGCGGCTTGGAATCGGCGGATGGCCGGTGGACTTATCCCGTGGGGCCGACACTGGTGACCATCTCCCCGCCGGCTATGGCTGTGGCCGCGCCGCCTCCGGCCCCGGTGGAAGCCGCCATGCCGGTCTTCAGCCCCGCTTCGGGCACGCCGCCACCAGTTGTAGTCACCATGACCAACGTCAACCCCGCGGCGGTCAGCTATTACACTTTGGATGGCACGGCGCCGAACTCCAACTCGATCCGCTACCTCGGCCCGATCACGATTTCCAGCTACACCGTCATCCGCGCCCGCTCCTATGTCACAGGGGAATCACCCAGCGCCTCGGCCTCGGCCTATTATTACGCCTCCGCGATGGGCGTTCCGCCGGCGAATTCTTCTTCGAGCGGCATAACGAATGATCTTTCCGGAACGCCGGTTGTCACGGTGCAGATCACCAACGCCCCGTCTGTTCTTTGTTACAGCGTTGAGGAACGCCTGCCCGCGCCGCTCCAGGCCTCGAACGTCACCGGCGGCGGCGTCTGGAATCCCGCCGCCGGCACGGTGCGCTGGGGGCCGTTGAGCAACACAGCCCCATTCAGCGCCACCTTCGCTGTCACTGGGCCTGCCGGCGCTTATTCGGTGAGCGGCTCGGAATCGGTGAACGGCCAGTGGACTTTGGAACTGGCGCCGGCGCTGGTGACCATCGCCCCGTCGTCCTCCGCCCCTCCATCCGCGCCCGAGCAAGTCGCCATGCCGGCTTTTTCGCCCCTCAGTGGCGCCGCCCCGCCGGTGGACGTGTCCCTTTCCTGCGCGACTACAAGCGTCGTGGTAACTATCACTTACACTCTCGACGGCTCCGAGCCTGCGGCCCTCTCGCAGGTCTATGCCGCTCCCCTGCACTTTGACAGCGCGGCCGAGGTGCGCGCGCGGGCGTTCGCGGATGGATTGCCGCCCAGCGCCGTCAGCGTGGCCTTCTACGGGCCGCCGCTGCCGCCGGCGGACTTGCAGTTCTCGCGCGCCCTGAGCACGAGCGCAAACGGCGCAACGGAGGTGAGCTTGACCGTGAGTCCCGGCGCAACCGCCCATTGTTTCGCCGTCGAAGAATCGCTCCCGGCCGGGTTGTTCCCGTCCAACATCACCGCGGGCGGCGTCTTCACCGCCAGCAACTCCGTGTTGCGCTGGGGACCGTTCACCACCACCGGCGCCCAGACGCTGGCCTACCAGGCGGCGGGCTTGGCGGGCGATTACCAGGTGCATGCCACTTGGAGTGTGGACGGCGTCAGCGGCGGTGAGATTCAGTCAACCAACATTGTTCTCCCAATCCCAACCAACATCGTCGCCGCCAAGCCGGGACAGGAACCGCAACCGGTTTTCTCCCCGGCCGTTGGCGGCGCGCTGCCCGTTGCCGTGACGATTTCCTGCAGCGACCCGCAGGCCCAATTGTTCTTTACGTCTGATGGTTCGGCGCCAACGCAGGCCTCCTCCCACTACTCGCACCCGCTGACATTCTCCCAGCCAGCGATTCTGCGGGCGCGCGCCTTCGCCAACGGCTCCCTGCCCAGCGCCGAGACAGCCGCCTACTACGGGCAAACCGAGTCCCCGCCGGATTTCCAGGTTTCCTGCGCGCTCAACCTCGGTTCGCCGCTCACGCCAATCGTTAATTTGACAGCCACGCCCGGTTCCACTCTTTCCGGCGCCGTCTGCTACGCCGTCGAAGAATGGCTGCCGCCCGGAGTCGAGCCGGCGAACATCAGCAGCGGCGGCGTCTATGCCGCAAGCGAGTCGGTGGTGCGCTGGGGGCCGTTCATCGGCACGACGCCGGTGGATATGAGCTGGCAGGCCGTCGGCCTCCCGGGCGCTTACCCGTTGCGCACGACGTGGAGTGTCAACGGCGTCAGCCTGGGCGGGTTTGCGGAAACCAGTCTTGTGATAGGCGCGAATTCCATCGTTTATGTTCCAACCCCGCCTTTGCAGGAGCCGCCGCCCGTCTTGTCGCCCGCCATCGGCTCAACCCTGCCTGTCAACGTCTCCATTTCGTGCAGCGATTCGCATGCGCAAATCCGTTACACACTGGACGGCTCCTCCCCGGCAAGCGGTTCGGCTCTTTACACAAGCCCGCTCACGCTGACCACGCCATGCACGCTCCGCGCGCGCAGCTTCAGCGCGGGCTGGACGCCCAGCACGGAGGCCGTTGGCTTCTACATTGCCGCCCCAAATGCCAATTCACTCGCATTGGTCCGCAGCGTGTCGGGCGACGCCACATCCCTCCCGATCATCAGCGTCACCGCCACGCCGCGAAACATCCAATGCTATGCCCTGACCGAGACGCTGGCTTCCGGCCTCACACCGTATCGAATTGGCCAGAACGGAGTTTGGGACTCGACCAACCGCACTCTGAAGTGGGGTCCTTACACAGACGCCCAATCGCGCGTTCTTACTTACCAAGTCACCGGCCCCTCCACCGCCTACCCGCTCGACGGCCAGGGCAGCTTCGACGGCAACACAGCAGAAATTACCGGCGCGACGAATTTCAGAGTGGACCAAACAACTGTAATCTACGATGGAAACACCAACAACGGATTCGGCGGCGCGATCGGCAACGGCAGCCTCGTCTTAAGCGATGACGGAACCAATCTCTATGGAACCCTGAACACCAGCGGCCCCATGGCCAATGCCCTCGTCCTCTACATCGCCACCGGGCCGGGCGGATTCGCCTCGACGGCCGGTTTCCAGGACGCGGCGGAACCGTTGCGCACCGCCATTTCCGGTTATACCGCAACGCAAAACGACGGCGGGCCGGGCCAGAGCGTGCTGACCTTCGAGAGCGGCTTCGCGCCCAGCTACGCCATCGCCTTGCAACCCGGCAACGGCGTCAACTTCGGCGGCCTGTGGGGCCTGTCAAACGGCGGGAACTACAGCCTGCCTCTCATAACCTCCGTCAACTTGACACCCGTCGGCGCCGATGCCGCCGCGACCTACAGATTCTCCTTCAACGTAACCAATATCGGCCTGACACCCGGCGCGGGACAGAGCTTTGAACTCTTGGGGACGTTCATTTCCGACACCGGTTTCCGCTCCACCGAAGCCGTGGCGGGCAACCTCACCGGCATACAAGGCTGGAACCCGTTCACGCAAACCGCTTATGCAACCTACACGATGATCCCGGCCATCTTCCCGCTCATCGTGGCGCCGCCGGCGGCCCTGACAGTCCACTTTGGGCAAAGCGCGCAATTCGTCAGCGGCGCAATCGGCGCCGGGCCGATGGCCTTCCAATGGCAGTGCAACGGAACCAATCTCACCAATTGCGCGCGCGTATGCGGCTGCCAAAGCAACACACTCACCATTGCCGCCGCGCAGTTATCCGACGCGGGAACCTATCAATTGATTGTCACCAATGCCTACGGCTCCGTCACAAGCGCCACCGCGACGCTGATCGTTATCGAAACCGCCCCGGTGCTATCCAGTCCCCAAATCTCAGCCACAGGCCAATTCACCATGACCGTTGCCAGCGACATAAACGCCGTCTTCAACATCCTGGTCTCCACCGACCTTGTCAACTGGAGGGTGGTTTCCACATTCACAAACCTTTCAGGCAACGACACCATCACCCTCCCCGTTCCCTCCGGCAACCAGACCGCCGCCTTCTACCGCCTAATCTCCCATTGAGGAACCCTCCCTGTAGCGGCAGTCTATGACCGCCGCAATAAAAGTCCGCAATAACCCTCCGTCCCCACGGCAGGGCGACGCTCCCGCGGAGCCGTCTTCCCCCCGGAAGGCGCCGCAAAATTAAACGCAAAGACGCAAGGGCGCAAAGTCGTAAAGAGAAAAGCAGAAATTGGGAAAGCAGAAAGCAGAAATGCTGTACCGCTTTGCGTCTTTGCAGTGCTGTTCCCGAGAATTGCGCATTTTTGGCAAAGTTTTTCATTCTCTGTTTCCTCTGTTTCCTCTGTTTGCTCCTGTTCAAGTCCTTTGGTTGCAGCTTGCCGCGCTGCGTCTTCGCGACTTGGCGGCTTTGCGTTGAAAAATCTTCCCTATCCGTGCAATCCGTGAAATCCGCGGTTTAATTCCTTTCGTCGGGTGCATTTCACTTTTTTGGGTTCAACCTCAGGCTTGGGTGGCTACCGCTGGCTGGCGGCTGGCGTGCGGAAACAGCAGCGACCATCGTTCGTTGCGCCGAAGGGTTTCCAAGGCCAGGAGGGCCTCGTCGCCTGCCAGAGACCAGAACTGGCCCGATCTCTTGAATCGCACCTGATATTGTCGGCAGGTTGATTCAATAGCGCCCGAGCCCAAGGGTTGCTGCTTGCGCTTGCCGGAGGCGTAGTTCATCCGGTGAGCGTGAGTGGTGAAGTAGCCGATTTCTTTGGCCAGTTCTTCCCGTTGTGCCGGCGTCATGTTCTCTTTGTTGCGCAAGCCGGGCTGCCGCTGCCAGGACCCCCGCAAGCCACAGCGCCACGGCCCCTACTACCATCTGGATTACGTCCATCACGGCAAGAAGACCACGCGCTTCATCCGTGCAGCACAACTGCCCGGTGTGCGCCTCCAGTTAACCAATTTCAAAAAGCTCCGTCGCTTGGTTGACCACTGGATCACCTTGTCCTTGGAAAGAGCCGAAATCTTGCGACAGAAATCGGCTAAAACGAGGTCTTAAACCCGGCAGCTTCCTTTTCAAGCTCGGGCTACCCACAAAAGTGAAATGCACCCAACACAGAGCGCCATTACGCAACCGGTGATGACGCTTCAACATCTCTATTCCACTCAGGGAACTTATACCATTACCCTCTCGGTAACGTGGACCGGGCAGACCGCAACCATGCCCGTGTCGGGCACAGGGACCAAATCAGATACCGTCTCGGTTCCAGGAACATGCGGCGGGCCGGTCATTACAAGCCAGCCGGCCAATGAGGTGGTTTTGGCGGGAGGGACGGCACAGTTCACCGTGGGGGCGAGCAGTTTCCTGCCGATGTATTACCAGTGGTATTTCAATAAGACCAATCCAGTCGTCTCTCCTCCGACATTTGCGACGCTAACCATGCAAAACATCACAGTAAATGCCGCCGGCTCCTATTCAGTCGTGATTACCAATGCTTACGGCAGCACCAACAGCGCGGCGGCAACGCTCACGGTTGTGCCGCCTTTAGTAACCGGACTTATTCGAAATGCGGATGGAAGTGTAACACTCGACTTTCAGGGCCTGGCCAATACCGAGAGCCGAATCTGGGCCGCCACTAATTTGACGCCGCCGATACTATGGCTGCCCATCTTTACCAATACCACCTCCGCGCCGGACGGCACATGGCAGTTCACAGACCCCAACGCGATCAATTCCCCAGAGCGCTTCTACCATTTCTCGGTGCCCTAACAGCGCATGTCTGATTTTGGGGAGCGCACGCGCCCCCGCGTGCGGGGTTCAGCGCCCTCGCTGAACCCACTGCCGGAGGTCAGCGACGAGGGCGTCGCTGACTACACGCGAGGGCGCGTGTGCTCCCCAAACATCTTGCCGATGGTGGTTGTTTCAAGATGTGGCTCGGCAGGAGCCTCGCCCTACCGAGGTTGGGCTTCTCAGAACTTCAACTCGACGGCTTCGCGGGCGGCGCAGATTTTCAGGGCGGACCCGTGCCGGGCCGCGCGCCGGCGGCACATCTCCACTTTCACGTCCACGTCGCGGTCGGCGCATTCGGGGTCGTGATGGAAGAGGGCGAGGTTTTTGGCGCCGGCCTGGATGGCGAGATCGGTGGCGGAGAAACAGCAGGAGTGCCCCCATTTCATTTTGGCCGCATACTCCTTCTCGTCATATTGCGCGTCGAGGATGAGCAGGTCCGCGCCGCGCATGGATTGGAGGAGGGCATCGGGCATGCGGCGCAAGGGGCCGTTGTTCTGCAAGTCGGGAAACAACTCGCGCGCGCGAATCTCCAATTCGTTGTCGGTGGCATAGACGATTTTCCGGCCGTCCTTCTCGAAGGAATAACCGCAACAGCCGCCGGGATGATTGAGGGGAAAGCTGGAGACCTCGACGCCGCCGATACTTCGCCGGCCCTCGTGCAAGTGGTCGGCCACAATCCGGGCGCGAAGGTCCTCGAACGGCACCGGAAAGAACTCGGAACTCATCTGGCCGGAGAGCACGCCGCAGATTCGGTCGTCGCCGGCGCGCTGGCCATAGACGTGAATCCGCATGTCGGGCCTGTAGAGCGGCTCAAAGAAAGGGAACCCCTGGATGTGGTCCCAGTGCGTGTGGCTGATGATCAGGTGGAGGGTTTTGGGCGGCGGATTGCGCCGGGCCAGGTCCTTTCCCAATTCACGAATGCCGGAACCGGCGTCACATATAAAGACGGTGTTTCCGAAGCGGATTTCGACGCACGCGGTGTTGCCGCCATAGACGCGGGTCCAACTGGCCGGGGTGGGGATGCTGCCGCGCGTTCCCCAAAAAGTCACGAAAGCGGGCATGACACCTCCCGATAGACGAACACGTTGTCCGCGATGGCAATCACATCCCCGTCGTGGAGCACGGCGGAGTGGACCTGGACGCCGTTGAGCAGGACCCCGTTGCGGCTGTCGTTGTCGGTCATCACGCAATCGGTTCCGCGGATGCGCAAAAAAGCATGGCGGGGGCAGGCCTTTTTGGAAGCCAGGCGGATATGGGCGGAGGGGGCGCGGCCGATCACGATTTCGAACTTGTCGAGGGGGATTTGCGCGTAGGGGCCGTCGCCTTCGATTTTTTCCAGCAAGCGGCAGCGGGTGAGCCGCTCCCGGCGCAAGGTTGTCAGGAGGGTTCCGGCTGGAGGCCGGCCCGTGTCGGTGCTCCCGCTCATGTCGGCGTTGTCATGGTCCACAGGTGAGGACGCTACCCCGATCCGGCCAATTTTGCAAAGATTTTTCCGGGCCTTTCTCTTAATCATAATCCTAATCTTAATCTTAATCTCAAATTGTGACGGGAGATTGGGATTGAGATTAGGATTAAGATTGGGAGCAGCCGGAGGGCGGAAAAGCCGGCCTCTTATCGCCTCCTGATTTGTTTTGCACAAGGGATGCAAATGAGACACACTTTTGAGGAGCTTATGATCAAGCGGATAAAAATACGGGATTTCAAGAGCATCCGTGAACTGGATCTGGAACTCAAGCCGGTCACGGTGTTGGTCGGCCGCAGTGGAACGGGAAAGTCGAACGTGGTGCAGGCGATCAGGTTTCTGCGCAATCTGCTTCTCAATTACGAGCAGGCTGTCAATTATGAAGGCGGATGGGTGCGCATTGTGCCCGAGGGTGAAAAAACTCCTCAGACCTCCATGGCCGTGACGTTCGCGGTACCTGGCGAGGAAAAGGAATACAGTTACGCGGTGGCCTTTGGGATCGCAGGGACGGCTTTTCCGGGTATGCTGCCACTAACCGCCGAACGATTGAGTCTTGGCGAGGAAATAGTCTTCTCCCGCGCGTATGAACCGCGTTTGGGTTGGACGTGGGCGAAATCTCCGAATGTGACCCCTGTGCCGCAGATGTCCGGCACTCCCATGCTTGGGAGCTTCCCAACATTGCAGCAGGTTGTTTTCGCGAATGCCGCTTTGTCCACAGGAATCGGCTTTTATCACTTCCCATCCAATGCCCTTTCACGTCAGGCGGGAGCCGTGACGGTGTTCCCACAGCAAGGTCCGGGTCTCATGGAGAATGCTGTGAATTACCTCCAAATGATGGGCGCGATTACTCAAGATTTTCATCAACCTGGCACTCGCAAAAATATTTTGGCCTCTTTGCGCAAGATCAATCCTGCGATTGAATCGGTGGAGCTTGATTCGTTGATGAATCCGCAAAGGGCCATAATTGGCCACAAGGCTGACCGCGGGATTTTCGCCCTTGCCCTGGAACAGGAGTCGGACGGTTTCCGCCGATTTTACGCCCATCTGCTGGCGCTCTACCAGACGCCGCCGAAACTGACGCTTCTATTCGAGGAACCGGAGAACGCGATTTTCCCGGGAGCGTTGTCCCTCCTGGCGGATGAATTCAATGCCGCCCCGCGCGAAAACCGGGGGCAGGTCATTCTCACGACACACAGCCCGACGCTGCTGGACTCTTTCGATGTGGATAATATAAGAGTTGTGGACATGCGTGATGGCAAGACGGTTGTCGGCCCGGTCTCCAAGGAACAACGGCAAGCCGTCAAAGATCAACTCCTGACCACGGGCGAATTGTTGACTGTGGACAATGCGAGATTGGACGAGGAGGCGGTGGCGCAGCCCGCATGAAACGTCTGGTTCTCCTCGGCGAAGGCCACGGGGAGGTCTCCGCTCTCCCGGTTCTCGTTAAAAGACTTTTGCAGGAAAAAGCCGCGGGCCAATTGCTGTTCGTTGATGCGGAGATTATCCGCACGCCCCTCGCCCGTCTCGTCAAATGGGACAAGGCCAAACAGCAAGTGGACTATTCGCAATGGATTAAGCGCGTAACGCTCGCGGCGCGAAGGCGCGAAATGGGCGGCGTGCTGGCGGTTTATGACGGCGATTTCGCGCAGTTCCCGCCGGGATCGGCAATCCCCTTCTGTGCAGCGGCAGCCGCGAAGTCCATGGCGGACGCAGCCGTCTCAGCCGGCGCCGGCAAAATAATCTCCATTGCTGTCGTGTTTGCGTGCTCCGAGTATGAAACATGGCTGGTGGCCGGCGCGGAATCCCTTGCGGGCCGCAAGTTGGAGGATGGCCGGCTGGCTCTTCCCCGCGATGTCCAATTTCCTGCCGGCGATGCCGAATCTCACGGCAAAGGCTGGCTGGAACAGCACTCCCCCGGCTATCGTCCGACTCGCGACCAAGCCTCACTGACCGAGTTGCTGGATTTTCAAGTCGTTCGTGGCAAAGGAGTCAGGTCTTTTCAGCGCTTGGAGCATGCCATCGAGCAACTGTTGGACGCGGCAGCCGGTGGTTCCCATGTTGCAACGCCCGGATGAATTGACCGCACACAGGGACTATTCCTTCTTTACACGCGCGGTTCCGTTTTGCAGGCTGGGGTGGACGTGAAGATTCTGGCGCTGACCAATTTGTATCCGCCCCACCACGCGGGCACGTTTGACACTCATTGCCAAAGCGTGGTCGAGGCGCTGCGCTTGCGCGGCCACACCGTCCTGGTGCTGACCTCCACCGCGGGGCTGCGCGCCGAACAGCGCGACAACGAAATCCACCGGATGTTGCTCCTCAACGGCGCTTATGGCGCGCCCAGGGTCACCGCCATCCAGCATCTCCGCGCGCAGGAAATCCACAACAACCAAACGCTGCTCGACGCCCTCGCGGCCTTTGAGCCGGACATCGTCCATGTCTTCAGTCTCCACGGACTTTCCAAGTCGCTGATCTTCACGCTGCGCAATGCGCGGATACCGGCGGCTTACGCGGTTCAGGATCATTGGCTCGCCGCCGGCGTCCAGGAGGACCCCTGGCTGCGTTTCTGGAACGCGCCCTCGCTTCCCTTCCTCGAACAATCCTGCCGCGCGGCCCTGGAAATGAGCGGCGAACGGGGCCGGCTGGATGCGAGCGCGCCGACGCGGATGATGAGAGGATACGACCGCATCCCGGCCCTTTACGGGGATGCCAAGGCGCGCGCCGCCGCGGCGCCGAATTCGATCACGGCTTTCCGGTTCGACAGGATTTACTTTTGCAGCCAGGCGCTCCAGCAATTGACCGAGCGGGCGGGCTTTGCCGTCGGCCACGCCGAGGTGATTTACCCGCGCATTACCGGGGGGTTTGTAGGCCAGACCAAGCCGGCGGGCGCGCCGATGAGGAAATTCCTCATCGTCAGCCGGCTGACGGAGGAGAGCGGCGTGATGACGGCGCTGGAGGCGCTCAAGCTCGCCCGCGCGGCGCGGCTGAATGTGTCGTTTCATATTTGCGGGCGCGGCGAATCCAGTTACGTGGCGGTGTTGCGTTCGTTTGTAGTCACAAACCAGTTGCCGGTGGAATTCCTGGCGGTGTCCAATTTGAACACGGACATGGCGGCGATCTATAAACGGCATGATGTCCTGCTGCACACGCCGGAATGGGCCGAGCCGTTCCCGGTCACCGCGCTGGAAGCAATGGCGTGCGGTTTGCCGGTCATCGGCTCCACCGCGGGAGGGGCGGAGGAATTGTTGCGCCACGGCGAGAACGCCCTGACCTATCCGCCCGGCGACGCCGCGCAACTGGCCGCCCGGATGCAGGAACTGCAAGTCTCCCCCGCCCTCCGCTGTCAAATGGCCGAAACCGCCCAGGCCGAGGTCCTGGCCAAATTCAACGACACGGTGGTGATGGACCGGGTGGAAAACTTTTTGACCGTCTCCCAGGCGCAAACAAATTGAACAAAAAAAAGGCGCCCCACCCGGGGCGCCCCATGAAAACTAACTCTACTGCGCCGCTATCCTACTCTCTTTCAAAGATTTGTCTGCAAGGGAGATTCCGATTTCGTCAGTAGGCAAAATCCCTACACGCCTTCAGGCGGCTCGCGCGGGCCAGGCAGACACTCCGCTGCGGGGCGCGGCGGCCGGCGGAGTGCCCGCACTGCCTGTTTTCCACCTCATTGGCGCATCACTTCCCGCCAGTATTAGCGGACGCCGCACCCAACACTTTAGCGCGAGATTGGGGATTGCCCGCGTTTTTTTCATTTAATCGCTGGCGCGGGGCTGGAAGTGCTGGCAGGTTAAACGGGTTGCCGGCAGTCGCAACCGTTGAGTCACATATAATTATGCAAACAAATGTCCAGACCGAAGACGCCATAGGGCAGAAGACCCGCGAACTGTGCGAGACCATCGTCCGGCAGCCCCAATACCAGGGCATCCGCCGGCGGGTGGAGACCTTCCTGGCCGACGCCGAAGCCAGGGCGCAATACGAATGCCTGAGCGATCTGGGCCGGCAGTTGCATGACAAGCAGCACCAGGGCCTGACCCTCACGAGCGCGGAAATCGCCGCCTTTGACCGGCAGCGCGAGATTTTTGCCAGCAACCCGGTGGCCGCGGCCTTTGTCGAGGCGCAGGAGGAAATGAGCCGGATTCTGGAGCAGATCACCCATTACGTGAGCAAGACCCTCGAACTGGGCGCGGTGCCCCCGGCCGGGGACCTCGCCGACGGCGCCTCCTGCGGCAGCGGCTGCGGCTGTCACCACTAATTTTGAGCCGTCCGGCAATAACGGAAAAGTTCCTGCAATCCGCCGCGCGCCGCGGCTACGCCACCGCGCCCGTCAAAACCGCGCGGATGCCGCCGGGCATTTTCTACATTGTTGCCAACGAAGCGGCGGAACGGTTCAGTTTTTACGGCATGAGCGCGATTCTGACCGCGTTCATGGTCCACAATTTATGCGACGCGGCCGGGGCGCCGGCGCCCATGAGCAAATCGGACGCGGTGGCCTATTCCAGCCTGTTTGTGTCCGCCGTTTATTTCACCCCGTTTCTGGGCGCGGTTGTTTCTGATGCCTTCCTGGGAAAATTCCGGACGGTGGTCATCCTGTCCATTGTCTATTGCTTCGGTCATTTGGCGCTGTCGTTGAATGCGACGCGGGCGGGATTGTTAGTGGGGCTGTCGCTCATCGCTTTGGGGGCCGGCGGCATCAAACCCTGTGTGTCGTCCAACGTCGGGGACCAGTTCGGGGCGGACAATCAGCACTTGATGCCGCGCGTTTTTGGCTGGTTCTATTTCGCCATCAATTTCGGCGCGTTTATTTCCCAATGGACCATTCCCATTCTCCTGAAGAACAAGGGGCCCCACGTCGCGTTTGGCGTGCCCGGAATTCTCATGCTGGCCGCCACCGTCATTTTCTGGCTGGGCCGCCGGAGATTTGTCCATATCCCCCCCGGCGGGAACTCCATCCTCAAGGACGCCTTCAGCCGGGAAGGCCGGGGCCTCATCGCGCGGCTGGCTGTCGTATATATGTTGTTCGCCGTTTTTTGGTCGCTCTACTATCAAACCACCTCCGCCTGGGTGTTGCAGGCGGACGAAATGGACCGGCATTGGCTGGGCCACGACTGGCTTTCCCCGCAATTGCAGGCCATCAATTCCATCCTGATCCTGGTTTTTATTCCGCTCTTCTCCTACGCCATATATCCCGCCGCCGGCCGCTTCTTCAAGCTCACGCCCTTGCGGAAAATCTCCATTGGCTTCTTCATGACCGTGCCGTCGTTCCTGATCACCGCCTGGGTTGAGAAGCAAATCAGCCGGGGATTGCATCCGGGCATAGTCTGGCAGTTCATGGCCTACGTTTTCATCACCGCGGCGGAAATCCTGGTATCCATCACCGGCCTGGAGTTTTCCTACACGCAGGCCCCAAGGAAAATGAAGTCGTTTGTCATGGCTCTCTATTTCGGTTCCATCACCCTGGGCACCTTCTTTACATACCTCGTCAACAAACTCAACGCGCATGATGGAAAGCTCTACCTGGAGGGGGCGGCCTACTACATGTTTTTCACCTGGCTGATGCTGGCCGCCTCCGTGCTGTTCATTGTGGTTGCCCTGAAATTCAAATCCCAAACCTTCATCCAGGACGAATCCCCCGCGCACCCGTAGCGGCTTTCGGAAGAAAACCGCCAATTTCACGCTTCCTCACGAACTCTTTCCGTGGATGTGCCACTGCATGAGCAGGGCTGCTGTTTTCTCTTGAAGCGATTGCGTGCCGGTGCGCGAGGCGGCAAGTTTGGCGAAGTAATCCTCAGCGCGTTTCAGGCGGCTCCGCAATTCCTCCAGACACCGCGCGCAGTCCGCGGACGATTCCGGAATTTCAACCGCGCCCCGAATCCCGGCCTCAGCCAGCGCGGCCACCAAAGCGGCCTGTTCGGAATTGGCATAGCCAACGTGATTTGTCTCCTTATTGCCTTTGAAAACAACGCCGTTGGGGTTGAACATGTCGCCCGCTCCGATGGCCTCCGGCTTGCCCTCTGGAATGTTGACCGCCGCAAGTTTCGCGAAAGCGCCTCTGATCCACCCGGCAAAGAGAGGGCCTTTTTCATCATCAGAAAGGGAGTTCCAAATGCTCCCGGCCAAATCCCGCGCATCAAACCGCCGGGCGTTGTTGCCGGCCCGGTTCTCCATCGCCTGAATATCCTGCGTGCGCAAGTAACGATAGTATTCGGTTGTTACGAGATAGAGTTCATCGAGCATTGTTTTCCGCCGCTTCTTGCTGGTCACACCGATAAGCTCAAAAACGCAATCATCCAGCTCGCGCCGGTCTTCCTGGCACAGCTCCGTGGGAAGCTGGGCGGGCCTGCCCAGGATTTCTCTCATCCCCTCTTCTGAGTGGCATTGGAGCATCGCGTCCGCAACAAGATGAGTGACGGACCGGTTGCAGATGCTTTCGAAAGCGTTGCTCATGCGATTATATAAAGCCAACGTGACACGCCTCGGGTCTGGCACATCCATGAGAAGACAATCAATTACCTCCGTGTCCAAAGTCCCTTCCGAACCGGCGTAACGGCCGTAGAAATGCTTGACTAAAGCCATGAGGGTCGAGTTCAATATGAAAGGAACGATCCTCGCTTCAATATCCGAGAGGTTTCGGGGAGACATGTAAAAGAGCCTGTGGTTGCAAACAATCCCATCTGGATTTGCCGCAACAATGTGGCGATACTTCTGAGTCATGGGCCAGAACGCCAACCCGTTCGTTGCGCTCGTCAAATCGTACCACAAAGGACGCGAGGCGCATGAGGTGCGCTGAGGGACCGGAACAGCCTTGGACTTTGAGGACAGAAAAGTCTGCTTTGCGCCCCAACGGATATATTTGGCGGCATAAGAGTGGCGCAACGCATTGAGCGGTTTGTTGACCCAAAGGACGACCCGATCCAAATCGCCGGCGCGGATGACAGGCCGATCCACTTGCATCAGACTATGAACTTCCGGTTTCAGATACTTGGTTTCGAGAGGGTGCAGGGTGTTGTCTCCGGCGCGCGCAATCCGAACCTCGCCACTCTCAATTTCACTCCGTTTGCATGGAGTCATCAGCCCCACATTGTTCCAGGGCAATCCTCCTTTCACCGCGTCCAGCACTTCCTTCGTCACATCGCGCGGCATGAAAAAGGCATCGCACCCGCTCGTGATTCCGCGTTTAACCTCCGCCACTTCACCAAGTCGAACAAGGCGGCTCCGATAATCTGTCAGCAACCGGAAATAAAGGTCAGGCGCTCGGAGGAAGCGTCCCCATTTGCCTGCCACATAATCAGAGCCGATTCGATACATCGCCGCCCCCTCCTTGAATTGCGAGCCGTTGTCTTCCGCATCTTCCTGATCCTCGACTCCCGATTCCGCCAGCGCCTCTGCCTTGAGCAATTTGCCGGCGCGCACGCCTTCATCCCACAAGACTTGTTGTGTGACCGGAATAATGCGCATCCGGGCGTTGGAAAGCGGCGCATTGGTTTGGAGAATGATGTCGCGCAAACTTTCGGCGGCCTTCTGACGCGCGGCTTCGTCGCCATGCGGGCGGTCGCCCAAAATTTCCTTAACCGGCTTTAAAAGGCGGACGAATTTAACAACATTGTCCATCCGGCTCTTCAGGTCATCGCAACGTTGCAGAATAGTGATGCAGGTTTTGACCCGCGCATCCTTGAACCACGGCTCATCCAGGCTTTCAATAACCGCAACCAGCTTGAAAGCCTTCAATATCCATCCTTGAAGGGCGAAACCGTAATCAACATCCAGCCAGCTTGATGATGTCAGGAAACCAAAATATCCGCCTTCTTTCAACAAACTCGCCGCCACGGGCCAGAAGTAACAATGCAGGTCGCTGCGGCCGGAAAGCCTCAGCCCCGGCCAAAGTTCCCTGCAAAGCTCATGAAAATAATCCTTGGTCGTTTTCCGCCGCGCTTCGTAGGCCTCCCTCGTTTCCCCCTGCTGGCGTTTCAATTCGCTTTCCTTTGGAATTCCCTCCTGCCGCACGTAAGGCGGATTCCCAATCACAGCATCAACGTCCGGCAAAGGAACGGCGATCCTGTCTTTCGCCCCGAATGCGTTGCGCAATCCCGGGACATCCAAAAACTGGTCGCGACGATGCGGTATTTCAAAAAAATTGGCGCGTGTGATGAAGGGATAATTCTCCTCATCCTCGATATGCCGCGAGGCGAGGTTCAAAGTGGCCAAATGCGCGGCGAACAGCGCGATGTCGCAGCCATAAATTTCCCGCAACAATTCCTGATGACTCTTATGGGAGTCCTGATTTCGCCGCCCCCCGCTGCTTTGTTCCGAAAGCCAGGCTTTCCGGTGGTACGCGCGGACGAGGAAGCTGCCCGAGCCGCATGCGGGATCAATCGCAATATCCCCGGCGCGGCGTATGCAGAACGCGTTAATGATGTCAACAATGTCTTCGTTGGTGTAAAATTGTCCGAACTTCTGCCGTTCCTCGGGAGAAATCAATTTCTGAAAAATTCCACCGATGATGTCGTATGGAATCTCGCGAAAGTTGTATTGAGCCAGATTGGCGAGCAATCCCTTCCAGCCCTGGCACGCCATTTCCGAGCAAAACACAAGCGCGCCGGCCCAATCATTGACTTGCGGATAAAAAATCGGCTCGTAATCGCCCGTCTCGGCAACGGCGCGCTTGAACTGCCCGCGAAAGTAGTCATATAGGACGCGCCCGTCGTCCGCCCCGGGGCGGGGCATCTTCAATGGGCGAAGCTGCTCCGGATACTTCGCACGGATTGCCTCATAGAAAATCGCGCGATTGCAAAAGATGTAGCAAAGCGTTCTGGCCGCGCGCTCCAGAATATCACTCCAGTTGTTCGCATCGCCCGGGTCAAACGTCCAACCCATCTCCTCCGCCATCCAACACTGCAATTGCGCCGAAAAAGCCGGGTCCGCCCCGCACGCCGCGATGAGGTGGTCGCGCGTGCCGAAAACCGGCCACTCCAAATGGCTTTCCAGCGAGCGAATGAAAACATCGTCCGGCGGAACACCCCATTCCTGCACCCTGCCTTCGACAATATCCGCCAGCAATTCGAAGAGCGCCGGGAGGAATTTATCGCGAATCGCGGCGCGAACGTCGGGACGCTTGCAATCGCCGGGAGAGGTGAGGTTAAAACCCAAATCCCAGTTCTTCAACCGCCGCTGGATCATCGGAACGTTCCACTTGCTGCGATCAAACAGAACGAACGTGTTGATGTTCCAGGTAAAAAAATAGGGGGCTTGGATGTTATCCGCCTTCTCGAAGGCATCCTGTACCAACGCCGGGTCGTAAGGACTCCGCCCTTCAGGCGTTCCGGGAAGTTTCACTTCCCCGGCAAGAATCGGCGTTTGGCTGCCCTTGCAAAAGACGCGCAGATCGGAGCGCCGGTAATTTCCCGTCCCGTATTGCTCAATTTTGGCGTGCGAAAACGGCCAATCCGGACGCGACGAAAACAACGCGTCCGCCCAGGATTTGACATCCGCGCAGAAAGCGACTTCGTTTTCACGCACTTCGTGCAAATTTCTCATGCAATGATCAGCATACTCCATTGACCGCCCGGCACGTTCGCAACGGGCACGGTTCAAGTTCAACATCTGCCGCCGGATTTGCAACTACTTTCCGCCGCATTTCTGACGCAAGGGCGCGAAACAAGTTTCTTCAAAAAGGCGCCGGCGTCTGTTTCATGTCCAAAGCGGCGCTGTCGCGCCGCACTCCACGGCGCTTCGCGCAAAGGGGATGCGGCCGGCGGGCCGCTTTGGAGTGCGCGCGCGCAGCGCCGCTTTCCCACTGGCCAATGCCGTTCTGTCTGGGAACCATGCTCTATGCGTATGGCAATATGCGTATGTGCCTAAGCCTCAATGGTTTACACAATATATGCTTTGTTTGCATTTTTCCGTTGACAAACCGGCATTAAATGATAATCTTGCCATCCTATGGTAAGGCACGGAATAAGGCCAAAGCTGAAAACTGAAATTGGCTGGATGACGGCGGGGGAATGGCGGGATGCTCCCCCGGTTGCGCATCGTGGACTGCGGACTGCCGGCTTAACGCAAAGGCGCAAAGGCGCAGAGAGTTCTTTGCGTCTTTGCGCCTTGGCGACTTTGCGTTGAAATATGCTTTTTTAAATGAAGGCACAACCAAACTCCAAATTAAGCCTAATTAAGCCTAATTAAGGTTAATTAAGCCTAATTAAGGTTAATTAAGGTTAATTAAGGTTAATTAAGGTTAATTAAGGTTAATTAAGCCAATAAGATGCTTATTTTTGGACACAATGGCAAAAAAGAACCACACCCATCCCTCAAGGAACCCAACGGAGTATTGGAGTGTTGGAGTATTCCCGATTCGGAATCGGGATCACTCCATCACTCCATTCCGCAGTCCACCACTCCACCACTCCATTCCGCTCTCCACCCCTTTTGACTTTCCCGCCCGCTTCCTCTAATCTGGCCGCCTCATGAATGTCCTGCTCCTCAAAGCCCCGGATTTCGGCGATCAATGCGACCGCCTGATCGCTTCCTCCAGCCTGTTCGATCCCCTCATCGAGCAACGCGCCCGCGACATCATCCAGGCCGTGCGCGAGCGCGGCGACGCCGCCCTGGCCGAATTTGCCCAACGCTTCGACGGCGCGAAGCTGGAACCGGACCAATTCGCCGTCTCGCGCTCCGAATTGATGGCGGCCTCGTTGCGCGCGGACGAAACGCTGCGCGCGGCGGTGTCGGAGGCCACCGCCAACATAGCCGCCTTCGCCAAACGATCCCTGCGCCGGGGCTGGACGATGCGCAATTCGCACGGCGCAACGGTGGGCGAGAAGTTCGATCCCTTTTCCCGCGTCGGCATCTACATTCCGGGCGGCATGGCGCCGCTGGCTTCGACGGCGCTGATGACCATCGTGCTGGCCCGCGTGGCCGGTTGCCGAGAAATCGTCGTTTGCACGCCTTGCGAGCGCAACGGCCAGATCAATCCGGCTCTGCTTTACGCCGCGCGCCGCGCCGGGGCGACGGAGATTTACCGCATCGGCGGCGCGCAAGCCATTGCCGCCCTTGCCCTGGGAACGGACACCATTCGTCCCGCCCAGAAGATTTTCGGGCCGGGCAACGCCTACGTCGTCGCCGCCAAGCGCCTGCTCTACGGTTACGCCGCCATGGACTTGCTGCCGGGGCCGAGCGAATTGCTCGTACTGGCCGACGACACGGCGCGTCCGGCCTTCATCGCCGCCGATTTGCTGGCCCAGGCTGAACACGGCTCCGGCCACGAACGGGTCTGGCTGGTGACACCCTCGCTCCGGCTCTTGCGCGCCGTCGAAAAGGAAATCGCGCGGCAGTTGCCCAAGCTGGCGCGGCGCGAACTGATCGAACGGGCGTTGCGCAACAACGGTTGGCTCATCCAGGCGGCCGGCCTGGAGCAGGCGGCGGCATTGGCCAACCGCCTCGCGCCGGAACATCTGGAAATTATGTGCCGTCGCGCCGACGCCTTGGCGGAGAAAATCACGACGGCGGGGGCGATTTTTCTGGGGAACGATTCGCCCACCGTGCTGGGCGATTATGTGGCCGGTCCCAGCCACACCTTGCCGGCGGGCGGCACGGGCGCGTCCTTCGCCGGGCTGACCGTGGACCAGTTTCAACGGCGCACCAGCATTGTCGAGTACAAAAATCCCGCCCTGAAAAAGGCGCTCAAAACCGTCCTGAAATTCGCCGCATTGGAAGGCCTGGACGCCCACGGCCGCTCCGCCGAAATCCGTCTCCAAAAGCGCTAGAGCAATTCCATGAAAACTGCAGCCGCCCAACCGTCGGGATTTTGGGGAGCGCGGGCCTCCTCGCCCGCCGTGTTCGGCGTCTCGCCGAGCATATTCCCCATCAAGCCTCCGCTACACTGTTTCTTGAGCCGCTCTAATCCGGTAATGGAATCCATCAGGCAATGAACGAAATCCAACAATCCTATATCCGCCCACTGGTGCGCCGGCTCCGCGCCTACGTTCCGGGCGAACAGCCCAAGGTCAGGGGCTTGGTCAAACTCAACACCAACGAGAATCCCTATCCGCCTTCCCCCAAAGTGCTCCGCGCCATCCGGGCCGCCGTGGACTCGCGATTGCGGCTCTATCCCAACCCGACGGCGGAACAATTGCGCGAGAAACTGGCCGCACTGCACCATTGCCGGCCCGCGAACATCATCGTAGGCAACGGCTCCGATGAATTGCTCGCGCTGGCCACCCGCGCATTTGTCGAGCCGGAAAGCGCCTGCCCGCCCAACCCGGTCGCAGCACAAGATTCTTCGCTCCCTGCTCTCTCGCCCCGCTTGCGGGGAGAGAGTCGGAGAGAGGGGTTTCCGAAATCTGTCCCGCACCCGCCCAACCCGCGCTCGCGGGCCGCGGTCCAGTTCTTTGCGCCCAGCTACACGCTTTATCCGGTGCTGGCGGAAATCGCCGGCGCGCGCGCCAACCCGGTCCCGCTGGCTGCGGATTTCGCGTTGCCAACCATCGCCGAACTGAAGGCGGGCTGCTGGGATTTCCAGGCCGCGCTCACCTTCATCACCACGCCCAACGCACCCACCGGACGCGGTTACTCCACGGCGGAACTGGAAACACTGTGCCGCGCGCAACGCGGCGTGGTCGTCCTGGACGAAGCCTACGTGGATTTTGCCCGCGAAAACGCGATGACACTGGCCTTGCGCCACCCAAACGTGCTCGTGGCCCGGACTTTTTCCAAGGCCTACTCCCTCTGCTTTCAGCGCATCGGCTATTTCGCGGGCCACGACGACTTGATCGCCGCGCTGCAAAAAATCCGCGACAGCTACAACGTCAACGGCCTGGGCCAGATCGCCGCGCTGGCGACGCTGGCCGACCTGCCGTACTACCGGCGCGGATTCAAGCGCATCATCGCCACGCGCCAACGTCTGTCAATCGAACTCTCAAAAATGGGATTCACCGTTCTGCCCAGCCAGACCAATTTCATCTTCGTGCGCCCGCCAAACTTCCCCGCCGAAGTCTGGCTGCAAAAACTCCGCGCCCGAAAAGTCCTGGTCCGCTGGTTCTCGTCCCCCGAAACCAAAGACTATTTGCGCATCACCATCGGCACCGACGCCGAGGCCGACGCCCTCCTGCGCGCCGCCCGATTCGTGACCCATGAGCAATGACTTTCCCCATCTTCGTCTCCGTTGCCTCTGTTTTCTCCTGTTCAGAGGATCCAATTGTTTGACGCATAAGCTCTTCATATTGAACGCAACGAAAAAGTCTTGCGTGGACCCTCCGCTAGGCGTTAAATCGCCATTGCGCGTGTGTTGGACGCTGGCGGGTATAGATACAAGTGGCGTCAGCTTATGAGCGATAATGCGGAATATCTCAAATGCGCCTGCGATTATTGCGGGCAGGAGTTGGAATTCCCCGCGGATGGCTTGGGTACGGAAATCGAATGTCCAACCTGCCACCACCGGACGATGCTCCACCGGGAATCGGGGCAAACAACAAAGCTGACGCCAACAACTGTCCCCGCTCCGAAATCGCCTACGCCAACCCACGTTCCGCTGCCGACGCAGCCGGGACAAGGAGCGACCAAGCAAACTGAACCTAAGAAAGCCAACTTCGCGTGGTCAGATTCGCTGCCTGTGAAGACTTGGCAAGCGCTCGGTTCGGTGGCGCAGCTGAAAATTGGTGCCGCTTTGGTTATCGCGATTACGTTGATGTACGCATTATTCAAGCCGAAAGAGATGACGCTCTCCGGTCAGGTGTTCATCGTGACCAAGGGGGCGGAAAACGTCAAGCTGGGAGGGGTCGAGATTCTTCTATTTGAAAATGGGAAGCTCACGAAGTTTTTAAGGGCAAGGGAGACCGTCATGGCAGCCGAGGAAGGGCGGCGGTGTTCTGAAGTCCAACAAGAGGTCTTGAGGGTTACGGGAATTCCGTATTTTCTAACAAACGCATCTGGCGGCTGGACCTCCAACCCAGAGGCCATTCGTAAAATGACGCCCACAGGCCCTTTCAATTCTGAGAAAAACGCAGAGAAAGACGCAGTAATCTCGAAGGTTAATTCTTTAACTGACTGGTTGAAATCCTTCCCAGCGCCGCGTGATTACTTTTCGGGCGTGTCGTCCACAGTCGCCGTTATACGGCGCACGGTTACCGACGCCGATGGAAGATTTTCGATAATTTGCCCTGGTGGTCGAGGATTCGCCCTGTACGCAACCGCTGAACGCACCATTCCCGGGCCGTATGGCGGAGACACTGAAACGTACTACTGGCTGATTGCTGCGCCTCACGATGCGGAAAACGCTCAAGTTCTTCTGAACAATAACAATCTGGCTACTATAGACCCAGATCAGTTCTTCAAGTTGAAGCCGAACGAGGTACATTAACCCGCCAGCAAAGAGCGTCTCAATTAATAGAAACAAGCTCTATGGAAACACCGAAAACACCGATGCCACCCCCGGCGAGACAACCATCCAGACTCCCGACCGGGGATGCGCTTCTGAAACTGTCTTACTCAGCACTGGAATCCATCCGGCAGAATTACCCGGACGATTACAAGAGGCTCATCGAAAGTTACATCCCAAAGGACGAAAAAGCGAAAAGTTTGGCTAACTTCTACGGCAAGCTTCTTTGCCTAGAGCGGCGAAAATTTGATGCTGGAATAGAGGACGGTCGAATCTCCAATGGATACGAATTCCGGCTCTGGTTTGAGTTGAAACACGGCAAAAAGTTCCCAGCGCGTGCCTATAGTAGCGCCAAAGTCTTTGATACCTTTGTGCTGGCCCCTGAAAATCATCCACGGTACGTCCAAGAAGAGGTATACGACATCCTGACCAGCCGACTCATCAATGTTACCAGCAGAATCGTGAACGCCGCGAAACGACACAGCTTCGATTTGGATCACGAGGTTTTCGCTGAGGCGGCCGCGATCCTGAAAGCTCATGGTGATACCGCCGCAGAACAGATGGAGGGACGTGAGCGACGTCTCGATTGGGATTCCAAAAACATAGGGGGGCATGAGACCAAGGTCGCAGTTTTTCTGACGAAGGGCGAAGCCGCCGAACGTCGGGCGAAGGCAGCCGCCTCGGACACGCACAGGCAAATCTACACCATGCTCAAATCGGGTCGGTTGGACGCGATACTCGCTGTTCTTCTCAATGAAGCGCAACAAACTTCCGACTCGGAAACTGCTCGCAAACTGGCACAATTCGCTGCCGTAGTCCAGGAGAAGCTGCGGGAAAATGTAGTCGAGGATGGAACATGGGTGAAATCCGAGGATGGAAGGAAGGAAACCCTCGCGAAGGTTCCTCGTTTCCCGCCAAGGCAATTGGAGGAATGGACGGACGAAGTGCGCGAGAAGGACATCACAGAAATGTCCGACGAGGACAAACGAACAGCGTACTGCTCGGCTCTGGACCGCATGAAGGAAATTGAGAACGCCACGAAAAGGGAAACCCTTGAACAATGGGTTTCCCAGAAATGCATTCCTGTTCACCCTGCCACTTCGCCGCAATCAGTCAGCCCTAATCCTTCGTCGGATACATCGGGCGGAAAAGAGCCGGTTGAGCTTTGGCGTTTAGCAGAACTTCAGGTTTTGGATTTGCTGCGAAAGTGGGGTTGGCAGGTAGAGGATGTCAGCAAACAAAATATGGGTTACGACCATGCCGGGCGTGATTCGGAAGGCCAGCCCGCCTTTGTTGAAGTCAAGTCTATCAAGTATCCACGGGCACCTTTCAGCCTGACCAACAACGAATACGCGGAGGCATCAGCCAAGCGGACTGCCTACCGGGTGGCGTTGGTTCGGCAAACGGGCACGGAGCCTGTAATTATCTTCATCAGGGATCCGGCAAAATTAAGGGCGGACAAGAAGTGCATAAATTGGGAATGGGAATTTACAAAATATTAATTCTTTATAGTTTTATTCAAATGTGAATGTTGCTGTAAGAATGCCATGAATAGTGTTCAAGACATCCGCAAAGGCGTTGTCGTGATGCCTGACGAATTCGGCCTCCACGAAGGCCTTGTTGCATTCTTCGACATTTTGGGTTTTAGCCACGTTGCCTCGGACGAAGAATTGGTTAAGACGGCTGCGCTGATTCAAAACGATTTCCTAACAATTCCAGCTCAACTTAATGTGGATCTGGCTAAAAAATATGGCATGCGAACCGGATTGGAGATGATCCTTTTTGCGGACACGATTTTGATGTGGTTGGACATTCCTCAAAATGCAGTAACAGGAGTTGTGCATCAGGACTTTTGGCATTATTTTTTGTTAGCATGCTCTACTTTGATGCAAAAGATGTTCAACAGAGGGCTACCGTTGCGTGGCGCAATTTCAAACGGCAGGTTTTACATTAAGGACCATTGTTTCGTAGGCAGGCCGATCATTGAATGCCAGAAATTGGAAAAACAACAGGAATGGTCTGGTTGCGTTATAGATCCGAAAGCTTGGAAAAACTTTTGTGAAATTGCGCCAAGACAAAAACAACCGCTTAAGTCAATCATGGAATGGGTATGTGTCCAATACCCGGTGCCACTTAAGACAGAATCGAAGTCGTCGGAAGCGGATCACTGTTCGGAGCATGAGGTCATTAAGTGGTTTCCTATCCACCGCGGGAAGGATTATGTCGCTCCTAATCCATCCGTCCCCGATCTTGTGCAAAGGGCCTTCACGGCTCACGGCAAGACGCTGACCTCAAAGGAACGTAAGAAGCTTGAAAATACGATCACGGCACTTAAATATTTTGAAAGTCTTTATTTGAATACGAACGAACAGATCACAATCTAACCAGCACTTAACACAATTAACTGAAACCAGATACTAAACAAAGGGGAGTAACAAAGGGGAGTACTGCCTGCTGAGATTAATCTTATGAATACGAAAAATCTGCATCCGGTTCATCCCGGCGAAATCCTGCTCCACGATTTTATGGAGCCGATTAAGCTCAGCCAGTATGCGCTGGCCAAGGCCATCGAAGTAACGCCGATAATGGGTTTGACTTGTGTGCCACTTTGATACACATTCCATGCATGACAAATACGATCACTCAACGCTGGCCGCAGAAGAGGGAGCGGTTGGTCGCGCGCGCCACGACCGAGGACAAGGCCGTGATTGCTCATGCCGCGTCCGTTGCCGGGCAGTCGCTTGGAAGTTTCATGGTGGCGGAGGCGCGCAAGGCCGCGCTGTCAACTATCGAAACTCGCGAGCGCATTGTGCTCAACGCCGCGCAGTCGCGCCGTTTTGTGGAAGCGCTGCTGGCGCCGCCGCGCCCGCCCACCCCCCGCATGTTGGCGGCCATGTGCGCCTACAAGGCCACCGTGAAGAGGGATTTGGATTGTGGATTACCATTAACTTTATGAAAACCAAGAAACGCCAGCCGGTTCATCCCGGCGAAATCGTGCTCCACGATTTTATGGAGCCGCTTAAACTCAGCCAATATGCGCTGGCCAAGGCCATCGCCGTGACGCCGATCCGGGTCAGCCAGATCGTGCGCGGCGACCACGGCATCACGGCGGACACCGCCTTGCGGCTTTCCCGGTATTTTGGCACACGGCCAGGTTGGTGGCTCGATTTGCAGACCCATTACGACTTGGAAACGGCGGCGGACAAACTTGCGGCCCGCATCGCCCGCTCCGTCAAGCCCTGTGCGCTGATGGCCACTCCCTAATTGGAGGCAGTGGCCTGATTTGTAGTGTCGAGCCTCCGGCTCGAAATCGGCGCAGAGCGCCGACGCTACATCAAATCCCGGCTGCCCGGTTGGATTTCGCTTGAGTTGGAGGGCGAAGGGGGGCAGGATTGGGGCGGTGCGGATGAGTTTGCTTTCCGTCAACTTATGAACTTATGCCAAAGATGAAAAAGATTTATATGCTGCTCTTGTTGCCGCTGGCCCTGGCCGGCTGCTCTTCTTCCATCACCAACTTGACTCCCAGCCGCCTGGTCCGAAACAGCGACGGGACTTACCGCATGGAAGCGGCCTGGCGGACGACCGAGCAAACCATCCGCCCGGACTCGATCAAGCCTTCGGTGATGGTGGGGCTGGAGACTTACCCGATGCACCCGGAGTTGGTGGTGAGCGACCGCTGGGAGGCGTTTGTGCCGGTGCCGGCGGACCAGCATTTGACGCATTACCAGTTCCGGTTCGATTTCCTCCGAAACACGTTTTCCGAGCCGGTGGCGGACAGCAAGCTGTCGGCAACCTACACCCTGGAGATTGTTGACAAGGCGCCGGATGTGAAGTGACGGGGGAACTATTCAGGCAGGGACAGCGTGCCGCGCTGTCCGCGCCACTTCCAGCGGCGCAACGGATCAGCCCCCGGACGCCTCGGCGAGGCGTCCCTACCTGAGTAGTTACAAATCATCGCTGGATATCCGGCGCCTGGCACATCGTCAGTCACCATGGGTCCCCCCTTCGCGGCGGCGGGCTTCCAACTCCCGCCGGACGCTCGCGGACAGGGGAAGATCGTCCTGGTCCCGCAGCCACTCCAGGGCGCGCGTCAAATCGAAAAACACGCCCTCCAATTGCGCCTCATAAGCCCGGTCGAGAATCACGCCGTAGTCCTTCCCCGGCGGCAGTCCCAGCTCCGCCAAATGCCGACCCATCAAGATGGGTTCGGGGGGCTTTTCCTGGACCTGCAACTCGCGCGCCCGCGCCAGCAATCGCTTCACGCTGTCCGGCTGCGCCGCCGGCTTGGGCGGGCGGCCCATGCCGTCGGCGGTCATCACCAGGCACAGGCCGTTGATGTTTTCCGGTTCGAGCCGTTTGGCCAGCCGGCGCAGGGCGCGGTCGGTCAGGGTTTGATTGTGGATAATATGGTTGACGACCAGCGGCACGACGCGCGCCTGGATGGCCGGGGGCGCGTGAATCCGCTCCAGGAACGTTTGCGCCAGTTTCCCGCCCAGCGCGTCATGCCCCGGCGAGACGATTCTGCGGCGGCCGTCCTTGACTACTTGTTGTGTTGTGGCCGGCTTGCCAAAGTCGTGGGCCAGGATCGCCAGCATAAGGACCCGGCGCGATTCCGGCCCGGCCGACTTCCACTCCGGCAGCCGCGCCATCGCGTCGCAAGCGTGGCCGGTGTGGACGAAGACATCGCCTTCGGGATGCCACTCCGGGTCTTGCGGAGTGCCGATCAAGTCCTTGATTTCTGGAAAGTGGTCCACCCATCCGGTGGCGGCCAGGAACTTCAATCCGGCGGAGGGCGCCGCGCTTTTTTCCGCCCACTTGAACCATTCATCGCGCACGCGCTGGCCGGCCAGTTCGCTGAAGCCGTCTTTGATCCGCCGGCACAGTTCGACCGTTTCGACGGCGGGTTGCAGGTTGAAACGCGCGGCCAATTGCATGCCGCGCAGGATGCGCAACGGGTCCTCCACAAAAGCCGGGCCGGTGTGGCGCAGGATTCTCGCCTCCAAATCCGCCGCGCCGCCAAAGAAGTCCAGCATCTCCCCTGTGCGCGGATCGAACATGAGGGAATTGATGGTGAAGTCGCGGCGCGCCGCCGCTTGAGCGGGAGTGATGGCCGGGTCCAATTTCACCGCGAAACCTTTGTGGCCCGCGGCGATTTTCGAATCCCTCCGTGGAACGGCGAAGTCATAACTCTCTCCGCCGCCCGTCGCCAGTTTGACCACGCCAAAAGACTGCCCGACCAAGTCCACTTTTCCCCAGCGCGACAGCGCTTGAGCCAGGCTGTCGAAGCCGATGCCAAAGACCTCCACATCGAAATCCTTGCCGGGGCAGCCGAGCAAGCCATCCCGCACACAGCCGCCCACCAGCCAGGCTTTTCGCAGCTCCGGCGTCTGGCGGAGGATGCGGTCCAGTTCTGGCGGGACGAAGATCATCGGCTTAACTTACGCGCCGGCCGGCGCTCTGGCACGCCGGAAAATGGCGCAATCGCACAAGCCGCTTGCCGGTCGGAAACAAAGGACTTATCATGGCGCCGATGTCTTTACGCAACGAGCTTGAGCAATCGGGATCCTGGCTTTTCCGCCATCGCAGCTATCTGCCGTTGCTCCTCATCCCCATTTTTTTGGCCTGCCTGAGGACCTTCACGTACTTGGGCCGAAGCCATTTCATCAATGAAATTTGGCAGATGGCCTGCCTGGCGATCTCGTTTCTCGGATTGGCGGTGCGCATCATCACCGTGGGGCGGGCGCCGATTGGCACGTCCGGGCGCAACACGCGCGAACAGGCGGCGAACACCTTGAACAGCACCGGCATGTATTCCATCGTGCGCCATCCCCTCTATCTGGGCAATTACCTCATCGTGCTCGGCTTTGCCCTGTGGCCGCATGTCTGGTGGCTGGCGGTGTTGACGACCTGTTTTTACGCGCTTTATTACGAGCGAACCATGCTGGCCGAAGAGGCGTTTTTGCGCGAGCGATTTGGCGGGACCTTTGAAAAATGGTCGGCCGAAACTCCCGCCTTCATTCCCCGGTTGCACGGATGGAAGCCATCGCCCGTCTCTTTCTGCTGGCGGACGGTGGCGCAGCGCGAATACAACGCCTTTTTCGTGATTATCTCGGTTTTTTTTCTATTTGACTATATCGGCGACTCCGTTGCGGACAACAACCACTGGCAAATGGACGCCGGAAAGGAGGCGTGGTTTGGAGTGTTCGTCGCGGGCTTCCTCATCTTCGCCGTGTTGCGGGGCCTGAAAAAGCACACCAACCTCCTGAATGTCGAAGGCCGCTGAAGGGGACGCCTGGAAGGGTGGCGGAGAGGGGGGGATTCGAACCCCCGGTGCGTATTAGGCACTCACGCTTTCCAGGCGTGCGCGTTAAACCACTCTGCCACCTCTCCAACCGCCACTGTTTATTTCGCATGACTTCGCCTCCGGGGCAAGCTCATTCACGGCAGCCCATTCGCCGGCGCTCATTCCAATTGGGAATTGTGGTAGTGCAGGATCTTGAACTCCGGGCAATCCTGAATCTCCGCCACCAGTTCAAATTGCTCCTCGAAGGGGGGAAAGAAGGTGTCGCCTTCGACGTTCCTCTTGACGCAAGTGAGATACAAATCGGCGCAAAACGGCAGCGCCTCGGCATAGACTTGTCCGCCGCCGCAGATGAAGATGTCGCGCTTGTCCCTGGAATGACCGATCTTCTCCAGACTGGGCCTGATCTCAAATGTGCCGCATTGGAACAACCCCAGTTCCGGCTGCGCGAGGAGGTCCCGCGGCTTTTTGAATCGGCGCGACAGCACGATGGTGTGCCGGTCGGGAAGAGGACGGCCTATCGCCTGAAAAGTCCTGCGCCCCATCACGATGATATTGCCGAGCGTCATCTGCCGGAAGAAGCGGAAATCCTCCGGCAAATGCCACGGGATCTTGCCGCCGCAACCAATCACACGGTTCTCGCTCATGGCGGCGATGGCTTTGAATGGCTTCATAAATCCAGCGCAGTTTGTCGCGGGCAGGGCCGCGCCGTCAAGAGGCGACTCAGGCCGATGGCGGAATTGACAGCGCCCTGCCATGAGGTAAATTAAAGTTGATGAGAGACTATTGGAACATGGCGTTCAACGGAGGCGATTTATGAGCAGAATTCTCCTGGCCGCCCTGGCTCTGCTTGTGGCCGGCCCGGTTTGTTTCGGACAGACGAATTCACCGGCCACCGCAATCGCGGCATCGCCCAGCCCGGCGCTGAAATCGCCGGCGGCGCCGAAACAAAGCGCGCCGGCCAGTTCGATGCAGGCCGGCAATAATGCGGCGGCAGGCCAAATGACTTTGGCGGCGAAATCGGCCGAGAGCGCGGCGATGAGCCGGATTGAATGGCAGAACCTTATTCGACCGAATAGATCAGTTAATGGCAGTGGTTCGGAGCCTCCCCCGGCATTCAATCCCAAAATCACCCGCATCGGGCGCGCTGATTTTTACAGTTCCGTTTCCACCGCGGTTGCCAAGAAGAACCCCCTGTGCTTGCTGGACACAACGTTCTTGCAACTTTCATGGTAGCGGAGTTAGAGAGTAAAGGGTTGTCAAGCGAAGGCAAGACCCGATGGATGCGATGCGGCTTTTTGCTTTTGGTCTGCGGGCTGGTTATTGGCGTGTATGCCTGGAGCGCCACCTCCGGGCTGTTGGAGTTTGAAGGCGCCGACGCGCAACACACTTATTATAACTTGCTGGCGCAGGGATTTGGCGCCGGCCAACTGAACTTGAAAACGGAGGCGCCGCCAGGCCTCGCCCAATTGGCCGATCCTTACGACCCGGCGGCCAACAGACCTTATCGCCTGCTCGGGGCGCAACCGTTGCACGACGTCAGTTATTACAAGGGGAAGTTGTTCCTGTATTTTGGAGTGACACCCGCCCTTCTGCTCTTCTGGCCTTATGCCGCGCTGACCGGCCATTATCTGTCGCACAAGACTGCCGTGGTGATCTTCTTCTCGGCGGGATTCCTGGCCGGCGCGGGTTTGCTGCTGGCGATGTGGAGGCGATACTTTGCGGAAGTGAAACTCTGGATAGTTGCCGTGTGCCTGATGGCGCTCGGATTGGCGAATTTCATACCGCCGGTTTTGGCGCGGTGCGATGTGTATGAAGTGGCGGTGAGCTGCGGGTACGCGCTGACGATGCTGGCTCTGGGGGCGATTTGGCAGGCGCTGCATCAGCCGCAGCGGCGCGGGCGATGGCTGGCGGCGGCGAGTCTGGCCTACGGCCTGGCGCTGGGCGCAAGGCCATCGCTGTTGTTTGGGGCGGTCATTCTCCTGGCGCCGGTGATCCAGGCGCGGCGGGAGAAGCAGGCCATGCGGCCGTTGTTGGCCGCGATGACCGTCCCGATTGCGCTGGTTGGACTGGGGCTGATGTTTTACAACGAGCTGCGTTTCGACAACCCGCTTGAGTTCGGACAGCGCTACCAATTGTCTTCGACCCGCCAGGACACGGCGGAACAATTCCGGCTGCGCTATCTCTGGTTCAATTTGCGCCTCGACTTTCTGGAGCCGGCGCGCTGGAGCGGCCATTTTCCCTTTGTTCATGAAATCGCGACGCCCGCCCTGCCGAAAGGCGCCGACCAGCCGGAGCATCCTTTTGGCGTGCTCCCCAATATCCCGCTGGTCTGGATGGCCTTGTGCGCGCCGCTGGTTTGGCGCAACCGGTCCGCGCAAGCGGCCTGGACTTTGCGCCGCTATGCGGGGGCCGTGGCTCTCCTGTTCGGTATATGCGCGCTGACCATTGGTCTCTATTTTATTGCATGTCTGCGCTATGAAGTGGAGTTTGCGCACGCCGTGGTATTGCTGGCCGTCGCTGGCATTTTCGGATTGGAGCGCGCCCTGGCCGGCCGGCCGGTTTGGCGGCGGGCAGGCCGCTGCGTTTGGGGTTCCCTGCTCGCCTTTTCGGTGGCCTTCAACCTCGCCGCCAGTTTTGACTTGCACGCCCTCGCCTACACCCATCGCGGCGGACTTCTGGTCCAGAGAGGGAGACTGGATGAAGCCATCGCGCAATACCGGAAGGCGCTGGCAATCTGCCCGGATTATGCCGACGCTCTAAACGACATGGGATTTGCTTTCTTCAAGGAGGGAGATTTGCAGGCGGCCATCGCGCTCCACCGAAAAGCCGTGGAAATCGAGCCGGGTTCAGCCACCTTCCGTTACAACCTCGGCAATGCTCTCGCCAGCCACGGTGAATTGGAAGAAGCCATCGTCCAATACCGGCTCGCCGTGGAATTTGACCCGGCGAATGCGGAGGTCCGAAACAATTTGGGCCTTGCGCTGTTCGGAAAGGGCGAACTGGATCAAGCCATCGCCCAATACAACAAAGCTATTGAACTCGCGCCGGACAATGCGAGAGCCGTCAAGAACCTGGGCGCGGCTCTTTACGCCCAGGGAGATTGGGACGCCGCCATCACACAATTTCACCGCGCCCTGGAAATCCTGCCGGATGATGTGGAGGCCCGATACAGCCTGGGCGTGGTTCTCTTCGCCAAAGGAGATATTGAGGCGGCCATTGCCCAATACCGGGAAGCTCTGGAAACCAAGCCGGACTACGTGGAGGCGCGAAACCACCTGGCCAATGCGTTCTTAACGAAGGGCGATTTGAAGGAAGCCATTGACGCCTGGCAGAAGTCGCTGGAAATCGCCCCCGCCCAACTCCGCGTTCAAACCAACCTCGCCTGGCTGCTGGCCACCAGCTCCGTGGCCTCGCTGCGCGACGGCGCGAAAGCCGCGGCCCTGGCCGAACAAGCCTCGCAATCCAGCGGCGGTGGCGATCCGGACATATTGCGAACGCTCGCGGCGGCCTGCGCCGAGCAGGGCGATTTTGGGAAGGCCGCTGACACGGCCCAGCGCGCCTTGAAGTTGGCGCTGGAGCAAAAGAAAGACGCCCTGGCCGCGACCCTGCAAAAAGAGATTATGCTTTACCAGGCCAACACCCCGTTGCGGGAAGCGCCGCGCTGACCCGCGGGCGCCGTGTCATCAAACTTCCGTTCCTCTGCTTCGACAAGGATTCAGGCAAATGGGAGGTGTCACCGTGCTTTTGCACTAATCTGTTCATGCATTCGATCCTTTCAATGCTGCCTGGACTGTGGGAAAGGTGGGAAAGAAGACAAAAGACTTTGCTGCAAAGAGGCGCAAAAAGCGCAAAAAAGAGGATTGATTTCCTTGCGCCTTTTGAGCCTTTTTGCGGCTAAAATAATTCGTTCAATTCGTAGTCCATCCTGCGGACTCCCCAGTAAGTGTAACGGGTCCCAAAACCATACTTTTGATCTCCGCTTCTCATCGCACTCGAATCCTGCCGCAGAAAGGTTCGCCTGGCAAACATCCGAACGAACCAGAAAACGAGCAAAAGCACGGTGACCCCTTGCAGACCCCTTGCACTCAAAAAAGGTGTTGTTTCAGGCCATCCAGTGTGGCACCCTAACTTTGAATGAAAAGCGTGTTCATAAGCAAACACACCAATGGGATAGACTGGAAAGCGGAATCGCGGGACCTTCGGCGAACCGGAAAGCGCATTGCCGCTTCCCGAACAGCGTCACGCCGGTTTTTGGTGTCCATTGGCATGTACACCACCAAGGGCAAGTTGAAGCCCCAATTCCGCTGATGCTTTCCCACTCGCTCGCTATCGGCTATCACGGTTGCGACCGAAATCTGGCCCTACGGATTGTCGCCGGGGAAACCGAGCTCAAGCCAAGTGAAAACGCCTGGGACTGGCTTGGCCACGGCATCTATTTTTGGGAGGACAATCCCTCCAGAGCCTTGCGCTGGGCAGAAGCGGAGGCTGGACGAGACGGAAGCAAAATCAAATCCCCCGCCGTCTTGGGCGCGGTGATTGACTTGGGGAATTGCCTGAACCTCGCCGATATCGAAGCGTTGAACCTCGTCAAAGACGCCCATCAAACTTACCTCGAAATCTGTGCCGCCTCCGGCTTTTCGCCGGCGCAGAATCGCGGCGCCGACCTCCAAATCCGCCGTCTTGACTGCGCGGTGATTGAAACGCTCCACGGGTTGCGCCAGAAGAAAGGAGAACAACCGTTCGATACGGTTCGAGGCTTTTTCTTGGAGGGACGCCCCTTGTATCCGGCCGCCGGCTTTCGCGAACTGGATCACATTCAAATCTGCGTTCGTTCGTCCAAACAGATCATCGGTTATTTCCTTCCGCGCGGAAACGTTTGACACTCCGACAGGCACAGGGGACAAATGCGGCAGGAGGGGGCGGAGGGGTCAAGCCGTGCTTTTGCACGATTTTGTTCATGCATTCGATTTCTTCAATAAGTGTAACGGGAACCAAAACCAGACTGTTAATCTCCACTTCTCATCGCACTCCAATCCTGCCGCAGAGAGGTTCGTCTGGCAAACACCCGAACGAACAAGAAAACGAGCAAAAGCATGGTTTGCGCATCAAGGGCGCAAATGAGTTTTGCGGTCATAGTTAATTCAGACCGCCACCACCGCTGGCGGCTTAAGTGGAAGCGGCGGGTTTGGCCAAGGCGAAGGAGGAGCAAGTCGCCCTCCTTCGGCCAGAAGTCCAAACAGTGCCGCCGCGCGTCCTGATTATCCGGAATTGGGCGACGCCAGAGAATCCATGCGATCAATCTATTTGAACATTGGCCAATCGGTGACATAATCCGCCAAAGTACGAAAAATGAAACCGAACAGCCAAACCCTCGCCGACGTCCTTTCTCGACAAGTCCAGTACATTGTGCCCGTTTTCCAGCGTTTCTACCGGTGGGACCGAGACCAGTGGGAAAAATTGTGGGAGAATGTGATGGAACTACGAAGCCCCGAAGCGAAAGGACAACACTTCATGGGATTTCTTGTTTTCGTGCCGGAGCCGGTCCAAATGGACCTCCGCCTTCACGTCATTGACGGCCAGCAGCGGCTTACAACGCTTTCTCTACTTTTAACCGCAGCCAGAAACTTGGCGCAAGAGAATGGTCTCAACGATTTCGCCCATGAGATCACTGAGAAATATTTGATCGACCCACATAAGAAAGGCACCGAACGTCTCCGCGTCCTTTTGAAGCTGCGTGACCAGCAAGAATACGAGGCGGTGGTGGCTGGCGAGGACGCACCAGCTCGCCGCATCACGGAGGCACTATCGTATTTCGAACGCGAGCTCGCCCAGCTGCCGGACTTGGCAGATGCGGCTGGCTTGCGGCGTTTTCTGGGCCTTGTAACAACCAGACTCGAATTCATGTGCGCCACACTTGATCAGGGCGAGAAAGCGTACAACATCTTCAAGAGTCTGAACTCCACCGGAGTACCCCTTGGTGCCGCCGACCTCATCCGAAATTTTGTTTTCATGAACCTTCGCCCCGAGGAGCATGACGAATTCGATCTCAAGCTGTGGACCCCTCTCGAGAGCCATTTTACTCAGATCAATGGAGTAATCGACGATGAGACCCTCTCGGAGTTCATGCGGGACTTTCTCATGCGCGATGGGCGGTATGTGAAAGAGAAGAAAGAGAAGATATTCGAGACCTTCGAAGACCGCTACTCCGCAATTGACTTTTCCCCACGAGCATTGGCTGCTGAACTGAACCGGTTTGCCAGCTATTACATGGTCATCCGAGGCGAGAAGTTTGACCGTCATGGCCCAGTGAGCAGCGGACTCGAACAGATTAGGGCGCTGAAAGTCACGACGACGTATCCACTGCTGCTTCAGCTTTTCGACATGCGGAATCAAGGCAGCCTCTCGAACGAGGACCTGGCAAAAGCCATTGAATTACTCGTCGCCTTTGTTCTGCGGCGTTTTATCTGCGGCGAAGAAAGACGAGGCTATGACAAGACCTTCACCAAAGCTTGCTCCGCGCTCGAGACCTCACCAGTCGAGAACCTAGAGAATTATCTTCTGAGCTGTCAGTATCCAGATGATGCTCGGTTCAAAAGCGCTTTCCTCACCTTCAATCTATATGAAAGTCAATACCGCCGCTTCATTCTGGAATCCATCGAAAAGGCGGGTGGTCACCGCGAGCCAGCAGATTTGGCTGGAGCGAACATTGAGCACGTCATGCCGCAGACTCTAACGCACCATTGGCGACACGATTTGGGGCCGGAAGCAGACAGGATACACGCCGTTTGGCTCCACACTCCGGGAAATTTGGCTCTGAGTGCTTGGAATGAAGCCTTGGCAAATCGGCCGTTCAGCGAGAAGCGACCTCGTTATGCGCAAAGCAACATTGGCATTACACGCACATTGGCTGATTTAGAGCGGTGGGGTGAAGAGGAGATTCGCAAGCGAGGTGAGGCAATGGCCGCGACCGCCGCCAGAATTTGGATTGGTCCAAGGGAACCACATCGCCCGCCGCCTGGTGAAATATGCGAATTGGATCCCCAAGCACCGCCCAACCTCTTTTACACCTCCATTCTTGATGGGAACTTTGGGGCAACCCACGTTTTTAGTTGGAGAGAGCTTATTGACTGCGCAGTAAGAACCGCCAGCGAGAAGGGCGTTTCTCTCCAGGAATTGGGCGAAATCGCAAGAGTTCAGGATCGTGATCCAGGAGCAAAAAACTTCCATCAGATTGAGACCAAAAACCTATGGTTGCCAGGGATGGATTCCAACCAATGTTGGCAGCGATCTTTCCGCTTGGCACAGAGAACGAACACCGACATTAAGGTTCTCGTTGAGTGGGAAGACACCGAAGGAGCGGCCCGGCCAGCGAGGAAGGCCGTTCTGCAATGGGGTCCTTAGCCACCCACAGCGCTTGCCATGTGAGCCGAGGAGCAGCCATCAACACGACCCTGTCACCAAGACTTGCCGGTTTTGGCTTCCCCTTGAAAGACTACCCGCCTTCGCCGGGCCTTCCACCTGCGCCAAGGCTTCGGCGGACAGGACGGTGGGCAGGACGGGGGACACGTAGCGGCGAACTGGCGTTCGCCGCCATTCCTTCGCCGGGCTTACGGTGGACAGGACGGCGGACAGGCTGCCGCCAAACCCGGCAAGACTTGGCTCCCCTGGGGTGAGCCTCTCTGGTTGCTCCTGTCGCTGTTTCCCTTCATTACGGATTGGGGACTTGAACAGAAGGGAACGAAGAAAACGAAGCGGGATTCCGCCTTCGTTGCCTTCGTTCACTTTTGTTCATTCTCTTTGGTTGCGGATGGGGGAGGTGAACAGGAAATTGGCGGCGCTCGCCAGAGCGCCGCTACATTCTCTTTGGTTGCGGATTGAGGATTTGAACAGAAGGGAACGAAGAAAAGGAAGGGGGATTCCGTCTTCGTTGCCTTCGATTACTTTTGTTCAAAATCCTTTTTGTTGCAGCTTTGCCGCCCTGGGAACCCGGCGTGAAGCCCGCCAGCCTCGCCTAAAGCGCATTTCTCTCAGCCCGGGGAGCGCGCGCGCCTTCGCGTGCTACACTCGGCGCCCTCGCCGACTGCTTCGGTTCATTCTATATGAAGTCCAGAGGATGGCAAGATGTGGTCGGCGGGGGCGCCGACCACAACACGCGGGGCGCGTGTTCTCCCCAGACCATAGCCGCCGCAGTCCACTGGAAACGACGGGGAGACGCTTTTTTGCTTGTTTCACCGTCGGGACTCCGTACGATGCCAAAGACCTTTTACGAAAATGTTTTTTCAAGTCGGCCGATTGGCCAAATAGGAATGCAAGACGTTTTCTTTTATATTTTTGCGGCGCTGACGCTGGTGTGCGGCGTGCTGGTCGTGGCCAATCCGGTCAGCCGGAACCCCGTTACCAGCGCCATGTTCCTGGTCCTGGCCATTGTTTCCCTGGCCGGCCTTTTTGTCCTGTTGCACGCCTTCTTTCTCGCGGCGGTGCAGGTGCTGGTCTATGCGGGGGCGGTCATTGTGCTGTTCCTGTTTGTCATCATGCTGCTGAATTTGAAGGAGGAGGAGCGGCGGAGGGTGAAGCTCGTGATGGCCGGGCTGGCGGTTCTGGCCGTCGGGACCATCGCCGGCGTCATGGTTCAGACGATCCGGCTGGCCCGCCCTGGCGGAGCGCCGGCCCTGGCGGGCGCGGAGGGTTCGACGGACGCTCTGGGCCGGATGCTCTTCACGGATTTCACGCTGCCATTTGAACTGGTGTCATTGCTGCTGCTGGTAGCCATGATCGGGGCCATCTTGCTGAGCAAAAAGGACCTCCGATGAGCGCCGTTGGCCTGCCGCATTATCTGATTGTCAGCGCGCTGCTGTTTTGCATCGGCCTGCTGGGGGTCATTGTGCGGCGCAACGTGCTGGTCATCTACATGTCTTTGGAACTGATGCTCAACGCGGGCAACCTGGCCCTGGCTGCCGCCGCGCGTTTCAACACCGCTCTCAACGGCCAGATCCTGGTCTTTTTTGTCATCACGGTGGCGGCGGCGGAAGTCGCGGTGGGGCTGGCGCTCATTGTCGCTCTCTATCGCCGCCGGCAAACCACCCATGTGGAAGATTTGACGACGCTGAAATTCTAACCATGAACGAGAACCTACCCTGGATCATCCTGTTCCTGCCGTTGCTGGCGACGGTGATGATCTGGCTTTTCTGGCGCAAAGACCCGCTCTCCAGCGCCACGGTTTCCTGCGCGGCGGTTGTGGCGGCGTTTTTCTGCTCGGTCGTTCTGTGGACCGCCACGGTGGGGGACATGATGGGGGACAATGCCGACCTGGCGGCGCGGCATTTCGTCTCGTTTGAAAGCGAATTCACATGGCTGCAGGCGGGCGCGCTGCAGGTTCCGTTCGCGGTGTCGGTGGATCCGATGAGCATGCTCATGCTGCTGGTTGTGACCGGGGTGGGGAGCCTGATCCATATTTTTTCGGTGGCTTATATGCGCGGGGACCGTGGTTATTCGCGTTACTTCGCCTGCCTGAGCTTTTTCACGTTCTCGATGCTGGGCATAGTGTTGAGCAACAATTTCCTGCAACTGTTCATCTTCTGGGAGTTGGTCGGCGTCTCCAGCTACTTGCTGATCGGTTTCTGGTACGAACGTCCGGCGGCGGCCGATGCCGCCAAGAAGGCCTTCCTGACCAACCGGGTGGGCGATTTTGGCTTTCTCGCGGGGATTATCATGATCTGGGCCGCGACCGGCACGCTTGATTTTGGCAGCCTGGAAGCGGAATTTGTCATCAATCCATCCATTGTGGGAACGATTGGCGGCCTGTTGATTTTCTGCGGCGCGGTGGGCAAATCCGCGCAATTCCCGCTGCATGTCTGGCTGCCGGACGCGATGGAGGGGCCGACGCCGGTCAGCGCGCTGATCCATGCCGCCACGATGGTGGCCGCCGGCGTTTATATGATCTGCCGCGTTTCCTTCGTGTTCGATCCGGCGGCCCAGACGGTGATCGCCTGGGTGGGCGGAGTCACCGCGATGCTAGCCGCCTTGACGGCCATGCAGCAGAATGACATCAAACGCATCCTGGCTTATTCGACGCTCTCGCAACTGGGCTATATGGTGATGGCGGCCGGTTTGAGCGCCCAGCCGGCAGCCATGTTTCATCTGGCCACCCACGCCTGTTTCAAGGCGCTCCTGTTCCTGGGCGCCGGCTCCGTCATCCACGCCATGAGCCACGAGCAGGATATTTGGAAGATGGGGCGGTTGCGGGATAAAATGCCGGTCACGGCGCGGGCCTTTCTCATTGGCACGCTGGCCTTGTGCGGCCTGCCGCCGTTGAGCGGATTTTACAGCAAGGACGCCATATTGGCCGCCGCCAACGAGAAAAGCCCGGTGTTGTTTGGCATCGCCATGGCGGTCGCGGCCCTGACCACCTTTTACATGTTCCGGCTGGTCTTTGTGGTGTTTTATGGCAGGGCAAAATCGGAACTCACGGCCCGCGCCCATGAATCGCCCGGCCTGATGACCTTTCCGCTGATCGCCCTGGCCATCGCCTCGGTGGTTGCCGGCGGTTTGGGCATACAGCGGGTTCTTGCCCCGCAGTTTTTCGTCCCCCAGGGAAGCCCCTGGTGGCTGCATCTTTTTCTGGGTGACATTCGCCTGGCCTTGAGCCAGTTGAAAGTGGAGGCGCTGGAACCGCTTCACAGCGCGCCGGTGCCGATGCTCTGCGGCCTGGGGGCCATCGTGTATGGATTTCTGTGCGCATGGGGGCTGTATCGCAACGCCGACTCGGACCCGCTGCCAAAGACCCTGCCGACGTTGTGCCGCGTCCTGCGCAATAAGTTTTACTTTGACGAGCTTTATGCCTGGCTGATTGCCTGCACCCAGGACTTGTTCGCCCGGGTCGCCGGCTTTTCCGACCGCTATATCCTGGCCGGCGGGGTGCGTTTCATTTCCGGCGGCACGGAATTGTTGGGGCGCGGGCTGCGTCTGGCGCAATCCGGCAATTTGCAAACCTACGCCTTGCTCACCGCGGCCGGGATCGCGCTGGCGCTCTACTGGATGTTGCGTTCCTGAGTATGTCGCTTGTCACTTACATATTCGGTTTGCCGCTGCTGGCCGCGCTGCTGATGGCGCTGATCCCGCGCAATTTCCGCTTTGTCATCCGCTCGCTGGCCCTGCTGGCCACCTTCAGTTCCATGGTCATCGCCGTGGTGGTGTTCTGCAAATTCAGCACTATCGAGATGGTCCGGCACGGCTTCCAATTTCAGCAACCGCGGCAATGGACGCAGCAAAGCCTCCCCAGTTTCCACGTCGGCGTGGATGGCATCAACCTGGGGTTGATCGTCATGGGCGCGATTGTCGCCTTCGCGGCGACATGCGTTTCGCGGCGGATCCAGACGCGCGAAAAGGAGTTTTACATTTTGCTCATGCTCATGGCCGGCGGCATCCTCGGCGCGTTCGCCTCGCTCGACCTCGTCTGGTTTTATGGCTTTCACGAACTGGCGCTCGTGCCCACGTTCATCATGATCGGGGTTTGGGGCCGGGGCGACAACAAGAATTTCGCGGCCTACCAGATCACCCTGTATCTGAGCGCGGGGGCGCTGCTGGTGCTGCTGGGGCTGTTGGCGCTCTATCTGCAATTGCCGGCGGGGCAGCGGACTTTTGACATCGTGGCCATTACCAACTACTTCCAAACGCGCCCCATCGGCGCGGAGGCGGAGCGGTGGATTTTCCCGCTGCTCTTGTTTGGGTTCGGCATTCTGGTGTCTCTCTGGCCCTTTCACACCTGGGCGCCGCCGGGCTATGGCGCGGCCCCGACGGCCACCGCCATGATGCATGCGGGCGTGGTCAAGAAATTTGGACTCTACGGACTGATCCGCATTGCCCTGCCGCTGATGCCGGGCGAGGCGGCCAGGTGGGTCCCCATTCTGGCGTTCCTCTGTTTGGGCAACATCATCTACTGCGGCTTGGTGGCTATGCGGCAGCGGAATTTGAACCTGCTCATCGGCAATTCCAGCGTGGCGCACATGGGCTTTGCCTTTCTCGGCCTGGCCAGCTTGTCCGCGATTGGCATCAGCGGCACGGTGCTCATCATGGTCGCCCACGGCTTTTTGGCGGCGCTGACTTTCGCCCTGAGCGGATACCTGGGTGAGGAGCTGAAAACGCTGGAGATCGGGGGAATGGGCGGATTGCTGCGCCACCTGCCGTTTATCGGGACGGCCATGATCATGGCCATGCTGGCCGGTTGCGGGTTGCCGGGCTTCGCCAATTTTCCCGGCGAGATGATGGTGCTGTTTGGAAGTTGGGACCGCTACCCGGTGGTGGTCGTCATAGCGATCTGGGGGGCGCTGGTCATTGGCGGTGTTTATATGCTCCGGGCCATCCGCAATATCTGGCACGGGGAAAAGTCGTGGCCGGGCATCGCCGATCCCGCCAATGCCTGGCGCAAGCTTCCTTACGTGTTGCTGCTGGCCTGTCTTATTTTGCTGGGCTGTTTCCCCCGCTTGCTGACCGACAGCATCCGAGCCAGCGTGGAACCACTGGCGCGGCTGGCCTCCGGCGAAGCCGCGCTGGCGTTGAAAGCGGCCAAGAAACCTCTGCCTCCGGCCGCGACAAACGCGCCTCCGCGCCCGGCCGCAACAAACGCGCCTCCGCGCCCGGCCGCGACAAACGCGCCTCCGCGCCCGGCCGCAACAAACGCGCCTCCGCGCCCGGCCGCAACAAACGCGCCTCCGCGCCCGGCCGCAACAAACGCGCCTCCGCGCCCGGCCGCAACAAACGCGCCTCCG
>Ga0181530_10000468_pt1 | contig 51838 bp, 49 predicted proteins | sample PEATcosm2014_Bin_42_FD_119769 | JGI IMG/M metagenome (GOLD analysis project Ga0181530, IMG submission 119769) | Peatland microbial communities from MTU Mesocosm Facility, Houghton, MI, USA - PEATcosm2014_Bin10_60_metaG | ecosystem: Environmental > Terrestrial > Soil > Wetlands > Peat | place...
CGGCGAGCGCGCTTCCAAGTTTGCCCGGTGCGGATCTGAAGGCCGTAGCAACTCGAACCTTCCGCGAACCTACAGAGATGGGCCTCTTGCGGTCTGCCTAACTGCTTTTATCGAGCTCTCCCTCACACGAGTGCTCGGGGCTGTGGCCGGGCTCGGGAAAATCGCTGTCGGCTCCGTCGAACAGGGGATCGGGGTTGCGGTGCGACAACTGGCTCTTCATCGAGTTGTTGCCGGTTTGCGTGCGGTCGTCCGGCTCGAGGGAACCTTTCCCTCGGTCGGCATCGTTGTCAAGATGGTCGCTGGCGCTTGTCGGCATGGCAGGCCTTTCAAAGTGGGTGAGTCGAGATGAATCGCTACACGTCAGGTTACGCCGAATGTTCGAAGCGGGCAATGTGCGTCTCGTGCCGGTTCGTCTGCGACCCGTCCGCAGGCACCGCAAATCCAGACCGGTTGCGACTGGTCGGCGTCGTGAGTTTGCCCTGAATAGTTACGATGGGTAAATTTCATACTCGATTAACCTGATCTTGAATCTAAAATAGGGCATGGTTAGCAAACACCGGAAACACTATCTGTTTGCCAGCGACTTCGATAAGACGTTGACCTTTAACGATACGGGTTACGTGCTGAGCGAACTGCTGGGCATTTCTGTCGCGGAATTCGAGCGCAAGACCAAGGGCATGGCGACGCTGAACCTGGTCCAGCAAGGCGCCGAACTTTCTTATTTGCTCCTGCACGATCCGGAATTCCGCACCCGCGTCCGCCGCGACCATCTGTTTGAGGCGGGCAAGCGCATTCGGCTTAAGGAAAATATCAAACAGATCTACGAAATACTCGACCGGCGGATCGACGGGTTCCACTTTGATTTTTATGTGCTATCGGCGGCGCCGGTCGAGGTGATCCAGTCGGCGCTCGAAGGGATCGTGCCCGAGGACCATATTTTTGGCACCGAGTTCAAGTACAAAGCTTCGGGCGAGATCGACAGCCTGGTGCGGGCCACGGCCGGCTATGGAAAAGTCACGCGCCTCGATCAACTCGAAGAACAACTCGGCGTTCCGGCGGACCATATCGTCTATGTCGGCGACGGCAGTTCCGATATCCATGTGATGTTGCACGTGAACCGGCGCGACGGTTTCACCATTGCCGTGTCGGAATCGAAGCTGGTCGCCCAGATCGCAAAGCGGACGGTGCTCAGTGACAACGCTCTGGCAACGCTGGTGCCTATTCTGGAGGAGATTGCAGGCTGGCAGCGGCCGCAGATCCGCCAGCTCTTCGAATCGTACGGCTTCCTGATTCAGGGATGGGACCGCGTGCAGACCGATTGGGTCACGCTGCGTCCGAGCGGCGTGCCGGCGGAGAAGGCGGCTGCGGCGGACGCGACGTAAATTTCAAACCAATTCACCGCGGAGACGCCGAGAGCGCGAAGGAATCCCAGAGCGTTTTCGTTTGCGCTCTGGTAGTTCTCTGCCGCTCTGCCTTGCGGGGATGACGACATCCCACTCATCGCCAACCACGCGATGATTAAAGTGCCCAGTCGTAATTATGCCGGTTTCCTTATGGGTGGGCTTTGGGAGTCGCCGGTACCACCTTGCGCAATCTTTCCCGTGCTTGCGTCGCTTCGGTGGTCTTTGGATAGCGCTGGATGACGTGCTTCAGTTCTTGTGCGCCTTCGTCTTGTTTACCGAGTTCGAGAAGCGCGAACCCCTTCTTGAGCTGCGAGGTGGCAGCCTTGTTCCCGCTGGGAAAATTCTGCAGCACCAGATCGTAGTTCGCGACTGCCTTTGTGTAATCGGCGGCCTTGTACTCAATTTCGGCAAGATAAAAATATGAGTTCCCAGCCAGGTCGGTGTTGGGATAGAACTTGATGTAGTCGTTGAATTCCTGGGTCGCCAGATCGTTTTTCCCGCCGTTATAGTCGCGCAGAGCATTGTTGTAGAGCACGTCGGGAGCAGGAGCCTGGGCGATCGCTTGTGCCTGCTGCTGCGCTTGCGCCTGCTGCGCAGCCAGGGTTTGCTGCGCCGCCTGCATGTCCTCGAATTGCTTGCTCAGCCGGGCGAGACGGACCTTGAGCTCGTCCATGGTGTCGTTCAACGCCTGGATTTGCCCGGAGATCTGGTCAACCTGCCCAGCGCGGTCCTGCTGCTGTTTGTTGATGGAAGTTTGCAGGTCGCCGATGGCGGCGCTCACCTTGTTGGCGGCGTCGGTGTTCTGTTCGAGCAGGCTCTTCATCACGCCCATGCGCTCATCGAACGATTGCTTCATCTGGGTCATCTGCTCCTGCAGTTGGCTGACCTGCGTCTGCAGTTCGATGAGTTCCTTGTTGGCGCCAAAAGCGGGAGCGGCCCAGAGAGTTAGGACGAGCGTCACGGACTGCGCGAGAGCAAGCGACAAACGGTTCGATTTCATAGTTGACCTGCGCCCGTATCAAAAGCCGCCGGGCGCCCAGCGGCATGTTCCATGAAAAAACAAGGGCGGCCGCAGCCGCCCTTGGCGGATTTACGGTTCGTACACCAGGTGTCCACGGCGATTCTGCTGCCAGCACCCTTCGTTCGATTCGGTGCAGAACGGCTTCTCTTTGCCGTAGCTGATGGTCTTGATACGGTCGCCGGTCACTCCGGCCTGGATGAGCGCGTTCTTCACCGCGTCCGCGCGATTGGTGCCGAGCGCCAGGTTATATTCGGTCGAGCCGCGCTCGTCGCAATGTCCCTCAATCGTAAAGTGGATGTTGGGATGCTGTTGCAGGAACTGCGCATCTCCCTGCATTGCGGCTTGCTGGTCCGCGCGCACATCGTACTTGTCGTAATCGAAGTAGATGTCCTTCACGTTCTGCCCGAAGAGCTCCGCGTCGGTAGGAGCCGGCGGCGGCGGCGGTGGCGGCGGCGGTGGCGGCGGCGGGTTGACGGTCACGCGACTGCTGGCGTCGATCGTCCCTCCCGCGCCTTTCGCGACGAGATGGTAGGTGGTTGACCCGCTCGGAGTCACCTGACGGGTTCCGCTGGTCTCGACCGCGCCAATTCCGTCAATGCTGACGTCGGTCGCGTTCGTGGTCTGCCAGGTCAGCGTCGCCGATTGGCCACTGTCGATTGTGGCCGGTGTCGCCGACAGCGTAGCTGTGGGAGCCGGCGGTGGGGGTGGGGGTGGAGGCGGGGGCGGAGCGACTTTCTTCGCGCATGCGCCCAGGAACAGGATCGTGCCGAGTGCGAATATTAAAATGCTCCATCGCTTCATCGTTGTTGCCATTGAGTGCTTCACGGATTCCTCCAGTTTTTTGTGCGCCCGCATTGTGGCGTGCAATTTGTGGGATTCACGGCAGGGCGCACTTTCGGCCAGCCGCAAAACCGTCTTCCATCTCAAAAACACCTACTTCCAACTCCAGTTGGGCTGCGTGTTCACGCCCGCGGAAGTCAACTGCTTCACATTTGTGCCGTCCGCCAGCATGCTCCAGATCTGGTCGCTGCCCGAGCGGTGGGATTGAAATACAATATGCCGACCGTCCGGCGACCAGCAAGGGGAATCGTTGCGTCCCGCGTCATGCGTGAGCTGCACCCACTGCTTGCTGGCGACGTCCATCAAGTATAGATCGTTCGAGCCCGGTTCTCCCGGCCCATATTTGCGCATCCAGGAAAAAGTCAGAAACTGCCCGTTGGGCGACCAGTTGGGAGAAACCGCATAGCCTTGATCGGTGACGCGCTGCAGGTTGGTGCCGTCCGCTTCCATGGTATAGATCTGCGGCAACCCGGTGCGTCCACTGACGAAAGCGATTTGCGAACCGGTCTTGCGGTTCCATGACGGCGAAACATCCGGGCCCTGGCCGTCGGTCAGCCGGCGCGAGTTTCCTCCGGAGGCGTCGCTAACCAGAATATTGGGATAACCGTTACGCGAGGAAGAGAACGCAATCTTGGCATCGGGCGACCACGACGGCGAAAGATTCACGCCGCCAAAACGCGGGAAGCTGACCATGCGGTTGAGATCGAACGAGTACATCATGATCTCCCAACCGCCCTTCGAGATCGAGCTGAACGCCAGCCGCGAGCCATCCGGCGAGATGCGCGGCGACAGGGAAATGCTTCCCAGGTGCGTGATCTGCTGCTGGTTGGCGCCATCGTAGTCCATCATCCAGATTTCTTTATGGCCGGTGCGATTGCTCACGAAGTAGATCTTGCTTTCGGCGATTCCGGCTACGCCTCCGCCCAGGCGGAAGATGATTTCGTCGGCAAACTTGTGCGCGATCACGCGCACCGCGTCGCTTGTCGCATTATCACCGTACTGCTTGCCGAGCACCTGTGGCGACAATTCGTTCTTGAGGTCGTAGAGCCATCCCTGCACCGTAACTTTGCCGCCCGCCACACCCAGGTTGCCAAACGCCAGCATGGAAGCGTTCGGGGGCGGGGAGTTCCAGGCGGAAAAGGTGACCTCGGACGGTTTCCCGGGTTCCTGCAAGGGATAAAAGCTCTTCGAGACCAGGTCGAAGATTCCAGCGTTGTCGAGGTCGTTCCAGAGCGTGTCGTTGAAGGTCTTCAAAAGTGCCACATTATTTGTATCAGCGGTCGAGGGCTTGAAGTCGGACGCCGCCAGGCGCACTCGCTCGACCCCGAGCCCAGTTCCAGTGCGAATCCAGTCTTGCGCCGAGGCGACAGCGGCCAGCAGCAGCAAGGCAAGGGCTATCAATGCATGACGTTGAATTTGTCGGGCCGAGTTGCTCAATTTGTGCTCCCTGTGTGGTCGGCAGTCGTTAGTCGTTGGCAAAACCCCGCGAACGACAATCGACCAACGACGGTCCTCTACCGCTTGTAATCAAACCAGAATTCTACCGAAACCTTACTTCCCGAATAATTCGACGGCAGCGGGCCGAACGTATCAATACGCTGGAGGGCGCGGATCGCCGACTGATCCAGCGACGGCACGCCGCTCGACTGCTCGATCTCAACATTCATCGGGTGTCCGTCGTGAGCGATATCAAATGTAAGATAAACCCGTTTTGCCTCCGTGATCCGCGGGTCCACTTCATACTTCAGCCAGTTTTCTGTGACTTTCCGCTGCACTGCTTGTACGTACCACGCAAACTGGCTGCCGAAATCGCCGCCGCTTCCGGTGAATCCAAATCCGCCCTGGGCGCCGCCCGCGCTCATCGTGTAAGGCCCGCTGGCCGGACCACCCTCGCCATACGGAATCTGATTTGACTCCGTCTCCTCTGGTTCCGGCTTGCGCTGGGTTGCGCTCGGCGCGGGTTTTAATTTTGTTTTCGCGTTCTTGCCGGGAATCGGAATCGCGTCCGGTTCCTTCTCCTGCACCCTGGGCTGCGACTTCGAGAGTCCCTTGGATTCCGTTGCCAGCACGCTTGCCGTCTGCACCTCGTTCGCGGGCAACGGTATGGCGCTTACCAGCGTCGCTCCCATGGCACTTCCGCCGCCGCCGCTGCCCCAGGCTTGGCCGCGGACGCTGTGAATCAACATTGTATAGAGCACGACAAACACCGCGAATCCGAGGTGCAGCCCTGCGGACCAGGCCAGAGGCCGGCGCAATTGACCGTGCTCGGAGTAGATATCCATTCTAGTTACCGTAACGCCTCTGGCGTCGCCCAGCGCCTGAGTCAACCGCTCTGCGCTCAACCGCTTATTTTGCGGGCTCAGCTATTTCAGATGGCCGTAATCCCTTAAACAGAAGCCAAAAACTCAGCACAATATTGAAAATACCCATCGGCGAATCGAACCAGCCCAGGCCAACGATCCTGTCGAAGTGGGGGGAAATGTAGAGGACGAAAGTACACGCCACGCAAAACGCGGACGAGATCACAACCAAGGCAGCCAGCGTTCGAGGGATATAGCGCGACTTGAACCACAGGTAACCGCAGACTGCGGACGCCAATCCACCAAACAGCAAGCCAACGTAATACTGGTCAAAATTCGTGCCGAGATAGAGCATCGCCAGCGCCTGCAATCGCTCCGCGTCAAATGCTCGCAAGTAATCGGCGCCACTGAGGATCCGCAGCGCCTCAAAAAGATTGAGTGTCATTAAGAGCCAAATCAAGACATATACGAGGTTCCAGAACGCCGCCAGCAAGGCAAGGCCCCTATTGACCGGCTTGAGAATCACATAGAGCGCTGTTAGCAGCACGACGAACCCTGCGCCGAAAATGACGTTGCCGGCGATGTCGATACGGAAGAGTCGTTCGTGCGCCAGGATGTTCCGGGCGGTTTCCGCGGCATTGTTCTGGACAATCAAACGGATGTGGATAGCAAAAAAGACGTAGACCGCGATCGCGTGCATGATCAGGTAAACAAATCCCGCGACTTTTGCCGCCGTGCGTTGTGACTCGTCGATAGTTCCGATTGTCATTCCATGCCCCCCTAATACAAGTTTCTTCTTAGGAAGTTCCGGCGTATCGGACGTTCTTCATCTTCAATCTCAGCGATGGCCGCCATGGCTATCCGTGGGCTGGGTGACAATGCTCACGTTACTGATGCCTGCCTGCTTGATCGCGTCCATCACGGTGGCGAAGGCGCCAAACGGCACATCTTCGTCGGAACGCAAATAGATCGCCTGGTGTTGCGGATCGCGAATCTTCTGCCTCAGGCGCGCCCGGATCTGGTTGATGTTGATGGGATCGTTGCCCAGATAAACTTTCTGCGATTTGTCGATGCTGATCACCAGCCGCTCTTCCGTGATCTCTTTGACGGTGCGGGTGTGGGGCACGTTGACTTCAATGCCGGACTGCAACACCGGCGCGGTCACCATGAAAATGATGAGCAGCACCAGCACAACATCCACCAGCGGCGTGACGTTGATGTCGGCGAGCGCCGTCTGAGTGCGTCCGTTGGCGGAGGTGAAGGCCATCAGCGCCGCGCCTCCGGGGCGGGTGGCGCCGGCTGGCGGTTGACCATCTGGCGCTCCACCAGGTTGAGCATCTCCAGGGTGAAGTCGTCGTTGCGCGAGGCCATCTCACGAATGGAGCCGATGATGAGGTTGTAAGCGATCACCGCCGGTATGGCGGCAGCCAGGCCGGCGGCGGTGGTGATCAGCGCTTCGGAAATTCCCGGAGCGACCGCGCGCAAGGTCGCGGCGCCCGCCGTACCCAATCCGTGAAAAGCGTCGATGATTCCCCAGACGGTCCCGAAAAGTCCTATAAATGGTGTCACCGCGCCGGTAATCGCCAGCCACGGCACGTTGCGCTCGAAGCGGGTAATCTCCTCCGACGATGCGATCTGCATGGCCCGTTGAATGGCCACTAGGTTGTGGATGCTCCCAGTTGTTCCCATCTGGCGTTTGAACTCACCAACCGCACCAGCAAACACCGCCACCAGCGGGCTGGGCCGGAACTGTTCGGCAACCGCGGCAATGTCCTGCATGCGCTGCGCCTTGTGGAAGGCGCGGACAAATAGCCCACTCTGCTCGCGCGCCCGCCGGATCAGCCGCCACTTGGAAAGAATCACCGCCCAGGAGAGCACGCTGAACGCGAGGAGGAACAGAAGCACGGACTTGGCGACCGGACCGGTCTGCAGGACGAGATCGACGATTTCGCCGCCGACAAACAACAAGAGGAGGGAAGGAAAGTGCATCGGTTTCGGGAGAGCCCTCGTTGAGATTATAGACTAGCACGGCGAAGCGCTCCGCCAGCGTACCGCATCGGTCAATGCGGTGCGGCGTTTCGTGCTCGTCGCGGCTGGGTTGCGATGACTACGAGGGCGGAATCACCGCCTGCCCGACGTTGGAATATCCGCTTTCCTGGCCTTCGGCGTTGACCTCGGTTGCGACGTAATAGTAGGTCGTCCCGCAGACCACCGTAGTGTCCGTGTAGTTGGTCGTGGCTTCCAGCGCCGTATTGATCATCTCGTACGGGCCTCCGTTGGCGGTGCCGCGGTACACGTTGTATCCCACGGGATCCCCGCTTCCGGCATCCCAGGTAAGAGCGACGCTATGGGACACTTGGGCCACTCCCGTTCCCGTCAACTGTTCGACGGTTGGCGAGTTCACGGCATTGCTGGTGAATCCCGCTTGGCCAGTCGCCGCGCCGGCGGCGCTCGGTGTGAATTGAATCGTGACCTGGGCGCTCTGTCCAGCCGCAATCGTTGCCGGCAGAGTTAGTTCAAGGATGGCGAACTCCGAGTTCGTCGACTGGTCCGACGAAATGGTTACGGCAGCGTTCGAGGCGGTGAGTGTAGCCTGAAGGCTGGCGCTCGATCCCACCGTGACGTTGCCGAAACTGAGCGTTGCGGGGCTCACCGCCAACTGCGGGTTCGCAGGAGCCACGCCCGTGCCCGTCAACTGTTCCACGGTTGGCGAGTTCACAGCATTGCTGGTGAATGTCGCTTGGCCAGTGGCCGCGCCGGCGGCGCTCGGCGTGAATTGAATCGTGGCCGCGACGCTCTGTCCCGCCGCAATCGTTACCGGCAGAGTTAACCCGAGGATGGCAAACTCCGAGTTTGTCGATCCATCGGACGAAATGGTTACGGCAGCGTTCGAGGCGGTGAGTGTGGCCTGAAGGCTGGCGCTCGATCCCACCGTGACATTGCCGAAACTGAGCGTTGCCGGCGTCACTGCCAGCGGGTACGCGCCGTTCCCAGCAAGATCCATGCAAAGCGTGGGATTCTCGGCGGTACTCACCAGCGTAATGACTCCGCTAGTGTGTCCTGCGGCAGTTGGGGCGAAGACAATCGGCAGCTCGACGCTCGCGCCGGCCTTGATCCTCACTGGCACAGGGAACGTGCCGAAGGAGAATTCGCTCCCGGTTAGGGACTTCGAGGTGATGCGCAGCGTTGTTGTTCCCGTGTTCGAGAGTTGGATGGAGAAGGAAACGGAACTGCCGACCTGTACCTTGCCGAAGGCATGACTGCAAGGGTTGCATTGAAGTTGTTGCGCCAACGTGAAACCTGGCGCCAGGCAGAAAAATAGAAATGCGAATACGAAATGGGGGAAGGCTTTCATAGTTTTATCTTCACGAGCCGTCCAACTGCGGAGCAAAATTGGTAGTGCATTTTGCGCAATCTTTAGTACCGTGTTGGCATTGGACGAATGGCATAGCCCAACTCGCTGGAGTGGTCTGTGCAACGCTGCGCGTGAATTACAGCTTGTCCTGAGTTAAGATCGTCCTCAGTTGAGATTGCAGGGTCCCTGTGCTGGCCGAACTTCGACTTGAGAATTACGCGGTGATTGACAATGTCGCGATCGAATTCGCGGCAGGCCTGAATCTTCTGACCGGCGAAACCGGTGCAGGGAAGTCGATCCTGATTGACGCGCTGGGACTGCTGCTCGGCGAAAAGGCGTCGTCCGACGTAATCCGCACCGGCGCGGAGCGGGCCGTGGTTGCGGCGGTGTTCGAGAGCGACGGAGCGGCAGCGCGTTCCATCGAAGCGATCCTTGAGTCGAACGGACTGGACGCGGAGGATAGCTCGCTGATCCTGCGGCGCGAGATTGCTCCGGGCGGCAAAGGACGTGTCTTCATCAACAATCAGCCGGCGACGGTGGCTGTGCTCAAGCAGATTGCGCCGCATCTCGCGGTGATCCATGCGCAAAGTGAAGTCATCGTGCATTTCGATGCCGCATCGCGGCAGGACCTGCTCGATGCTTATGCGGGCGTCGAGTTGCAGGAAGTCTCCGCCGCATTCGCGCACTGGAAGCAGATTCGCGGACGCATCGCCGAACTGGAACAGGACGAGCAGGACCGCATGCGGATCCTCGACCTGTGGAACTTCCAATGCCGCGAGATCGAAGAGGCGCGTTTGCAGGCGGGCGCAAATCCGCAAGAAGACGCGCAACTGGAAGCCGAAAAGCGCGTCCTGGCCAACGCCGAGAAGATCTATGGCGCGGCGATCAGCGCCTTCGATCTGCTTTATGAAGGCAATGCCTCGACTTCATCGAGCCTGCGCGCCGCGCAAAAGCACCTGGAAGAACTGGCGCGTTATGAGCCGAAGTTGCAGGAATCGCTCGCGGCGCTCGAGTCGGCGCGCATCAGCGTCGAAGATGTGGGAGCGACGCTGCGCGATTATGCGGGAGGAATCCAGGCTTCGCCCGAGCGTCTCGCCGAGATCGAAGAGCGACTGGCGCTGCTCGATCGCCTGAAGCGCAAGTACGGACCAACGTTGGAACAAACGATCGCATTTGGAGAAGACATCAGGCGCAAGATTTCGGAGATGGAGAATAAAGACCAGGTGCTGCTGGAACTGAGGACGATGCTCGCCGTCGCTGCCGAAGACTATCGCAAAGCCGCTCGCGCCATTTCACAAAAACGCATCGAGGCGGGAAGAAAACTGGAGAAACTGGTCGAGGCCGAGATCAACGATCTCGCCATGCGCGCAAGTTTCCGCATTGCGGTGGAAGAGAACGAGGCCGAGGAGCATTGGACTTCTTCCGGCCTCAACCACGTCGTCTATCGCATCTCGACCAATACCGGAGAGGCGATGCGTCCGCTGGAACAGATCGCTTCGGGCGGAGAACTTTCGCGCGTCATGCTGGCGCTGAAAGCAAGCGTCGAAGCGGGAACAAATCCAACCGGCAATTCGAAGAAAAAATCGGCAGCCTCGCAGCGCACCTTAGTGTTCGACGAAATCGACACCGGCATCGGAGGCCGCGCCGCCGAGGCCGTCGGGAAAAAATTGAAGGCGCTCTCCAAAGGCAATCAGGTGCTCTGCGTCACCCACCTGCCGCAGATTGCAACTTTCGCCGATCACCATTATCTGATCGAGAAGCGCGAAAGCGCAGGCCGCGCCAAAGCTACTGTCCGCCTCATCACCGGCGAAGAACGCACCGAAGAAGTGGCGCGCATGTTGTCCGGCGCCAAACTCACCGATACTTCGCGCAAACACGCCGAGCAGATGATCAAGGCCAACGGCTAATTCCCAGTTCGGGAAGCGGCTGGCTTGGGGCTGCGATCTGACGGGGCATTATGTTTATTTTTTAAACCCCCCCCTCCCCCCCTATCCCTGGTCTTCTGGAATCATAGAGTTACGAACAATTTCCCGCCCGGTCTTTGGATTTAAAGGACTTAGAGGTAAGGTCTTTATAAAACAATAACTTAGGTCCAATAGCTAAACCGAAAATTGGTTTTGGGGGAGATCCGTTCGCTTCGCTCAGGATTTCGGCAGCGGGCCTCCGCTTCTCCACCCCGTCACGCAAAGATCGCGTGCCGGGGACCCCTGCTCGCTCACGCCCGCTAAACGCCTCAACTTAGAGGGCCGTCCCGATGGACGGCTCACCTTATCTCTGCCCAATCAGATGTCTAATATTTATGCTCGCGTGAGGCGGGTCTTAAGTCAAAGGAATTCGATCACAGATGGTCTGCGATGGAAAAAGTCAGTTGCCAGTGCCCGGTTGCCAGTGCACAGGGGTCGACGATCCTAGATCTCGAAAACAGCGAGACTTGAGGGACCGGGTTTGGGCTGGCCATCCCCTACCCCTGAAACATTACTCCTAAAACATTAGTTGACAGGAGGCGCGCGTGAGCTTATCGTCCTAAATATTTAGGAGATACCGTGCCGCCAGGACGCAAATCGAAAAAGCAATTGACTCCTTTGGAACTGAGAATCATGCAAGTCTTATGGGCTGCCGGACCATTGCCGGTTCAAGCGGTACAGCAGAGACTCGACGGTGAGCTCGCGTACACGACGGTGCAAACCATGTTGAACGTGCTAAAGCGCAAAGGCCATGTCACACGAGCGCTCGTAGGGCGGGCATACGAATACCGGCCACTTCAGAATCGAGACGTGGCGATGGGCAGCGCGGTGCGCGATCTGTTGAATCGTATGTTCGATGGTTCCGTGGAAGGTCTCGTCATGAACATGCTGCAAACGAGGCAGATCGATGCCGAGAAACTGGTCGAACTCGTTAAAAAAGTAGCAAGCGCGGAAGGAGGACCGCATGCAGACCGCAAGTAATCTTGCCGTTGCGTACGCGGTAAATGCGCTATGGCAACTACCACTTCTTTTTCTGGCCACCGAGCTAACCGCGAGACTGTTGGGACGGACGGGAGGAAAAGTCCTTTACCGTGTCTGGGTGGCATGCCTGCTCCTCGCACTTACTGTGCCAGCATTGCCCTTTTTACATGTTCCAGTACACATGCTCAATAACGGATCGACCCACGGTCCGGCGGCTGCACCGGCGAGAGCAGAAGCTCCCAATAATGTTCAGCGGGAGGGGCACGGAGGACCTTATCTGACCTTCGCCAAGGGACTATTCGAGAGACCTGTGCAGAAGGACCAGAGAAACGCCTACCTCCCTAACCTGATTTCCAGTTGTGCTCTGTTCATTTATTTGGCTTCGGTTCTCTTTGCCTTAGTCAGGTTGGCGTGGGGCATCAGGGAAACGCACAATCTTCTACATTCGGCTGAGACAACGAGCTTGGCGCCGGATGCGCAGGAAGCCTGGGAATCGTGCCTGAGAATGTTTGGGAAAGCTGGAATCAAGCTGATGTCTTCCCGTAAGCTGGCTGGCCCGGCGACGGTTAATTGGCCGGGTCCCATTGTTCTTCTGCCGGCGAAGTTGCAAGACGAGCAAGCGAACGAAATGACCGCGGTGTTTTGTCATGAGTTGGCGCACGTGGACCGGAGAGACTTTCTCAGCAACTTTTTCATGGAGTTGTTTGGGGTACTGCTCTACTACCATCCCGCATTCCACTGGATGCGGCGCAGAATTCAAGAGACGCGGGAGTTGGCATGCGACGACATGGCAGCAGATGCAATGTCGGGCCGCCATGTCTATGCTCAAAGTCTTGTGCGGCTCACGCAGAAGATACTCTCTGCCGCCGTTGTCCCTCAACCTGGTTGTGCCCTCGGAATCTTCGAGGGTCAAATACTGGAGAGACGGATTATGAACCTACTGGAAAACAGATCGAAGCAAACTCGTCTACGCGTCGTCACTTCACTTGCGTTCGGCTGCTGCCTACTGCTCGGGACTTGCGTGTTGAGCACCAGCCTTGGCATGAGACTGGCCAACGCACAAACGCCAATTCAGGCGAATCAGGCTCCGTCGGGCTGGTTCATGGCTGGAAGTCAGCCGGCCAATTACCAAACGGGTGTCGACAAAGCGGCAACCGAGAACGGACAGCCGAGCGCCTATTTGCGATCGGCCGTGCCGGTCACCAATGGATTTGGGACTCTTATGCAGTCGATCAGCGCGGCAAATTACACCGGGAAGCGTGTCCGTTTACGCGCGCGGGTCAGGTCGCAAGATGTGGCCGAATGGGCAGGAGTCTGGATGAGGGTAGATAAGGAAAGGACGATGGTTGCCTTCGACAACATGCAAAATCGCGCCATCAAGGGCACACAACCGTGGAAAACATGCGATGTAGTTCTCGAAGTACCGGAGGACGCAACTGGCATCTCCTTTGGGGTGTTGTTGTCAGGGGCTGGTGAAGTCTGGATGAGCGATGTGAGTTTCGAAGTGGTAGGAAAGGATATTCCGACTACGAGTCCAGCGCCCGTTCAAGCACCGACGCTGCCCAGTCAACCAGTTAACTTGAATTTCACGAATTAGGGCAGATAGGTGGGGGTGGTGACAGTAGTCACTACCCATAGTTGCCAGGCAGCCCATGCTTGACGTTTTTTGTTTGTCAAGGGTGTGCGGCGATGCTGCTGCTGGCATGATGCTGGCCTTGCCTCGCAGACTGCATCGCGTGCTCCTCCCAGGTTAGCGCCCACAAGACGGGCGCGAACCTGGGGCACCTTGCATGGATAGAACACCCTTCAGAGTTGAGATGGACAATATTCGCAGGTCACTCGCCAATCAATGCTTCCTACGAGCCGACTTAACGGTACTAATCTGGGTCAGTGAGCGCATTGGCGATGATGCACTCATTGACCGCTGGCCTCTACGAAGCGACCACTCGATAACCCTCACGGTTTTCGCTGAACTGGTTCTGAATATTCGTGAAACCGGCACTTCGCAAGCATTCGATCAACGCTTCGACGCGAAATGGGTAGTAGACGATCGGGTAGGACCGCGTCGACACATTTCCGCCAGAATCAAAAACCAAGAGCACTTCGATCGTGTGAGCGTCCTCGAACCTGTCCGGAAAGTTCCAAACGTAAATGGGCAAGCACCGCTGCCCAGCGCGCTCTCTCCACTGATAGTGTGTGAAACGTTTTTTCTCTTTCAGGATCTGCTCCCAGTTGAGAGATTGAATGACGAGTTTGCCGCCACTGCTTAGAACGGCGCGTATTCCCTGCAACGAGCGAAACATTTCTTCACCGTTGCGGGTGTGTCCGATTGAGTTGCCAAGACAGAAAATGAGGTCAAAGGGACCGCTGACCTGAGCCGGTAGATCTTCCCAAGTACAACACTCCAGCGGGACGTCTACGTTGGCGTTCCTCGCGGCAAGATGCGCTTGCTCGATCATTCCCGGGCTGCCATCGGAGCCAATGACTTGATAGCCAAGCTTGGCCAGCGCAATCGGGAACGTTCCGATTCCACACGAGCAATCCAGGATGCGCGCCTTTGGACCGGCGTCTTTTAGAACTTCTTCGTGCTCCTGAAGGTAGGCCTTACCGGAAGAGACATAGTCCGAGTAGAGCCAGTGGTAGTTCGCAGCAAACTCGTCGTATTGCGATTTCGCACTCATCGTAGAACCTTGCCTATCAATGTCTAGTGAACAATGTCTAGTGAACGATTCGCGATGTGAGTGAAGCCCTATACAGACCGCATGGGCCGTCGCGCAGACTCGCCATCGGAACCACCTTGCCGTCCTGGGCAAATCGAATGTACTTTCTTTCGTCGCCCAATTGGGGCCAATCGGGCAGGCCCGCGGAGTTGGGGTTGCCGGTCTTGGCGAAATTCGTCCAATAGCTCTCGATCAGATCGGAGAGCTGGATGTCCAGATCGGTAAACCGGCCGGCGATGTTGCTCCATTTTGGATAGTACCCGAAGACATACGGCAGATCCGCGCCGTGGATGGCGCCCTGTGCCTCCTGGCTGGGAACGGCGTGGGCGAGCTCGAATTCATAGGTTGGATGATGGGCGGCGTAGTGCCATCCCCCCTGGGCCGTGGCCGGACAACGAATGATAAGATCGGCGGCCCACTGGTCGGCCGCTGGGCCGTAGAGCGGGTCGTCGCTTGTCTGCGCACCCTCGCCCAACCCGTAGGCCGCCAGCGCCCTCGGAGCAAGCCCGCCGAAGTAATCCGCGATGGCCTTGCGCAAGGCATCCGGAGCCGTCGGCATACGCCAGCTTGCGGCTCCGAGCTCGCGCGACGTCGTGCCAAACAGCAACGGAATCGCGGCCTCGTCACCCGCGGCAAAGACCGATGCCGGCTGACGGGCGATTACCCATCCATCGATGTCCGGACCGAAATGCGAGTACGGACTCAGGCTGGACTTCGATGCCAGCAGTTGCTGCGCGGTGAGTTGACGCAACTGCTTCAAACCCTCCGCACCGGCGGGGAGCTTGAGGTTGGCGGCAAAAGCCTCACCGGCCTTCTCGGCAACGGCCAGCGGAAGCAGCGGATGGCCGAACGATGTGCCGCTTTCGGCAATAGCCCGCTGAAAGAGGTCTTTGGAAAGGCCGGAGGTCATCAGCAAACTGGTGTCGATGGCGCCCGCGGACTCGCCAAAAACGGTGATATTGTTGGGATCGCCGCCGAAGTTCGCGATGTTGTCTCGCACCCAGCCGAGGGCAAGAATTTGATCCATGAGGCCGTAGTTTCCCGATCCGCGGTGCGCGGATTCGGCGCTCAATGCGGGATGGGCAAAGAAGCCGAAGATGCCCAGCCGGTAGTTGACCGTGACCAGCAGGACGCCGTGATTGACCAGCGTTCCGCCATTGTAGAACGCGTTCGAGGCCGAGCCGCCCTCATTGCCGCCGCCATGAAGCCAGAGCATAACCGGAAGGGGCTTCTTGGCTGGCCAAGCCGGGGTCACCACATTGAGAAAGAGGCAATCTTCCTGGCCTGCCTCGGCGTCGTGCCGGTTCCAGTCTGCCATCAGCGGCTGCGCGCAGGGAGCGCCAAAGCTGCCGGCCGTGCGAACTTCGGTCCACGGCTTGACGGGCAGCGGCTCATGCCAGCGCAGATTGCCCACCGGCGGCTGCGCGTAGGGAATCCCGAGAAACTCAGCGCCGCCATCCGGCCGCGCGACGCCTCGCAGTGGGCCGCTGGTTGTCCGAACCAGGAACTCGTCGGGCTGCTTCTCCGTCTGGGCCGCACTCGTCGAAACCTGCGAGAAACATGCGATCGCCAGAAAAATCAGAGCGACGGGCGAGACGGAAAGCGCTCTCCATGGCCTTGAATCCTGGCTCACAATGTCTCCAGGAGTCAACGGCGCTGCCACACGTTTTATAAGGCTAGTGGACCCCGATTGTCGTGACATAGAGCAAGGGTAGCAAGATTTTGCATAATTGTCTAACATTAGATGATATTATTTTAGAGTGAATGGAGGCGCGCTTGTCCCCGCCGAATATAAAACAACCGCCGAGCCGTAAATCGCCATCCCTGACCAGCATCGGCTTTCTGCTGCATCTGGCCCAGTCGCGCTTGCGCGATTTGGTGGTTGAAGCAATCGAAGGCAGTGGGCTTCATCCCGGGCAGCTCGCGGTCCTCGGCGTATTGTCGGACCGCGGCGGCATGAGCCAGAGACGGCTGGGAGAGCTGACGCGGATTGAGAAATCCTCCATGGTCCTCTACCTCGATGCCTTGGAGTCTGAGGGCTGGGTACGCCGCGAACCGGACCCTGAAGACCGCCGCGCTCATATCGTCCAGCTGACCTTGCAAGGTGCCAGGGACTTCTCAAAGCTTGGCCCTCGCTTGTGGAACGCGCAGCAGCGTTTTTTGGAGCCACTGAGCGCGCCGGAAGTCGCGGTTTTTACGGAAACGCTGACGCGACTCGGTGTTCCAGCTTCTGACCCCCGCAAGCTTTGCACCTGACGCTTTCAAATTTACATGCCTCCGGCGTGGATGACACCTGCCGGACATGAACAAAAAAGAGTGATGCCCGATTTTGATAGAATCCTCCTCAAATCTCAAGTACTTGATTGAGGGGCTGTGGAGATATGCAAGAGTTCGCTTATTCCCGTTTCGCGATCAGCCTATTTCTTGTGCTCGTCCCTTCTACCTTTGCCATATGCCAAACTGCGCCCCGTGACTTCCAGTTCGGTCCCTCGGGCCAAACCACCGTTGCCCTCAGCGACCAGAGCACCATTGAAGCAACCATCAACGGCAAGGGACCTTTCAAGCTCTTTTTCGATACTGGCGCAAGCGTCAATATCCTGAACCCCGAAGTGATCGCACAACTAGGCTTGACTTCCGAGGGCGGCCAGAATGAATTGCAAGGCTTCGCCGGCGGCAAAGTCGAAGCCAAACCCTATCGCGCCGATGAGCTTCGCATCGGAGATCTCACCCTGGCCGGTCCAACCTTCTACTCCATCCCCATGCCCCTGCCGATCACAGGCATCGTCGGAGCAGTAGGGTACGAACTGATGAGTCGGCTGATTATCAACGCTGACAACGAGCGCCAGCAGCTTACTTTCTATGATCCTGCCCAGTTCGTCTACAACGATGCAGGAGAGAAACTCGAGCTTCTGCCCGACGAGTATGAGCTTATCGTTCATGCGACCATCGGCAAGATCCCGGGGGATTTTATCCTCGACACTGGCGCTGCCGGCAACATCGGTATCAGCCTCAATCACTGGTTCGCGCAGCGCTACCATCTTCCGCATCATCTATTGCATCACCTCTACTACAAGGTGGCTTCCCGAGGAGCTGACGGAGATACTCCCCCTGGCAAACTTGACCGCATCAAGACCCTATGTCTCGGTACCGCGTGTGTGCCTGACATCCTCGGCGAGTTTTACCATGGAGACGACAAAAGCCAATATGCCGGCCGCATCGGCAATGATGTTCTAAGAAGGTTCACGTTCACGATCGATTGGCAGCACCGGGCCGTTTTCCTTAAGAGGACTTCTCGCTGGGACCAGACGAGCGTTTACAACCAGACTGGACTTGATTTGAATCCGGAGGATAGCGGAAGCGCGCTCGTTGTAGCCGAGGTCTATCCCCACAGCCCGGCCAGCCAGGCGCACATCCACGTGGGAGATCGCATTCTGTTCATCGACAACCGCCCGCCCCAGCAAACCTGGTACAGCGACGACCCGGCTTTCCTTCAATCCGCTGGAACCGTCGTCACGCTTACCATCCAGCACAATAAGTCGTCTCAGCAGATCAAGCTCAAGTTGAAGGACATACTCTAGCGCCGGTCGCCGGCGAAGTGTTCCGCGTCTTCGGGCAAAAAGGCATCGAGAGTTGCTAGGAAAACGGGAGAATGCTGAATTGCGGCCGAAGGAGACGGGGCAAGGCCCGTCTCTGCAACGCTGGTTGCGTAAAGGCCGAATCGAGTCCGGTGCTGGCTGTCCCGCGGCCCAGTTCTCGAAAAACGCGCTGCCCATGGGCAAGCTCAGGGCAGGCCTGAGGCACGCGGACGCACCCGGTTTATTCACTACCTGGGTCATTCACTTCAGTAAGGGCCCGCGGGCAATATTCTGGTTGTACGGGCAGTTTGAACCCGGCAATATGTAGGGATGATGCGTAAGCCAATCTGGATTGTTCCGGTGCTGTTGTTGTGGGCAGCCGCCAGCGCGCTCGCCGCCGATACCGTACTGACCTGGCCGGCCAGCGGCAATGAGACGATGTTGCGCTTCACCTTGGGCAAGTTGCACCAGATCACTTCCGTCTCTGGCCAGAACGATTATTTGGGTGATGCGCTGGCGGAAAACCTCAGCTCGAAAGCGATTCCTTCCGCCTCTTTCTATCTCTACCTGCTGGACAAAAGCGGCAAGCGGGTGGGCGAAGGATATCTGGAAGTCACCAATTTGGCGGCCGGACAACGGGCCAAGATTCCGGTCACCGCGCATGCTATGGGTTCCTTCGTCAGCATGGAATTGCAGCCGCAGCATCTGCCCTCCGACGAGCCGATGAAGATCAAAATGCACATTACAAGCGTGCCTGCCGGAGCCATCCTCAAACTCGATTCGCAAGAAGCCGGCATAACTCCGGAGGTGCTCCCGATCGCTCCCGGCAAGCATGTGCTGGAGTTCAGCAAAGAGGGTTATGCCACGGCGAGCGCGCCGGTGGAAATTGCCGAGAATGCGCTGCCCGGCAGCGTCGAAGTGGAGTTAAATCCGTTGACGCTCGATACCGTGGTTTTGCGCGACGGAACAGTGCTGATGGGCAACCTCATCTCGGTGACCGGCACGGGGGTGAATATCACTGTGAAAGGCAAGCCCATGACGCTGGCGCGCAGTCGAGTGGCCCGGATTGTGTTGGGGAAACGCAAAGCATCCGCCGGAACCCATGCCTCCACATCAGTCAAGGATTCGCCTAGTAGCAAGCAGTGATTCGAAACCGTACTGGAGACGGGGCAAGCCCCGTCTCTACACGACCGTATACTGCCACGGTGGAACCGCCTCAATGCACGCGGCCTACAAGGCCAAAACGAAAGCAGATTGACTTAGCTAACCAAAGTTAGCTAACATAAATTCATGGAAACCATCACCATCCACAAGGCGAAAACCGAGCTTTCGCGGCTGATTGAGAGGGCTTGCCGGGGCGAGGAGATCGTGATCGCCCGGGGGAAGAAGCCGGTGGTGCGGTTGGTCGCGATTGGGGACAAGACGGGCGAGCGGAAGCCCGGCGCGTGGAAAGGGAAGATCGAAGTCGGCCCTGCGTTCTTCGAGCCGTTGCCTAAGGAAGAGCTTGACGCATGGGGGCAATAGCGTGCGACTTTTGCTGGATACGCATGCTCTGATCTGGTGGATGAGTAAAAGTCCTTCGCTACCGGCCACCATCAGCCGCCTGATTTCCGACAAGGAAAACACGATCTTTGTAAGCGCGGCGTCGGCGTGGGAAATGGCGACCAAGGTGCGACTGGGAAGGCTGCCCGCTGCTTCCGACATTACGCGAAACTTCCAGGATTATCTTTTGCAGGCGGGATTCGAGAGTATTCCAGTGACTGCGGAGCATGGTATTCGAGCGGGTCTGTTGCCCGGACCTCACCAGGACCCGTTTGACCGGATGTTGATCGCGCAGGCTGAGATCGAGAAGCTGTTCATTGTCAGCAACGAGAGAATCTTCGACCAGTATGGGGTGCGCCGCATCTGGTGAGGAGCGGCCCCCGGACTACCCTGCGGTTCATGCGCCGGATTTCCCCGCCCGCTGCTAATCCATACATCATCAAAGGCTTACATTGACCTGAGGGGGTGTTTTTCGGTACTCTTATAGCATCTTAATCCAGCAAAAAGTGTAGCCTAGAGTTGGTCTCATAAATGGTTCTCCGGGTAGGCGGTCTGGTCCAAAGGGGCTAACGCCCAGGTTTTTGCGGGTTTGAACGGCACTGCTAAGGCCGCGCCCTGCTCAAAACCATTGGTGAGGCCGCTACTAGCGGGTGGGGGAGACGACTTGTCTGAAAGCAAGAGCTTATTGCTATTGAAGCCGCGAGGATTTTGCGCCGGGGTGGTGCGGGCGATCGATATCGTCCGGATCGCGCTGGAGGCCTTTGGGCGGCCGATTTATGTGCGCAAGGAAATCGTGCACAACCGCTCGGTGGTGGAGGAGTTGCAGCAGAAGGGCGCGATTTTTGTCGACAATGTGGATGAAGTGCCGGAGGGCGAACGCGTCATTTACAGCGCGCACGGGGTTTCGCCGGAAGTCCGCGAGCACAGCAAGCTGCGGAAGTTGCGGGTGATCGATGCGACGTGTCCGCTGGTCACCAAGGTGCATGTGGAGGCGGTGAAATTCGCCAAGGAAGGCTATTCGCTGATCCTGATCGGCCATCGCGACCATGACGAGGTGATCGGCACGCTCGGCGAGGCTCCGGCGGTCACTCATGTGGTAGGATCGCCTGCGGAAGTCGGGTCGGTGACCTTGCCCGACCCTAACCGCGTGGCTTACCTGACGCAAACGACGCTCAGCCTGGATGAGACGCGAGACATTATCGGCGCGCTCCGGAAACGGTTTCCGAACATCAAAGGCCCGGCGGCGCAGGATATCTGTTATGCCACGGAAAACCGGCAGGTGGCCGTGAAGCATGTGGCCTCCGAGGCCGATTTGCTGCTGGTGGTGGGCTCCGACAATAGCTCAAATTCCAAGCGCCTGGTGGAAGTCGCCCGCAGTTTGGGCACCGAGGCGCATCTAATCGATGACTGCCGCAATATTCAGCCAAAGTGGCTGAATGGCGTGAACACGGTGGCCCTGACCGCGGGAGCATCGGCACCCGAACATCTGGTGCAGGAAGTGGTGCAGTACCTGGCGGGCAAGGGTTTTGCCGACGTGCAAGAACTGGAAATCATGCCGGAAAATGTGCGCTTTGGACTGCCGCCGGAGATCGTGGCCACGATTGCCGCGGCGCCGGCCATGGTTGCCGTGGAGCCATAAATGGAAGAGTCCTCCCCCTATAGTTCGATCTCTCATAATTCGGCCTCCTATACTTCTACTCCGGCCTCGGTGCCGCAGATGCGATTTGGCAAGATCGACGGCCTGGAAAACCGGGTCTCCGAGGCGGTCGACGCGGCCAGTGCGTATCTGTTTTCTCAGCAGCACGAACAGGGTTACTGGTGCGGGGAGCTGGAAGCCGACACCACCCTCGAATCCGATTACATCCTGCTCCATACCCTGCTCGGCACCGGCAACCACGAACGCTTCGACAAGGCGGCCCGCTACATCCTGAACCACCAGAACGACGACGGCGGTTGGAGCATCTACGCCGCAGGCCCTTCCAACATCAGCGCTTCGGTGAAGGCCTACTTCGGGCTGAAGCTGGCGGGATTCAGCGGGGACCATCCCGCGCTGGCGCGAGCCCGCAAAAAGATCCTCGAAATGGGTGGCGTCACCGAAGTCAATACCTTTACCAAGATCTACCTTTGTTTCTTCGGACAATACGATTACGATGCGGTGCCCGCCGTCCCGCCGGAGATCGTGCTCTTTCCCAACTGGTTCTGGTTCAACATCTACGAGATCTCTTCGTGGTCGCGCGCCATCCTGGTGCCGCTTTCGATCTGCTATGCCAAGAAACCGTTCAAGAAGATTCCCGAAGAAATGGGAGTGGAAGAGCTTTTCGTCGGCGGGCGCGACAAATCGCGCATGCACCTGCACTGGGCAAAGCAGCGGGTTTCGTGGCGTAATTTCTTTCTGGTGCTGGATCGGATGATGCATTGGGCGGAACGTTTATACATTCGTCCGCTGCGTTCCATCGCCCTGAAAAAGGCCGAGAAGTGGATGCTGGAGCGCTTCGAGATGAGCGACGGCCTGGGCGCGATCTATCCCTCGATGATGAACGCCATCATCGCGCTGCGCTGTCTGGGGTATTCGGTGGATGACCCTCAGGTCATTCGTGCGCTCGACGAATTTGAGAAGCTGGGGATCGAAGAAGGCGACACATTCCGCATGCAGCCTTGCATGTCTCCGGTGTGGGATACGGCGTACGCGCTGTTTGCCTTGGGAGAGGCGGGAGTTCCGGCCAACGACCCGCGGCTGGTGAAGTGCGCCGAATGGATCCTGCAAAAACAGGTGCGCAAGCCCGGAGACTGGAAGATCAAGAATCCGAAAGGCGAGCCGGGCGGCTGGTACTTCGAATTCAACAACGAGTTCTATCCCGACGTGGACGACACGGCCATGGTCTGCCTGGCGCTGAGCCGGGTCGAGCATCCCAACGGGCGTTATCAGACGGAGTCGGTGCAGCGGGCGATCGATTGGATCTTGTCAATGCAGTGCAAGAACGGAGGCTGGGCTTCGTTCGACAAAGACAACGACCAGATGGTGTTCCAGTATGTGCCCTTCGCCGACCACAACGCCATGCTCGATCCCGCAACCGTTGACATCACGGGCCGGATGCTGGAGTGTCTCGCGACTTACGGATACGATCAGAACCATCGAGCGGTGCGGCGGGCGATCCAGTTTATTCGCCAGGAGCAGGAGCCGGACGGAAGCTGGTTCGGACGCTGGGGCGTGAACTACCTCTACGGCACGATGCAGGTCTTGCGCGGTCTGGAAGCGATGGCCGTGGACCGCAACGACCCCATGATTCAGCAGGCGGCGGAGTGGCTGCGATCGGTGCAGAATGCCGATGGCGGCTGGGGCGAGACGGTTGGATCCTATGACGATCCCAACCTTCGAGGGCAAGGCGACAGCACAGCTTCGCAGACGGCATGGGCAATCATGGGATTGCTCGCGGTGGGCGACACGCGCAGCGAATGCGTGGCCCGTGGCGTGGCCTACCTGCTCGGCACGCAAAAGAAAGACGGTTCCTGGGACGAGCCGTTCTTCACCGGAACCGGCTTCCCGCGCGTGTTTTATCTGAAGTATCACCTGTACCGCGAGTATTTCCCGCTGCTCGCGTTGACGGCCTGTTCGAAGGCGATGGCGGAGAAAAGCGGCCATTAGCTGTTGGCTCTTAGCTTTTGGCTAGGGCGGGTTGCGTCGGCAGTTTTGCAGATTTCAACGAGGGATTTGATCGGCTAAAAGCCATCAGCTAAGAGCCAAAAGCTAAGAGCTAAATGCTGGCATTTGTCACTGGTGCTACCGGATTTCTGGGCAGTCATGTTGCGCGCGTCCTGGCGGAACAGGGAGCCGAACTGCGGCTGCTGGTTCGGCCGACGAGCGATCTGCGCAACCTTGACGGCCTGAAGGCCGATCGGGTGGTGGGCGACCTGCGCGATGCGACTTCGCTTGAGAAGGTGCTTTCGGGATGCGACGTGGTGTTTCACGTAGCGGCGGATTATCGGCTCTGGGTGCGCGATCCCGATCAGATGTACCGCTCGAATGTCGAGGGCACGCGATCCTTGCTCGAAGCGGCGCGAAAACAGCGCGTGCGGCGCGTGGTGTACACGTCGAGCGTGGCGACGATGGGTTTTATTTCTGGTCTGAGTTCGAAGAATGGACATGTGGCGGACGAAGCGAGTCCAGTGTCGCTCGCGGACATGATCGGGCACTACAAGCGTTCGAAGTTCATGGCGGAGCAGGTGGCATTTGAGGCGGCGCGATCGGGAGTCGATGTGGTGATTGTGAACCCCACGACGCCGATTGGCGAGCGCGATATCAAACCGACTCCGACGGGACGGATCGTGGTGGATTTTCTCAAGCGGAAATTCCCCGCGTACGTGGAAACGGGATTGAACCTGGTGGATGCGACCGAGTGCGCTCGCGGCCATGTCCAGGCGCTGGAAAAGGGAAGACCGGGCGAGCGCTACATTCTGGGCGGAGAGAACCTCACGCTGAAGCAGATTTTGGACCGCCTGGCCGCGATCACGGGCTTGCCCTCTCCGACGGTGAAGGTGCCGTATTTGGTTGCGCTGGCGGCTGGAGTCGTGGACGAGATGGTGACGGGCCGGCTCTTGGGCCGCGAGCCGCGCGCGACCATTGACGAGGTGCGACTGGCGCGCAAGATGATGTTTGTGAGTTCGGCGAAAGCGGAAAGGGAACTGGGCTGGCGAATGGTCCCAGTCGATGGAGCGCTGCGGCGGTCGGTGGGCTGGTTCCGCGCGAACGGCTATGTCTAGAATTGCCCTCATCGCTGCGATGGAGCGGGAGGTTCGGCCGCTCATCCGAAACTGGAAAGCCAGGATGATCGAGCACGACGGACGACAATATCGTCTTTTTGAAAACGGCGACACAGCGTTGGTCTGCGGCGGCATTGGAGCCGAAGCGGCGCGCCGCGCCGCAGAAGCGGTGATCCGGGAAGTCAGCCCCGTCCGCGTGATCTCTCTCGGTTTTGCCGGAGCGCTCGATGGTTCGCTTGAGGTAGGGCACGTCCTGGAGCCGCGCACGGTGATCAATGCCGCCGACGGCGTCCGAACCGAAATAGGCTCGGGCGAGGGAATACTGGTGAGTTTCCCGGCCGTGGCTGGCAAGGAGCAGAAGATCAGGCTACGAAGAGCTTATGGCGCGAGCGCGGTGGACATGGAGGCCGCGGCCGTGGCCCAGGGAGCCGAGGCGCGGGGAGTCGAATTCGCGGCCTTGAAAGCCATCTCCGACGGCGCCGATTTTGAGTTGCCGGCGCTGGATGGCTTGATGGAGCGCTTTGTGGCGGCGGACGGCAGCTTTCGTTCCGTCAGGTTTGCGTGTCACGTGGCGCTGCGCCCGTGGCTGTGGAGGACTACCATTGTATTGGCGAGGAACAGTTCAAAAGCAGGCCGTGCTCTTTGTGGCGCGATTATGAGTTACATAGGCCGTGAGAGTTTACCCGGCGCATGTTTGGTGGCTGGGTCGAACCCAGTAAGAGTTAGCACAGAGTACGCTAGCGCACATACTTGTATCGGTACTCAGGCTAATACTCAAGCTCAGGGGAAGCAGTAGGGGAAACATGAGTTATGGCAATTGCTCAGACATTGACGGATGAACACGCGAGGCGCGGGATTCCGTCTACCATGAAGGCAGCCGTGTATCGCGGCGTCAACGATGTGCGGCTGGAAGAAGTGCCGGTGCCTGAAATCGGCCCCGGAGAGATTCTGGTCCGCGTCCACACTTGCGGAATTTGCGGCACCGATCTCAAGAAGATCTCGACCGGCTCCCACTCGGCGCCGCGCATTTTTGGTCACGAAACTGCCGGTGTGGTGGCGAAAGTGGGAGAAGGCGTGAGCAAGTACGCCGCCGGCGAACGGGTGGTGGTGTTTCATCACATTCCGTGCGGCGAGTGTTACTATTGCCGCCATAAAACCTTCGCCCAGTGCTCCACGTACAAAAAGGTGGGCTGCACAGCGGGGTTCGAGCCGTCGGGCGGAGGATTTGCGGAATACGTCCGGGTGATGGACTGGATTGTCGAGAAGGGAACGGTGGCGATCCCCGACGGCACCAGTTTCGAGCAGGCAAGTTTCGCCGAGCCAGTCAATACCTGCATCAAAGGTATTGAGACCCTTCGCCTGCAGGCGGGGGAGACCGTGCTGGTGATTGGGCAGGGCCCAATAGGTCTGATACTGGCGATTTTGGCAAAACGGGCCGGAACTCGGGTAATAACTTCCGATTTGTATCCGGCAAGGCTTACAATAGCCAACAGCTTTGGCTTGGACCTGACCATTGACGCTTCCAAGGCTGATGCCGGACAAGCGGTACGCGAAATGACGGAAGGGCGAGGGGCTGATGCTGTGATTTTGGCAGTCGGCGGGAGCGGCCTCATCCGCCCTGCCATGGATGCTACGCGTCCGGGAGGCCGTGTTCTGTTGTTTGCCCAAACGGCGCGGGGCGAGGCTACGATTGACCCGGCAGCGGTGTGTGTGGACGAAAAGGCCCTGCTCGGGTCGTACAGTGCGTCGGTTGAATTGCAGGAGGAGTCGGTGCGGTTCGTCATGGACCGTGAAATGGATTTGGAACGGCTAATCAGCCACCGTTTCCCGCTGCAAAGCGGTGTGGAAGCGCTGAACCTGGCTGCCCATCCTCGACCAGACTCGATGAAGATCGTAATTCAGCCGGGCAGCACCGGGGTCCCCAGAACGCCTGGTTCTGGCGTGATGGGGTGGAGCGTTTTGGAAGGACATCAATTGTGAATGGCAAGATGACAGCCGCCGTTCTCTACGGCAAAGAAGATATCAAGATTGAAAGGGTGCCGATCCCGCGCGTCGGTGACGGCGAAGTCCTGGTCAAGGTCCATGTGGCGCTCACCTGCGGCACGGACCTGAAAGTGTATCAGCGGGGCTATCACGCCCGCATGATTGTGCCGCCGGCGCTGTTCGGCCACGAATTGGCCGGCACCGTCGAAGAAGTTGGCGAGGGCGTGCGCGGCTTCCGTAAAGGCATGCGCGTGGTCGCGCTCAACTCTGCTCCCTGCGGTATGTGCTTCTATTGCTCGAAGCACCAGTTGAACCTCTGCGAAGACCTGCTCTTCAACAATGGCGCCTACGCCGAATACATCCGGATTCCGCGCCGCATTGTGGAAGGCAATATGCTCGTTGTGCCTTCGAATGTGACTTTCGAGGATGCGGCGATGACCGAGCCGCTGGCCTGCGTCCTTCGCGGCCTGCATGAAACCGGAGTCGAGATCGGCGATACCGTGGCCGTGATTGGCGGCGGACCCATCGGCTTGATGTTTGTGCAGGTGGCCAAGGCCATCGGCTGTAATGTGATCGCCGTGGTCAAGCGCGATTCGCAGGTGGCGCTGGCGCGGAAAAAAGGCGCGCACGAGGTCATTCAGATTTCCAAGGTGAAAGATCCGGTGGAGGTGGTGCGTGAACTGACTCCCGACCGGCGCGGCGCCGATGTGGCCATCGAAGCCGTCGGCCGTCCGGAGGCATGGGAGTGGGCCGTGCAGATGGTCCGCAAGGGCGGCACGGTGAATTTCTTCGGTGGTTGTGCTTCGGGAACCAAGGTGCAGCTCGACACCAACCGCTTGCACTACTCGGAAATCACCTTGAAAGCGACTTTCCATCACACTCCGGAGACGGTGCGCCGGGCTTTCGGCCTGATTGCCGAGAAGAAGGTTTGCGGCACCGACTACATTACCGGCGAGGCCCCGCTGTCGCGCTTGCACGACGTGCTGCGCCACATGCTGAACCGCAACGGAGACATCAAGACCGCGATCATCCCGGGGCATTAGCACGGGAGCGGCATGAATCACACGAAGGAGGGACGGGCGTCTCGCCCGTCCGGCCGGGCGACGACGCCCGGCGCTCCACAAGCAATTTCTGATGACAACTGCGACCAGCCATCCCCCAACTGCGCCGCTCGCCTCCGCCTGGAGTGCGCTGCCCCCGGAGTACGCCATCCCCGACCACGCGCCTTCCGAGGCTGAAGCGCGCGAGTATTGCCGCCGTCTGGCGCGCTCCCACTACGAAAATTTTTCGGTCGCGTCGTTTTTTCTTCCGGCAAAGCTGCGACAGCACTTCTTCAACGTCTATGCCTATTGCCGCATCTCGGACGATCTTGGCGACGAGGTGGGCGATCGCGCCGCATCTTTGCATCTGCTCGATCTATGGGAGGCGGAACTAAACGCCTGCTACGACCGTCACCCGCGCCATCCCGTGTTTGTCGCGCTTGCCGAAACTGTGCGCCAGTTTGAAATCCCCAAACATGAATTCGCGGATTTGCTGACGGCGTTCCGCCAGGACCAGCGTGTTGGCCGCTACGAAACTTTCAACGATTTATTGGGATACTGCCGCTATTCGGCGAATCCGGTTGGCCATCTGGTGCTCTACCTCTGCGGACACAGCGATTCCGAGCGCCAGCAGCTTTCCGATTACACCTGCACCGCTTTGCAACTTGCCAATTTCTGGCAGGACGTAAGCGTTGACTTTGCCAAAGGACGAATTTATCTTCCCCTCGAAGACCTGCACCGCTTCGGCGTGAGCGAAGAAACCATCCGCGACGGCGAAAACACGGCCGCGATTCGCGAGATGATGCGCTTTGAAGTCGCACGCGCGCGCGAGTGGTTCGCACAAGGCTTGCCGTTGATCGCGAAAGTCGAGCGCGCGCTGGCCACCGACATTGAACTGTTCAGCCGCGGTGGGCAGGAAATTCTGAACGCCATCGAACAGCAGAATTACGCCGTTTTGGGCCGGCGTCCCGTCATTTCGAAGGCCCGAAAGCTGTCCCTGGTGGCTCGGGCCGCGCTGGTGAAGCTGCTGAAGAGACAGCCGGGTATCGCAAGATGACCATCGCTTTGGAAAATGCGCCCGTGCAGTTCGCGCCGACCGCTTCACAGCTCGGCATGGCGTACTCCGTCTGCCGGAGCATCGCCCGCTCCGCCGCCAGAAACTTCTACTACGGATTTCTGGCGCTGCCGCAGCGGAAACGCAATGCGTTGAGCGCCGTCTATGCCTTCATGCGGCGCTGCGACGACATCGCCGACGATCACACCCTGAGCCCCTACGATCGCCAGAATAAGCTCGCGGATTGGCTCGATCACGTCCACCGCGCATTGGCTGCGCAACCCACCGACGATCCCATCCTGCTGGCTCTTACCGATGCCCAGCGCGCTTATCGAATTCCCATCGGACTGCTCGATCAACTGGCTTTCGGCACCGCTGCCGACCTCGATCGCGGCGCAGATGAACGCCCTCTCGATCCTTCCTCTGCCGATCCGCTGGTTGCGCGTTACCAGACTTTTGAAGAGTTGCGCCAGTACTGCTACGGCGTGGCGTCGGTTGTGGGTCTGGTGTGCATCAAGATTTTCGGCTATCGCGATCCTGCCGCTGAGCCGCTTGCCGAACGCTGCGGCCTGGCCTTTCAGCTGACAAACATCATTCGCGACGTCAAAGAAGACGCCGCCGTGGGCCGAATTTATTTTCCGCAGGAGGACCTGGCGCAGTTCGGTCTCTCGGCCGCCGATCTGGCCGCGCCGCAACCCGATCTTGCACGCATTCGCCCGCTGCTGGCGATGGAGGCCGATCGCGCTCGCGACTGCTACCGCTCGGGAGAAGAGTTGATCCCGCTGGTCAATGAAGACAGTCAGCCCGCTCTGTGGGTGCTGATCACCATCTACCGCCGCCTGCTCGAAAAGATTGCCTTGAAACAGTATGACGTTTTCACGGAGCGCGTCCGATTGACGGCCCCCGAAAAGCTTCGTGTCATGGGAAAGGGAATCCTGAAGCGCCTTTTGTGATGCCGCCCTCCGTACAGCAACCTTCCACAGTCGCAGTCGCCGGAGGCGGATTAGCCGGCCTTGCCGCCGCGTGCGCATTGGCGGAAGCCGGGTTTCGCGCGACGCTTTTTGAGCGCCGCTCTTATCTTGGCGGCCGCGCTTCGTCGTATCAGCATCCTGGCACCGCCGAGGTCGTGGACAACTGCCAGCACGTGCTGCTCGGATGTTGCACCAATCTGCTCGACTTCTATCGCCGCGCCGGAGTCGAGGACAAGATTCGCTGGTATGACAAGCTGACGTTCCTCGAGCCCGGAGGTCGTGCATCGGTGATCGCGCCGTCCGCGCTCCCCGCTCCGCTGCACACCGCGCTGTCATTTTTTCGGGCCGAATGTTTGAGTCTTTCCGACAAGCTGGCCATCAGCCGGGCGTTGGCCGCGCTCATTCCTTCCGCTCCGGCGGATATTGGCCTGTCGTTTCTCGACTGGCTCAAATACCGCGCACAAACCGCGCACGCCATCGAGCGTTTCTGGAAGACCATTCTGGTCAGCGCCTTGAACGAAGATCTGGACCGGATTTCCGTTCCCTACGCAGCCCAGGTGGTGCGTGAGTCGTTCCTGAAATCCCCGGCCGGCGGACGCATGGGACTTCCCACCGTGCCGCTCACCGAACTGTACGGCACCGCCGGAGACTACATTCGCGCCCGTGGTGGAGAGATCCAGTTTCGCGCCGCGGTGGAGTCGTTTCGGACCGCGCCGTTTGCCGTCAACGTGACCACGAACGGCTTGGAACAGAAATTCGACTACCTGGTCCTGGCGGTCCCTTTCGATGCGTTGGGCCGCATATTGCCAGACACCGCGTCCGCCGCGCCTTTGGCCAGGGCGCTCGGCCAGTTTTCGACCTCGCCGATCACCGGCATCCATCTTTGGTTCGATCGCCAAATCAGCGAGCTCGATCACGCCATCCTGCTCGACCGCACCATTCAGTGGATGTTTCACAAGTCGCGGATCATTGCAGCCCGGATGGATGCAGCTCGCAATATTGAAGCTCAGGAAGACGCCAATGCCGACGCCAATGCCAATGCCAACGCCAGCGGCAGCTACATTGAGCTGGTCGTAAGCTGCTCCCGTGGCCTGGTGGAAAAGTCGAAGCCGGAGATCGTCGAAATAGCGGTGAAGCAAGCGCAAGAGTTTTTTCCCGGCGCGCGCGAAGCGAAGCTGCTGAAATCGGCCGTGATCAAGGAAGTGCACGCGACCTATTCCCCGCGCCCGGGGATCGACCGCCATCGGCCCAAACCAGAAACGGCATGGCCGCGGGTCTTTCTGGCCGGCGATTGGACCGCAACCGGCTGGCCCGCCACCATGGAGGGCGCCGTCCGCAGCGGCTATCTGGCGGCGGAAGCCGTGGCACGATTCGCCAGCGGCAAACGCACCGACTTCATCGTCCGCGATCTGCCAGCGAGCGGATTGATGAGGATGTTTCGGTAACATCAGATCGCCAATATCAATTACTTCGGTTCCCAATCAGCTGTGACCCTAATGCCCGGCTCAAGAGTTTGCGGCCGGCGCACGATCTTAATAGATATGCCCGTGCGCACCACCGCGGACGACGAGCGCCGCCGTAGCCCACGGTTTGCCTGCGGCGGTTATGCCAGGATCAGTTGCCTGCCATCGAATGGCATCTTTCTTCCGGGGAAGATCCTCGACCTGAGCCTCGGCGGGTGCTGCGTCGATAGCGTCCTGCCCATCGATTGCGGCACGCGGGCTGAAATCGTAGTGCGCGTGAACGCCGCTTCGTTCCGGGCCGTGGGAGAGGTGCGGGCGCTTCGCGGCCAATCCGGAGCTGGCCTGGAGTTCGTTCACCTCAGTGCTGGCGGCAAAGACATGCTAGCGGGCTTGATCAGGGAGTTGGCGAGGCTGCATGCGGTCATGAACGAACTCAGGTCCGTCCGCCGCGAGATCGATGCGGAGTCCTACAAAAAACAGTTTGCGGAAGGAAAACTCCAAGCGGCGCTGCTGAGCGAGCGGATTCCTGCGTTGGCGGTAATTCTGCAAGCGGAAAGTTCGGAACCAGACGAAACTGCACTCGCCGGCGAGCCTCGCAAGGTGGAAGCGACGCCACTTGCGGTCGATTTATTCGGCTAGCGCGGTTCCAGTCTTGCTGTACCACGTTCGTGTAGAGACGGGGCTTGCCCCGTCTCCTTTGTGCGACGGGAGACGCGGCAAGCCGCATCTCTACAGGGAATTCAGGCTGCCATGAGCGCCACGCCAGCCGCCACCAGCAACGCCGCGATCCAACGCCGGCGGCCCACCCGCTCGTGCAGAAATATGCGCGCGGCTAGCGCGTTGGCCACAAAAGTCAGCGAGGCCGAAGCGGGCACGATCAGGCTGAGGTTTCCCCACGATAGTCCAAAAAGCAGGCTGTAGAACGCGACCGCCATCCCCAGCACGCCAAGGACGAAGGTGGGCGTCGCCAGCATCCGCCCGATCACTGCCAGCACTCCGCGCCGCTTCCACAGTTCACCCACATCGCCAACTCGTTTCATGGCGTAGGAAAGCAGAACGTTGGCAATGCTCGAGGCCAGAACGTTGGCCCCAATCGCAGCCCAGGAGTAGATTTCTTTCACGGCTCTACCTCCGGGGAAGTTGCGTCGGATGAAATGTCATGGGAATGCGCATGACCGGTTTCGCGGCGGGGCGTGAGCGACGGGCCGGCGGCAACGAGGCCCACTCCGGCGGCGATCAGCGCGATGCCCAGCCAGCGCGCCGGCGAAATCACTTCATGAAAACTGAAGCGGCCAATCAAGGCGACGAACACATATCCGAGCGCGGTTGTAGGCAGCACATAAGTAAGGTCGGCCCAGGAAAGCGCGGACGTGTAACACGCCAGATACGCCAGCAACAACAAGATTCCAACGGTTACCGTTGGATGAAGGACGGATAGGAGTAAAGAGGGAAGATGGTGCAGCGAAACATTGCCGAGATCTTTCATGCCGCGCGCCAGCAAGGAATCGCCCGCCGTGCTGAAGACGATGATTCCCGCCAGAACCAGGTATTTGCGAAATGTCACTTGCAGTCCAATTCCGGCCTAGGCTTTGGCTGGCGCCGGAGCAGGCGTGTCGTCTTTTTCCTTGCGGTTGTCTTTGACCCACTTCTGGCGCTGGGCGCGCAGTTTCAGGAACGCCTTCGCTTCGATATACAAGCGCTTGCGTTGCGAGTGATCAAACATCGCCCTGCGCAAAATCCGGTACACGGCCTTGGGCCGGAAATAATACGCGTCGTAGAAGTGATGCACCGCCTCCAGAATCTCCGCCGCCGGCAAGCCGGGATATTCGATCTGCACCATCTGGTGCCCGCCGTCGTCCACCATTTTCGTGTCGCTGGTCATGAATCCGTTCTTCATGGCGTACTCGTGCATCTCGGTTCCAGGGTAAGCATGCGCCACCGAAACCTGGATGGTTTCCACGTCGAGTTCCTTGGCGAACTTGATGGTGTTCTGGATGGTCTCGCGAGATTCTCCGGGCAGGCCGAGAATGAAATCCCCATGCACCACCAGCCCCAGCTTGTGGCAATCTTTGGTGAATTGGCGGGCGCGTTCCACGGTCGCGCCTTTCTTGATGTTCTTCAGAATCTGCTGATCGCCCGATTCGTAGCCCACGATCAAGAGCCTGCATCCCGCTTCTTTCATGGCCTTGAGCGTTTCGTAGTCGGTGGTGACTCGCGAGGTGCACGACCAGGTCAGCCCCAGCGGTTTCAGCTTGGCGCACAGTTCGATGGTGCGCGCCTTTTGCAGGTTGAAGGTGTCGTCGTCGAAGAAAAACTCCTTCACGTACGGCCAGTACTCTTTCGCCTTGGCCATTTCACGCGCTACATCATCGCTGGAGCGTTTGCGCCATGGGTGTCCGCTCAGCGTTTGCGGCCAGAGGCAGAAGGTACACTGCGCCGGGCATCCGCGCGAGGTGTAGAGCGCCACATACGGGTGAAGCAGAAAAGGCACGTTGTAGCGGCGGACATCCAAATCGCGCCGGTAAACCTCGGTCACGTGGGGCAGCGCATCGAGGTCCTGAATCGGCGGTCGGTCGGGATTGTGCACCACCTTCCCGTTCTTGCGATAGGAAACGCCGAGAATGTCTTCAATCGGCTTGCCTTGCGCGTATTCGACGATGGAGTAGTCGAATTCCTTGCGGCAGGCAACGTCAATGACCTTTGCGTCGAGCAGGGACTTTTCCGGCAGCACGGTGACGTGCGGCCCGACAAACGCGATCTTGATGTGCGGATTGCTGGCTTTGATGGCCTCGGCGATTCGGACATCTCCGGCAAACCCCGGAGTGCTGGTGAAGAGCACCAGCAATTCGTAGTCTTTGCAGATGCGGATCGTTTCTTCCGCAGTGATGTGGTGGGGCGGGGCGTCCAACAAGCGCGCGCCTTCGAGCATGGCTGTCGGATAAGCCAGCCAGACCGGATACCAGTACGATTCGATTTCGCGCGTCGCCGGCCAGCGCGAGCTCGCTCCTCCGTCGAAATTCTCAAACGAAGGCGGATTCAAAAACAGTGTTTTCATTGGCATATTGGGAATCTCTATCTTAACATCCCGGCGCGTGCTTAACCCGCACTTGCGCTATGTTTGACGCTATTATCCGGGTACGTCTCAATCGGCATTAAAAGCGTGGAAGGCGTTGTCTAAGTATGCCTTAGTGGGCATCGATCCGCAAAAGAACCGCGCCGAACGCCGCTTCTGCGCATTGAGGCGCCAGAATCGGGTACCGGCTGGAGGCGCTGATTTCCACTAGCTCGAAATCGACCTTGCGGAAAGCGTTGGTCAGGCTCCATCCGTCGGACAGAGGCAATACCCTACCCCGCCCCTCGCACCCCCGTTTTGCCCGACGCGCCAAGTGGCGAGGCAGTTGCGGGGTTCTGAGTGTAAACGCGATATAACGCCAACCACTTAGGGGCATCGACCTAGTCTCCGAGCTAAGGCAGAATCTAGGGGTGGGAGCAGATCGCCACGGCCAACGCCGTCACTGGGTATGTCGCGTGAGCAGAACAGCTACCGAGTTAGCAGTATTGTCCGCCACGGCCAGGTCGGGGATGCCGTCGCCGTCGAAATCTCCCGCTGCAACGAAAAGCGGATCTGTACCCGCCGCGGGACTCAGGGGCGCAGCGAAGGTCCCGTCTCCTTTGCCCAGCAGCACCGTTAAGGTGTTGCTTCCAGCGTTCGCAATTACCAGATCCGCCTTGCCATCTCCGTTAAAGTCCGCGATTGCCACGGAAGAGGGATTTGAACCCGGCACCGGATTCACTGCCATTGGGGTGAAGGTCCCGTCCCCCTTGCCCATCAGCACCGTCACCGTGCCCAAACCGGGGGCGCCACCGTTCAAACTCGTTACCACCAGGTCAGGGATGCCATCGCCGTTGAAATCCCCGGCCGCTACAGATACAGGCTGGAAACCTGTCTTAGAACTCGACGCCTCCTCCGCAAAGGTTCCATCCCCGTTGCCCAGCAGGACTGACACGGTGTCGCTGGAATAGCTGACAACTGCCAAATCGGATTTGCCATCCCCGTTGAAGTCCCCCACAGCGACAGCTTGTGGGCCCCCAGGAACCGTAATCGTCGCCTTTGTCGTGAATGTCCCGTCGCCATTTCCCAACAGGATCGTTACTGTATTTGGGCCAGGATTCAGCAAAACCAAATCTGGCTTACCGTCTCCATTGAAGTCCCCCGTCGCAACAAGACAAACCCCGGGAGTCGATATCGCTGGCATTGGAGTGAAGGTGCCGTCGCCATTACCCAGCAGCACCTGGACTTCGTTGGCGTCAGCGAGCGAGATGGCGATATCTGGCTTGCCGTCTCCGTTGAAATCCGCTACCACAACGTTATTGGCCTCTTCGACCGCTAGCGGCACTGCCGGTGCAGCCGTGAATGTCCCGTCACCGTTGCCCAGCAAAATACTCAGGGGGCCTGTGCCGGTCGCAACTGCCAGGTCCAGCTTTCCGTCTCCATTGAAGTCTGCCACCGCGACGGATATTGGCGAAGGGTCCGTTGCCGGATGGCTGGAATCCAAGAAGGTTACTCCCGGCGAGCCAGACGGCGCGGCGCTATTAGCGCCGCCGCAGTTCAGCATGAACAGTAATGCGGCCACGGGTCCCATGGATAGCGCAAATCTTGTCCACCAACTGTTTTTCATAACTCGTCCCCCGCGCGGCGCTGCCGCCGCCCTTAAGCGTGATGATACCTATCCGATCTATCGTCTTGCACTTGTCATGCCAAGGTGTTGGGTTACCTTCGTTTCCTGCGGATCGGCGGCAAGCTCTTTGTTTCCGTGCCCGTTAGGCAATTCTTTTTTCTTGATTCACTCTACGATGCCTTTGTTGTTGCCGGAATTTGTGAGATCTGACCAATTCCGTGTATGCGAATTTGGCTTCCGGGTGTCAGTTGATGCAACCAGGCGTCTCTAACGATGTCGGCGGTGTCAATTTCGCTCAAAACCCCTGCCAAGAGTCAGCCCGACGATAGCGAGCCCGTCCGACATCACGGTGTGAAGGGTCAAGTCTTGGCTTTTACAGCTGATTTCCGCGTCATTTAGACGCGTTATCCGGCAGCGCCCACGACTCCAAATCGCCGGTGGCCCGCAGCAGGCTGATGCGGACCCGCTGATACTCAAAATCGGCGTCCTGAAAAAGCAGATATTTCTCGGCAGCTTCCACCCGCGCATCGGCCAATTCATGCAACGTGCCGGTCTTGGCGTCGATCTTGGTTTGCGCCGCTTCCAGGCCCGACTGCGCCAATTGATATTCCAATTGCGCCACCTCGCGGGCCGCCTCCAGTTGCTCGGCGGCGCGCTGGAGTTTCAGCGTTTCCTCCGCCACCTGATTGCGAGTCGCTTCGGCTTGCTTCTTCGCCTTGAGCGCTTCGGCCTCGGCCGCGTCAGACCGGGCGCGCTGGCTGGCGCTGAACAACGGGATCCTCAGCCCAATGCCAATGGTGGCATTGTCCTTCTGAAAGGTGCCCTTCGGGAAGTACTCCTGGTAGTTGTTGAAGGTGGGAAACCGCGCATACTGGGCGGAGAAATCAATGGACGGCAATAGCGAACGATGTTCTGCCGAAGCCCGCAGCGTTTCCGACAGAGAATGTTGCTCGGCAACTTTGATGGCCGGACTGGAAGCCACTGCCTTTTCCGGAAGATCCTCCTCCGCCGCAACGGGCGGCAGTGCCGGGATGCTGTCGGGCGCGATTTCGATGGCGGAAACCGGCAATCCGGTCAGGGTCGAGAGATGGCGCCGCAGGACGTCAACCGAGCCGCGCGCTTCGGCCCGATGCAGCCGCACTCGCGCCGTCGTCAGCTTGGCTTTGTTAAGGTCCACCGCGCTGTCCACGCCTTCCTGCAAGCGCTCGGCTACCGCTTGTTCCATTTGCTGCGCCTGCGCCTCGTCCTGCTGCAAGCGCGCCAGTCGCGCCTCCCACTTCGCCAGTTCGGCATAGGTCAAGGCAACGTCCTGAATGACGGCATTGCGCTGGTCTTTGTCCTGAAACTCCGAAGCGTGCCAGTCGCTTTTCGCCGCGTTCAGAAATTGTTGCTGCGAAGGGTTGAAGACCGTGCTCTGCGCCACCGCATTCGCCAGCGCCGGACCCGACCCTCCGATGGAGAGCGGGTATCCATAGGTATAGCCCAGGCCCGATCCGAGGAACAGCTGCGGCCAGTAGTTGTTGCGGAGTTCACGGTAGGAGGCAAACGTCCGCTGCACGTCGGCGCCTGCGATCGCCGAACTCGTGCTGTGCGCGAGCGCCAGCCGAATGGCGCGTTCGAGAGGCAAAGGTTCGGCCTGGCCACGGGTTGCCATCATCGCCACGGCCGCAAGCAGCGCAAGCGGAACTGTGCGGCACCAGCGCAGCCATCGAAATTTCATCTCGTCACCTTCATTCCGTCACTTCGTCATGGTCACGCACAAATTGTAGTGCGCGGCCAGCGAGATGGGCAGTAACTTTGGCAGTAACTTCGGAAGATATCCGCGACGCCACAGGCCGGAAGAGGAACTTCGCCATCCTCGCTCTGTTCACATCAATGCGTAACTCGGTCGAGCGCTTGCTGCGCATCGCGGAAGCTGTGCGCCAGTGAAAAGGCCGCGCGGTACTCTTGCGCCGCGCCGGCTTTGTCTCCTTGTTTCTCCAGCAGCGTGCCCAGCAGATAGCGCGCCCTGAACGCGGGAGCCGCTTCCACCGGCCCGGCGGCGAAATAGCGCCGCAGCAGCTCCGTGGCCAAAGGGAAGTTGCGGCCAGCGCGATGTAGGTTGCCAGAGGCTTCCACCAGAACCTCGAGCTTTGGCATGGGCGCCTGGCTGAGCTTCACGATGGCTTGTTCCATTTCGTCGAGGCGCTTCTGGCGGCGGAGAAAAAGCGACAGGTTGAGCCACGCTTCCGCGTCGCCTTCGCTCAGGTCGATGTACTGGTGATACTCTCGTTCGGCGGTGGCGGCGTCTTTCTTCTTTTCGGCGATGTTCGCGTACACCCAGTGTTCGCGGCCGGGATCGAGCGCTCCAATGGACTGCGCTTGCGCGCGGGCCTTCTGCTCGCCGCCGCCCAGAAAGGCGGGCGCTTCCACATAGAACTCCGCCAGGTCGAGCCGGGCCTCCACGTTGTTTGCATCCAGTTGCACCGCGCGCTCAAATTCTTCGCGGACCTTCACCGCCAGCACAATCGCGGCCAGGAAATTTTCCCGCTCCGCCTTCTCGCCGTACGCGCACCCCAGCCACATGTGGAAACGGCTGTTGCCGGGATCAAGCGAGACCGCTTTCTTGCAGGATGCCGCCGCGCGGTCCCAATCTTCGAGCTCGTAGTAGGCGCGGCACAGCAGGTTCAACGATTCCGCGTCCGCCGGAGGGGAAGCGAGACGGGTGTTCAGCGCGGCAATGGCCTCATCGGCCCGTCCGGCAGCCAGCATCTCCTGGGCAGAGTCCGCCGCACTGGCGGCCGGCGTGGCCATGAGCGCTGCTAAACTCAGCGCTGCTACAACGGGGACAACTCTGGAAGCGCACCCGGTCATCTAGAACTTAACCTGCGTTCCGTCGCCGATCGGTTTGCCATTCAAGGAATTGATCGCAACCATGTCTCGGACGGAGAGGCCGCGCGTGATTTCCACCTGCGTGAGATTGGAAAGGGAAGTCTCCACCTCGCGGCGCTTGAGCTCGTGGCCGGTGACGAGCAAAACATAAGGATGGGAATCGTCTATGCGCACAGCCTCGCGCGGCGCCACCAGCACGTTATCGTGCTCGGCCGTGAGGATGGTGACGCCAACGTTTATGTTTGGCAAGAGTTTCAAATCCTTGTTATCTACGATGCTGGTGGTCTCGCCGACGTTGCGCGAACCGTGCAATTTCACGGTCGATGGGATGGCGGCCACGCTGGCTAGCCAAACCCGCCCTGGGGCGGCGTCCCAGGTGATCTCCATAGGATCTCCGGAGGCAAGCCTGGCCACGTCAGGTTCATCGACGAACGCCCGGACCAGCACCTTCTTGAGGTCCGCCACTTGCAGCAGAAGATCTCCGGCCGTCACGAAGCCGCCTTGCTTCGTCGGCAGCGAGTACACGATGCCCGCAAACGGCGCTCGGACATTCGATTTCGCCAGCACGTCCTGGGCGGCGTCGTAGGCCGCCTGCGCTTCCGCTCGCTGCGCTTCGACCCTTGCCAACTCCGCTTGCGAATATCGTTTGCTCTGCTTTTGCCGGAGGAAACTGAGTTGGGCATCGGCGCGCGCCAGCGTGTTTTCCGCTTCTCGCACTTCTCCCGCCGAGGCCGCGCCCTCCGGCTCGAGTTTTTTCAGCGCGTCCAGATTGCGCTGCGCGGAATCCCGGTCGGCGCCGGCTTTCACCAGCTGGGCGGTGGTGCTCAGCACTTCTTCCTGGTTCCCGCCGCGCTTCGCCGCGCTCAGGTCGGCCTGCGCCGCGCGCAGTTGTGTCTGAGCGCGCGCGGCTTGGGCGCGCGCGTCGGCGTCATCCAGCACGACCAGCAACTGGCCCCGCTTGACCGAATCGCCTTCCTTAACCAGCACGCGCCGTACGCTCGTCGAGACCGGCGCGTGCGCCTCGAAATTGTTGACCGGCTCAATTTTTCCGTTGGTGGAAACCAGGCTGCGGATCAGGCCCCGCTCGACCACGGCGGTCCGCACCGGCACCGCATCATCGCGGTGGAATACGAAAGCGGCCAGCACGATTACCACCCCCAGCATGGCGAGCGCCGTCACCCACCAACGCCGCGGTTGGCGTCCCGAACTATTTCCATTCAATGGCATTAAGAGAAGTGCGTAAGCTTAAATGTATATCATCTACGCGCCCCGGGACTGGCAAATCCGCGCTTCGGCCGTGCCTGTCTAGATTCGTCAACTTGGCCCTACGTAGGTCGCGAACTAACGGTACGCGACACTAGGTACAATAGTCAGATGCCAAAATCGCCCCGTTCCGCTTCTCCTCGCTACACCGCCGAGCACGCCAGCGCCGGGCTCGATCACGACTTCCCGGAAATTGAAACCTGGCCGAACCAGTTCCCCGCCTACGAGATCGTGGTGGACGATCCCGAATTCACCTCCGTCTGCCCCAAGACTGGATTGCCCGACTTCGGCAACATCGTAATCCGCTACATGCCCGATCGCCTCTGCCTGGAGTTGAAATCGCTGAAAGAGTATCTTCAGTCGTATCGCAACCTCGGCATCTTCCAGGAGAACATCGTGAATCAAGTGCTGGAGGACGTTGTGCGCTGGGCCAAACCGGTGTGGGCCGAAGTGAAAGGCGAGTTCCGTCCGCGCGGCGGAATTTCGACCGTAGTGATCGCGCGCTGGCCTAGGCAGAAGAAAAACAAGAAGTGACCGAGCGGTTTGGGGCTTCCCAGAGTTATTCCGCGGCAACCTGGCGCGATCCGGCCGCGGCTCGTGGCTGAATGAGTTCGATTTCGGTTGCGTGTTGTGCCTTGGCCCGGCTGATTTCGTAGGATCCCTGCAAGTTCAGCCAGAACTGTTCCGTGGTCCCGAAGAAGCGGGACAAGCGCACGGCGGTATCGGCGCTGATGCCACGCCGTTCGAGAACGATGTCATTGACCCGAGGCGCGGGCACGTGCAGCCGCTTGGCTAATTCGTAAGCGGATATGCCCATCGGCTTCAGAAATTCCTCACGCAGGATTTCGCCGGGGTGAACTCTCCAGTTTGGGTTGCCTTTTCTAACAATGTTCAAGCTAAGGCCTCAATGGTAATCCGTGATTTCAACTGCGCAAGCGTCGGAACCGCGCCATTCGAAGCATATTCTGTATTGATCGTTGATTCGAATGCTGTACTGTCCCTGCCGGTTACCGTGCAGTTTCTCCAACCGGTTTCCCGGAGGGACCTTCAAGTCGTCCAGCGCCAGGGCACCGTCGAGCATGGCCAGCTTTCGTTTCGTCACGCTGGCCGGAGGCGCGCCCCGTGTCTTGCCCGTTCTCCAGATCTCCGCCGTTTCCTTGTTGGCGAAAGTCTTGATCACAGGGCGATAATAACGACAAACGTTAATAATGTCAAGCGTTAATAATGTCAATCGTTAATAATAAAAATCCATGCGATTCGGATCGGGCGTTTCTCTTCTCCGCCGTGCTATATTCTCTCAACCCGTGGCCCCGACCAGACTCTATCCCCGCACCGCGCTGCTCGTGCTCACCGCGCTCAATCTGCTGAATTATGCAGACCGCAATGTTCTGTTCGCGGTGCAGCCTTTGGTGCAGGACGAATTTCATCTCAGCAAGCTCCAAATTGGATACCTCACCAGCGCGTTCCTGGGTTTTTATATGATCGCCGCGCCCTTTGTGGGGCCGCTGGCCGACCGCTACTCGCGCAAGCTGATCATCGTTCTGGGCGCGATTTTCTGGAGCGGGCTTACTCTGCTCACGGCGATCACCCACACTTATGCGCAGTTGCTGGTTCGCCACACTTTGGTCGGGATTGGCGAAGCGACGTTCGTTACCATCGCGCCGACGTTCGTAGCGGACCTGTTCACGGAGAAAATGCGCGGCCGCATTCTGGGTGTGTTCTATCTGGCGATTCCAGTGGGATCGGCGGCGGGTTATCTGTTAGGTGGAAATCTCGCCCCCCACTATGGCTGGCGCTTCCCGTTCTACATTGCGGCGGCGCCGGGATTCCTGCTGGCGATCGCGGTGCTGTTCCTGACGGAGCCGGAGCGCGGCCAATTTGATTCCGTCCATGAGCCTCTGGAGGATTCACCGCCGAAAGTTCTTGTCGGCAGTCGCCTGACAAAGTTGTACATGACGGTGTACCTGGATTTGAAACGCGTATATTTCGGTGTTTTGCGCAATCCGGCATTCTTGACATCAACCCTGGGCATGGCCGCGATGACCTTTTCGCTGGGCGGAATTCAGGTTTGGATGCCGCAGTTTCTTTACAGCGAGCGTCATTACTCGCTCGCCCAGGCGAATTTTATTTTTGGCATTATCATCGTGGTGGATGGAATTGTTGCCGCTCTGGCTGGAGGATGGCTGGGCGACTATCTGTTGCCGAGGATGAAAGGCTCTTACTATCTGGTTTCGGCCGTCAGCATGGCACTCGGCGTTCCCGTGATGATTGTGGCTCTTTTTGCGAAGGGGCGCGCCATGGTGCCGGCGATTGCGGTCGCGGCCTTCTTCCTGCTCCTGAACACCTCGCCGCTCAATGCGGCGGTCATCAACTCGGTGGGCGCTCATATTCGCGCCACCGCCATCGCCGTAAATATTTTCCTCATTCACATTCTGGGCGATGTGCCTTCGCCCACCATGATGGGATGGGTCGCCGACCGGCACTCGCTCCAGACTGCTTTCATTTTGCCCGTGATTGCCATGGGCATTTCCGCTGCCATCCTATTCTATGGCGTGAGATTTGCCCCGCCACTGCGGATCGGCGAACAATCGCCGGCATCGCAACATCCCTCAGGAGCATCTTCCTAAACCGAATGCATTGGCAAACATTTCACTGGGTTGCAGGTCACTGGGTTGTAATTCATTGGATTGCGGGCGGCATCCTCGCGCTGGCCTGGTTTTCGCGCGTTGTGGCAGCGTCATTCGGCATGCCGCGCGTCGCCGATATCGCGCAGCCCGCATGGGACCGCAAGCCCGCAACCGCGAATGGCGAGCCCAAAGTGAGCATCATCGTTCCGGCGCGCAACGAAGAAGAAAATATTCGCGAGACGCTCGTGCTCCTGCTCGCGCTCGATTATTCGAACTACGAAATCATTGCCGTCAATGACCGCTCGACCGACAGCACAGGGCAAATCATGGATGAGGTCGCCGCGAGTCCTCAAGCCCGGGATTCCCAGGCTAACCTCCTGCTGAAAATAATCCACATCACGGAGCTGCCCGCCGGATGGCTTGGCAAAACCCACGCCATGTGGACGGCCGGCCAGCAGGCGACCGGGGACTGGTTGCTCTTCACCGATGCCGATGTGCTCTTCAAGCCCGACTCTCTGCGCCGCGCCGTCGCCTACGCCGAAGGCGAGCGCGCCGACCACGTCGTCCTTTTTCCGCGCATGATCATGAAGCAGCCGGGCGAGAAAATGATGATTGCTTTTTTCCAGGCGCTTTTCGTTTTCGCGCACCGCCCTTGGAAAGTCGCCGATCCCAAAGCGCGCGACCACATGGGCGTGGGTGCTTTCAACCTCGTGCGGCGCTCCGTCTATGACGCAGTCGGCACCTATCGCGCCTTGCGCATGGAAGTGGTCGACGACATGAAACTGGGCAAGGTCGTCAAAAACGCGGGCTTCGCCCAGCGCAATGTTTTTGGCGAGGACCTGATTTCCATTCACTGGGCCAAGGGAGCTTTCGGCGTCGTCAACAATCTCACCAAGAATTTTTTTGCCGTGCTTTCTTTCCGCTGGCCGCGGACCGTGGCCTGCATCGTGGGCCTCGGCTTTGTGAATCTCTGGCCATTTCTCGGCGTCTGGCTGGCCCACGGTTGGGCGCGAGTTCCTTACGCCATCGCGCTCGTTTCGCTGTTTCTGATTTACTACGGAATGTCGGCCCGGTCGGCGATCCCGCCGTATTACTTCTTACTGCATCCCGTCAGCACCAGCCTGTTTATGTACATACTGTTGCGCTCCATGCTCCACACTCTCTGGAACGGCGGCATCGTGTGGCGGGGGACGAAATATCCGCTGGAAGAATTGCGCAAGGGACTGGTGTGAAATGTGGGGATGGTTGCGGTCGGCGCCCCGCTTATTGCGGCTCTCCTGGATCTTCGATCGAAACCGGCTTGCCTTGCTCGGTCGTCGTCTTCGCGGCGGCTTTGGCGTGCGTCGAGCCCCCGGCACGGGTATGCCCCGCGCGCTCGACATCGTAATCCGTGGGCACCGTAGGAAACAGCAGGAACGCGCCTTCGCCCAGTTGCTGGGAGCGGCGCAACACAATCTCCGCGCGTCCGTCGTAGTCCTCGATCGTTCCCTTGATTTCAATCTGCCGACCTTCCAACTGGCGGACGTCGCCCATCTTCTTGAGATCGGCGGGGAACACGACCACGGTGAAAGGACACGCCTTGGCATCCTTATCCTTGCAGAAGTTGAGGAACGTGACGCCTTTGCCGCCATTTTCCACATGCAGCACAGTCCCGCTCACGCATTGGGCCGTGCCCACATGCTGGCTCGCTTCGGCGAATGAGACGCACTCAACCTTGTGAGTATTGCGCGCGAAAGCGGCCCCGTTCATGGCAAGAACGGTCGCAAAACAGAAAATCAGAGCAGAAAAACGCATAGCGACCGAGGCATGGAAAGTCGCAGCCTCAGCCCTAATTGTAGGCGTGAAGGAGAGATCCCAAGCTAAAGAGCACGAGAATTTTCCGAGCGGCGTCCCGAAAAGGGAATTCGTCACAGGCGCTTGCCGATGGAGCGCCGGGCGTCCCCGCCCGGCAGGACGAGCCAGATGCCCGTCGCTCCACCGTATCCCTGATAAGCTGGTCAGGCCTCAAGCGCCCTGCGCCCCGCTACTTACCGAAAGACTTCACCGCTGCCGCTTCGTCTTCCTTGACATCGAAGACGGTGTAGAGCTTGGTGATCTGCAGCAGGTCGTGCACTTTCTTGGTGAGGTTGAGCAGCTTGAGATCGCCACTCTGGTTCTTGCAAGTGGTGAAGGCGCTGACCAGCTCGCCGATCCCTGAACTGTCTATATAGTTCACTTCGGCAAGGTTCAGCAGGATTTTCTTCTGCCCTTTCGAAAGCAGGTCGCGCACCGTTTCGCGCAGCGTTATGCTGCCTTCGCCGAGCGTGATTCGGCCGCTGAGATCGACAATCGTAACACCATCTACCTGACGAGTACTGGACTTCATGCTCACTGAACAGCCTCCTTGGGGTCCGCGGGGTTGCCGTGGACGTGTTTGATCATTCTAAGCTCGGTGCCCGTTTGGGAAGGGTGGATCTCCACCTCATCCATGAACGAGCGTATCAGGAAAATGCCTCGCCCCGAGGTCTTCATCAGGTTGTCCGGCGCCAACGGGTCCGGAATCCGGCTGGCGTCAAGCCCTTTGCCCTGGTCGCAAACCACGATGACCAGGTCGCGGGGCGTCCGTTCAAACGCGATCGTCACTTTCTTGCTCGGGTCGTAGGCGTTGCCATGCAAGACCGCGTTGATGGCGGCTTCGCGCACCGCCATCGAAATCTGCATGACCTCCTCCTCGTCAAAACCGGCTTCGGCTGCCTTGCGTCCAGCCGCCTCTTCGGCGCTGTTCACCGTCTCGAGCGTCGAATCGAGCGTGTAGCAGACGCGGTCTGCGGGCATAGGGCGAACCATTCCTCAGCCGGCCGTCGAATCGCTTGCGACAGCCACACCGGGCCCATCCGGCTGGCCCGAAGGCGTCCGACGGGTGAACTGTGAGTTTGCCAGCAGGTCTCGTAAAAGTCAACGCGAAGTCGCGGGTTTGTCATACCACATTAGAAATGTCCCCTGGTTGTGGTTTTCACGCTGCTCCGGAAACCCGGGTGTAGGCCTTGGTGGAGAAGCTTTTCCCCCAGGGATGATGCGGAGTTGGAGGACTGGTCCGCCGCAGGGGCGGGGAAGGAGGCGCGGGGGAAGGGGCAGCGTTCCTTCCCTCGCCCAACGATTTAGAAGCCGCCTTCAACTCGCGGAACCCGAGACGCTGTCCGCGATAGTGAATGGCAACTTCGCCAACTTCGTCTTCCCGCACCAGCACCCGACACCTGGCCACAGACGCAGAATCGCCGGTTCCTACTTCTTCCCCATCAAATGCACTTCGGAGACTGGCGGACCGGTTTGCGATTTCTTCACACCGATCAACTCGACGGCTTTGGCGGCGATGTGTTCGGCGGAGACTTCGAATTCCTTGATCAGCTCCCAGGGAGCGCCGGAATCGCCGAAGCGGTCTTTGACTCCGATGGCGCCGGTGATGATGGGGATGCCGTAGAGCGTGGGCGATTGGGTGATGGCGTTGGCCACGGGCCACGCCAGCGCGCCGATCTGGTGCTCTTCGGCGGTGAGGACGACGCTGGTATCGCGCGCGGCGCGGACGATGGCTGCGGTGTCGAGCGGCTTGAGGGTGTGCAGGTTGAGGATGCGGGTTTCGTAACCGAAATCCCGCTTCAAAATCCAGGCAGCGCGCATGGCTTCGGGCACCATGGGTCCGCAGGCGGCGATGGTGAGGTCTTCGCATTCGTCGCGATAGCTGGATTCCAGTTTGGTCTCGAAGGCTTCGATGAAGTTCGCGGCGCCTTCATTCCTGCGCAGGCGAATCACGTTGGCTTTGCCGAAGACGAAGGGCGTTTTTTCGTCGGTGACGATGGGTGTGGCTTCGCGCGCGAAGCGAATGTACTTGGGGCCGACTCTCTTGAGCAGCAGGTAGTCGGTGGCCTTGCGGGTCTCGACCATGTCGCAGGGGACGACGACGCTCATATTGGGCAGTCCGCACATGGCAAAACAATCTTCGAGCGCCTGGTGGGTGGCGCCGTCGGGGCCGACGCTGACTCCGCCGTGGGCTCCGGCGATCAGGACGTTGAAGTTTCCGTAGCACACGGAGGTGCGAATCTGGTCGAGGTTGCGGGCGGCGGCAAACGTCGCGTAGGTGCCTAGGACGGGCAGCTTCCCTTCTCTGGCAAGTCCGGCGGCGGCTGACGTGGCCGACTGCTCGGCAATGCCCATGCTGATCCAGCGCGCCTTGCGCTCGGGCTTCGCGGCATAGAACTCACTGATGGTGATGGAGCCGGAAATATCCAATCCGAGGCAGACTACGCGAGGATCGTCGCCGTTGGCCGCTAGCGACTGGCCGAAGCCGAGGCGCGTGGGCTTCATCTGCACCTTCATGTTGTCGGCAGCGTTCCACCAGTAGTTGCCGTGAAACTTCGGCATCCTGGCTTCCAGCTTGCGCTCGACTTCGGATTGATACTGCTTCGCGTGGGCGAAGAATTCGTCAAGGGGGATCTTGCCTTCGAGGCCGAGTTCCTTCAGGGCCTTGTCCAGCTCTTCGCGGGAGGGCGTTTTGCCGTGCCATCCGGCTTGATCTTCCATGAAGCTGACGCCTTTGCCTTTGACGGTGTTCGCGATGATGACGGTGGGCTTGCCGGGGCCGGATTGCGCTTTGGACTTCTCTTTCGCCTTCTCCAGCGCCTCGACGACCTGCTTCATGTCGTGTCCGTCGATGGTGACCACTTCCCATCCGAAGCTGCGATATTTATCCTCGAGCGGCTCGACGTTCATCACGTCTTTTACCCAGCCGTCGATCTGGAGGCGATTGCGGTCGATGATGCCGATGAGGTTGTCGAGCTTGAAGTGGCCCGCTTCCATCGCGGCTTCCCAGATCTGGCCTTCCTGCTGCTCGCCGTCTCCCATGATGCAGAAGATGTGGTGTTTTTTCTTGTCCAATCTAGCGGCGAGCGCCATGCCTACGGCGATGCTCAGGCCCTGGCCGAGCGATCCGGTGGAGACTTCAACGCCGGCCAGTTTGAGCCAGTGCGGATGGCCTTGATAGGGCGAAGAGAGTTTGCGCAAGAGAGCGACGTCTTCTTTCGGGCAGAATCCGGCGAAGGCTAAGCCAAGATAAAGGCTCGGAGCTTTGTGGCCCGTTGACCAGACGATGCGATCGCGATCGGGCCAGTTGGGTTTTTTGGGATCGTGGTTGGCGACGCAAAGATAGAGCGCGGCCGTGATGTCCATGATGGAAAGCGTGCCGCCAGCGTGTCCGGACCCGGCCGCGCACAGGGCGGCGAGGTTGTAGCCGCGCATCAAGGTAGCCTGCTGCTTCAGTTCGTCAATGGTGTAGGAACGCAGGACTTCGCCGGTGGTCGAATTCTGAATAGGCATGGGGTTGCTCCTTCGCGGACGCCGCGCATTAGGCAGGGCGAAAAACGGCGCATAGGCTTACGGATGAGCGTAAACGGGGCTTTGGCGGGGGTCAGTGAGCGGTGTCACAGGTAGGGGTGACGGCCGCCTGAATTCCCGTCCGAGCGGTCGGTTTTTTCACCGCCGAGGCGCGGAGAACTCCTAAGATGCAATCTTTGGCGAACCCTGTGTCTTCTGTGGTGATCGGCATTCGAGCTTAACCACAGAGGACACAGGGTGTCACAGAGGAAAGCTTCAGCACATGGAGATGACTTCTGTCATCGCGCCGGTTTGAAAATAGCGAAGGCTGCGCCTTGCGGGTCGGAGATCACCGACATGCGGCCGACTCCTTCCATGGTCATGGGCGCGAGCCAGATGTTAGCCCCCTTTGCTTTGGCCTTCGACGCCACAACGTCCACATCATCGACTTGGAAATACGCCAGCCAGTGCGTCGGCGCTTTGGGCGGGCGATGGGTTGTGGGGGGAATGCCTCCGATGTGGTGCTCGCCGTTTTTGATGTGCAGGTAGCCGGAAGGATCGTTGGGGGCGGCTGCGATCTGCCATCCGAAAAGGCCGGAATAAAATTCGGCGGCGCGCTTGGGATCGGACGTGTTGAGATCAGCCCAGCAGAGCGTTCCGGCGACCTGGGCGATTGCGATTCCCTTATCATTCTTAGGCTGCCAGGCGCAGAAAACCGCGCCGGTGGGATCTTGGACGACCGCCATGCGTCCGGCATCCATGACATCGAAAGCCGGGGCGAGGATCTTGCCGCCTAACTGCTGCGCCTTGGCTACAGCGGCGTCGGCATCGTCGACTGCGATGTAAAGTGCCCAGTGAGCCGGGACGCCCTGCGAACGCTCCTCGGGGCGCAGCGTGCATCCGGCAGCGGCATTGCGGCCCTGGAGCCGGAACATGGTGTAAAAGTCGTTCGGGCCCATCGGATTGTCGTGGGCTTCCCAGCCAAAGAGCGAGTTGTAAAAACTCTTGGCGGCGTTCTGGTCGGTGGTGTGGAGTTCAATCCAACAAAAAGATCCGGCGGGGTGCTTGTCGATGTTTGTCATAGTGGCAAGAGTTTACACCAATTCTGGGCGGTGGGTTGTCAACGGGAGATTAAGTTGCGGTGACGGCGAACACCACACTCCGCGCTCCCACCTTCCACGTGAGGCAAAGAAAAACCGCACAGGTCGGCTGGGTGGGATCGCCGATTGTTCTACCCGTCCGGATCATTTCTTGGCTCCGTGCTGGCGCAGCCAGCGGACCATGTCTTGCTGATTGTTTCTCTCCGCCCAACGCAAGGGGGTCTCGCCCGCTGCATCCTTGGCGTTGACGTCGGCGCCGTGGGCCAGAAGAAGTTCGGCCACATCCCTATATCCCATGAATGCCGCCCTGTGCAGCGGTGTCTCGGCCATTAGCCCTTGATTCTTGGCATTGACGTCGGCCCCTTTCGTGAGAAGGAGTTCGGCCACATCCGCGTGGCCCCCCCATGCCGCCTCGTACAGGGGTGTCTGGCCGAGTTTCTCCTTAAGGTTAACGTCGGCGCCATGGGCCATTAGCAGTTCGACCATATCCCTATGCCCCTTGAATGCCATCCATGCCAACGCTGTAGGTTTATCGATATCACCGATATCCATGGCGTTAACGTCGGCGCCGTGGGCCAGAAGAAGTTCGAACAAATCCCCGTGCTCGTTGTACGCCGCTACGAGCAGTGGCGGCATGCGCCCCCGGCACTTGGCGTTGACATCAGCGCCGTGGGCCAGGAGCAATTCCGCTGCGTCTTTTTGACCATTCTCTGCCGCGAAGCACAAATACGTCTTGCCCGTTCCATCCTTGGCGTTGACGTCGGCGCCATGGGCCAGGAGCAATTCCGCTGCGCCCATTTGCCCTTTAGACAATTTCTCTTCCAGTGGCTCAAAAGCCCCTTGGGCTGCATCGGCTGCTGCTTGCTCTTTCCGGGCGGCCTCTTCTGCTTTCCGGGTGGCCTCTTCGCGCGCTGCCTCCGCTTTCCGGTCGGCTTCTCGTGCTGCCTCCGCTGCGCGTGCAATGTCGCCAGCCGCATCGTTCCGCCAGACCGTGCCCTCGCTGACCAGAAAATACACTGTCTTGGTCACGTCTTTCCCAGTCCCCGGTATCGGCTCGTACTTATCGCAAACTTGGGTCCACTTGACCCCTCCACGCCCATCCCCAGCGGAAACGTTACTCGTGTGTGAGCAAACCATTGAATACTTAGTTCTTGTTACCTCATTGCTTTCCAGTTGACCCTCTTTGTATAAATGGACAACATCGCCGCCAGCCACCGCTGCCTTCTGGAGAATTGCCGATTCTAGTTGCTCGATTATCTTCGGGTTCGCTTTACGTTCATTTGAGGAGGCACGAATCGTCCCGATCTTAACGTAGCCATTGCTGGTCAGGACGCTCTCTTCCTCGTTCGTGACTTTGGCGGGCTCTGAGCGCGCGTCCACCTTCTGCTCGATGGCTGGTGTAAACGTCGCTTGGACGGCGCTTTTTTGCGCCCAGCCAACTGCGGGCCACAGAACGATTGTCATTGCTCCCGCGAACTGCACCGCCGTGATAACGCCAACTCGCATTGCAGAACTTTTGGCCATGATCCGCCTCCGCTGCCGGGCTGGCTTGGGCTTGCTGCTACTCCGGCAGGATCACATAAACACAAGCTATCGGTTCTTGTCAGTGAGTTTCGTCACAGGTACGCCTGGCTGCGCCAAACCAGAAACAGCGGCGGGCGATGAGCCGAAGATCGTCTATACAGGCCAGTGCCGGATTGCGGCGGGCTCGGAAGGTAAGTGTTGATAAATCGGTTGCACCAACAACCAAGCTCAGCGCAAATTCTTCCCCACCCACTCTTCGATTCTCGCCAGCGCGGTATTCAGGTTCTCCAGCGAATTGGCTACGCTGAAGCGGAGATAGCCTTCTCCGAATTTGCCGAAGGCGGTGCCGGAGAGGCAGGCTACTCCGGCTTGTTCGAGGAGGGCGTCGGCGAGTTTCTTCGAGGGCCAGCCGGTCTTGGTGATGTTGGGGAAGGTGTAGAACGCGCCTTTGGGAGTGCGGCAGGAGAAGCCTTTGATCTTGTTGAGGCCGCCGACAAAGGCGTCGCGGCGGCGCTGGAATTCGGCGCGCATTTTGTCAACCGAGGATTGATCGCCGCGCAAGGCCGTGATTCCGGCAACCTGGGTGAAGCTGGCGGTGCAGGAATTGGAGTTCGTGTTTAGGCGCGCGATGTGCGCGGCGAGATCGGGGCGCATTACGCCGTAGCCCATGCGCCATCCGGTCATGGCGTAGGTTTTGGAGAAGCCGTCGAGCAGAATGGTGCGCTCCTTGAAGCCGGGCACGCTCATGATCGAGAAATGCTCGCCTTCGAAGAGGAGGCGGCTGTAGATTTCGTCCGACAAAATCATGATGTTGCGGTCGCCGATGGCGTCGGCGATTTCGAGAATGTCTTTCTTGGTCAGCACGCCTCCGGTTGGGTTTTGGGGCGAGTTGAGGATGATCAGCCGGGTGCGATCGGTAATCAGCGAGGCCAGTTCTTTTACGTCGAGCGAGAAGTCGCGCTCCTCGCGCAGCTGAATTGGGATGGCGCGGCCTCCGACATAGTTGATCATGGACTCGTAGATGGGGAAGCCGGGATTGGGGTAGATGACCTCGTCCCCTTCGTCAATCAGCGCCAGGATCGAGAAAAACATGATCGGCTTGCCGCCGGGGACGACCACAACTTCGTCGCTCGTGACCGGGACTTTGCGGGTGCGGCTGACGTAGTCGGCAATGGTCTGGCGCAGGTCGGGCAGGCCGGCGGCGGGGCCGTAGTGGGTCCATCCCATGTAGAGCGCGTCGACGCCGGCCTCGACGATATTGGCGGGCGTGTCGAAGTCGGGTTCGCCGATTTCGAGGTGGATGATCTCTTTGCCCTCTTTTTCGAGGGCGCGGGCGCGGCTGAGGACTTCGAAGGCGGTTTCGGTGCCGAGGCGCGACATGCGCCCGGCAAGGCGCAATTCAAACTGAGTCGTGGTAGGCATGGCTGCGGATGAGATTATACGCTTGGGCGGCTCGGTTCC